>Ga0136617_10000037_pt1 | contig 81808 bp, 86 predicted proteins | sample AntDrymUQ3222106_2_FD_129672 | JGI IMG/M metagenome (GOLD analysis project Ga0136617, IMG submission 129672) | Polar desert sand microbial communities from Dry Valleys, Antarctica - metaG UQ322 (21.06) | ecosystem: Environmental > Terrestrial > Soil > Desert | place: Antarctica: Dry Valley...
GCCATCGCCGCCACGCCGGGGCGCGTGCGGTCGAGGGTCATCATCGCGATCTTGAAGCCCTTGTTCTCCTCGCCGATCAGGTGGTCGGCCGGGATCTCGGTCTCGTTGAAGGTGATGGTCGCGGTGTTGGATGCCCGCTGGCCCATCTTGTCCTCCTTCTTGTCCACCGTGACCGTGTCGTCCTTGGGCACGAGGAAGCAGGAGATCCCGCGGTGGCCTGCCTCCTTGTCCGTCTTGGCGTAGACGGTGAACCAGTCGGCGTAGCCGCCGTTGGTGATGAAGCACTTGGAGCCGTTGATGACGTACTTGTCGCCGCGGCGCACGGCGGTCGTGCGCATGCCGGAGACGTCGGAGCCGGCGTCGGGCTCGGTGAGGCAGAAGGACGCGAGCTTGAAGTCCTCGGTGAGCATCCCGAGGTAGGTCTTCTTGAGCTCCTCGGAGCCGGCGACCGCCAGCGGCGCCGCGGCGAGGCCGTTGGCGCTCAGCGAGGTCGTGATGCCGGAGCAGCCCCAGGAGAGCTCCTCCTCGATGATGCATCCGTCGAGGAAGGACGCCCCGGGCCCGCCGTACTCCTCGGGCACGTGCGTGTTCATGAGCCCGACCTCCCACGCCTTGCGCAGGACGTCCTCGGGCCAGTCGCCGTCCCGGTCGTACTCCCAGGCGACGGGTCGGATCTCCTTCATCGCGAATTCGTGCGCCATCTCGCGCAGCGCCTTCTGCTCGTCTGTCAGCGTGAAATCGACCACGTTGGGTTTCGCTCCAGTTGTCCAGATTGACTGGTCAGTCAATACCGAACCAGCATACTGGCCCGAGAGAGATGCAGGACGCCTTTGGCATCGTCATCTTCGCCGTCGTTGCGATCTCGGCCGTCGTCGCGGTCGTCTCGCTCTTCTGGCGCAGCAAGCTCTATGACGAGATCGGGCGCGGGGGCATCGGCAACGATCGCGAGATCGAGCCCGCCGCACATCAGTCCCACGCACACGGCAGCGTGGACCGCGGGGAGCGCGACGCCGAGATCCGGCAGATGCTCGGCGCGCGCAACGCCCGCGCGGCCGCGCGCGGCGAGGCCGAGGTTGACGTCGAAGCCGAGCTGCAGCGCCTCACGGCGCCCGCCGTCGACCCGGGCCTGCGCGAGGAGGTGCGCGAGCTGGTGGTCGCGCGCAACCGCCGCCGCGAGGCGCGCGGCGAGGCGCCGCTCGACGTCGAGCACGAGGTGGAGCGCCAGCTGCGCGAGTTCGGCGCCTGACACGGCCCGGCCGCAATCCGTCCAGTTTCAGTCAAGTCGGCTCGCGCCGATGTCGATGGACGGGACATGACGTTCCCTCGCTCTCGAATCCTGCTCGCTCTCCTCCTCATGACCCTCACGGGTGCGCTCGTCGCGCCCGCGGCCTCCCAGGCCGACGCGGGCTCCGGCACCTCCGCCGCAGCCGCGAAGAAGCGCAAGCTTTCTCCTCGCAAGGGTGGAAACGTCCGCAAGGCGTGGCCTGCCAAGAAGTCCCGCGGCAACCGTCCGCGGAAGCAGCTCGCCCGTTTCCTGGCCAAGCAGGTCGGCCCGACCAAGGTCGCCAAGCGCCGCAAGGTCGTGGCCCGCAGCTCCGCCGTGATCCAGGAGTTCCTGCCGGCCGCCAAGCCGAGCGCCCTCCGGCTCGTGCGCTCCTTCGACGTCCCCGCGGGCGATCCCGACGCCGCCCGGATGGCCAACCTCTCGTGGACCTATGACTCCGCGCTCGCCGCCGTCGCGCTGATGTTCGCCGGCGAGAAGGTGCAGGCCGAGCAGCTGCTCGACCAGCTGGCCGCGCTCCAGCGCACGGACGGCTCGATCGACTTCGCCTTCAACGTCACCAACGGCTCGAGCCTGCAGCAGTTCCGCACCGGCTCGATCTCCTGGATCGGCCTCGCGGCCGCGACCTACGGCAACCTCTACGGCTCCAGCCGCTACGACGCCCTTGCCGGCGGCGCGGCGCGCTACGTGCTTGCCCGCAAGCAGTCCAGCGGCCTGCTGGCCGGCGGCCCGGACGTCTCCTGGGTCTCCACCCAGCACAACCTGATCGCCTGGTTCTTCCTCAGCTCGCTCGACGACGACATCAACACCGGCATGTCCGAGTCGAACCTCGAGCGGGCCATCGACGGGATCGCCGACGGCATCGAGCGCAATCTGATCACCTCCGTCAACTCCTCGCACAGCGCGTTCGTGCAGGGTGTCGGCGACCCGATCCGCCCGCTCGACGTGCAGAGCTTCGGCCTGCTCTTCCTCGAGGCCTCGGGCAAGAGCCAGACGACCGCCAACAAGGTCCGCGCCTACCTCGGCTCGGCCTACCCGGTCAGCGGCCGCTCGATCGTGAAGTCCTCGGACCCGCTGACCTACAACCAGACGTACTCGGCGACCGGCCCGTTCTCGGGCTACCGCCCCTACGCCGACGGCGCCGGCCCGGACGTGCTGTGGGCCGAGGGCACCGCTCAGGTGCGCTACGCGCTCAGGGCGCTCGGCGAGAAGACGACGACGCTCGATTCGACCATCAGCGCCTGGAACGCCGTCTCGTCGACCGGCCCGCTCGGCGCGGACCGCAGGGACACCAGCCGCGAGATCAACGGCTACCACGTGTGGCCGACCTCGGCCGCCGCGAGCTGGACCCTGCTGGGCACCGGCTACGGCACCACCGTGTTCGGCAACTAGTCGAGTCAGTCCGACGGCGGGCCCGACCCGGCCAGTGACTCCGTGCGCTCATCGCGCTTGGCGTCGCTGTCCGGGTCGCGCTTGTCCGCGATGATCGACGCGATGATCCCGATCGCGAAGGCCACGAACACGATCACCAGCGTCAGCACCGGCCCGACCTTGTAGAGGTCCTCGACCAGCAGCTTGATCGCGACGATGCCGAGCACGATCGCGATCGTCTCGTCGAGGTAGCGGAAGCGCCGGATCAGGCCCTCGACGAGCACGAACAGCGCGCGCAGGCCAAGCAGAGCGAAGATGTTGCCCATCCAGATCAGCACGGAGTCGCGCGTGATCGCGAAGGCCGCCGGGATCGAGTCGACCGCGAACGCGATGTCGGCAGCCACGATCGCCGCCAGGCACACGAACATCGGGGTCGCGTAGCGGGTGCCCTCCTGCTTGACGAACCAGTGCTTGCCGTGGAAGTCGCCCGTGACCGGGAACACCTTGCGCACGAGCTTGACCACGAAGTTGTTGTCGGGGTCGACGTTGTCCTCGACCCCGCGCAGGATCCGGTAGGCAAGGAACAACAGCAGCACGCCGAGGATGTAGATGAAGAAGTGCAGCTGCTCGAGCAGCGCGACGCCGCCGAGGATCGCGAGCCCTCGCAGCACGAGTGCCGCGGCGATGCCCCAGAACAGCATCCGCGCCCGGTGCTCCGGCGGCACGCCGAAGTACGCGAACAGCAGCAGGAACACGAACAGGTTGTCCAGCGACAGCGAGCGCTCGATGAAGTAGACGGTCGTGTAGGTGATCGCGTCCTCGGTGCCGTTCTCGTCGAGCACGAAGATCGCCAGGGCGGCGAGCAGCGAGACCACGAGCCAGCCGATGCTCCAGATGACGCCCTCGCGGAAGCTCGGCTCGCGGCCGCGCGCGAAGAAATGCAGGTCCACCCACAGCAGGAAAACCGTGACGGCGGCCAACGCCACCCAGGACAGCGCGCCGCTCATCCGACGAAGTAGAAGGTGAGCCCGAGCACGACGTAGACCGATAGCAGCTGGAAGCCCTCGAACCACGTCGACTCACCCTCATGAGTCACGGCCTGAGCGATCAATATCGCGAGGAAGATCGCACCCAGCTCGAGTCCGTTGAAGACCAGCGACATCGGGAACGGCCCGAGGAAGAGCGAGATGAGCACCAGCAGCGGCGCGGCAAACAGCGCGATCTGTGCGCTTGAGCCGATCGCGATGTTGACCGCCAGATCCATCTTGTCGCGCGCCGCGAAGTAGATCGCCACCCAGTGCTCGGCCGCGTTGCCGACGATCGCGACGACGATCACACCGACGAAGAACGGCGACAGCCCGATCGTCTCCGACGCCTCCGTGATCGACCCGACGAGGATCTCCGACATCACGCCGACGGCGATGCCGGCGCCGGCGAGCATCAGCACGGCCCTGCGCACCGACCACGGCTCGCCCTCGTGCTCGTCGCCGGAGTGCTCGGGGTTGAAGAGGTCCTTGTGCGTCTTGAGCGAGAAGAGGAGACCGAAGGCGTAGGTGATCAGCAGGACGATCGAGACGGCGATCGAGAGGCGCTCGATGTCGCCGCCGAAGTTGACCGCCTTCTCCTCCGGGCCGGGCAGGCCGCCGCCGGCCACGAGCTGGAAGATCGCCGGCATCGCGAGCGCGGTGGCGGCCAGCATGAGCATCAGTGACTGCACCCCCGCGGCAGTGCGGTCGAACGTCTGGCGCTCGCGCTTGCGCCCGCCGATCAGCATCGCGGCGCCCATCACGAGCAGGATGTTGCCGAGGATCGAGCCGACCAGCGAGGCCTTGACGACCTCCTGGAGCCCTTCGTGCAGGGCGAAGAGGGCGATGATGATCTCGGGCGCGTTGCCGAAGGTGACGTTGAGGAAGCCGCCGATGCCCGGGCCCGAGCGCATCGCCAGCTGCTCGGTGGCCTGGCCCATCAGGGCCGCGGTCGGGATCACGCCGGCCGCCGAGCACGCGAAGATCACGGTCGCCTCGGCGTGCGCGAGCTCCAGCGCGATCGCGATCGGGATGAACGGGACGAGGAGGTATGGCCACCCGTCGCCGCTGAAGAGGAAGCGACGCAAGCTCTGCACGGCGGCTCACCTTACATAAGCGTCCGGCTTCTAGACTCTCGCGCGATGCGGCGCCGCACCTTCGGCAACACGGACCTCGAGACCTCCGCGGTCGGCTTCGGCACCTGGGCCATCGGCTCGGACTGGTGGGGCGAGCACGAGGCGCCAGACGCGCTCGTCGCCCGCGCGCTCGACCTCGGCGTCACCTTCTTCGACACCGGCGACACCTACGGCCAGGGCGTCAACGAGGAGCTCATCGGTGAGGCGCTCGAGCGCTCCGGGCGGCCCCGCGACGCCTACGAGCTGTCGACGAAGTTCGGCTACGTGCTGGACGCCGACCGCAAGGGCGACAAGGAGTCCGAGCGCCCGCACGACTGGTCGCCGGAGCACACCCGGCGCGCGCTGGAGGCCTCGCTGGGGCGCCTGCGCACCGACTATGTCGACCTCTACCAGCTCCACAACCCGCGCATGGACGGGATCGCCGCCGATGCGCTGTTCGAGGAGCTCGAGTCGCTCAAGCGCGAGGGCAAGCTGCGCCACTACGGGATCGCGCTGGGCCCGAAGATCGGCTGGCGTGACGAGGGCGTGCGCGCGCTCGCCGAGCGCTCCGGCCTGACCTCGCTGCAGACGGTCTACAACCTGCTCGAGCAGGCGCCGGGCGCCGAGTTCCTCGAGCTCGCCTACCGCTACGGCGTCGGCGTGATCGCGCGCGTGCCGACCTCGTCGGGGCTGCTCGAGGGCCACCTGACGCCCGAGCACACCTTCGAGGGCAACGACCATCGCCGCCACCGGCCGCGCTCGTGGCTGATCGAGGGCCTGCAGAAGGTCGAGCAGCTCGACTTCCTCACCCGCGGCGGCGAGCGCACGCTCGCCCAGGCCGCCTTCAAGTACGTGCTGGCGCAGCCCGCGATCGGCTGCGTCATCCACACGGTCAACACCGCCGCCCAGCTCGAGGAGTGGGCGGCCGCGGGCGGCGACGCGGTGCCCGACCTCGACGAGGAAGAACTGGCGCAGGTGGACGCGCTCTACGCCGTCGGCTACGGGCTCCCCGCCCCAGCCTGAGTCAGTTCGCGCGACTGCCCGAGCGAGGCCAGCCGTCCCGTCCCACCCGCGCCGGCGAGCGACAGCGTGGCGGCCGCCATGCCGAGCCGGAGCGCCTCGCGCAGCGGATCGCCCAGCGCCAGCCGGGCTGCCGTGGTGCCGGCCAGCACGTCCCCGGCGCCCGTGGTGTCGACGACCGAGCGCGCGTACATGGACGGCAGCTGAACCGGGCCGTCGCCGAGGTCGGCGAGCACCCCGTGCTCGCCGCAGGTGACCGCCACCGCGGCGGCGCCCAGCTCGCGGCAGCGCGCGGCGGCGGTCTCCGGGTCGTCGGTGCCCAGCAGCGGCCCGGTGTCCCCCGGGCACGACGGCAGGACGAGCGCGGCGTGCGGCGCGACGCCGCTCAGCGCCTCGCGCGCCGCGGCGGGCGTCGTCAGGCGCTCGCGGAAGTTGGGGTCGTAGACGACCCGTCCGCCCGCGGCCCCGACCGTCGCCACGGCGGCGGACACCGCCTCGGCGCAGGACGGTGACAGCGCCTGCGTGATGCCACCGACGACCAGCGCGCCTGCCGCCGCCAACGGCGCGCGCAGGACATGGTCGGGGCCGACGGTCGAGGCCGCGCTCCCGCGGCGGACGTAGACGAACTCGCGGGCGCCGCCGGGGTCGGCGGAGGCGAAGTAGATGCCGTTGGGCTCGGGCCGGCGGTCGACGTAGGTGGTATCGATGCCGCGCTCGTGCGCGAAGCGGATGATGCGCTCGCCCAGCTCGTCGTCGCCGACCGCCGTGACGAGCCCGACCGAGGCGCCGGCCGCCGCCGCCGCGGCCGCGGCGTTCAGCGCGTCGCCGGAGAAGGACAGCCGCAGCTCGTCGGCCTCGGCGAGCGGGACCGGCGAGGCGAGCTCGACGAGCACCTCGCCGAGCACGAGGACGTCGAGCCTGCCGCTCATGCGTGGCTCCGCACACCGCCGAGCTCCGACCCGCCCACGGCGAACGCGCCGGCCTCGAGCCAGGCATCGACATCGTCCGGCCCGATCCCGCCGGTCGGCACGATCCGCGCCCCGGGCAGGACGGACAGCAGGCTGCGCAGGTAGGGGATGCCGCCGAGGTGGGCGGGGAACAGCTTGGCCACGCCGCGGTCGGCGGCACACGCGATCTGATCCGGCGTGAAGCCGCCCTCCATGAAGACGACGCCGGCCGCCTCGGCGGCCGTCGCGACCGCAGGCGCCGGGTAGGGGCTGACGAGGAACGCGGCCCCGAGCTCGATCGCGAGCTCGGCCGCGGCGCGGGTGGTGACCGTGCCGACCGCCGTCGCCGCGGCGGGCGCCGCGGACCGGAGCTCGCGCAGGGCGTCGGGCCAGTCGACGGTCGTGGTCGTCAGCTCGACGACGTCGTGACCGGTCTCGATCGCGGCCAGCGCACGCTCCACCGCCGTAGCGGCGTCGTCGACCCGGATCACCGGGACGACGCGTGCCCTTCCGATCCGGTCGAGCAGCTCGCCGTTCTGTCTGGTGGAATGCAGTTCGTCCATGTGAAAAGTGCGATTACCCCGGCTCTGGTTTTACGAACGCGGATAGCGGAGACATGATCCCACAGAAGCGGAATAGCGTTCTACCTGGTGGAACGAGCAGTGAGGGGGAGCAGAATGAGCAACGGCAACGGAAGCGCGAAGCCGGAGGGGCAGAGCAAGCTGCAGCGCGTCGTCGTCGGCGCGACCGTCGGCACGGCGCTTGAGTGGTACGACTTCTTCATCTACGGGACGGCCGCCGCGCTGGTGTTCGGCGACCTCTTCTTCTCCGACGCCGTCCCGGGCGCCGGCACGCTGATCGCGTTCGCGACCTTCGGCGTCGGCTTCGTGGCCCGCCCCTTCGGCGGCATCATCTTCGGGCATCTCGGCGACCGCATCGGGCGCCGCGAGACGCTGATCATCACGACGCTGCTGATGGGCCTCTCCACCGGGCTCATCGGCCTGTTGCCCACCTACTCGTCGATCGGGATCTGGGCGCCGATCCTGCTCGTGCTCCTGCGCGTGCTGCAGGGCCTCGGCGCGGGCGCGGAGTTCGGCGGCGCCTCGACGCTGCTCGCCGAGCACGCCCCCAAGGAGCGCCGCGGCTTCTTCTGCTCGTTCGCCCAGACCGGGGTGCAGATCGGCCTCGTGCTCGGCACGCTGTCGTTCCTGCTCGTCGGCCTGCTGCCCGACGACCAGCTCAACGCGTGGGGCTGGCGCATCCCGTTCCTGCTCGGCTTCGTGATGATCGCCGTCGCGCTGTGGGTGCGCCTGCGCGTCGAGGAGTCGCCGGTGTTCCAGAAGGTGCAGGCGTCCTCGACCGTGGTCAAGCTCCCGCTCGTCGACGCGGTCAAGAACTACCCGCGCAGCGTCCTCGTCGGCATCGGCGCGCACGTCTGCGACACGGCGGCCGCCTACATGTACGCGACCTTCACCGTCGCCTACGCCACCGATCAGCTCGACATGTCGCGCGGGGTGGTGCTGGGGGCGGTGGTGACCTACGGCCTGCTCGTGATCGCGCTGCAGCCGTTCTTCGGCGCGCTCTCGGACCGCATCGGGCGGCGGCCGCTCAACCTCTTCGGCGTGATCTTCACGGGCCTGTGGGCGTTCCCGTTCTTCGCGCTCGTGCAGACGGGCGAGCCGGTGCTGGTGTGGATCGCGCTGATCGTCGCCGCGACCGTCGGCTGGGCGCCGATGATCGCCGTCCAGCCCGCCTTCTACGCCGAGCTGTTCGGGGCCCGCGTGCGCTACACGGGCTTCGCCACCTCGCGTGAGATCGGCGCGGCGATCGCCGGCTTCTCGCCGCTCGTGTCGGTCTGGCTGCTGGACGTCAACGGCGACAAGCCGTGGCTGGTGGCGGCCTTCTTCGTCGGGCTGTCGCTGATCTCGCTCGTCGCGTTCCTGTACTCGCGGGAGACGAAGGGCATCGACATGGACGACATCGACCCGGTCCAGGACGAGCTCGTCAGCGACGCGAGCCCGACGGACGCCGGTGAGCTTGCGATGAACCGGTGAGGCTGGGCCTCCCGGCCCTCGAGGAGGTCGCAGGGCCGCGGGTGGACCCGCTGAGCCTGGAGGTCGGCATCGTCCACCTCGGCCTGGGCGCGTTCCACCGCGCGCACCAGGCCGTCTACACCGAGGACGCCCTGGCGGCGGAGCCGGGCCCGTGGGGGATCTGCGGGGCCAGCCGCCGCAGCCGGGCGGTCGTCGACGCGCTCGCGGAGCAGGACGGGCTCTACGGCGTGCTCGAGCGCGGCCCGGACGTGGACCGCGTGCGCGTGGTGGGCGCCGTGCGCGAGGGGCTGGTGGCCGCCGAGCAGCCGGGCAAGCTGCGCGGGCGGCTGGCGGCGGCGGGGACGCACGTCGTCACGCTCACGGTCACCGAGGCCGGGTACCAGGCGGACCACCCCGACCTGGAGCGCGACCTTGCGGGCGGCACGCCGCGCACAGCGGTGGGGATGCTCGTGCGCGGGCTCGAGGCTCGCCGCGCCGCCGGCGTCGACACCCCGCTGGCGATCGTCTCCTGCGACAACCTGCCGGGCAACGGCGCCGTGCTGCGCGAGCTCGTCGAGGACTTCTGCGGTCGGGCGGGGCTCGCGGGGCTCGCGGACTGGATCGCCGATCACGCCGACTTCCCCGCGACCATGGTCGACCGCATCGTCCCGGCCGCCACGGCCGCCGACCGCGACACCGCGAGCCTGCTGATCGGCGCCCGCGACGAGGCGACCGTCGTGGGCGAGCCGTTCCGCCAGTGGGTGATCGAGGACGCCTTCCGCGGGCGCCGGCCGGCGTGGGAGGCCGCGGGCGCCATGCTCGTGCCGGACACCGCGCCCTACGAGACGATGAAGCTGCGGCTCGTCAACGGCGGCCACTCCGCGCTTGCCTACGTGGGTCTGCTGCGCGGGCGCGAGACGGTCGCCGACGCGGTCGCCGACCCCGCGCTGCGCGGGTTCCTGGAGCGGCTGCTCGAGACCGAGCTCGCGCCGACGCTCGGCCCGGTCCCCGGCATCGACCTCGACCGCTACCGCGCCGATCTGGTGACGCGCTTCGCCAACCCGCGCATGGCGCACCGCCTCGAGCAGATCGGCGCCGACGGCGCGATCAAGCTGCCGTTGCGCCTGCTCGCCCCCGCGCGCGAGCTGCTGGCGGCGCGCCGCGAGCCGGTGCGGATCTGCCTCGTGGTCGCGGCCTGGCTGCGCCGGCTCGCCGCGGGCGCCGCCGCCGGGGCGGTCGAGGAGGAGATTGCGGCCGCCGTGGCCGGAGCGAGCAGCCCCGCCGCGGCCGCCGAGCGCGCGCTGGCCGTGACCGCCGTGTTCGGCGACGACCTGCGCGAGGACGCGACGTTCCGCGCGCTGCTCGTCGACGCGCTCGCCTCGCTCGCGGGCGGCGCCGCGCTGACTGACTGATCACGCCCGGCGGAGCCATCGAACGTCAACGGCGGCTGGGTAGGAGGAGGAAGCGAGCCGCCGCGCGGCGACGAATGTCACCTCGACCGCGCATACCGCGGTCGAGGTGACATTCGTCGCCGCACACGACGCCGGGCCGCTTCGCACCCACTCCCACCCAGACGCCGGTGACGTTCGCCGCGGCATCCACGATCGAAGTCCCAGCCGCCGCGCGAGCCGGGGACGCACTCATCCAGCGCCGAGCGCCTCGGACAGCGCGCGCGCCGCCGCGACCACGCGCGGCCCGCGCGCCAGCGCGTCGTCATAGCTGAGCTCGACCGTCAGGGCGGACACGCTGACCGCGCCCGCGGGGCGGCCGCGGTGGCCGAGCACCGCACTGCCCAGGCAGCGGATGTTGCGCTCGTTCTCCTCGTCGTCGATCGCGAACTGACGCTCGCGCACGCGCTCGAGCTCCTCGCGCATGGCGGCGAGCGTCACGATCGTCTTCTCGGTCCGGCGCACGAGCTTGCCGCGCCCGAGCAGCCCGGCGACCTCCTCGGGCGCCAGCGCGGCCAGCAGGGACTTGCCGATCGCCGTGCAGTGCAGCGGGATCCGCATCCCGACCCGCGAGGCCGTCTGGTAGGGCAGGTCCGGGTCGACGAGCTTCTCCACGTAGACCGCCTCGTCGCCGAGCAGCATCGCGAAGTGCACCGTGTGCCCGACGTCCGCATGCAGCTCGCGCAGGACCGCGCGCCCGGCCGGGCCGGCGTTGAGCTGGTCGAGCATGCCGCCGGCCAGCGCGAGGATGCGCGGACCGAGCACGTACACGCCGTCGCCCTGGGCGCGCGCGTAGCCGCGCTCGACGAGCCGCTTGAGGATGCGGTGGACGGTGGACTTCGGCAGCCCGGCCCGCTCGGCGATGCTGCCCAGCCGGCTCCCATCGCCGTCCTGCGTGCCGAGCGCATCGAGGACGCCGAGGGTCTTCTCGGCGGCGTCCATCTCTCCTTTCACTGGGCGGAACCCTATTTCATCTTCCTGAGCGCCCGTCCAGCGGCGACCCGGCGAAGAAGAAGAACCACACCTCGAACGCGACGATGGCGAGGATCACCACGCCGACGACGACATAGTCCGTCGCCGTGAGCGGCGGCGCCTGGCCGCCCGCACCGCGGGTGCGCTGGCCGCTCATGGGCTTCAGCCACGCCGTCTGGCGGCGCGGCGCCGGCCGGCCGCTGAGCCGGGCGTAGGCCAGCTGCAACTGGCCGAGCATCTGCAACAGCGCCCACGCCGCGGCACCGATCACGACCACGATGACGAGGATCGCGAACATCGAGATCCCGGACTCCGGCACGACGCGGGAGCCGACCCACAGCCCCAGCAGCGGCGCGCCGGTCCAGATATTGAGCGTCACGACGCCCATCGCCGCGACGATCGCCACCCGCTGGAGCCGCGCCTTCACGGCGCAAAACCTACGCTAGGGGTCTGTTGATGAATACCGGCCCGACCGGGGTGGTCGTGGACCGAGCCGGGCGCCGCACGAATCCGAAGGGAATCCCCCTAGGATTTCCAAGGGGTTCGGGTGGCGATCCGGCGAAGCGTCCACGGCCGCATCCGGGCGTGGCGGGATTCTTCAGCAGGCCCCTAGGGAGTCAGGAGGTCGGCGCACTTGCGCGCCTTGGTGGTGTCGCTACCGGCCTCGCTCACGCACTGCGAGTACTTCTCGAGGTTCGCGTTGTTCGGAGCGGCGCTCGAGCCCGAGCCGGAGGAACCCGAGCCTGAGCCCGCGCCACCCAGGCCTCCGAGGCCGAGGCCGCCGAGCTGCGAGAGCAGCTGGTCGAACGGCTTGGCGCCGGAGGGCTCGGCGATCTCCTGGTCCTCGTTGACACCGGAGATCGAGAAGTCGAGCTTGAGGTCGGCCGAGCCGTCGGGGGAGCTCGAGCCCTGCGGCGCGACGATGCCGAGCGCCACGACCATCCGGCGCAGGATCTTGTCCTCCTTGCCGGTGTAGATCTCGACCTTCGGGTCCTTGACGGCGTCGACGACCTGCTTCTTCTGCTCGGCGGTCAGCTGCGACGGCAGGCTCTGCGTGCCCTGGACCCCGAGCTCACGCGTCTTCTTGAGCGCCTGGTTGACGTCGTCGAGCAGCTTGTCGACGTTGACGCCGCCGGTGATCTTGATCGTGTCGTCGTCGCCAACCTTCGCCTCGCCCGCGTTCTTCGGGCTCGTGAGCCACTGGCGCGGATCGAGCCCCAGCGAGGAGAGCGACTGGTTCTCGGTGTTGCCCTGCTTCTGCGCCTGCTCGTAGCCGGTCTTGAACTGCTGGAAGACCTGGTCGGTGACGGTGTACTCGTTGCCCTGGAAGGCGACGAAGCCCTTGGCGCCGGTCGAGGTCAGCCCCGCCTTGATGCTCTGGCCGGCGCCGTCGAACGCGAAGTCGATCTTGAACTTCGGCAGCTTCTGCTTGCCCTGGCTCTGGAACGGACCGGAGACCTTCAACGTGACGGGGCCGCTGAGGCCCTCGGTGTTCTTCGCGTCGATGTTGAGGGAGAAGGCGAGCTGTCCGGACTCGATCTTCTTGTCCTTGCCGCTGAACGTGTCCGCGAGCAGCGTGTCGACGTCGGTGTCCTCGCTGGCCTCGTCACCGCCACCGCCGTCACCGCCGTCACCGCCGCAGGCGGCGACAGCCAGCGCCAGGGAGGCGAGCAGGCACAGCAAGATCAGTCGCAGAAGGCGATTCACGCGGGCGGCGAGCCTAGCATTGGGTGGATGAATCCACGGCGAATTGTCTGTTGCGCGTTTGTTGCCCTGCTGCTCGCGGGCCCGGCTGCCGCGCAGGCAGCGGCGAAGCAGCGGACCGTGGCGAGCGAGCTCTCGAGACTGGCGGCAGCAGGCGCGATCCCGGACTCCGAGCGCGCCGAGCGCCTGGCCGCCTTCAAGGCGGTCCAGCGCACCGTCAGACGGCTCCCGCGGCGCTCCGCGCGGCGCAGCGAACTCGCCGGTGTGGTGGCGACCGTCGAGGGCATCGCCGCCCGCCGGTCGCTCACGGGCCCGCGGCTGGTGCCGCTGTGGCTGACGCTGGAGCGCAACCGCGCCTACTGGTCCGCCAACGCCACCGGGCCGAGCACCCGCCGCATCTCCTTCCCCGGCTCCCAGCTCGTCTGGCAGTACTTCCCGGGCCAGGGCCTGCAGTTCCACCCGCTCGCCAACTTCGCCAAGCTCAACCAGCTCTGGTCCAGCCGCAGCGACGACATGGGGCTCCTGCTCGACGAGCTGCTCGCCCTGCGCGTGCCGCGCGCCGGCGGGGTGGCGTGGGAGTACTACTTCACGTTCGCCGGCGGCAGGCCGCCGTGGGTCTCGGGCCTCGCGCAGGGCACGGGCATCCAGTCGATCGCCCGCGTCGCGCAGCGCACGGACCGCGAGGCCGAGGTGCTGCCGATCGCCCGCCAGGCGCTCGGTGTGTTCGAGACGCGGACGCCGGCGGGCGTGCGCGTGGCGACCCCGGACGGCCCGCACTACGCGCTCTACTCCTTCGACCCGGGCCTGCGGGTGATCAACGGCTTCCTGCAGGCGCTCGTCGGCCTCTACGACCTCGGCCGGATCGGCGACGACGACCGCGCGCGCTCGCTCTACGCCGACGGCGAGCGCGCAGCGCGCGTCGAGCTGCCGACGTTCGACACCGGCGCCTGGTCGCTGTACGCCCGCGGCTCGGTCGAGCGTGAGTCCGACCTCTCCTACCACCAGCTGCTGCGCGCGTTCCTGCGCAGCATGTGCACGCGCACCGAGGACCCCGTCTACTGCGACACCGAGCTGCGCTTCGCCCAGTACGAGCTCGAGCCACCGCAGCTGTCGCTCGTGACCACGCGGCTGCGAGGCGGCACCGAGGGCAGGCTGCGCCTGCGGCTGTCGAAGATCTCGCGCCTCGGGCTGCGCGTGCAGCGCGGCGGCAGGGTCGTCTCGATCCGCCCCGCGGTCGTGGTCGGCCATGGCAGGCCGTTCCTGCGCTGGCCGGTCCCTCGCCAGGCGGGCGACTACGACGTGCAGCTGACCGCGGTCGACCTCGCAGGGAACGTGAGCACAGCGGCGGGTACGGTGGAGGTCTTGAAGCCGAAGAAGCGCAAGCGCGCGCGGTGAGGCCGCGCACGATCCTTTACACCGGGAAGGGCGGCGTGGGCAAGACGTCAGTCGCGGCTGCGACCGCGCGTCGCTGCGCCGCCGACGGCAAGCGCACGATCGTCCTTTCCACCGACCCCGCCCACTCGCTCGCGGACTCGCTGGAGATGCCCGTCGGCGCTGAGCCGACGCCGGTGGCCGACAACCTGTGGGCCCAGCAGGTGCAGGCCCAGGACGAGCTCGAGCGCAACTGGTCGGCGGTCCAGCAGTGGCTCGGCGGGCTCTTCGTCGACCAGGGCGTCGACCGCATCGCGGCCGAGGAGCTGACCGTCCCGCCCGGCGGGGACGAGCTCTTCAGCCTGCTGCAGCTCAAGCGCCACCTCGACGACGGCGGCTGGGACGTCGTGATCGTCGACTGCGCCCCCACCGGCGAGACGCTGCGGCTGCTGTCGTTCCCCGACGTCGCGCAGTGGTGGCTGGACAAGGTGTTCGGGCGCGAGCGCGCGCTGCTGGCCGCCGCGCGGCCGATCGCGCGCACCTTCTTCGACGTCGCGCTGCCTGACGAGCGGGTCTTCGGCGAGGTCCAGCGGCTGGTCGAGAACCTGATCGCGATGAACGAGATCCTCCGCGACCGCGAAGCCGTGTCGATCCGGCTCGTGATGACCCCCGACCGCATGGTGATCGCCGAGGCGATGCGGACCTTCACCTACCTGTCGCTGTACGGCTATCTGACCGACGCCGTGGTGGTCAACCGCGTCTTCCCCGAGGAGGTCGAGGGCGGGTACTTCGGCGCCTGGCGCGAGGTCCAGCGCGAGCAGCTCGAGCTCGTCGAGGCCGGCTTCGCCCCGGTGCCGGTGCTGCGCGCGCCCTACTTCGAGCAGGAGGTGCTGGGCGCGACGATGCTCGACCGCCTCGGCTCTGCCCTGTTCGAGGACGCCGACGCCGGCGCGCTGTTGCACGACACGCTTGCGCAGGAGCTGTCGCTCGACGCAGACGGCGCCCGGCTGCGGCTCGACATCCCGTTCACCGACAAGGGCGACATCTCGCTCAAGAAGATCGGCCTCGAGCTGATCGTCCGCGTCGACGGGCACAAGCGCACGATCATCCTCCCGCCCGCGCTGGCGTCCTACCGGCCGTCGTCGGCCTCGTTCTCCGACGGGTCGCTCTTGGTGAGCTTCAGTGGCTGATCAGGACCCCCTTGCCCAGATGCGCACGCAGGTCGACGCGGCCTACGCGGCCGCCGACCGGCTCGTGCGCGAGGCCGAGGCCGCCGCGCGCGAGCGCGCCGGCGATATCCCGCCCGCCGGCTTCGAGGGCGAGCGGACCGCCGGCGAGCGCTCCGCCTTCCCCGACCTCCAGGCGCTGGCGGGCCTGCTCGGGGCCGCGCGCTCCTCTCTGCCGCCCGAGCTTGCGCACCAGCTCGCCGCCGCGGCGCGCGAGCTGCTGATCGCGCTGCGGGACCTGATCGACTGGTGGATCGCGCGCTTGGAGCGCGAGCCGGAGGCGCCCGTCGACATCGAGGACATCCCGATCGATTAGCCCGCCCGGGGGGCCCTTAGACTCAACCCGATGGCCACGTGGATCCTCACCGGCTCGCCCGAGAACCACGCGGTCACCGCCGAGCTCGGATACCGGCTGATCGGGATGAAGGAGCGCCGCCGGCTGCAGGCCGAGGCGATGGAGCCGGGGGACCGGATCGTGCTCTACCTCACGCGGGTGATGACCTTCGCCGCCGTCATCCGCCTCACGGGCGAGCTGTTCGAGGACCGCGAGCCAGCGTGGCCCGGCAAGCCGGGCAAGGCCGACCCCTACCCGTGGCGCTTCGAGAGCGAGCCCGAGCTCGTGCTCGAGGAGGCGGCGTGGCTGCCGGCCGAGTCGCTCAAGCACGACCTCGAGCACATCCGCAAGTGGCCGGCCGAGCACTGGACGCTCGCCTTCCAGGGCCAGCTGCGCACGCTCTCCGAGCACGACGCCGCCGTCCTGCTCGCGGCGATGCACGCGCGGGCCGGCGCAGGCGCCGCGCGGTGAGTCTCGCGGGCACGCTGCGCTCGCTGCCGCCGGAGTCTCGCGTGACCGGCGGCGCGGCGGCGGCGCTGGTGGTCTCGCTGCTGCTGCCCTGGTACCAGGTCTCCTACTTCCGGGGCAGCGACGCCGTGACGGACTCGCGCTCGGCGCTGCAGGTCTTCACCTGGGTCGAGGCGGCGATCCTGCTGGTCGCGCTCGCGGTGCTGTTCCTCGTCTACGCCCGCGCTCAGCGCCAGGCCTTCCACCTGCCGGGCGGCGACGGCGTCGTCGTCTCGGCCGCGGGCGGCTGGGCGCTCGCGCTGATCGTCTGGCGGCTGTTCGACAAGCCGGACGTCGACGAGCGGGCCGCGACGGTCGGCATTCAGTGGGGCATATTCCTCGCGCTGCTCGCCGCGGCCGCGCTCGTGGCCGCCGGCGCGCGGGTCCGCGCCGCGGGGCGGCCCGAGCCGCCCAACCCGACCGCCGAGGAGCCCGCGTGGGAGGTGCCGCGCCGCGAGCGACGGGAGCGCGCCGCCGGTAGCGCCCCGCGCGAGCACACTGAGGTCACGCAGGTCCTGCGCGAGCGCCCGCCGGACTGGGACGGCGAGCCGCCGGAGGCGCCGGGGCGCTCGAAGCGCGCGGGCGGGGACGCGCCCGAACCGCCGCCTCCGTCCGACCGCCTGTTCTGAGCAACTTCGGCGGGGCCGCGGCCGTTACGCCTGTGTCCGCGACGGCGCCTGACTGATTGGTTGGCGTCGGCAGGACGGAGCGGATGGTCATTCCGGGTACTCACTCGGAATGGCCACCGCACCCTCCTCCGAGCGGGTCTCCGTCCCGCGGCAGTCCGACGACTACACCGACGAGGCCGCCACGGCCCGTCGCGACTTCCTCCACGAGCGGACCGGCGCGTCGCTCGAGCACGTGGGCACCTACTCGCAGGATCCCTCGGCGCTCCCCGGCAACATCGAGCACTTCACCGGCGTCGCCCAGGTCCCGCTCGGAGTCGCGGGCCCGCTGCTCGTCGACGGCGAGCACGCGCAGGGAGAGTTCTACGTCCCGATGGCGACCGCCGAGGGCACCCTCGTCGCGTCCTACAACCGCGGCATGAAGCTGCTGCACGCGGTGGGTGGCGTGAAGACCACGGTCGTGGACGACCGCATGCAGCGCGCGCCCGCGTTCCTGTTCGAGAGCGCCCGCGAGGCGCGCGCGTTCGGCGAGTGGCTCGACGAGCACTTCGACGAGATCCGCGAGGTCGCCGAGTCGACCACCAACTCGGGCAGGTTGCAGGACATCGAGCAGTACTCCGCCAGCCGCATCCTCTACACCCGCTTCAACTACACAACCGGCGACGCGGCGGGCCAGAACATGACCGGCAAGGCCACGCAGGCCGCCGCCCACTGGATCCTCGAGCAGTACCCGGCTATCGACCAGTTCTTCCTCGAGGGCAACTTCGCCACCGACAAGAAGAGCTCGCAGATCAACATGCTGCGCACGCGCGGGAAGCGCGTCGTGGCCGAGGCGACGATCCCCGACGCGCTGTTCAAGGAGGTCATGAACTCGAGCTCGGAGCTGATGTACCGGGCGCGCCAGGTCTCCAACCTCGGCGGCTTCATGTCGGGCGTCAACAACAACGGCTCGCACTCGGCCAACGGCATCACGGCGATCTTCATCGCGACGGGCCAGGACGTCGCCAACGTCGCGGAGTCCTCCGCCGCCTTCGTCTACACCGAGCTGCGCGAGAACGGCGACTACTACTACTCGCTCACGATCCCGTCGCTGATCGTCGGCACCTACGGCGGCGGCACCGGGCTCGCCACGCAGCGCGAGTGCCTCGAGCTGCTGGACTGCTACGGCAAGGACAAGGTGCGCAAGTTCGCCGAGATCGTCGCCGCGACCGTGCTGTGCGGCGAGCTCTCGCTGGGCTCGGCGATCGTGGCGGAGGAGTGGGTCAACGCCCACGACCTCCACGGCCGCAACCGGCCCTAGGAGGCGCTTCGGCTGAGCAGGATCTCCGGCTGTCGAGTTCGATGACGAGTTTCTGGGTGCGGTAGACAGCGTCGACTTCGTGGCCGGCTATCTGTCGGTTTCGCTTGGGGAGTGGGAGGCCGTGGCGTTGAGGAAGCGCGTGAAGTCGTCTTCCAGGATGGAGCGGGTGGCGCCCCGCTCGGGCGTGAGGCGAGCTGTGCAGCGGCCCGGGTATCTGGTGAAGATGGAGGTCAGGCCGGCGGGGGTGATGAGCCGGAGGACCTGGGCCCCGTTGACGGCCCGGGTGAGTTGTTTCGGGGTCAGGACGTCGGCGAGGTCGACCAGGGTGCGGGCCGGGGTGGTGACTTGAATGCCGTAATGGGTCGTCGCGTCAGCTTGTTGGGAGCGGTAGACGTGGGATGCCGCGGCGGCGGTGCTTGGTCGGTGTCGTCACTTCGGGCAGCGAGGGCCAGCGGGCCAGGATCCGCCAGAGTGCTGCCGCGGAACGGTGACTCAGCACGGCGTCTTCTCCGCAGGCGAGCACGGCCGCCATCGCCGTGGCGAGCGGTGAGGGTGGGCGGTGACCCACGACGTAGACCCCGCGATGAAGCAGATGAAGACGCCCGACGCGGCGTCGATAGACGATCGCGGTGTGATCGAGCCCGGCCCAGGAGTTGCACGAGCGTGATCACCCCGTGTTGCCGAGCGGCGATTTCGGCGATCAGAACGTCGGGTGTGGTGGGTTCATGGGAATTATTGCGATGAACACACCACACCCGGTCCACGATGGCGCCTCGCCCCGGCCGAAACGGGCGCCGCCACCCTTTCGTCACACCCTCAATGCGCAGTTCGTCACAAACCGCAGCAGCGCACCGTGGAATCACCTGTCTAGCGCGGCCTGGATAGCGTCGAGCGCGAGCCGGATGGTCAGCGGCGGCGTCCCGTGGCGCAGCACGGCGACCACCGGCAGCTCGAGCGGCGGGTCGATCGGCACGAGCTCGACGTCCCGCCGCGGCGTGTCGTCGTCCACGGGCCAGACGGCGAGCGCCGCGCCGCGGGCCACGTCGGCGAGGCCATCGCGCCCGACGACGGTGGAGACGGTCCAGTTCACCGCGACGCCGTCGAGCAACTGCTTCAGCGCGCTGGTCCCCGCCGAGCGCCGGGACCAGATGAGGACGTTCTCGCCGTTCAGCTCTTCGAGCCGCAGCGGGCGACTGCGGCCGGCGAAGCGGTGACCGGCCGGGACCGCGATCCCGCCCGGCGTCCGGCCGAGCGGCAGGACGTGGCGTCCGGGGCCGCCTTGCGCGAAGCGGGCCAGGACGAGGTCGGCGGCCCCGGAGCGGAGCTGCTCGCCGACTGCGGCCGGGCGCGACTCGAGGAGGTCGATCTGCACGCCCTCGAGCGCGCCCGCGAGCGCGTCGAGGATCCGCTCCACCTCGCGCTGGCTGAGCCCGGGCGAGATGCCGAGCGCAAGGGTGCGGGCGGGCGCGCCGCCGAGCTCCCGCGCCCGCGAGATCGCGGTGTCCGCGGCGGCGATCAGCGACTCCGCGTCCGCCGCCAGGGCGGCGCCGGCCGGGGTCGGGACCACGTGATGGGTCGTGCGCTCGACGAGGTTCACGCCCAGCTCGGCCTCGAGGCGCGCCACCGTGCGGCTCACCGCCTGCTGCGCGACGTGCAGCTCACGTCCGGCGTGCGTGAACGACCGATGGCGGACCACGGCGGCGAGGACGGTGAGGGCGCGGAGGTCGGCCACAACGTTCGGTTGTCAGCATACGCCGGATCGGCGTTTCCCTTTCGGTGGCCGGGCGGCCACCCTGACTGCATGGACACGAGAACCCTTGGCACCAACGGACCGCAGGTCAGCACGATCGGCCTCGGCTGCATGGGCATGAGCCCCGACCTCTACGGCCCCAGCGACGAGCGGGAGGCGATCGTCACGATCCACGCCGCGCTCGACGCGGGCGTCACGCTGCTCGACACGGGCGACTTCTACGGGATGGGCCACAACGAGCTGCTGATCGGCCGCGCGCTGCGCGATCGCCGTCGCGAGGACGTCGCGCTGAGCGTCAAGTTCGGCGCCCAGCGCGGGCCCGACGGCGCGTGGCTCGGCTACGACGCGCGCCCGGCGGCCGTCAAGACCGCGCTCGCCTACACGCTGCGCCGGCTGGGCACGGATCACGTCGACGTCTACCGGCCGGCGCGCCTCGATCCCGACGTGCCGGTCGAGGAGACGGTCGGCGCGATCGCGGAGCTGGTCGAGGCCGGCTTCGTCCGCCACGTCGGCCTCTCCGAGGTCGGCGCGGACACCGTCCGCCGCGCGGCGGCCACCGCGCCCATCTCGGACCTGCAGATCGAGTGGTCGCTGATCTCACGCGGGGTCGAGGCGGAGATCCTCGCCGCCTGCCGCGAGCACGGCATCGGCGTGACGGCGTACGCCGTCCTCTCTCGCGGCCTGATCTCGGGTCACTGGACGCGCGACCGCGACGGCGGCGGGGGCTTCGACTTCCGCACCACGCTCAGCCCGCGCTTCCAGGGCGAGGCGCTCGAGCACAACCTGGGCCTGGTGGACACGCTGCGCGCGGTCGCGGAGGGCCTTGACGCCTCGCCCGCGCAGGTGGCGATCGCTTGGATGCTCGCGCGCGGCGAGGACGTGGTCCCGCTGGTGGGCGCGCGCCGCCGCGACCGGCTCGACGAGGCGCTCGGCGCGCTGGAGCTGACGCTGGACGCGGCCTCACTCGACCGGCTCGAGGCGGCGTTCCCGCCCGGGGCGGCCGCGGGCGACCGCTACGCCGCGGCGCAGATGGCCGACCTCGACTCGGAGCGCTGAGCTCAGCGGTCGGAGAGGTAGAGCCCGAGCGGCAGGCCCAGGGTGGCCATGAAGATCAGGCCGATGCCGGTCGCGATCAGCGTGTTGGACTTGTAGACGTGGCCGATCGTGCCGACGAGGAACCCGACTCCCATCAGCACCACAAACGGGGTGGGTGAGGGGTCGAAGGCAGCCAGCGGCACGGGCGGCGAGCATAGGCGACGCCCGCCAGGAGCCTAGACTGAGGCGGCATGAGCGTCGAACCGGCCGCGGTCGAGGATGTCGCCGCCGGCCTGCGCGCCGTCGGATACCTGCCCGGGGAGTCCACCGCGCTCGTCTCGTTCCTGGCCGCGCGGCTCGGCAAGCCGATTCTGGTCGAGGGCCCGGCGGGCGTCGGCAAGACCGAGCTGGCGAAGGCGCTGGCGAAGTACCTCGACCGCCGGCTCGTGCGCCTTCAGTGCTACGAGGGGCTGGACGAGGCCAAGGCGCTGTACGAGTGGAACTACCGCAAGCAGCTGCTGCGGATCCAGGCCGAAGCCCAGGGCACCGGCTGGGACGCGGTGCAGGACGACATCTTCGGCGAGGAGTTCCTGCTCGAGCGGCCGCTGATGACCGCGATCGCCTCCGCCGAGCCAGTCGTGCTGCTGATCGACGAGATCGACAAGACCGACCAGGAGTTCGAGGCGATGCTGCTCGAGCTGCTCTCGGACTTCCAGATCTCGATCCCCGAGCTCGGCCGCATCGAGGCCCGCACGCACCCGGTGGTGCTGCTCACCTCGAACAACACGCGCGAGCTGACCGAGGCGCTCAAGCGCCGCTGCCTGTACCTGTGGCTCGACTACCCCTCGAGCGAGCACGAGCTCGAGATCGTCCGCCTGCACGCGCCCGAGCTGCCCCAGCAGGTGGCCGAGCGGCTCGTCGAGATCATCCAGATGGTGCGCGAGCTCGACCTCAAGAAGCCGCCCTCGATCGCGGAGTCGATCGACTGGGCGCGCGCGCTGCTGCTGCTCGGCGCCGAGGACATCTCGCCCGAGGTCTTCCGCTCGACGCTGTCGATCATCGTCAAGCACCGGACCGACCTCGACACCGTCGCCGAGCGCGTCGGCGTCCGGCTCGGGGTCGCCTCGCCGTGACCGAGGGGTTCCCGGCGGGCGTCGTCGCGTTCGCCGAGACCCTGCGCGCGGAGGGGCTGGCAGTCGGGACCTCCGAACTGCTCGACGCGTTCGCTGCGCTCGGCGAGGTCAGCTGGACGGAGGAGCCCGCGTTCCGCGAGGCGCTCGCCGCCACGCTCGCGAAGTCGCCCGAAGACCGGCGCGTGTTCGACCTCGTGTTCGAGCGCTTCTTCTTCCGCGCGGCCGAGGAGGCCGCGATGCGCCAGGGCGTGCGCGAGCAGGGCGCGCCGGGCGCGGACGAGGACGGCATCACCGGTGGCGAGCAGATCGACTACGACAACCTGCGCGAGCAGTTGCTGCAGGCGATCCGCGACGGCGACGAGTCGGCGATGCGCGACCTCGCCCGGCTCGCGATCGCCGCGTTCGGGCGCCGCGGCGAGGGCTCCGGCGTGCTCGGCGTCGACGTCCAGCGCATCCGGCGCGCGCTCGGGCTGCGCTCAGAGCCCGGCGGCCCGCCGCCGCGCGACCCCGACGCCCCGCCCACCCCCGCGCTCACGCGCGACCAGATCCGGCGCTTCGAGCAGCTGCTGCGGCGCGAGCTCGAGCGCGCGCAGATCGAGCGTACGCAGGCGCTGCCGCCGTCGCGCCCTCTCAATGAGCTCGACCGCGCGCTGCCGTCGGGCCCGCTCCAGGACCTCGCCGCCGTCCACCGCGTGGTGGCCCAGCTCAAGCGGCGGCTCGCCACACAGGGCCACGAGACGCGCGGGCGCAAGCGCCACGCGCACGTCGACGTGCGCCGTACGATGCGCGCGTCGCTGCAGACCGGCGGCGTGCCGGTCGTGCTCAAGTACCGCCCGCGACGGCCCAAGCGCCCGGAGCTGTATGTGCTCTGCGACGTCTCCACCTCGGTCACGAGCGCGTCGGTGTTCTTCCTCAGCGTGCTGCACGCGCTGCACGACGCCTTCCGCAAGATGCGCTCGTTCGTGTTCGTCGAGCGGATCTCCGAGGTCACGGACGTCTTCGAGCGCGAGCGCTCCTTCAAGGCGGTCTCGGACGCGATCTCCAAGGACGCCGGCGTCGCGGACGTGAGCGGCTACACCGACTACGGCCGCGTCTGGCGCGAGTTCCTCGCCTCGGTCGCCGACGACCTGCATCCGCGCGCGACGGTGATCGTGCTCGGCGACGCCCGCACCAACGGCCGCGACCCGCGCGCCGACGTCTTCGCCTCGATCGCCGCGCTCGCGGGCCGGACGTTCTGGCTCAACCCGGAGCCGCGGCTGTACTGGAACTACGGCGATTCGGTGATCTCCGCCTACGAGCAGCACTGCGAGGCCTACGAGTGCTGGACCACGCGCCAACTCGAGGACTTCGTCAAGGCGCTCACACGGCCCTACGCCTGAGTGTCGGCGGAGCGGACCTTCACGTGCTTCGGCGGCGCGTGCACGGTGCTCGCCGAGACCGACGATGCAGTGCTTGCGGCCCGCGACGAGATGCTCGCCTGGCACGAGGTGTTCACGCGCTTCAAGCCCGAGAGCGAGCTGTCGCGGCTCAACGAGGACCCGCGCGAGTGCGTTCCCGTCTCGCCGCTGATGGCCCGCTTCGCGGCGGCAGCGGTCGCCGCCGCCGAGGCGACCGGGGGGCTCGTCGACCCGACCCTGCTGGAGGAGATCGAGGCAGCCGGCTACCGCTCGGACCGGCTGCGTGGGACGCTGGCGCTGCCGATGGCGCTCGCCCTCGCGCCGCCGCGGGCGCCGGGCGGGCCGCACCCGGCCGCGCGCTGGCGCACGGTGCAGGCCGACCTCGACGCGGGCACGGTGTCGCGGCCGCCGGGGGTCAAGCTCGACGGCGGCGGGATCGTCAAGGGGCTGTGCGCGGACGTGCTCGCGGAGTCGCTCTCCGGCAGCTTCGCGATCAACTGCGAGGGCGACCTGCGCGTGGGCGGCGGCGAGCGGGCGATCCAGGTGGCGAGCCCGTTCGATGGCGCCGTCCTGCGCGAGTACGCGGTCGGCGACGGCGCGGTGGCGACGTGCGAGATCGCCAAGCGCAGCTGGCTGGGAGCGGGCACCCGGCCTGCGCATCACCTGCTCGACCCCGCGACGGGCCGGCCCGCCTACACCGGCGTCGTCCAGGCCACCGCCCTCGCCCCCACCGCGCTGGAGGGCGAGGCGCTCGCCAAGGCGGCGGTCCTGAGCGGCCCGGACGGCGCCGCGGCGTGGCTCCCGCACGGCGGCGTGCTCGTATTCGACGACGGCTCGCACACGGTCGTCGATGAGTCCGGCGGCGGCGCGCGGTCATGAGGGCATGACCGACGACAACGCAGCGATCGCCCGCGCGATCATCGACGCCAACGCCTACATGGTGCTCGCCACCGCCGACGCGAGCGGATTGCCGTGGGCCTCGCCGGTGTGGTTCGCCGCAGAGGAATATCGCGAGTTGGTGTGGGTCTCCTCGCCGGAAGCGCGGCACTCGCGCAACCTCGCCGCCCGGCCGCAGCTGAGCATCGTGATCTTCGACTCGACCGTGGCCCCCGGCAGCGGCACGGGCGTGTACATGTCCGCCACCGCCGAAGCGCTCACGGGCGACGAAGTCGACGCGGGCCTCAGCGTGTACGCGCGCGGCTCCGAGGCCGCCGGCCTGCGAGTCTGGACGCGCGACGACGTCCAGCCTCCCGCCCGCCACCGGATCTACCGCGCCGTCGCGTCCGAGCACTTCATCCTCGGCGAGCGCGACGAGCGGGTGCCGCTCAGCCTTCCTTCGAGCCCCGCGGGCGGGGGCGGTAGGTCTTGACCGGCTTCTGCAGCCCCTTGAGCTTCTTCTCGCCCGCCGACGACCAGTCGAAGCGATCCGCCGCCGCCTCGCGCACCGGCTCGGTGACGAGCACGGCGCCGGGGCGCGCGCGGGCCGTCAGGCGGCTCGCGACGTTGACGGTCGAGCCGAACCAGTCGCCCCAGCGGTTGACGGCCGGGCCGTAGGCGACGCCCGCCCGCAGCGGCGGGAAGTCCTCCTCGCCCTCGGCGCGCTCGACGAGCGCGAGGCAGGTCGCGACAGTGGCCGGGACGTCGGGCGAGACGAGCATCACCGCGTCCCCGATCTGCTTGACCACGCGCACCGGCGGCGCGACGACGCTGCCCGCCAGCTTCGCGAGCCGGCCCGCGAGGCCGCCGAGCTCCTCGACCCCCACCGTCTCCCCCAGCTCGGTGAAGCCGACGAGGTCGGCGAAGGCGACCGAGGTCTCCGAGGTGTCGGAGACCTTGCCGGCGGTGCGCTCCGCGAGCCCGATGTAGTCGGTGCGCAGCCCCTGGCGAATGTGCAGGAGGAAGGTGTGATCGAGCATGCGGCTCGAGAGCGGCAGCAGCTCGCCCGCGGCGTCCGCGAGCCGCTTCGCCAGATCGACCTCGTTGTCGCCGGGCTCGAGGAAGGTCTGCGCGAACAGCACGCGCAGCGCTTCCGCGTAGCGCGACATGCCGCGGCCGAGCACGCGCGTGACCTCGAGCGTCTCCTCGAACGCGAAGCCCATCTCTGCGAGCGCGGCCGCGTCCTGGGCGGTCACGAGATCCTCGTCGGTGTAGACGCGCGCGTCGGGGCCCGGCACCGCCAGGCCGAGCGCCTGGCGGAACTCGGCCAGCTGCTCGAGCTCGAGGCCCGACGCCTCGGCGATCTCACGCTGCGTGTAGCGCGCGCTGCCGGCGAGGAAGCGCTCGACCGGCAGCAGCACGAGCCGATCCTCCTTCACCGCCTGGCGCAGGTCGTCGAGGCTCGAGCCCGCGTTCTGGAGATGGTCGAGCAGTTGGCGGCGGGCGTCACGCTCCGCCTCGTCCTCGAGCCCCTCGAGCAGCCCTTCGGCTTCCCAGTCCATCGAGCCCGCAAGCTACAACGCGCGGTACTCCTCGGCGAGCAGGTCCATCAGCAGCCCGTCGCGCCACGTCCCGTCGAGCGCGCGCTCGTAGCGGCGCATCAGGCCGACGGGGCGAAAGCCGACCGCCGTGTAGGCGCGGATGGCGCGGTCGTTGGCGGCCGCCGGGTCGATCGAGAAGCGGTGGTGGCCGCGCGCGTCGATCATGTGGTCGATCACGAGCCGCATCGCCTCGGGCCCGAGCCCGCGGCCCTGGTGGGCGCCGGCGAGCCCGAGGTCGATCGAGACGCAGCGGTAGTCGGGCTCCTCCTCCTCGCCCACCATCAGCACGCCGGCGACCTCGCCCTGCACCTCGATCGCCAGCACGACCTCGTCGTCCTGGGGATCGAGCAGGTCCCGCTGCACCCGCGCCGCGTCCCAGCTCCCGAACCAGCGCGCGACGTCCGGCTCGACGAGCATCGCCAGCAGCGGCGCGAGGTCGTCGTCGCGCACGGGCCGCAGCACGACCCGCTCGCCGCGGAGCTCGGGCAGCGGCCGGGGAACCATGGCGACAGCATGCCGGACGGGCTTTCGTGGATCATGCTGCCGGTATGCCTGAGCGCCCACCGTCCCCCGCCCGGATCGTCCTCGGCACGCTCGGCGACGGCGCCCGCGAGCTGCGCGACTACGCGCAGGAGCGGCGCCGCCACCGCCCGCGCCCGCCCGCCGAGGGGCTCGTCGTCGAGGTGGGCAGCGGCCAGTCGCCGCACGCGCGCAGCGACCTCGTCGTCGAGAAGTACCTCAGCGACGACTTCGAGCGCGGCTTCGCGGTCAGCTTCGCCAAGCCGCTCGTGGTGGGCGACGGCCACGCCATTCCGCTCGCCGACGGCTGCGCTGCGTACGCGATCGCCTCGCACGTGCTCGAGCACGCCACGGACCCGGACCGCTTCGCCGCGGAGCTGTCGCGCGTGGCGGCCGCGGGCTTCGTCCAGCTGCCCAGCCGCCTGGCCGAGCTGACCTTCGGCTGGCCCTTCCACCCCTGGCTGGTGGACCTCGAGCCCGACGGCACGCTCGTGTTCCACGAGCGCGACGAGCAGCGCGCTCCGGCCGGCGAGCACTTCCACGGCAGCTTCGAGCACAGCCCGTTCCTGCGGCTGTGGTGGAACGCGCACCGGTCGCACTGGCACCACTCGGTCGAGTGGCGCGGCGAGCTCAAGGTGCGCCAGGCTGCGGGCACGAGCCGCGCGGAGCAGACCGCGGTCTTCGATCTCGACGGCACCACGCGCGTCCTGCGCGACGCCGCCGCGCGGGGCACGCTGCCGCCGCTCCCCGCCGGTCTCTGGGGCCTGCTGCGCTGCCCCGAGGACCGCGCGGAGCTGCGACGCGAGGGCGACGTGGCGACGTGCGGCGGCTGCGGCCGGCGCTACCCGATCGTCGCCGAGGTGCCAGTGCTCGTCACGGACGCCGCCGCCTGAGCGGCCCCGACCGGTACCCTGGTGTCAGACAACAGGGGGGCTGGCCGGACGGCTGGCTGAGATAGCGCCCGAGGATCCCGGCGCTGACCCTTCGAACCTGTGGGGTAATGCCCGCGGAGGGAGCGATGCGCACACAGACAGAGGCTCCCGCGGTCGAGCCTCGTCATGCACGGAGCCGCGAGGCGGGAGTGACCCTCGACGGAGTGGCGAAGGCGTACGGAGACGTACGCGCGCTGGCGGACGTCTCGCTGCGCGCGGCGCCCCGCGAGACCGTCGCGGTGGTCGGCCCGAGCGGCTGTGGCAAGTCGACGCTGCTGGAGCTCGTGTGCGGGCTGCTCGAGCCCGACGCCGGTGTGCTCCACAGCCCTCCGGCCGCGCTGATGCCGCAGCGCGACGGCCTGCTGCCGTGGCTGAGCGCCCTCGACAACGCCGGGCTGGCGCTGCGCGTGGCGGGGGTGTCGCGTGCCGACGCGCGCGCCGCCGCGTATCAGCACTTCGCGGACTTCGGGCTCGCGGGCTTCGAGCGCGCGCTGCCCTCGGAGCTCTCGGGCGGGATGCGCCAGCGCGTCGCGTTCCTGCGCACGCTGCTCGCCGGGCGACCGGTGCTGTGCCTTGACGAGCCGTTCGGCGCGCTCGACGCGCTCACGCGCGCGCAGCTGCAGCGCTGGCTCGCGGGCGCGCTCGCCCGCGAGCCGCGGACCGTGCTGCTGGTGACCCACGACGTCGAGGAGGCGGTGCTGCTGGCGGACCGCATCGTCCTGCTCTCGCCCCGTCCCGGCCGTGTCGTCGCCGAGCTCGAGGTGCCGCTGGAGCACCCGCGCGAGCGCACCGACCCCCGGGTCGTCGAGCTGCGCGAGCAGGCCCTCGGCGCGCTCGGGGTCGTCTGATGCTCGCCGCCGCCATCGTGATCGCCGGGCTCGCGGGGTGGGAGGCGCTCGTGCGCGGCGGCGTCGTCGACCAGTTGCTGCTGCCTGCGCCCTCGCAGGTCGCCTCGGCGTTGTGGGAGGACCGCGACCTGCTCGGCTCCGACCTCGCCGTCACGCTGCAGGAGGTGCTGGTCGGGCTGCTCGCCGCGGTCGCCGTCGGCGCCGCGCTCGGAATCGGGATGCACGTCTCGGTCGCGATCCGGCGCGCGCTGCGCCCACTCGTCATCGGCTCGCAGGCGGTGCCGGTGCCGGTGATCGCGCCGCTGCTGATCCTCGTGCTCGGCTTCGGGCTCGCGCCGAAGGTGCTGCTGGTCGCGCTGGTGTGCTTCTTCCCCGTGACGATCAACCTCTACGACGGCCTGCGCCGCGTCGACCCGGACGCGCGCAAGCTGCTGCGCTCCTTCGACGCCACGCGCTGGCAGTCGTTCCGGCTGCTGGAGGCGCCGGCCGCGCTGCCCGCCGCCTTCACCGGCCTGAAGGTCGCCGCCGCGGTGTCGGTGATCGGTGCGGTGTTCGCGGAGTGGGCAGGCTCCGACGCCGGCCTCGGCCACGCGCTGCTGACCGCGAACGGGCAGCTCGAGACGCCACGCGCGTTCGCCGCGACCTTTCTCCTGTTCGCGCTCGCAGTCACGCTCTACGGTGCATTCGCGCTGCTCGAGCGGCGGGTGGTGAAGTGGCGATGAAGCGGCTCGCAACCCCTGTCTCGGCCAGAGGCCTCGCCACCGCTTCGCTTGTCGGGCTGCTCGCGCTGGTCCTCGCCGGCTGCAGCGAGAAGGACGAGCGCGCGCCCGGCGACGGCAAGGTCGAGCGCTTCAACATCGTGCTCGACTACTTCCCCAACGCTGACCACGCCGGGCTCTACGCGGCCCAGGCGGCGGGCGACTACGCGCGCGCCGGGCTCGACGTCGAGATCAAGCCGCCGCCCGACCCCTCGGCGCCGCTGAAGCTGCTCGCGAGCGGCCGTGCCGACCTCGTCATCTCCTACGAGCCCGAGCTGCTGCTCGCCCGCGACAAGGGCACCAAGCTGGTGTCGGTCGGCGCGCTCGTGCAGACGCCGCTGACCACGCTGATGTCGCTCAAGGACGTCACCCGCCCGGAGGACCTCGCCGGCAAGCGCGTCGGCACCGCGGGGCTGCCCTACCAGTCCGCCTATCTGAAGACGATCCTCACCGAGGCCGGTGTCGACCCGGAGACCGTCGAGGAGACCAACGTCGGCTTCAACCTCGTGCCGGCGATGCTGTCGGACAAGGTCGACGCGACGCTCGGCGCGTTCTGGAACTACGAGGGCGTGGACCTCAAGCGCCGCGGGCGCCGCCCGAAGATCCTGCGCATGGAGAAGCTCGGCGTCCCGACCTACGACGAGCTGATCTTCGCGGTCCGGCGCAAGGACCTCGACGAGGAGTTCTCGTCGAAGCTGCGGCGCTTCCTGCGCGCGACCGCACGCGGCCACGAGCGCCTGCGGGCAAACCCGGAGACCGGCGTGGACGCGCTGCTGAAGGTCGATCCCGGACTGGAGCGCGGGCTGCAGACCGCGGTCGTCAGCGCCACGCTGCCGGTCTTCTTCCCCGAGGACCGCGACCGGCCTTTCGGCTGGCAGGAGCCTGCCGAGTGGGACGCCTACGGGCGCTGGATGTTCGAGAACAAGCTGCTCAAGCAGCCGCCGAACGCGGCCGCGGCGCTGACCAACGAGTTCCTGCCGGGGGAAGGGCTGGACCCGGACCCCGCCGGGGCTCCGTGAGCAGCCCCGCGCCGGCGGCGATGATCAGGTACGTGCCGGCCAGGCCCTTCCACTCGCCGTAGCGCTCGAAGAAGCCGCGCACCTCGGCCTCGTCGGCCCGCGCCTTCGGATGCCCGGTGGTCAGGCGGCCGACCAGCTTGAGGTAGCTGAGGTCGCCGGCCGGGACGCGGTCGTAGTAGCCCTGGCCGTAGAGCGAGAGCATCTCGAGCGTCCACATCCCGATGTTCGGGATCGCCCGCAGCCGTCGCCACGCGCCATCGCGGTCGGTGAGGTCGACCCGCCCCGCGGCGATCTCCCGTGCCGCGTGGCGCAGCGCGAGCGCGCGCCGGGCGGCGAGGTCATAGGACTGCAGCTCGGCGGGCGCCAGCGCGGCGATCTGCGCCGGGGTCGGCATGTCGCGCAGCCCGGAGTGCGGGCAGCGGCGACCGAGCCGGAAGACGAGCCGCCGCTGGATCACGAGCGCCCGCTCGAGCTCGATCAGCTGCTCCGTGACCGACCACGCCAGCGCCTCCCACGGGTCGGCGCGGCGGTGGATGCGCACGTGCGGGCGCGAGCGCACCGCGGCGCCGATCACCGGGTCGTCCTTGAAGCGCTCGTAGAACGGCCGCAGGTCGTCGTCGACGCCGCTGGCGAAGCGCATGCGCTCGATCGCCGTGGCGGCGGCGGCCTCGCAGCCGCTGCGGGCCGCGAACAGGACGCGCTGCGGCGCGGTCTGCGCGACCGCCACGAGCACCGGCTCGTCTTCCACGTGCAGCAGCCGCATCAGCGTCGCGCCGCGGCGGCGCAGGATCCCGTCGCCCGAGCCGCGGCCGATCCGGAACGGCCACGGCGGCGCCACCTCGACCCGCTCCTCGACCGGCGCGTCCCGCCAGGGCGAGGGGGTCAATCGCGCTTGAGCAGGTGGACGTCGACCAGGAACGAGTTGCTCGAGACGATCTCCCCCAGCGTGCCCTTCTTGCGCTTGCGCCGGCGCGCGGGGCGGGTGGCGCGGCGGCGCGAGACGACCGCGACGGTGACGGCGCCGGCGGCGAAGCCGGTCGCCGCGAACGCTGCCGCCTGGCGGGCGGGCAGCAGCGCGGGAAGGGCCGGCTCGAGCACCCGCGTCTGGCCCTGGACGACGGGGAGCCCGTCGACGACTTCGACGGACTCGACGACCTCTTCCCCTTCGGAGGTGGGCTGGCTCTCGGGCTCCTCGGTCACGAGCTCACAGCATGACGCACGAAGGGGACGCCCGCTTGCTATCTCCGCGGATGCGTGCCGAACACGCGGTCCCAGTACGGCGCGCTGACCCCGAAGCCGCGCTCGTCGTCTTGGAAATGATGGCGCATGTGCAGCTCGCGCAACCGCCGCGCGAGCCGGGTGCGCGGCCGGTGGTGGTGCACGTGGTAGTGGAGCAGGTCGTAGGCGAGGTAGCCGGCGAGGAAGCCGGCGCTGAACGCGGGCGCGGGGTCGCCGCCGAGGACGAGCCAGAACCCGAGGCAGAACGCGAGCGCGAGCGGCACGCTGGCCGTCGGCGGCATCACGAGCCGCAGCGGGTCGTTGGGATGGTCGTGATGGACGCCGTGGAGCATCCAGTGCAGCCGCGCGCCGAAGCCGCGCCGCGGCTCGAAGTGGAAGACCACGCGGTGCAGCCAGTACTCCGTCAGCGTCCACACCGCATAGCCGCCGAGCAGCAGGCCGAGCGCGCTCGCGACCCCGACCCGCTCCGCGCCCGTGAGCGCCAGCACGCCGATGACCGGCAGGTAGATCAGCGCCGGGACGACGGGATGCACGCGCGTGAAGCGGTCCAGCCGCGGCGACGCGAACAGCGGCGGCGAGGCCTTCAGCTGCTCGGTCCGGTCCATGACCGCAACGCTACACAGCCTGCTCGTAGACCCGGTAGCGCCGCACGATCCGGCCGTGCATCGCCTCCATCGCCCGGTTCATGTCCTTGTTGGTCTCGAGGATCCAGCCCATCTCGCCCCAGGTCTGCGGCGTCACGGTCGCCATGTTGAAGTGCTCGACGTAGAGGGCGGCCGCCACGCCCGTGTGCTGATAGTCCGGCTTGACGCCGAGGAAGCCGACGCGCACGCGGTCGATGATCCGGTTGCGGCGCAGGAAGTGCCACCAGCCGAGCGGCAGCAGCCGTCCGTTCATCTTCTTGAGCACCTGGTTGATGTCGGGCACCGTGATCGCCACCGCGACGGTCTCGCCCTCCTTGGTCTCGGCGACCATGAACCAGTGCGGGTCGAAGACGAGCTGCAGCTCCTGCGCGTAGTGGTCGAGGTCCTCGCCGGAGTACGGCGAGAAGCCCCAGTTCTCGCTCCAGGCCTCGTTGTAGACGTCGGCGAAGCGGTCCAGGTCGCGCCGCAGCGAGCGCCGCGACATCTTGCGCAGGACCACGCCGTGGCGCTCCTCGATCTGCTCCGCGAGGGTGAAGATGATCGGGAGCATGTGCTCGCGGTCGGAGATGTCGAGCTCCCACATCAGGAGGTCCATCGCCTTCGTCAGGCCGGCCTCCTCGCAGCGCCGCTGGTAGTAGGGCGGGTGCCAGGGCTGCTTGATCATCGGCTCGCGCTCGAAGCCCTCGATCATCACCCCGCTCTCGTCGTTGATCGTGAAGTCCATCGGGCCGATCATGTGGTCGCGGCCGTGGGCGCGCAGCCAGCCTGCGGCGGAAGCCAGCAGCGCCGGCACGACGTCCGGGTCGTCCTCGAACTCGAGGAAGCCGAACATCCCCCAGCGGTTGTCGTGGAAGGCGTTGAAGGACTCGTCGAACTGCGCCGTGATGCGACCGATCACGCGCTCGTCGCGGCGTGCCACGAACTCCTGCGCCCTGCCGTGCTTGAAGTAGGCGTTGAGGCGGCGGTTGAGGAACACGCGCCGCTCGATGCGCAGCGGCGGGACCCAGAGCGCGGAGCTAGAGTGCAGGCGGTACGGCAGCTCGAGGAATTCCCGCAGGTCGCGCCGCGACGCGACGGGCTGGACGTACACCGGATTCGAGCTCACCTGACCGCACGCTATATGCCGACTGCCATCGACGTCTTCGCGAAGGTCCGGGGCCACGAGCGCTCCGAGCAGCTGCAGGCGGCGCGTGACGCCGACCTGCTGCCCTACTTCCGGCTCGTCGAGTCGCCGGCCGCTCCGGTGGTCGAGATGGAGGGCGCCGAGCGGGTCATGCTCGGCTCCAACAACTACCTCGGGCTGACCGCCGACGAGCGCGTGCTGCAGGGCGCGCGCGCTGCGTTGGATACGTACGGCACCGGCCTGACCGGCTCGCGGCTGCTCAACGGCACGACCCCGCTGCACCTCGACCTCGAGCGCGAGCTCGCCGAGTGGATGGGGACCGAGGAGGCGATCGTCTTCACCACCGGCCATCAGGCCAACCTGGGGACGCTGGGGACGCTGCTCGCGCCCGGCGACACCGTGATCGCCGACTCCGGCGACCACGCCTCGATCCTCGACGGCTGCCTGCTCTCGCGCGCGAAGCTGCGCGCGTTCCGTCACGGCCGGCTCGACAAGCTCGAGAAGGCGCTCGTCCGGGCCGGCGAGGACGGCGGCGGCGTGCTCGTCGTGGTGGACGGCGTGTTCTCGATGGAGGGCGACGTCGCCCCGCTGCCCGAGATCGTCGAGTTGTGTGAGGCCCACGGGGCGCGGCTGATGGTCGACGAAGCGCACGGCGCGGGCGTGCTCGGCGCGCGCGGGGCCGGGGCGTCAGAGCTGTTCGGCGTCGAGGAGCGCGTGGACCTGCGGATGGGCACGTTCTCGAAGTCGCTGGCCTCCTGCGGCGGCTTCATCGCCGGCTCGCACGAGGTCGTCGACTACCTGCGCATCCAGTCGCGCGCGTTCCTGTTCACCGCCGCCGCGGTGCCGGCCGCTGTCGGCGCCGCGCTCGCCGCGCTGCGCGTCGTGCGCTCGCAGGACGGCCCCCCGCTGTTCGCTCAGGTGCTCGACAACGCGCGCTACCTCGAGGACGGCCTGCACGCACTCGGCTACCGGGTGATCCGCACGCCGCAGACGACGCCGATCATCCCGGTGCTGGTCGAGGACGACTGGAAGGCCGTGCTGCTGTGGCGCGCGCTCTACGACGCGGGCGTGTTCGTCAACGTCGCGCTGCACCCCGCGGTGCCGCCGGGCGGCGCGCTGCTGCGCACGAGCGTGATGGCCACCCACGACCGCGCGACGCTCGACCGCGCGCTCGCCGCCTTCGGCGCGGTCAAGCAGCGCTTCGAGGCCGAGCACGGGCCACTGCCCGGACCGGCGTGAAGCCGCGGCTCGGCCGGATCGGGGTCTGGCGCCGCCACCAGCCCGGCCCCGGCGTCGTGCCCGAGCTCGAGGCCCTCGGGTACGGCGCACTGTGGCTCGGCAGCTCGCCGTCGCTCGCGCAGGTGCGTCCCTACCTGGAGGCGTCGGAGGAGATCACGATCGCCACCGGCATCCTGAATATCTGGCTGCACGAGCCGGCCGACGTGGCGGCGCAGCACGCCGAGCTGACGCGCGCGTACCCCGGAAGCTTCCTGCTCGGGATCGGCGTCGGGCACCCCGAGGCCACCAGCGACTACACGCGGCCGCTGAGCGCGATGCGCGCGTTCTTCGACGGCCTCGACGCCGCCGAGGAACCCGTCCCGCGCGAGGAGCGGATCGCCGCCGCGCTCGGGCCGAAGATGCTCGAGCTCGCGGCCGAGCGCTCGCTCGGCACCCACCCGTACTTCACGACGCCGGAGCACACCCGCTTCGCCCGCGAGCGGGTGGGGCCGGACGCGGTCGTCGCGACGGAGCTCGCCGTCGTGGTCGAGACCGACCCGGAGCGCGCCCGTGAGGACGCGCGCGCCTTCGCCGCGACGTACCTCGGGCTCACCAACTACACGTCCAGCCTCCTGCGCTTCGGCTTCAGCGAGGCCGACATCGCCGACGGCGGCAGCGACCGCCTGATCGACGCGGTCATCCCGCACGGCTCGGCGGCGGCGATCGCGGAGGCGGTCCAAGCGCACTTCGACGCGGGCGCCGACCACGTTTGCCTGCAGCCGCTCGGCCACGGCCCGGCGCCAGTGGAGGACTACCGGGCGCTGGCCGCAGTGCTCCTCTAACCGCTCTTCTTGTCGAGCCGCTGCAGCAGCGCGTGGGCCGCGAGCTCCACTTCCTTGTGGCGCCACTCGGCGGCGCGGTACATGCAGGCGATCAGGCCCATGCGGTGGATGCGGCGCAGGTCGCCGTAGACGAAGGCGTAGCGCGCCTTCGTCTCGTCGTTCGCCCCCTCGGTGAGCCCGAGGTGCCAGTCCGCGTACTCCTCCCACGAGTGCGACTTCAGGAAGGCGTTCTCGTCGTCCGCGCTGGGCTGCACGTCGCCCCAGTCGCTATCGAGAACGTACTGGCGGGCGTCGATGAGCTGCTCGGCGCGCTTGACGGCGCGCGCGTTCACGGAGTAGTCGGCCATCGCCGCATTGTGCCGCGATGAGTTCTCGCACCCCACTCAGTCATAGGGACATGCTGATCGACGGCGCGACGGCGGACCTCGAACAGGAGAACCACCGGCTCCGGGCGGAGCTGCAAGCCCAGACGCAGGAGCTGCGCGGCTCGCGCGCCCGCCTCGTCGCCGTGGGCGACGCCGAGCGCCGGCGTCTCGAGCGCGACCTCCACGACGGCGCGCAGAGCCGCTTCGCCGGCGTCGCGCTTCAGCTCCGGCTCGCCCAGCGCGCGGCGCCTCCGGACAGCGAGCTGGCGCGGACGCTCGAGACCGCGATCGGCGAGCTCTACGCCGGCATCGAGGAGCTGCGCGAGCTGGCCCGCGGCATCCACCCGGCGGTGCTGAGCCAGCGCGGCCTCGAGCCCGCCCTGCAATCGCTCGCGAGCCGCGCGCCGCTGCCGGTGGACGTCAGCGCCCCGCTCGGGGAGCGGCTTCCCGAAGCGGTCGAGACGGCTGCGTATTTCGCGGTCTCCGAGGCGCTCGCGAACGTGGTCAAGCACGCCGGCGCCGGCCTCGTCGCCGTTGACGTCCGCATCGAGGGCGGTCGGCTGGAGATCGACGTCACCGACGACGGCTGCGGGGGCGCCTCCCTCGACGCCGGCTCCGGCCTGCGCGGGCTCGCCGACCGCGTCGGCGCGCTCGACGGGCGGGTCTGGATCGAGAGCCGGCCGGCCGCCGGCACGCGCGTGCACGTCGAGATCCCACTGGCTCGGCCGGCGCTGCCCTCCCCCTGCCGGCGCTTCCTGCGCGGAGCGTGAACGGGCTGGTGCTCAGCGGACCACTGACCCCTGCCGATGCCGCTGCGCTGTGCGAGCGCGCGCGGCTGGAGCTCGAGCGCTCGGGCGACGAGGTGCTCGTCTGCGACGTGGCGGCGCTGCAACGGCCGGACGCCGGCACGATCGAAGCGCTAGCGCGACTCCAGCTCACCGCGCGGCGCCTCGGCCGTCAGGTGCGCCTGCGCGATCCCTCGCACGACCTGCTGGACCTGCTCGAGCTGTGCGGGCTGGGGGAGGTCCTACGCGTCGAGCCGGCCCGGCAGCCCAAAGAGCGGGAACAGCCGCGCGGTGTCCAGGAACGAGTTGAGATGGGTGATCCGCCCGTCTGAGACCTCGAGCACCTGCAGAGCCCACGGCTCCCAACCGCCCTGCGGGCTCGGCCGGTACTGCGCGAAACCCGGGCAGCCGTTGGCGCTGATCGGCAGGAGGCGCGAGCCCTTGCAGCCGATGCCGTGCCCCTCGAACCACGCACGCACCTGGTCAGCGCCCTGGAGCCAGATCTCATACGGCGGCATCGAGAGCGTCGCGTCCTCCTTCAGCAGCCCGGTCAGCGCGTCCATGTCGTACTGCTCGAAGGCGGCGACGTAGCGGTCCAGCAGCGCGCGCTGCTCGTCGTCGAGCGGCGCGACCGGCGTGTCGGGCGTCAGATCGGTGTCAGAGAGCTGCGCGCGTGCGCGCTGCAGGGCCGAGTTGACCGAGGCGACGCTCGTGTCGAGCAGCTCCGCGACCTCGGAGGCCTGCCAGCGCAGCACCTCGCGCAGGATCAGCACCGCGCGCTGGCGCGGAGGCAGGTGCTGGAGGGCGTTGACGAAGGCGAGCCGCAGCGTCTCGCGCGAGGCGGCGAGCTCGGCCGGGTCGGCCTCGGGGGCGAGCGTGCGCGAGTCCGGGATCGGCTCGAGCCAGGCGGCTTCCGGCAGCATGCCGCCGAGCGGGCCGTCCGCCTCGCGCGGCGGGTTGAGGTCCATCGGCCGCGCGCGGCGCTGACGGCCGTTGAGCATGTCGAGGCAGACGTTGGTCGCGATCCGGTACAGCCACGACCGCAGGGCGGCGCGGCCCTCGAAGCGGTCGATGCTCCGCCACGCGCGCACCATCGTCTCCTGGACCGCGTCCTCGGCCTCGAAGCTCGAGCCGAGCATCCGGTACGCGTAGCCCGTCAGCTCGCTGCGGTGCCGCTCGAGGCTCTGCTCGACGCTGGGAGCGCTCTGGAGATCCGTCACTCCCCCGGATCATAGGGCGACATCCAGCGCCTGGAGTACGGCTACCCGCCCGGCGCGAGCTCGCGCTCGACCTCGTCGACCAGCTCCAGGTGGAGCTCGAGCAGACCGCGCAGGAAGCCGACCGCGATCAGGAGGTACTTCTCGCGATGCGGGAGGTCGTGAGCGGCCACCTCGGTCTCGTCGAGCCGCGCCTGCAGGTCGGCGATGTCCTCGCGCAGCGTCCCGATCGACTCGCGGGTGACCGCCTCGCCGACGAGGTCGGCGATCAGCAGCCGCAGCATCGGCTCGCTCTTGAGCGGGGTGACGCCGACCGGAGTGCGCGCCCATGCGCGGAGGGCCTCGAGCCCCTTTTCGGTCAGCGCGTAGACGGTGCGCTCGCGTGTCTTGCCCGGCTCCTTGCGCGCCTCGAGGTACCCGAGCTTCGCCAGCCGCTTGGGCTCGACGTAGTACTGGCTCTCGCCGGCCCAGTCGAGGATGCGCCCGCGCTTCGCCATCCGCAGCAGGTCGTGTGCGCCCACGCCCTCGCGACCGACGAGGCCGAGGATCTCGTAGGAGAACAAGCTGAGCTCAGGTCTTGACAAAACTATCTTCCGTAGTTTATATCTACGAACCGTAGCTTATTCGATCGGAAGGAGCAGACATGTCGACGACGACATCCACGACCGGCAATGCCGAGCGCAACGGGATGGCCTGGGGCGCCCGCGCGCGTGACTGGAGCGAGACCGAGGCCCAGCAGGTCCCCACCTACGCCGACGACAGCTTCGACGCCGTCTGCGGCTTCAACGCGTTCTACTTCGCCGACGACATGGTCGCGGCGCTGCGCGAGGCGGGCCGCGTCGCCAAGCCGGGCGCGCCCGTGGTGATCCAGGTCTGGGGCCGCCCCGAGGCCTTCGGCCTGCGCCACATGAAGGACACGTCATCGCCCGCTTCACGCCACCGCGGCCGGCTGGGCGGCTCGATCCGACCACGCTGTGGCAGCCCGGGGTGCTCGAGGGCCTCGCGACCGAGGCGGGCCTCGTGCCGGACCGCGTCTTCGACCTCCAGTGGGCCTACGAGTACGCGAACGAGGCGGAGCTGACGCGCGGGATGATGTCGGCCGGCGGCTTCGGCGCGATCCTCGGCGCCGACCGCCAGGACGCCGCGCGGGCCGCGATCGTCGAGGCGCTCGCGGGCTGCCGCACGCCCGACGGCGGCTACCGGCTCGAGAACGAGTGGCACTCCATGATCGCCCGCGCGGCGGGTTAGCAGCTGATTAATCCCATGGCCCGCGCGACTGGGGGTCGTGGGATCAGTCAGCAGCCTTCCCGTACCCGCCGCCGCCCGGCGTGCGGACCGTGACGACGTCGCCCTCGGCAAGCTCGCGGGCCGCCTTGGGCGGCAGCGGCTCGTCGTTGAGCAGGTTCTCCCCGCACGCCCCCGGCTCGCCGCCGTCCGCGCCCTGCGGCGCGTGGCGGCGGCGGTCGGTGAGCAGATTCAGCGTCGCCGGCTCGAGCACGCGCACGGCGCGCTCGACGCCGTCCCCGCCGCGATGCTCGCCGTCGCCGCCGGAGCCGTCGCGCAGCTCGTAGCGCTCGACGCGCATCGGATACTCGAGCTCCAGCGCCTCGATCGGCGTGTTGAGCGTGTTCGACATCCCGACGTGGACGCCCGACGGCCCGGGGCCGTCCGCGCTCGCGCCCTGGCCGCCGCCGATCGTCTCGTAGTAGGTCCAGCCCGCGCCGCCGATGATCAGGTTGTTCATCGTGCCCTGGCCCTGCGCGGGCAGGTCGACGGCCTGCGCGAGCGCGGCGAGCACCGCGTCGGCGATCGCCTGCGAGGTCTCGACGTTGCCGGCCACCACCGCGGCCGGCGACTGCGCGTTGACCACCGACCCCTCGGGCGCGTCGATGCTGAGCGCGGCGTAGGTGCCCGCGTTGGCGGGGACGTCGGAGGGCAGCAGCGCGCGCAGGGCGAAGTAGCAGCCCGAGCGCGTCACCGACAGCGGGCAGTTGACGTTGCCCGCCACCTGGTCGTCCGTGCCGGCGAAGTCGATCCGCAGCTCCTCGCCGTCGACCGTCACGGCGACCGCGATCCGTACGTCGTCGTCGGAGACGCCGTCGCCCTCGAGTGAGCGCTCGGCCTCGTAGGTGCCGTCGGGCACCTCGCGCAGCGCCTCGCCCGTGCGCCGCGCGGCGTAGGCGATGACCTCCTCGAAGGCCTGCTCGATCGTCTCGCGACCGCGCCGCTCGACCAGCTCGCCCAGGCGCCGGCCGGCCAGGCGGTTGGCCGCGGTCTGGGCGCGCAGGTCGCCGCGGCGGATGTCAGGCGTCCGGACGTTGGCGAGGATCAGCTCGAGCACGCCGTCGTCGAGGCGCAGCGGCGGGATCACGATCCCCTCCTGCCAGATGTCGCGTGAGTCGGCGGGCATCGAGCCGGGGCGCATCCCGCCGACATCGGAGTGGTGAGCGCGCGTGACGGCGTAGCCCACAATCTCGTCGTCGACGTCCAGCGGTGACACGAGCGTCACGTCGGGCAGGTGCGTGCCGCCGCGGTAGGGGTCGTTGAGGATCCAGATGTCGCCCGGCTCGGGCTCGCGCTCGATCACTGCCGCCACCGCCTCCGGCATCGCGCCGAGGTGCACCGGGATGTGCTCGGCCTGGGCGACCATCCGGCCCTCGGCGTCGAACAGCGCGGCCGAGCAGTCGCGGCGCTCCTTGATGTTGGAGGAGTAGGCGCCGCGGATCAGCAGCGCGCCGGCCTCCTCGGCGATGCTCGAGAGCGCGCTGGCGAGGACGGAGAGCGTGACGGGATCGAGGCTCACGCGTCCTCGCGCTCCAGCACCAGCGTCCCCGCGGCGTCGACCGCGCCCGACCAGCCGGGGCGCACGACGCAGGTCGCCTCGGCGAACTCGACGATCGCGGGCCCCTCGACCTTCGTCCCCTCCCCCATCCCGCCGCGCCGCAGCACCGGCACCTCCTGCCAGTCGCCGTCGAAGTTCGCGTCGCGCTTGCCGGCCTCGGCGTCGCCCTCCGCATCCTCCGCGACGAGCTTGGGGCGCTCCACCGGCACCGTGGCGACGAGCCGCGCGTTGACGAGCTCGATGGCCTCGCCCTCCATCCGGTAGCCGTAGCGGCGCTCGTGAGCTTCGGCGAAGCGCTTCTCGACCGCCCCAAGGTCGTCGGCCTCGACGGTCAGCTCGAACGACTGCCCGCGGTAGCGCAGGTCCGCGCGCCGGCGCAGCTCAGGGTCGTCGAGGTCCTCGCGCGCCTGCTCCTCCATCGCCGCGAACGCCTCCTCGGCATCGCCGCCGCCCAGCAGCGGGCGCACGGCATCGACCCGCACGTCGGACATCGCGAGCCCGAGCGCGCTCAGCACGCCGCCTGCCCGCGGCACGAGCAGCGTCGGGATGCCGAGCTCCTCGGCGAGCGCGCAGGCGTGCAATCCACCGGCGCCGCCGAACGCCACGAGCGCGAACTCGCGCGGGTCCAGGCCCCGCTCGACCGAGATCACCCGCAGCGCCCGCCCCATCTCCGCGTTGGCCACGCGCACGGCGCCGAGCGCGGTCTCGAGTGCGTCGAGCCCGAGCTCGGAGCCGAGGCCCGCGAGCGCCTTCTCCGCCGCGTCGCGCGACAGCGTCAGCTCGCCGCCGAGCTCGGCGCCGTCGCCGAGGTAGCCGAGCAGCACGTTGGCGTCGGTGACCGTCGGCTCCTCGCCGCCCTTGCCGTAGGCGGCGGGCCCGGGGTCGGCGCCGGCCGAGCGCGGGCCGACGCGCAGCGCACCGCCGGGGTCGGCCCAGGCGATCGAGCCGCCGCCGGCGCTGACCGTGTGGACGTCGACCATCGGCAGCTTGATCGGGACGCCCGCGACGACCGACTCCGTCGTCGTGCTCGCCTCGCCGCCGAGCACCGGCGCGACGTCCGTGCTCGTCCCGCCCATGTCGAAGGTCAGCACGTCCTCGTAGCCGCTGGCGCGCGCGACGTGCGCCGCGCCGACGACGCCGCCCGCCGGGCCCGAGAGCACGCAGCCGGCCGCCTGCTCGGCGGCCGCGTCGACGTCGACCACGCCGCCGGAGGACTGCATCACGAGCGGCGCCGGGACGCCGGCCTCCTCCGCGCTCGCGGCCAGGCGCTCGAGGTAGGCCGCGAGCTTCGGCCCCAGGTAGGCGTCCGCGACGGTGGTGGAGAAGCGCTCGTACTCGCGGAACTCCGGCAGCACCTCGCTCGAGAGCGAGACGTGGAGGTCCCCGAGCGCCTCGCACACGGCCTCGCCGACGCGGCGCTCGTGCTCGGGATGCAGGAACGCGAACAGGAGGCACACCGCCACGGCGTCGACGTCGGCCTCGCGCAGCGACTCGATCGCCTCGGCAACGCTGTCCTCGTCGAGCGGCGCGATCTCGCCGTCCGGTCCCATGCGCTCGCGCACGGTGAAGCGCAGATCGCGGGGCACGAGCGGCTCGGGGCGCCGCTTGGCGAGGTCGTAGAGCGCGGGGCGGTCCTGGCGGGCGAGCTCGATCAGGTCGCGGAATCCCTCCGTGGTCACGAGCGCGGTGCGCGCGCCCCGGCGCTCGAGCAGCGCGTTGGTGGCGACCGTCATCCCGTGCGCGAACGCCGTCACGTCGGAGGCCTCGACGGCGTCGAGGCTCCGCATCACGCCCTCGGACTGATCCTCGGGCGTGCTCGGCACCTTTGCGGTCAGGATTTTCCCACTATCGAGGGCCACCAGATCAGTGAAGGTCCCCCCAACATCCACGCCAACCCGAATCACTCGGGCCCCATTACCACAAAAATGGCTCTGTGACGCGGTTTCCTGCCTTCTGGTCTTGTCCGTTTCTGCACAAGGGATCCGGCGTCAGAAAACACCCGCTGTTTGCGAATGCGAAGGGTGGCCGACCGTTGATCTTCACGGACGCGGCTCATACCGTCCCTCTCGGTCGGCACGCAGTGTGCGGGTCGGGGTAGAGGAACAAACCAGGAATCGAGATCCGGCGGGCCGTCTGGGGAGGCGGCGAATTGGACGATGCTTGGGCCACCCCTGACTTTCGTGCGCGCGGAGGACCGCGAAATCGACATACGACACCAGGCCCGCAAGGAAGAGTGGGCCGTGGGGAGGTTCAATGGAAGCAACGGCGACAATGTCTGCGCCACAGCACATGCGTGCTCTACAGCAGGCCAATCGCGTCCGCCTGGCCCGGGCGGATCTCAAACGGCAGGTGACTGACGGGGAGATCTCCGTCGCCGACGTCGTGCTCGAGTGCCCCTGGGAGTCCGAGAGCATGGCGATCGCCGATCTGCTCATGAGCCAGCATCGCTGGGGTCGGACCCGCTGCAGGCGGTTCCTTTCCTCGATCCCGATGTCAGAGACGAAGACCGTCGGCTCGATGACCGAACGCCAACGGCGTGCGCTAGCTGCGCGCCTGCGCGGTGATCTTGCTGACGCGTTCTCGCTCGGCGAATGGGCCGTCCGCAACTGACGCGGGCGGACCGCTTCAGCGGGGGCCGGGTGCAAAGCCCGGTCCCCGCGTAGCGAGCTCGATGACGTGGCCGTCGGGATCGCGCAGGTAGACCGACTTGAACGCGCCGCGGTCGTAGACGTCGGTGCACTCCAGTTCCTTGCCCCGTAGGTAGTCCCGCCATGCCTCCAGCTCCTCGGCGGACTCGACCACGAGGGCGAAGTGATGCGTCGAGCCGACGCCGGCCACGCCCGCGGGGAGCTGCGGGTACTCCATGAACGAGAGCAGGGTTCCCGCCGCTCCGTCGAGCGCGCCGAACCACACGTGGCGCGTCCCGGGGTCGTCGTCGCTGGGGCCATCGTGGACGATCCCGAGGCCCATGACGTCGCGGTAGAACCCGATCGTCGCCTCGAGGTCGCGGCAGATCGCGGTGACGTGGTGCAGACCACGCAGCTGCAGTCGGCGCTCTTCGCTCACCGTCGGGAACCTACTTCAGCGGAACGACAGGCCGCCGGACCGGCGGCGGAAGGCGAGGCGGAACCACCAGAACGCCGCAGCGAAGGTGATCGCACCGCCCGCGATGACCGCCGCCCACGGCGCCCGCCCGAAGAACAGGCCGCCCGCGACGAGCACCGCGGGCAGCCCGGAAAGCACCGACGAGTGCGACCGGAAGCCGGCGAAGTGCTCGCGCAGCGCCGTATCGAGCCCGCCGAGGGAGGCGAGCACGAGCCCGCTCAGCAGCGCCAGGCGGCCGCCGTCGGAGCCGAGACCGATCACGAAGCCGACCACGATCAGCACCAGCCCGACAAAGACACTGAGCTCGACGAGCGGGACCGGGTGCCACGGCGCCTGCGGCCGCTCGTCGGTCAGGCGCGCGGGGGCCGGCGCCTCGCGCGGCGGCTGCACCGCGCGGCGGGCACGGCTGCGCCAGCCCATCAGTTTGTCCCCAGGGCTTTTAGAGGGATAAGGGGCAGCCAGAGGAGATCTTGACGTGCCACCAGCCGGCGAGCATGCCGATCAGACCGAGCCGCGGGCGCACGTGCCAGTGCTTGCAGCCGGGCTCGCCGATGTCGTCGTTGGCGACGCGGACCCAGTGGTAGGCGCCCGGGTCGAGCAGCATGCGCTCGATCAGCAGGCGCGCCTCCGTCTGGCGCTCGGCCTGGGCGGCGGCCTGTGCGCGCACCTCGGCGATGCGGTCGGCGAGGTCGTCGCGGACGCGCTCGAGCTGCTCGAGCCCGAGCAGCCGCGGACCGGCGTAAGCGGCCCGCGCGGTGCCGGCGGGCAGCCGCGGGTAGGCGGCGATCACCGCAGCGCCGAGGTCGCGCTCGAGCCTGGCGATCTGCGCGCGCAGCGTGCGCCGCGCGGCGCGCCCGTCGACAGCTGGCAGGGCTGGCGCGGCGGCCCCGCCTCCGATCGACTCCAGGAACACCATCTGCGCACCTCCTCCGCGAAGCGGCCAGCGTATCAGCGGCCTCTATCCTCATCAGCCGGTTCATGGCGCGCAACGACCCCACGGATACGGGAGGCCTGTTCATCGGCCGGCGCCCCGGCACCGCCCCCGTCCACTACGCGTCCGAGCCGGAGATGGGCAGCCCCGGCCGCCGCCGGATCGACCGCGCGGTGGCCGCATTCGTGCTCGTCGTCGAGACGCTCGTGTGCCTGACCTTGTGGGGCCCGCAGCCGGTCGCGTGGCTGTGGGTCGGCTCGCAGGTCGACTTTCACGCCGGCTCGGTCACGCTCGGCATCGCGGTCGCCTTCGCGGGCATGATCGCCTCGCTGATGCTCACGCTCGTGCTGGCGGTCCGGCTCGACGCGATCTGGAAGGTCGTGCGGCGGGCGGCGGGCTACGACCAGCGCGAGGGCGTCCTGTCGCGCATCTTCGTGGTCACCGCGATCGTCGCCGCGGTCGCGTTCGGCTGCTGGTTCCTCATCCTCGAGGGCCCGGCGCCGTCGCTGGCGCCGCAGTGATGCCGCGCTTCGACCACTACCGGCAGTTCCAGGAGCTGCCGCCGGAGGAGGTCTCGCGCGAGCTGCGCGAGCGCCGCGACGAGGCCCGCGCGCGCGAGGTCGTCCTGGTGCCCGAGCTCGACCTCGCGCGCACCGCCTGGCACGAGCCGCCGCACGCCGAGGCCGTCAACGCCGCGACGTTCGCGCTGCGGCGCCGGATGAACGCGTACCCCGACCCGAGCGCGCGCGAGGTGCGCGAGCTGGCGGCCGCGCGCCACGGCGTCACGGCGGACCAGGTCGCGGTCGGTCACGGGGCCGCCGAGCTGCTGCAGGAGGCGTGCGCGGTGCTGCTGCACGGTGGTGGCGAGCTGCTCGTGGCGTGGCCCGGCTGGGGGCCGCTGCCCGAGCTCGCACGCCGCGCCGGCGGGAGCCCCGTCGCCGTTCGCGGTGAGGGAGGCATTGGCCCGCTCGCCGACCGCACCGGCGCGGAGACGCGCGCGATCGCGCTCTCGAGCCCCAACGACCCGACCGGCGCGCCGGTCGCGCGCGACGACGTGCGCGCGCTGTGCGAGCGCGTCGGCGAGCGCGTATGTGTGCTGCTGGACGAGGCGCTGGCCGAGTTCCTCGAGCCGGGCGAGGACGCCGCCGGCCTCGTCGCCGAGCTGCCGAACCTGCTCGTCTTCCGCACCTTCGCCAAGGCGCACGCGATGGCCGGCTTCCGCATCGGCTACGTGCTCGGGCCGGCCGAGATGGCCGAGCGCCTGACGCCGTCGTTCTCGGTCAACGCGCCCGCGCAGGCGGCGGCCGCCTGGTCGCTGGAGCTCGGCGACGCGGTGCTCGCCCGCCGCCGCGCCGCGGCCGCGCGCGAGCGGGAGCGGCTCGCGGCCGCCCTGCACGGCACGGCGCTCTCGTTCCCGCCGACCGCCGCGCCGTTCGTGTGGCTGTCCTCCGCCGCGCACACCGGCCGCGAGATCGCCGAGCACCTGGGCCTCAGGCGCATCAAGGTCGCCCCGGGAGCGCAGTGGGGCGACGAGCGCCACGTCCGCATCACGCTGCGCGACAGCGCGGCCACCGACCGGCTGATCGCGGCGTTGCGCGAGCTCGCCTGACCGCTACGGTCTGGCGATGGCGCGCACCTACGAGCAGATCGACGAGCACCTGCGCGAGTGGATCGCGCGGCAGCCGATGTTCTTCGTCGCCTCGGCTCCGCTGGCGGAGGACGGCCACGTCAACGTCTCGCCCAAGGGCCCCGGCGGCAGCCTGCGCGTGCTCGGCCCCCACCGGGTGGCCTACCTCGACATCGTGGGCAGCGGCGCCGAGACGATCGCCCACGTGCGCGAGAACGGGCGCATCGTGGTGATGTTCTGCGCCTTCGCGGGCCCGCCGAAGATCGTGCGCCTGCACGGGCGCGGCGAGATCGTGCTGCCCGGCGACCCGCACTACGACTCCCTGATCGAAGCGGCCGCCTTCGAGGAGGCGACGGTGCCCGCGGCGCGGCGCGCGATCGTGCTCGTCGAGGTCGCGCGGATCAGCAGCTCGTGCGGCTACGGCGTGCCCTTGTTGGACTACGCCGGCGAGCGCCCGCACACCGACGCCACGACCCGCAAGCGCCTGCGCACGCAAGGGCCCGAGGCCATCGTGCGCTACGAGCAGAAGCACAACCTCGCGAGCATCGACGGCCTCCCGGCCCTGCCCGTGCTGGATGCAGGGCGTCGGTGAGCCGGCTGGCCGGCCCGACGCCCCGGTCCTCCTCGTAACCAAGCTCCATCCCCCCGGAGTCCCGGCGCAGACGATCGCGCGCGAGCGCAGGGCTGACAAGCCCTCGCTCGTGCGCGCGTTCGACGGAACGAGCGCGCACGTCGTCGACTTCCTCTCGAGCGAGGTGCTCGGCGCCTTCGAGCCCGAGCTGCAGACGTTCATGCTCCGGACCTCGGTGCTCGAGCGGCTCTGCGTACCGCTCTGCGACGCCGTGCTCGGCGGCACCGGGTCGGCCGGCGCCCTCGATTCGCTGGCGCGCTCGAACCTCTTCCTGCTGCCGCTCGACGACCAGCGCCGCTGGTTCCGCTTCCACCATCTCTTTGCGCAGCTCCTGCGCGTCGAGCTCGAGCGGCGCGAGCCCGAGCTCGTGCCGGGCCTGCACCGCCGCGCGTCCGCGTGGCACACCGCGTCCGGCACGACCGACGAGGCGATCCACCACGCCGTCGCAGCGCACGCGTTCGCCGAGGCCGGAGCGCTGATCGCCGAGACGTGGGTCCACTACGTCAACGCGGGGCGCACCACGTCCGTGCTCGACTGGCTGCTGCGGTTCCCCGAGCCGGTCCTCGACGGCGACGCGCGCCTGCTGCTCGTCAAGGCGTGGATCTCCGCGCTGCGCGGTGACGAGGAGGACATGCGCGGCGCGCTGGCGCGCCTGCGCAGGCTCGGCGAGCTCGATGACGGCCCGCTCCCGGACGGCTTCACCTCGCTGGACTCCAGCCGCTGCGTGCTGAGCGCGGCGTTCGCGTGGGGAGACGTGGCGGCGTCGCTGGAGGCCGGCGCGCGGTCGGCCGAGCTCGAAGGGCCGGAGTCGCCGTGGCGCCCGGTGGTCGCCTGGTCGCTCGGCTGGGGCCACTACTGCAGCGGCGAGCTCGACCTCGCCGAGCGCTGGCTGCGGGAGACGGCGGCGCTCGCCCCGGCGACCGACCAGTGGATCGTCGGCACCGGTGCGGTCGCCGACCTCTCGCTCATCGCCGGCCTGCGCGGTCGGCGCGACGAACAGCTGCGCCTGGCGACGCAGGCCGTCGAGTGGGCGCGGGAGCACGGGTTGCTCGAGGCGCGCGAGGTCGGCGAGGTCCACACGGCCCACGGCGTCGCCCTCAGTGCCCAGGGTCGCCACGAGGAGGCACTGCGCGAACTGGAGCAGGGCGTGTTCCTGCGCCGGCTCTGGGGCCAGCCGCTCGATCTCCTCGACGGGCTGATCGCACTCGCGTCAGCCGGCGCCGGGGTCGGCGATCGCGAGCGCGCCGCGGACCTCCTCCACGAAGGGGAGGAGATCCTGGCCGGCTGCCCCGATCCGGGCGTGCTCGGAGATCGCCTCGCGGCCACCAAGCGGACGGCCGGGATCGCCCGGCCCGCGGCGGGCGGCGCCGAGCTCAGCGTGCGCGAGCGCGAGGTCCTGGCGCTCCTGCACGGCGGGCGGTCCGAGCGCGAGATCGCCCAGGAGCTCTTCCTCTCGTTCAACACCGTCCACTCCCACGTGAAGTCCGTCTACCGCAAGCTCGGCGTCAGCTCGCGGGCCGACGCGGTCGCATTTCACCTAGGTGAAACGCACCCAAGGTGATGACAGGGCCCCACCCGTGGGCGAGGCTGGCGCGGATGAACTACGAGCTCGTGCTCCGCGGCGAGATCGGCGACCGCTTCGGCCTGCTGTTCGAGGGGATGTCCCTCACGCGGACCCCGGGGCACACCGTCCTCACCGGCGTCGTGCACGACCAGGCGCACCTGCATGGGCTCATCGAACGGATCCAGGAGCTCGGCATCGAGCTGGTCTCCGTCAACCCGCTGCCTCGAAAGGGCCCCGCATGACCAACGCACCCTCCAGCCCCGACACGATCGTCCTGGTCCACGGCTTCTGGATGACCCCGCGCAGCTGGGAGCACTGGGTCGCCCATTACGAGGCGAAGGGCTTCCGCGTGCTCGCCCCCGCGTACCCGGGCTTCGAGGTCGAGGTAGAAGCCCTGAACGCCGACCCGACGCCGGTCGCGGAGGTCACGCTCCCGCAGATCGTCGAGCACTACGAGCGTGCCATCGGCGAGCTCGACGCGCCGCCGATCATCATCGGCCACTCGGCGGGCGGCGCAATCACGCAGCTGCTGCTCGACCACGGGTTCGGCGCCGTCGGCGTGACGCTGAACTCCGCGCCGACCGAGGGCGTCTTGGTCACGCCGTGGTCGCAGCTGCACTCCGTGTTCCCGGTCCTGCGCAACCCGGCGAACCGGCATCGCGCCGCCGCCTTCACGTTCGAGCAGTTCCACTACGCGTTCACGAACGGGGTCGACGAGGACATTGCCCGCGCCGCGTACGAGCGCTACGCGATCCCCGCGCCCGGCAGCATCCTCTTCGAGAGCGTCACCGCGAACATCAAGCCCGGCCACCCAGCGTCCAGCGCTCCAACGCCAAGCACTACAAGGCGCCCGCCACGCTGACCGAGGTCATGGAGGTCGAGGGACCGCACTTCATGGTCGGGCTCGACGGCTGGGAGCAGATCGCCGACACCGCGCTCGAGTGGGCGCTGGAGCACGCGCGGACGGGCACGCCGCAGACCGCGTGACCGGCGTCCGCATCACCCACGTCGGCGGGCCGACGGCGCTCATCGAGGCGGGTGGCTGGCGGCTGCTGACCGACCCGACCTTCGACCCCGCCGGAGGCAAGTACCGCTTCGGCTGGGGGACGGGGTCGCGGAAGCTGGCGGACCCGGCGATCGCGGCCGCCGACCTCGGGCGCGTCGACGCGGTCCTGCTCTCTCACGACCATCACGAGGACAACCTCGACGCCGCCGGGCGCGCGCTGCTCCCGGCGGCGGGCGTGGTGGTCACGACGGTGGCGGGCGCGAAGCGCCTCGGCGGCAAGACGCGGGGGCTCGAGAACTGGGCGACCACGCGGCTCGAGGCGGCAGGCCGGGTGCCGATCGAGGTCACCGCGACGCCGTGCCGCCACGGGCCGCCCGGAAGTCACCCGATCGTCGGCGACGTGATCGGCTTCGCCCTGCGCTGGGAGGGCCAGAAGCGCGGCGTGCTGTGGATCTCGGGCGACACGGTGCTCTACGACGGCGTGCGCGGCGTGGCGACGCGCCTGGCGGTCGACACCGCGCTCCTGCCGAGCGAAGCGGTGACGAGGCCTCTGGCCGAGGCAGGGGCGGCGTGCAGTTTCCGATCAGCGGCCCGCTGCGCTACACGATGACCGCCGCCGACGCCGTCGAGCTGTGCGGTCTCGTGCGGCCGCGCACCGCGATCCCGATCCACTACGAGGGCTGGAAGCACTTCCGCCAGGGCCGCGCCGCGATCGAGCGCACCTTCGCGACCGCGCCCGCGGAGCTCCGCGAGCGCGTCCGCTGGCTGCCGATCGGGGTCCCGACCGACATCGGCGGCTGACCCGTTCACCGTGTCTCCTCGAACGCAGGACGGAGCGTCGGTACGCGGCGCCGGCCCGGCAGTGCGCTGCCGGCCAGCGCGCCGAGCAGCGCCAGGGAGGCGGCGGCCACCATCGCGGGGGCGAACCCGTCGGTGAAGTCCTGCGGAGATGCGTAGCCGCCGGTGGTCGCGAAGATCGCAACGGTGACCGCTATCCCGAACACGCCGCCGAGCTCGCGCATCATGCTGTTGGTGCCCGCCGCCTTGCCGACGGCCTCGAGCGCCACCGAGCCGACGACCGAGTTCTGCGCGGCGGGGATCGCCATCGAGATCCCGACGCCGCCGAGGACCATGGGCACCACGAGCTCGGAATAGCCGAGGCTCGGAGCGGCGATCAGAGCGATCCAGCCCAGCGCGCCGGTCTGGACCAGCAGCCCGCTGACCATCAGCGGCCGCTCGCCGATCCGGTCCGCGAGCGTGCCGGCGATCGGCGCGATCACAAGGAACGTCGCGGTCCAGGGCAGGAGTCGCAGCCCGGCGTCGAGTGCCCCGTAGCCAAGCCCGTTCTGCAGCAGCTGGGAGAAGAAGAACACGGCCGAGAACAGCGAGGCGAAGACGCAGAAGATCGCCGCGTTGCCGGCCGAGAACGCCCGCGAGCGGAAGAAGCTCATCGGCAGCATCGGCGCGGGGGCGCGCCGCTCCCAGGCGACGAAGGCCGCGATCAGCCCGATCCCGGCGAGCAGCGACGCGACCACCTCCGCACTCCCCCAGCCCGCGGGGTTGCCGCGTACGAGCCCCCACACCAGCGCGAGCGCGCCGGCCGTGACGAGCGCGAGCCCGCGGATGTCAAGCGCGCTGCGCGGGCCGAAGCTCTCGTCCATCCGCGCCAGCACGAGCGGGACCACGAGCAGGCCGATGGGAACGTTCAGCCAGAAGATCCACGGCCAGTCGATCCCCTCGACGACCGCGCCACCGACGAACGGGCCGCTCGCCACCGCGAGCCCCGTGATCCCGCTGAAGATGCCGATCGCCGCGCCGCGGCGCTCGGGCGGGAAGGCGGCGCTCAGGAGCGCGAGGCCAAGCGGCATGACGAACGCCGCGCCGATCCCCTGCAACGCGCGGCCGGCGATCAGCCAGCCGATGCCGGGAGCCAGCGCGCAGCCGGCCGAAGCGAGCGTGAAGAGGGCGACGCCGGCCGCGTAGAAGCGGCGGCGGCCGAAGCGGTCGCCGAGCGCGGCGGCCGTCATCAGCAGGACGGCGAAGCTCAGGTTGTAGGCGTTGACGGTCCACTCGAGCTGCGCGACGGACGCGTCGAGGTCGGTGCGGATGGTGCTGAGGGCGACCGCCACGACGAGCGTGTCGGAGCGCCGCCATCAGCGAGCCGACGCCGGTGAGGGCGACGACCCAGGCTCGTTTGCGTTCCACGGCGGTCCTTTCTCGGGGATTCGGTCCGGCGTGGGTTCAGATCCGGGCTCGACCCCGGATCCATCGTTACTCCCGCAACTCGTCCGGCAGCCCGAAGCGACGGAAGGCCGTTGCGTCGATGAAGGCGGTGACCTCGGCGATCCGCCCGTCCGGGCTCAAGGTGAGGACGTCGATCGCATGCGCCTCCCAGCGCCGCCGCGCGGCGTCCCACAGATAGGTGCCGAACGCCGGCTGCCCGCCGGCGCTGGTCGGGACGAGCCGCCAGCGTCGGTGGGGTGCCAGCGGTGCGCGGCGGAGGAACGCTCCCACCGCCTCCTGGCCCCGATACCAGGTGGCGCGCGGCGGCATCGCGAACGCGACCTCCTGGGTCAGCATCGCGAGGATCTCGTCGACGTCGTTGCGCTCCCACGCCTCGACGTAGGCCGCGACGATGCCGCGCAGGCGCTCGTCGCCCAGCGCGCGCAGGGTCGCCTGCTGGCTGCGCTCGGGCAGGAGGTCGTCGATCGCGCGGTGGGCGCGCTGCAGCGAGCTCGAGACAGCAGCCGCGGAGGTGTCGAGTGTGTCGGCGATCTCGGCGGGCGCGAAGCCGAGGACGTCGCGCAGGATCAGCACGGCGCGCTGGCGCGCGGGCAGGTGCTGGAGCGCGGCGACGAACGCGAGCTCGACGCTCTCGCGCTGCTCGTAGCGGGCTTCAGGGCCGGCGCGGCCGTCCGGTATCCCCGCCACTCCGTCGGGCAGCGGCTCGAGCCAGACGGACTCCGCCAATGGCTCGCCGGCATGGCCGTAGGCCCCGGTCGGCGGCCCGTAATCGACGGGCAGGACCCGCTTCGGCCTCCGCTCGATCAGCCGCAGGCAGCTGTTCGTCGCGATCTGGTAGAGCCAGCTGCGCAGCGAGCTGCGGCCCTCGAAGCCGGCCAGGCCGCGCCAGCTGCGCAACAGCCCATCCTGTAGCGCGTCCTCGGCGTCGTGGAGCGAGCCGAGCATCCGGTAGCAGTGCGCGTGCAGCTCTGCGCGGTACGGCGCGATCAGGTCCGCGAACGCGCGCTCGTCACCGCGCACGGCGGCGTCGAGTGTCCGAGGATCGAGTCCGACATCGAGGCTCATTGGGACTTAGACCCGGCACGAGCCGGGAATCCATCGGTCGGCGCCTCGACGGCTCCTCGAACCGAGCTAGCGCTCGTGCCTGTGCGCGCCCCGCCGATGCGTCAATGAGTTGAGCAGGACCTCAATCGGAGACTGGCGATTCGCCCGCTCGAGCTCCTCGCGCACCTGGCGGATGTCGTCGGTGGTCGACGACACCTGGCGGGTGGCCGAGCCGAGCCCTTGCGCGGCCTTCCCGAGTGTCTGCACGGTCCATTGCAGCTTGGACCTTCGTCCGAGCTGCACGCCCAAGACGGTGCGCCGGGGACCCGCGTTCAGGCGGGAGCCGAGCGCGAGCCCCCCGGCCAGGCCGACCGCCGCGGCGCCCGCTGCGACGGCGGGACCCTTCGCCTTCTGGGCGGCCGCGGTGACACTGCCGCCTGCGTCCTTGGCCTTCTCCACCGCCGTGTTCCCGTTCGACCACGGCGCTGATCTCGACTTGCTCGCGGTTGGCATGACGCCTTTCTCGCGGTCAGCCCAGGATCTTCCCGATGCGCTCCGCCTGGTCTCCGAGGCGCTCGATGTCCTTCGAAACGCTCTTGGTGCTCTGGCCGAGCTGCTTGCTCGCCTTGCCGACGCTCTTGGCCATCGACTGGACGTCCACGCCCGACATCTTCGGGACCCGAACCCCGAGGATCGTCTTGCGGCGCGAGCGGCCCTTGAGCACCAGCCCGCCGGCGAGCCCGACGGCGGTCGCGCCGATCGCGACGGCGGGGCCGCTGACCCTGCTCGCGGCGCCCTTGACGGTTCCGACGACTCCGCCGTCTCCGCTGCCGTTCTGGCTCGCAGTGCTGCGGCCGGCGCTGCCGCCACCGCTGCTGCGGCTCGTCGTCGTCCTCGACCGGGCGGTCCCGTTGCTCGACCGCGAGGCGCTCGAGCGCGGCTTGCTCGTTCGGGCGGTGCTCGAGCGACCCGCCGCCGACGCCTTCGGTGTCCGCGAGGCGCTGCCCTTGGCGCGCGTCGAGCGGCTCCGCGTCGAGGATCCGCCGCTTGCGGTCCCGCTCGGCTTGGCCTTGGACCCAGACTTGCTCGTCGAGCCACTCTTGCTCTGGCCGCTTCGTGCGGCCGGTTTGTTGCTGGCCATTCCCTCTTCCCCTCAAGTCGAGAACGTGCGAGATGCAACGATTGGCTTACCCGGGCCGCAAACGAAGCAATCGGTGTGCAGGCACTCTTGCGCCGTGGATTCCGCCCAGTTCGGGTAGGCCTCGCGACAACGGAGGCAATCGACGACGGAGGGGAAGCGCCATGGCTGCGACACCGACCCGCGACGCCAGGCTCGTTCAGCTGCTGAACGAGGCCTACACGAAGGAGAAGCAACTCGAGGTCGCGCTGGGCGCCCACGTCGAGCAGACGACGCGGGAGGACTATGCGAAGCGCCTCAAGGACCACCTGAAGGAGACGAAGTCGCACGCGAGCCTCCTGTCCAAGCGCATCAAGCAGCTCGGGGGGACCCCCGAGACCGTCACGCTCCCGGGGCCCGACGGCCTCACCAAGGCCGCTGAGACGGTCTCGGGCGTGCTCGGAAAGGCGAAGGCCGCCGCCCAGGGCCCGATGCACGCGGTGCGGGGCTCGGGTGAGCAGGAGCGGATGCTTCGCAACGCGCGGACCGAGTACCAGGAAGAGGCGTGGGAGATCGCCACCTACACGATCATCGACTCCGTCGCCACAGCGGCCGGTGACAAGGAGACGGCGAAGCTGGCCCGCGACATCATCCGCGAGGAGCAGCGGATGCAGGACTTCCTCACCGCGCTGCTCCCCGAGCTGTCCGTGGACCTCGCCCACGACGAGATCCCGGTCTCGGAGATCAACGGAGGGGCGGCGCGCCGGACGGCGGCGCAGTCGAAGCCGAAGCCGAAGCGCTCGCCCGCCAAGAAGAAGACGAAGAAGTCCTGAGGCGTGCGGCCGGCGGCAGCGCCGCCGGTTCTGACAGTCTCGTGGGTCGATGTCACGCCCGGACTACTACGGGAACCCGGCCGGACGGACGCAGGACATCGACGTCGTCCGTGCGGTCTACGCCGCCTTCAACGCGCGCGACATCGAGGCGGCGCTCGCGTACATCGCCCCGGACTGCCGGCTCGACCTCAGGGGCACGGCGGCGAGGATCGGGCGCACCGAGCCCTATCGCGGGCCCGAGGGGCTGCGCCAGTACTTCGCCGACGTCGCCGGTTTCTGGGAGGAGCTCTCGATCCACGCCGAAGACTTCCGCGCGATCCCGGGCTCGGTGATCGTGATGGGCCACGTCGACGGGCGCCTGGGCGGCGAGCCGGTGCGCCGCTCCGCGATCTGGACGTGGAAGGTCAGCGAGGGCAAGGCGACATACGTGGCGGTCGCCGACATGGGCTCCGCGCCCTGAGCCACGCCATTTCACGGACGGGCTCCGACGCCAGCGCATCATTGGGCGAAATAGATGTATCCGTCGATGCTTGCTCCCATTGAGACCGATCTCGGGCTGAACGAACTCGACTGCCGGCGAAGCGGGCTGCTGTCGACGTCGAACCCGATCGACGCGTCGTCGGGGAACGCGGCTCGGAGCGCGGTGGGAAACGCGTTGTGCTTGCGTTCGCCCGTGTCGATCGCGTAGGCGGCGCCGCCGAGCTTCTCACCCAGCCGCGACGCAAGTCAAGCTCAACGAAGGCGGCGACGTCAAGCCAGCCCAGGCACACAGCCCGCTGTCGCGGCGAGAGGATCAGCTCGTCGCCGACTCAGCGCTTGATGCGGTCGGTCTCGTGGGCCCACATGGCGATCTCGACCCGATTGCGGGCGCCCAGCTTGGCCATCAGGCTGGCGAGGTGGGTCTTGACGGTGCTGAGGCTGATGTGGAGCTCGTCGGCGATCTCGCTGTTCGTCCGACCCCGGGCCACGGTGAGCAGGACTTCCTCTTCACGGCCCGTGAGCGGCGCGCTGGGCTGCGCCGGGGGGCGCCCGTTGCCGGAGCCGGAGAACGTGGCGAGCAGCCGGGCGGTGACGCTCGGGGCGATCAGCGCATCACCGTTGGCGGCGGCGTGGATCGCCTGGACCAGGAGTGCGGGTCCGGCGTCCTTGAGCAGGAAGCCCCGGGCACCGGCCTTGAGGGCGCCGTGGACGTACTCGTCGAGGTCGAAGGTGGTGATCACGATGACGGCGAGCGGGTCGTCGACGTCGGGTCCGGCGAGTTGACGGGTCGCCTCGATGCCGTCGGTGCCCGGCATGCGGATGTCGAACAGGCAGACGTCGGGCCGCAGCTCGCGGGCGAGGGCCACCGCTGCGCTGCCGTCCGCCGCCGCGCCGACCACCTCGATGCCGGGTTGGGCGGCGAGGATCATCGTCAGCCCGGTGCGGACGAGCTCCTGATCGTCGGCGACGAGCACGCGGATCGTCATGAGCCCGCGCCCGCCCGTGGCACCACCGCGCTGACGGTCCATCCCCTCCCGGGTCCCGGACCGGCCTCGAAGCTGCCGCCGAGGAGCGCGGCCCGCTCGGCCATGCCGACGAGGCCGTAGCCGGATCGGCTCCCGTCGGCCGAGCCCGCATCGCCGTCGTCGCGAACGGTCAGCCGCACGCAGTCGTCCTCGCCGTCGACGCGGACGTCGATGCGGGTCGCGTGGCGGGCGTGCTGGGTCGCATTGGTGATGGCCTCCTGCGCGAGGCGGTACATCGCGGCCCCGACCGCCGGCCGCAGGGCGGCGAACTCGCCGGAGAGCTCCACCTCGACCCGTGGCCCGTGCGCGGCGTCGCGGGCGAGCCGCTCGATATCGGCCACGCCCCGTTGCGGCGCGCGGTCGGGCTCGTCGCCGTCGCGCAGGACGCCGACCATGGTGCGCATCTCGTCGAGCGTGCGCGAGGCCGCCTCCTCGATGACCTCGAGGGCGCGCACCGCGGCGTCAGGGCGACCGGCCGCCACGGTCCGGCCGGCCTGGGCCTGGATGGCGATGGCCGAGACATGGTGGGCGACGGTGTCGTGGAGCTCGCGCGCCAGCTGCTGGCGCTCGCGGAGCTTGATCTGATCGATCTCGCGGTGCCGGGCGCTCACCCGGTCGCGCACCGACGCGCCGAGCGCCGCGGGGAACAGCAGGAACACGACCCCGATCACCGCATCGAGCACACCGGTGAAGTCGGCCGCGATGCCGGCGACGCACGCGGCCAGGATGATGGCCAGCCCGATCGCGATCTCGCGGCCGGCCCCCCAGCGGAAGAGCGCGTACACGAGCAGCAGCACGCAGATGCTGGTGTCCAGCCCCACCGGCTCGCCGGCCCAGACGAGCGCCGCCACCGCGCCGGCGGTGAAGGAGCCGAACGCGACGGCGACCGCGAGCAGCGGGCGCGTCCGCCGCCACAGCAGCGTCACGACCGCCACCAGGGCGAGCACGACCGCGACCGCCGGCCAGGTCAGGTCCTCGCGGAGCAGGCCTTCGAGCACTGCGGTCGGCACCAGCACCGCGACCAGCGCCCAGTCCCGCCACACCCGGGCGGGCGGCGCCGGGGCTCGCGGCTCTGCCCACAGCGACCGGGCGGCGGTGCTCATCGAGCCAGCGTACGGAACCCCGCTGCAGGGCGGTATCGGCCGCAAGTACGAGATGCAGATCGCCCGATCGGCCGGGCGAAGTCGAGCCTTGTGCCCGATGGTGCGCGCCGCCCGGCACCGTCACGCTCGATCGCATGTCAAACCTCCTCTATCGCCTGGGCCGCTTCAGTGCCCGCCGCCCGCTCGCCGTGATCGCGTCCTGGCTCGTCGTGTCCGTGCTCGTCATCGGCGCCGCCGGAGCCTTCGGCCGGGAGCTCGAGGACTCGTTCGAGGCACCGGGAGTCGACTCACAGCGGGCGACCGAGCTGCTGACGGCCGCCGGCTCGGATCAGGCCGGGCTCACCGCCCAGCTGGTCGTGACGCCGCGCGACGAGCGGGCGACGTTCGCCGGCTCGGCTGAGGCACGGGCCGCGCTGGCCGAGATCCAGGCGGGCGCCGCCGCGCTCCCGCACGTCCTCGGCACGAACGAGCCGGTGGTGTCCACCGACGGTCGTGTGGCGATCATCCGCATCCGCTATCCGGTGCTCGAGAAACTGCGCGTCGACGACCTGGACACCCTCAAGGCGTTCGGCGCGCAGGCCGCGGCCGGTTCGCCGCTGCGGGTGGAGATGGGCGGCGACCTGTTCTTCGCGTTCGAGGAGCCCGAGACCGGGACCGGCGAGCTGGTCGGCCTGGTCGCCGCCGCCGTCATCCTGCTCGTGGCGTTCGGATCCGTCATCGCCATGGGCCTCCCGATCGCGATCGCGCTCTTCGGCCTCGCCCTCGGCATCAGCTCGATGGCGCTCGTCGCCTACCTGGTGGACATCCCCAGCTGGGCGCCCGAGCTGGGCAGCATGGTCGGCCTCGGCGTGGGCATCGACTACGCCCTGTTCCTCATCACCCGGCATCGCGAGTACCTCGCACTCGGCCTGCCGGTCGAGGAGTCGGTCGGTCGTGCCGTCGAGACCGCTGGTCAGGTCGTGGTGTTCGCCGGCGGCACCGTCGTCATCGCCATCCTCGGCCTGGCGGTCGCGGGCATCCCGATGATGACCGCCGCCGCGATCGCGATCGCGACGATCGTGCTGATCATGGTGGTCGCCTCGATCACGCTGCTGCCCGCGCTCCTCGGTCTCGCCGGAGGGTGGATCAATCGGCTCGGGCTCCGCAGCATCCGGGCTGGGAACGGCACCGGGTACGGCGTGCGCTGGCGGCGCTGGGGCGAGCACGTGTCCAGGCACCCGCGGGCGTATGCCGTCGGCGCCACGGTCCTGCTCCTGGCCCTGACCGCGCCGGTGCTGGCCCTGCGCATGGGCAATCCCGACGAGGGCACGCTGCCCGAGACGCGGACCGAGCGCCGGGCCTACGACCTGACCGCGGCCGCGTTCGGCCCCGGCACCAACGGCCCGCTGCTCATCGCGGTCGACATCGAGCGGGATCCGAGCGTCGTCGAACCGCTCCGCGCCGCGGTCGGCGCCGACGCGGGCATCGCGGCGGTCGCCGGCGGCGGGGTGGACACGGCAGCCGGCGTCGCGACGCTGGTCGCGATCCCGACGACGGGACCGCAGGACGACGCCACGCGCGCCACGCTGGCGCGCCTGCGCAACGACGTGCTCCCGCGCGTTCTGCGCGCGAGTCCCGCGCGCGCTCACATCGGCGGGCAGACCGCGAACTTCGCCGACGTCAGCGACCGGGTCAGCGACCGCCTCGGACTGTTCATCGCCGCGGTGATCCTGCTGTCGTTCCTGCTGCTGGTCGTGATCTTCCGGTCGATCGTCGTGCCGCTCAAGGCCGCGCTGATGAACCTCCTGAGCATCGGCGCCTCCTACGGCGTGCTGGTCATGGTGTTCCAGTGGGGGTGGGGCGCCGGGATCATCGGCCTCGAGTCGACGGTGCCGATCGTCTCCTTCATCCCGATGTTCATGTTCGCGATCGTCTTCGGCCTCTCGATGGACTACGAGGTGTTCCTGCTCTCCCGGGTGCGCGAGGAGTACCTCCGTTCCGGCCACAACGCCACCGCGGTCATCGACGGCATCGCGGGCACGGCCCGCGTGATCACGTCGGCCGCCTTGATCATGATCTCGGTCTTCCTCGGCTTCGTCCTGGGTGACGACCCGGTGACCAAGATGTTCGGCCTCGGATTGGCCACGGCCATCTTCATCGACGCGACGATCGTGCGCATGATCCTGGTGCCGGCGGCCATGACGCTCCTCGGGGACGCCAACTGGTGGACTCCGCGCTGGCTCGGACGCCTGTTGCCGGCGCCCGAGCCCAGCCGCGCGCCGGCCTGAAGGCTCGGGGCTCGGTCAACCCTCGCCGCCGACGATGTCGGCCACGGTCCACAGTGCCTCCTCGACGTGGATGTCCGGCACCCCCGCGACCTGCACCGAGAACAGCGTCATGCGCGTCGTCTCGGGCCCGACGCCGCGGCCGGGCGCGAGCGCCCCGAACAGCACGCCGACGGGCCCCTCGTCGTCGGCCACCAGCAGCCGGCCGGCGGGGAGGTCGGAGGCGTACTCGCCCGCGCCGAAGCGCTCGCCGCGGGCGGCCGGGCGCAGGCCGAGCTCGCCCTCGACGCGGTCGGCGTCCAGCGCCCACACGGGCACGCCCGTCTCCATCACCGCGATCGTCAGCGCGTCGTCGAGCAGCGAGCGCGAGCGGAAGACGCCGGCCTTCAGGCGCTCGAGCGCGAGCGCCTCGACCGGTGTGCGGTCGACGTCGGGATCGAGGCCGATGTGACGGAAGAACACGCGGTAGGCCCACGGCACGGGGCGCTGGCGCAGCACGACGGCCTGCGCGCCCCGGAAGCGATCCGAGAGCTCGCGCAGCCGCTCGCGCAGCTCCTCCGGGCTGCGGCCGGAACGGGCGGCGAGCGTGAGCGCGTGCAGGCGCAGCTCGGGGAACTCCGCGGCCACCTCCGGGTCGACCCAGCCGGCGGCGACCTCGCTCACCGCAGCGCCTGCAGCCGCGCGACGAGCGCCGCCTCGCCGAGCAGCGAGAAGGACGTGCTCGCGACCTTCCCGTCGCGGCCCGCGAACGTGATCGTCGGGCAGATCGCGACGGCGTAGGCGTTCGAGACGGCGCCGTCGCGGTCGTAGCCGACCGGCATCCCCCAGCCGCGCCGGCGCGCCTGGCGGCGAACCTCGCCGCGGTTGCCGCGCACCGACACGGCGGCGAAGCCGATCCCGGGGAAGCGCCGCCGGACGCGCTCGATGACGTCGACCTGCCGTCCGCAGCGATCGGACTTGGTGGCGAAGAACGCGATCGCGACCGGCCCGCGCTCGGCGAGCTGGCAGGAGTTGAGCACCCGCGGCCCGCGCACCTTGCAGGCCTTGGCAGGGTCGACCTGCGCGTCGCCCTCGAGGTTCGAGAGCGCGAGCGGCACGGCGAACGGCGGCAGCTTCTCGCCCGCCGGGACGCCGCGCGACCCGGGCGCGTCGGTCCCGAGCGTGTTGAGCGTGATGTAGGCGAGCGCGACCAGCGCCGCGACGCCGACGATCCACGTGGAGCGCGAGGACCGCTGCGGGCCGGGGGCGCTCACGCGGGGACGGCCGGCTCCGGTGCCACCGGCGCCGGCGGGCGCACGGGGCGCGGACGCTCGCGCCGCTCGGCCAGCATCAGCACCGCGGGCAGCACCGCGAGGACGCCGAGCAGCGAGACCGACAGGTCGACCACCGTGACGCGCCCGAAGTCCGACAGCATCTGGATGTCCGACAGCGCGAGCACCGCGAAGCCGGCGATCGCCGTGACGCCGGACGCGATCACCGCCCTGCCCGTCGAGCGGTAGGTCCGCCGCAGCGCCTCCGGCGGCTCGTGGCCCGCCGCCCGCTCCTCGCGGTAGCGCGCGGTCAGCAGCACCGAGAACTCGGTCGAGATCGCGATCACGAGCGCGCCCAGGGTCGCCGACATCGGGTTCAGCGGCACGCGCAGCGCGAACAGCACGAGCGCCGACCAGCCCGCCGCCAGCGCGATCGGCACGAGCGGCACCCACGCGCGCTCCCAGCGCCGGTACACCGCGAGCAGCGTGAGGCCGACCGCGAGCAGCCCGGCCAGCAGCGTGCCGAGCCGGCGCAGCGGCGAGGACAGCGCGTCGTTGGCCTCGGCGCCGAGCACCTGCAGGCCGGCGAGGCGCGCGGTCACGCCCGCGGGCGGGTCGAGCCGCCGCTCCATCTCGTCCATCACGCGCTTCTGGACGTCGAGCGGCATCAGCCGGACGCCGAACGCGAGCGTCGCCGTGGTGCGGTCCGCCGTGATCACCGCCTGCGAAAAGTACGCCGGCACCGCGTCGAGCAGCGCGCGGACGCTCTGCTGATCCTTGGTTGCGGCCTCGGAGCGGAAGAGGTCGGGCAGCGACAGCGCCGGGCACAGCGCCGCCTTGCCACAGCCGTTCTCGGTCGAGTAGCCGTAGCGCTTCAGCAGCCCGGCCTGGTAGTCGCGCATCCACGTCACCACCGCGGGATCGGTGAGGTCGGTGCCCTCGACCACGACGTCGATCTCCCCCGCCACGCCGGTCGCGCGCTGCAGCGCGTCGAGGTCGCGGACACCGCGCAGGTCCTGCGGGACGAGCTCGCGCAGGTCCGAGCTCACCTCCGTCTGCGAGTCGACCGCGAGCCCGGCGAGCGCGATCACCAGCCCGATCGTCAGCACGCGGCGCGGCCGCTCGAGCGCGCCGCGCAGCACCCTCTCCGATACACGCGCGACGACCCGCCGCAGCGGTCGCGCCAGGCGAGCGATGCGGGCGCCGAGCTCGTCGACCAGCTCCGCTGCGCCGCGCGCCGAGCGCGCGACGGCACCCTCGCTCTCGCGCCGCCGCCCCGCGCTCACGAGCGCCGCGGTGCCGGCGCTCAGGGCGAGGAAGAACGCGGTCGCGATGCCGCCCACGAGCAGCACGCCGAACCCTCGCACCATCGGCACGGGCGAGAGCAGCAGCACGAGGAAGCCGACCGCCGTCGCGAGCCCGGCGGTGGCGATCGTCGGCACCGCCACGCGCGCGGTCCGCGCGGCCGCCTCCGCCGTGTCCGCGGCGGCCCGCTCCTCCTCCTCGACCCGCGCCTGGTACTGGATCGCGTAGTCCACCGCGAGCCCGAGCAGCACCGGCAGGACCGCGATCGAGGCCATCGTCAGCGAGGCGCCGAGCAACGACATCGCCCCGAACGTGATCGCCACGGCCGCCAGCGCGACCGCGAGCGGCAGTAGCCGCAGGCGGCTGCGGAACACGAGCGCGAGCACGATCGCCATCACCAGCAGCGCGACGACGAGCAGCCGCAGCAGCGAGTCGGTGAGCGCCGCCGCGAGGTCCTCGACCACCACCGGCGCGCCCGTCACGCGGTAGTCGGCGCCGCCGGTCAGCCGCCACTCGCTCATCGCCACTGCGCTGCGCACGAGCTCGATCGCACGCCGCCGCTGCGCGTCCGACAGGGTGGGCTTGAGGCGCACCTGGATGACGGCCGAGCGGGCGTTCGGGAACAGGGACGCGAAGCGCGCCTTCGGCGTCGTCGCGCCGCGCGCCGGGTCGAAGACGAGGGCGGAGACGAAGTCGGGGTCGTCGAGCCGCGGGAGCCCCTTGAGGCCGAGGCCGTAGCGCAGGTTGAGCTGGAGCAGGTCGCGCGTGAACTGCGCGTAGACGAGCTGCTCGGCGGACTTGGCCGCCTGCTGCTGCACCGCCTTGGAGCGCCCCTGCGCCCTGGCCAGCCGGCGCGCCGCCTCCTTCGCGCGCTCGGCGTCCTGCGCCTTGCTCCCGAGCTGCGTCTGGAACTGGTCGTTGATCTCGCCGACCGCCGCGTTGATGAACGTCCCCGGTCCGTAGACGACCTTGACCGGCTTGGTGCGGGCGAACTCGTCGCACGGCGAGCCGGTGCCGCCGGGCGCGGGCTGGTCGGCTGGCTTGTTCCCCGACAGGCAGCCCTCGAGCCCCAGCAGCCGCCCGAGGTTGTCGGTCAGCACGAGGCGCTGGAGGTCGCCGCGGACGAGCACGACGATCGCGTGGTCGCCGAAGCGCTCGCGGTAGACCTCGGTCGCCCGGTAGGCGCCGCTGCGCTTGCCGACCAGCGTCTCGGGCGCCGTGCTCGGCTCGAGCCGCAGCGCCAGCGCGACCGAGATCCCGGCCGCGACCGCGACCAGGAGCAGCACCCGCCCCGGTCGCCGGCCGGCGGCCTGCACGATCCGTTGGAGCACCCTGCTCACGCGCGCGCGGCTCCTGCGCTACTTCGCCCTGTTGTGCGGGTAGCGCGTCGACTCGCCGCCGGTCGTGAAGTTGCCTTGCTGCTTGCAGGCCGGCGCGGGGGCGCTGTTGTTCACGGGGAAGGCGAACTTGTTGATGCGGTCGATCAGGTCCGGCGTGATGCGCGTCACGGCGGGCGGCAGGACGGTCGGCACCGGCACCGGCAGCGCGGGCAGGCCCGGGACGGCCGCGGGCGCGGGGGCCGGGGCGGTCGAGATCGTGGGCACGGAGCGACCGCAGTGGCGCGTCTCGTAGGCCTCGAGGCCGCCCGCGAGTTTGCGGTAGCCGCCGGGCAGCTGGTAGGCGTTCGGACGGTTCGAGCCGATCCGTCGCGGATAGGCCGCGAGGTTCTCGGGGTTGAGCGGGTTCGTCGTGCGCAGGTAGTGCAGGCGCGTCCCCGGGTCGAAGGCCTGCGTCGCCGATGCGGTGTTGGCGAAGAACGAGACCAGCTCGCTCTTGTACGCGTCGAGCACCTCGAGGATCGGGATGACCTGGCGCAGCGCCGGGTCGGCCTGGGCGAGCAGCGGCCGCAGGTCGCGCAGGATCCGCTCCGCGGCCGGGAAGCCCGTGCGCGAGACCGTGATCACCTTGTCGAGGTCGCGGAACAGCGCGTTGAGATCGGGCGCAAGCGCCGACAGGTCGGTCAGCGTAGGGCTCAGCTCGCGCGCCGCCGGGCGCAGCTGCGTGACGAGCGGGTCGGTGTCCGTGGCGAACTCGTTGAGGCGGTTGAGCGTCACGCGCGACTCGCGCTCGAAGGTCGGCAGCGCGACGAAGGTCTCCTGCAGCTCGCGGTCGCGGGCCGCGGTGGTGCTGAAGACGCGGTTCGAGTTCTCGATCAGCCCGCGCAGCTGATCGCCGCGCTCGGTCAGCGCGCCGAACACCACGCCGGTGTTGGAGACCAGCCGCCGGACCGCTCCCTCCTGGCGGTTGAGGATGTCGACCGCCTCGCTCGCGTCCTCGGCGAACGGGCCGAGGTTGCCGAGCGCGTCGTTGATGTCGCGCCCGCGACCCTCGATCGCCTGCGCCTGGGTCTGCATCCACACCTGGAAGGCGCGGCGCGTGCGCGGGTCGAAGGAGCGGAAGATCTCGTCGAGCTCGACCGTCGGGGAGATCTGCGCCGTGCGCAGCTGCCCGCCCTCGGGCACCGGCTTGGCCGCCGGGGTGCCCGGGGTCAGCTCGACGTAGGTCTCGCCCAGCAGCGTCTTCTGGCGCAGGATCGCCTTGGCGTCCGAGCGCAGCGGTGCGTAGCGCGTCTCGAGCTGGATCACGACGTCCGTGCGGCCCGTCGCCTTGTCGGGCTCGATCGTCTTGACCTTGCCGACCGGCACGCCGGAGATGCGCACGTCGGCCTCCTGGGCGAGCTGGGTCGCCTCGGTGAACGAGGCCGTGAAGCGGTAGCCCTGCGGCTTCAGCGGGATCGTGCCGCCGAACGCGAGCCACAGGAACAGCAGCAGCCCGAAGCAGGACAGCGCGAAGCCGACCATGATGGCGATGCGGCTGAAGGAGGGGGCGGCTTTCTGCATCTGTCTATCCGCCGCCGACCGGGGCCTGGGTCGAGTTCGGGCAGTTCTGCTTCGGCAGGTTGAGCAGGTCGGTCAGCGTGCCGAGCAGCTGGTTGGACGCCGCGACCTGGTCGAGCACCGGCACGTCCTGGCAGGTCGTGATGAAGAGGCCGCGGCGGATCGGGCCGTGCGCGTCCTGCGTCGTGAAGAGCTGGTTGCCGAGGTGGTTGGCCCAGGCGACCCAGAACAGGTAGCCCTCCTCCTTGCCCGGCGGGTTGTAGGCGAGCGTGTCGAGCAGGAGGTTGACGACCTTGAACGAGCGCTCGAGGTCGGGCGCGGCGGCGGCGAGGTCGCGCATGGCGGGCTTCAGCTCACGCACGGTCGGGCGCGAGGCGCGCACGAACGGCCGGATCTCGTCACGGATGACCGGCGCCGTCTCACGCACGAACGGCCGCACCTGGCGCAGTGTCGGGCCGAGCGCGCGGGCGCCGGGCCGCAGCGCCTGCAGCGTCGGCCCGAGCTCGTCGGCGAGCGTCTCGGCCTTGCCGAGCCCGCGCTGGGTCTCGTCGAGCGCCGAGGGCAGCTCGCCCAGCGTCGCGCGCAGGTTCGCGTCCTGGCGCGAGAGCGTGGCGAAGACGGCATTGGAGTTCTCGACGAACTCGGCCAGCTGGTCGTCCTTCGCGCCCAGCTCGTCCATGACCAGCGAGAGGTTGTGGATCACGCGCTTGATGTTCTTGCGGCGCAGGGCGAGCGGGCCGAACACCTTGCGGCCGTAGCGCGCGGAGGGCTCGAAGCGGCGGATCGCGTTCGCCAGCTCGCGCCCGTTGCCGCGCAGGCCCTCGGCGCCCTCGCCGAGCAGGATCGTCAGGTAGTCGCGCGTGTCCGCGTCGAGCGAGGCGAGGATCTCGTCGAGGTTGACGTCGGGCAGCGTCTGGCCGACCGGGATCACGCCGCCCTCCTTGAGGCGGCCCGCGCTCGGGTGCCCAGGCTCGAGCTCGGCGACCATGTCCTTGAGGCCGGTCTTGGGGCGCAGCAGCACCGTCGCGTCCTTGTAGACGCGGCCGTAGCGCGGCTCCATGCGGAGCGTCACGACCGCCTTGCCCTCCTTGAGCTCGACCTTCGAGATCTCGCCGACCTGCACGCCGGCGATGTTCACCGTCTGGCCCTGGCCAGGCGTGACCGCCTGCGCCGTGGTCATCTCGGCCTTGACGACGAAGAAGTCCTTGCCGATCACCGGCACCCAGCCCGGCAGCTTCAGGCGCTGGTGGTCGAGGATGTAGACCGAGACGGCGCCCGAGACGACGATCAGCCCGATGATCGCGAGGAAGTCCAGCCAGTGCTTGCGGATCGCGAGCTTCATGGGGTGACGCCCTCACCCGGCCCCTTGGCCGCCCAGGACCCGTTGACGTCGGGGATCCTGCTCTTGTGGCAGCGCGTGCTCGTGACGTAGGGCGGGCGCTTGCCGGGGTACTTCGGCTGTACGCCCTGGACCGGGGACGCCGCGGCACCGATCAGCTGGCCGGTCGCGGACTTCGAGTCGCCCAGTGCGACGGCCTGCGAGCCGCCGCCGGTCTGGAACCGCACGTAGGAGCCGTTGCCGTCGAAGTTCTGGCTCTCGCCCGCGAGGGCGACCATCGTCCACCAGAACTCCTTGTAGTTCGCCGTCCCGGTGTCGAACGGGTCGCGGATCACGAGGTCGCCCGTGGGCAGGACGACGTCGCGCGCGCACAGCGCGGTGCGGTCGATCTGGGGCAGCAGCGCAAGCGACGCGTCGGTCAGCTTCGCGAGGTCTCGCGTGGCCGGCGCGAGGTCCCGGGTGAGGCCGCCCAGCTCGGGCTGGGACATCAGCCGCGTGGTCTGGTCGACCCATGGCAACGACGCGTCGATCGTCGCCGCCGTCTCGCGCACGCCGGGCAGGATCTCGCGCGCGAAGGCGCGCGTCGGCGGGAAGGCGCGATTGAGCGAGGCGAGCGCCGCGTTGGCGTTCTCGAGCGTCGGCGCGAGCAGGCGGATCGAGGCGCGCAGGTTGCTCTGCTCGCTCGCGAACGCGGCCATCGTGCCGTTGAAGTTCGTGATCAGGTCCTTCAGCAGGCCCTCGTTGCGAATCAGCGCGCCCGTCGTCTTCGCCGTCCCCTCGAGCAGCCGCGCGACGTCGCGGTCGGGCTCGGTGCCGAGCAGCGCGTCGTTGACCTGCGCCCCGCCCTTGAGCGCGCCGGGCGAGTCGCGGTAGGCGTCGTTGAAGGACTCGGCGGCCGTCTGCCCGCGGGCGGAGCGGTCGGCGTTGCGGTCGTCGGCCGCGCTCGGCTTGGAGTTCAGGCCGACCGCGAGGCCGTCGAGCAGGTCGCGGAGGTCCTGGCGCGTGTCGCTCTGCAGCGACGTCAGCACCTCGTCGAGCTGGACCGGGGTCGCGGTGCGCGTGACCTTGATGACGTCGCCGTCGGCCAGCTTCGGCGACGACGGCGTGCCCGGATGCAGGTCGACGAAGAAGTTGCCCTCGAGGAAGATGCGCGGGCGGATCTTGGCGGTGGCGTCCTCGTGGATCGGCAGCCCGGCCTGCTTGAGCTCGAGCGTCACGAGCGCCTGGTCGGTGCCCGCCTTGGGCTCGACCTTCTTGACCTTGCCGACCGCGACGCCGGCGATGCGCACGGGCGAGTTGGGGCGCAGCGAGTTGGCCGACTCGAACGTCGCCTTGACGCGGAAGCCGTGCGTGAACGGGATGTCCTTCGTGAAGCCGAGCCACACCCCGATCACGATGATCGCGAGCGCGATCATCCCGATGGCGAACGGAGTGCGGCCCGGGCGGCGTCGGCGGGCGGTGGCCATTACCTGGCGCCCTCCGTGGCCGCCGGCTGCTTGCCCGCCGGATTGCCGATCACCTTGCGCCCGGCCGCGAACGGCTCGTTCCCGGCCTCGCACTCCTTGGGCTGGCCGGGCGACGCCGTGTTCGGGTAGGGGTTCGAGTGCAGGTAGTTGTCGGAGGTCGGGCCGTTGGCGGGCGCCGACGACGGGCCGCCCTCGTTGTTGGGACCCTGCGGCGTGGCGATGATGATGAAGCGCTGCCAGGTGCCGTGGCTGTCGCCCTCGGACAGCAGCGAGGACACGTTCCGGAACCACAGCGCCGCGTAGTTGCACTGCAGCTGCGCCGGCGCGAGGTGGTCGAGCGGCGGCTTGAGCGTCTCGAGCGTCTCCGCCACCCGCTTGAGGCCGCGCGGCGCCACCGGGTCGTTGGCGAACGTCCGCAGCTCGTCCAGCAGCGAGGCGAGGCGCCGGTTGAACGGGGGCGAGCGGCGCAGCGTGCGCGTGCCGACGGTGACCGCCGAGGCGAGGTCCGGGGCCCCGGCGCGCAGCGCGCGCACGCCCGGGCGCAGCTCGCGGAACAGGCCCTCGGTGTTGCGCAGGAACGGCCGCTGGATCGGGAACGAGCGGATGGCCGCGTCGAGCGCCGGCCGCCCCTCGGTGATCGAGTCCTGGAGGTACGGCCGCGCGACCGCGTTCAGCGCGGTGAAGGTCGCGTCGAGGTTCACGAACAGGGCCGCCTGCGTCTCCGCGGCGGGCGCCACGATGCGTGCAGCGTCGCCGAGCTCGTTGAAGAACGTCTTGAGGCCGGTGTCGGGGTTCGACAGGTTGCGCGCGACGGGCTGGATGTCGCGCAGCAACGCGGGCAGCACGCCGAGTGCGACGTTGAGGCTCGAGCCGCGGCCGGCGAAGGCGTCGCCGAAGCCGCGCAGGTTCGCCTGCATCGCCGGCCGCGTCTTGTCGTCGAACATGTTCACGAACTCGTCGAACTCGACCTCGGTCGGCTTCGACGCCGAGACGGGGATCGTGTCGCCGTCCGTGTAGCCGTCGTCGGAGGTCCCGCGGGTGATCTCGACGTACTTGAGGCCGAGCGCCGACTTTGGGCGAATGATGATCGTGGAGTCTTTCGGGAGCGGGTCGACCGCGCGCTCGAGCTTCATGCCGATCACGGCGACGCTCGAGCCGTCCTCGCGGCGCCTCGTGGTGATCGTGTCGACGGCGCCGACGCGGGCGCCGCCGATGCGCACCTCGTTGCCCTTGACCAGCGCGGCCGCGCTCGGCGCCTCCACCTTGAGCTGATACGTCGGGACGAACGGGAGGCCGGCGTTGGCGTTGTAGGACAGGAACATCGCGACGATGACCACGAGCACCGTGGCGGCGCCGATCAGGACCGGGTTGCCGGCGATGGAGGAACCGCCGGCCCTCATCCGCCGTCCTTGCCGAAGAGATAGTCGAGGAGGGGGCCGGTGGTGTCGGCCGCGTCCTTCGGTCGACCCGCCGTACCCCGGCTCGTCGAGCCGCTCTGCTGCGTCTTCGTCGCGGGCGTGGGGGTGAGAGCGGGAGCGGGAGCGGCGCTGTCGGGGTCCTTGCCGGCGAGCGCGGCGGAGGTGCGCTGGAGGACCGGGCTGTCGCCCGCGCCGGCCGCGGTGGCGCTCACGGCCGCCGACTGGGCCGCGCTGGCGGCGAACTTGGCCCCGCAGCCTGAGACGGCGCGTGTGTAGTAGCGCGAGCAGGTGTTGAGGATCAGCCGCGCCCGCAGGTAGTGGCCGAAGTTGTCGTAGCCGTTGATCGCGGCCACCTGGTAGAAGACGTAGTCGAGCAGGCGCTGGATGCCGCGGCCCTTCTCGAAGGACTCGAGCACGAGCCGGGCGGTCCTGCCGACCGGCTTGGAGACCTTGCCGAGCCGGCGCAGGTCCTTCACGACCGGGAGCGCGTCGCGCATCGCCGGGATGCCGGTCTTGCCGGCCTCGCCGAGCGACTTCAGCGCCGGGGTGCCGGCCTTGGAGAACGGGCCGAGCTCGATCAGCACGCGGTTGATGTCGGGCGCGGCGTCGCCGAGATCCGACAGCACCGGCGTCATCTCGTCCGACAGCGCCCCGATGCGGCGCAGCGTCGGCTTGAGCTCGCGCAGGAAGGTCGGCAGGCGCTCGATGTCGGCCTCGAGGTCGTCGGAGCGCTCGGCGGTCGCCTGCGCGACCTCGCTCGAGTTCTCGATGAACGAGGAGACACTCCTGCGCTCACGAGCCAGCGGCGCGAGCGCCGTGTCGGAGTCCTTTGCGAGGTTTGCGAGCACCCGGTTCTGCGACGCGAGCAGCGCGAGGACCTTGTCGACCTCCTTAAGCGCCGGATCGGCGCGGCGGATGACCTGCTCGAGCTCAGGGCCGCGGCCGGCGAGGCCGGTGCCGAGCTCGGCGAGGATCAGCGACAGCCGCTGCCGGTAGGGCAGGCGCATGACGTTGTTGATCAGGTCGAGGTCGACCGCCTTCGAGGTGTTCTCCAGCGGCAGCAGGTACTGGCCCTTGCCCTTGCCCTCGTCGATCTGCTTCAGCGCCGGGGGCGCGGGGGCGTCGACGGCGCGCTTCTGCGTCGGCGAGCACTCGACGAACTTCTCGCCGATCAGCGACTGCGGGCGGATCTGGCAGCTCGCGTCGGAGCGGAAGTCCTGGTAGCCCGGGTCATCGATGGCGAGTACCACGATGGCCTTGAAGTCGCGCGTGACATCGAGCGACTCGACGCTGCCGACCTTGACGCCGGCGACCTTGACGTCCTCGCCGGAGATGATGAAGCCGGCGTTGTCGAAGACCGCGCGGACCTTGTAGTCGCCGCCGTCGGAGCCCGCGCCCATGGTCAGCATCGCGGCGGCGGCCGCGGCGAGCAGGAGGGCGACGGTGGCGAGGCGCTTCACGTCACGGCCCCGGGAGCGCGAGGCTCGGGTCGCAGTCGTCGGGCCCGAGCTTGCCGTCGTCGGTGTAGGGGGCCGAGCCGTCCTCCGCGCGCTGGCTGGCGGCGCCCGGGCAGCGCTTGGCGACGCCGGTCTGCAGGCCCTCGAACTTCGAGTCGATGCCCTGCGGGGTCAGCACGCCGCCGCTCGGGGTGTCCGTGAACTGGAACGCGTTGAAGATCGGCTGGATGCGCGCGAAGTGGCCGTTGGCGTCGTAGTTGGCGGTCGCCTGCCCGAAGTCGTGGAACCAGCCGGTCAGATCGGGCGTGTAGGGACGGATGAACTCGAGCACCGGCTGGCTCTTGCGCAGCGCCTGCGTCGAGTGGGCGAAGCTCGGACTGGCCACCCGCTGGAGACCCGGCAGCTTGCGGGTCGCGTCGAGCAGGTCGTTGTCGGCGCCGCTGCGCGTCACGAGCTTGCGCAGGTCGCGGATCGTCGGCCGCGAGGCGGCGACCAGCGGGCGCAGCTCGCGCAGGAACGGGGCGAGCTCCTTCGTCGCGGGCTTGGACTCGGCGACCAGCACGTCGAGGTCGTCGAGCGTGGCGCGCAGGTTCACGAACGTTGTGTTGGCCCGCCGCAGCGTGGTCGGCAGCAGCCCCAGCGCGCGCCCGAGCGCGACGTTCTCCTGGCCGATCGCGGCCGCCGTCGCGTTCGTGTTGCCGACGAGGTCGGCGAGGTCGTCGCGGCGCTCGGCGACGGCCGTGACCGCACGCGAGGAGTTGACGATGAAGTCGGTGAGCGTGCCCTCGTCCTGGGTGAGCTGATTGACGAGGCGCCGCGAGGTCGACAGGAACGGGTTGAAGTACTCCGCCGACTTGGCCGCCTGCGGGCCCTTGCCCTCGTACTGCGTGGCGAAGCCCTGGATGACGCCCTGGAGGTCCTTGCGCGCATCCGGATCGAGCGTGTTGAACAGCTGGTCGAGGTCGACGACGTCGGTGGTCGAGCCGGCGGCGAGCGTCGCGCCGTCGTCGAGCGCCTTCGCCGAGTTGGGCGCCGGCGTCAACGCGATGTAGCGGTTGGCGATGCCCGACAGCGAGGTCAGACGGATCACGCCCTGGGTGCCCTCGCGCAGCGGTGCGTAGGGCTCCTCGATCTCGACCCTCACGCGGGCGCGGTTGTCGTCGGTCAGCGTGATCGCGCGGATCGTGCCGATCCGGCGGCCGCCGACCTGCACGTCGTCGCCGTTGACGAGCTGGCCGGCGTTCTGGAACAGCAGGTCGTAGCGGTGCGTGCCGCCCCCGCGCAGGAGGAGCACGGCGGCGAGCGTGATGGCGAGCGCAAGGGCGGCGATGGCGACGCCCCTGGCGATCGTCATCCACCACCCCCGGAGGGCAGGCGCTCCCGCGATCTCAATTCCGGACCCTCTCGCATGTGACCCACGTTGTTTCGACGCACGCGATGACCCGTGCGCAGCGCGGAAAACTATCCGTGAATCGTTTAGTTCGCGTTACAGGCCCTACTCCATGCCGAGCGGGCCGCGCGACGCGCCGGAGAGGAACTGGCGGACGAACATGTTGTCCGAGTTGAACAGCTCCTCGGCCGGCCCGGACTCGACGATCCGGCCCTTCCACAGCACGGCGATGTACTCCGCCACGCGCTTGGCGGACATGATGTCGTGGGTGATCACGACGTAGGCGCCGCCGTTCTCCTCGTGGATCTCCTTGATCAGCTCGCACAGCAGCGCAGTGCGAACCGGGTCGAGGCCGGAGTCGGGCTCGTCGAAGAGGACGATGTCGGGGTCGAGCACGAGTGCGCGGGCGAAGCCGGCACGCTTGCGCATCCCGCCCGAGAGCTCATTGGGCATCTTGTCGTGGGCGCCCTCGAGGCCGACCTCGCGCAGGCGGGCGCCGACGATGTCCTGGATCTCCTCCTCGCCCTTGTCCGTGTGCTGTCGCAGCGGGAAGCAGACGTTGTCGAACAGGTTCATCGAGCCGAACAGCGCGCCATCCTGGAACAGGACGCCGAACTTCTTGCGCATCGCGAAGAGGTCGTCGTCGGCCATGTTCGGCACCGACTCGCCATGCACGAGCACATCGCCGTCGTCGGGGTAGAGCAGGCCGACCATGTGCTTGATGCACACGGACTTGCCGGTGCCCGACGGGCCCAGGATCATCGAGATCTTCCCCTCGGGGATCCCCATGTTGAGGCCGCGCAGGATCTTGTTGCGGCCGAACGCCTTGTGCACCTCGACGAACTCGACGGCGTCGGGCACGCCGGTCGGGCGCTGCGCGCCCGTGTGCCACTGGTACTCGTCCTGCTGCTTGTCGTCCGCCATGGTGTCTCCGTTCAACCGCCGATGGGGGCGCGTGGATTGGCGCCCCAGAAGAGCTGGGTCCCCAGCATGCCGATCAGGTGCACGAGCACGATGTTGAGCACCATCGACTTCGCGGTCGCGGTGCCGACCCCGACCGGGCCGCCGCTCGCGTTGTAGCCGTAGTAACAGCCGACGAGCACGATCACCGTCGCCATCGACATGGCCTTGATCAGGCTGTACAAGAGGTCGGGCGGATTCTGGAACATCCAGAACACCAGGAAGAACCCGCCCGAGGAGACCTCGCCGATCTGCTGGACCACCGCCAGGTAGCTGGCGAGGAAGCCCGCTCCGATCCCCGCGAGGTACATGAACGGCAGCACGAGCCAGGCGGCCAGCATCTTCGTCGCGCACAGGAAGGTCAGCGACGGGATGCCCATGACCTCGAGCGCGTCGATCTCGTCGGAGATCCGCATCGAGCCGAGCTCGGCGACGATGCCGGTGCCGACCTTGGCGGCCATCATGTAGCCGAAGGCGTAGGGAACGAGCTCGCGCAGGTCGCACCAGGCCGCGAACACGCCCGCGTAGGCGGGGGAGCCGACGGAGCGGTTGAAGTACGCGCCCTCGATCCCGCACTGCAGGCCGATGATGAAGATCAGGCCCCAGATGACGAGCGTCGAGGAGAGGATCAGCACACCGGCCTGGCGCAGCGCCTCGCCGAAGAAGCGCAGCACCTTGAGCGTGAAGACCTCGGCGACGACGCGCGAGCAGAACTTGACGATCTCGCCGAACGAGGCGATCCAGTCCTTGGGGACGGCGAACCAGCCCATCTATCTCAGCGCCGTGATCTCGGGGTGCGTGGCCAGCAGGGTCTGCGTGAACACGTAGTTGAAGGCGAAGACGCCCATGATCGCGATCACCACCGCCTGGTTGACGGCTCGGCCCACGCCCTCCGCGCCGCCCGACGCGGTCATGCCCTTGTAGCAGCAGACGATCGCGATGATCGCGCCGAACATGGTGCACTTGAGGACCGACCCCCAGAGGTCCGTGACGGAGGCATTGGTGAAGAACGTCGCCCAGAACGGGCCGAGCGACGCGCCGTTGACGAGCGTCGCGAGGATCCCGCCGAAGATGCCGAACAGCAGCGCGTAGATGTCGAACAGCCCGGTCACGAGCATAAGCGCGAGGAAGCGCGGGACGACGAGGTTCTTGACCGGGTCGACGCCGAGCACCTGCAGCGCGTCGAGCTCCTCGCGGATCTTGCGCGCTCCAAGGTCGGCGGTGATCGCGGTGCCGGCCACGCCGGCGAGCACGATCGCGGTCACGAACGGGGCGAACTCGCGGATCGAGGCGAGCACGAAGAAGCCGCCGAGGCGGTCAAGCGCTCCGAACAGGACGAGGAAGTTCGCGGCCTGCAGCCCAGGCGCGCCGTAGCCGAACGCGACCGTGGAGACGACGAGCGGGAACCAGCACAGCTTCAGCGCGAAGAGGAACTGCGAGACGAACTCGCCGCCGTACGGATACGGGGGCCGCAGCGCCGACATGATCGTCTTCCCCGTGAGGATCATCATGTCGCCCACTTCTTCAAGCAGGCCCTTTGCCGGTAGGAACGCTCGGTCCGCGACGCCTCTGACCATCTGTCTCCCCAGTTGCGGACACGCGCCTAGCGCCTCCGCCGCGATCGGCGCTAGAGCCTACGCGGTCGCCTGTGGCCGCGCGAACGCCCGGCATCGCCGTAACTGGCGCTCAACATGCCCAGTGCGGGTCTTTTCCGAAGTGATGAGGTACATTCGGCCCCGGATGACGGGTAGGCACCCGCGCCGGCGGTCGTGGCTGGCCGCGGCGGCGCTCGCGACGGTCCTGGTCCCCTCGGGCTGCGGCGGGTCGCCGCGCCAGGACGAGGACGAGCCGAAGGGCAACTACCGGCTCGAGGTCGCCGCCGCGAGGTTCCCCGCCTCCCAGTCGATCGCCGAGAGCGCGACGATGGTGATCCTCGTGCGCAACGCCGACACCAAGGCGGCGCCGAACGTCGCGGTGACGGTCGAGACCGATCCCGGCCAGCCCGGCGAAGGCACGGCCGCCTTCGGCCAGCGCGTCGACGACGCCCGGCTGTCCGACTCCGAGCGCCCGATCTGGGTCGTCGACACCGGCCCCGCGGGCGGCGACTCGGCGGCGACGAACACCTGGGCGCTCGGCCGCCTCAAGGCGGGCCAGACGAGGGCGTTTCGCTGGAAGGTCACCGCCGTCCAGCCCGGCTCCTACACGATCAAGTACCGCATCTCCCCCGGCCTCGACGGCCGCGCGCGGCTCACCGGCGGCGGCCGCACCGACGGCTCCTTCAAGGTCCGGATCGACGACGAGCCGGTTCCCGCCCGCGTCGACGACGACGGGAACGTCGTGCGGGGCGGATCGAAGGGGTAACTTCGGCTCGCGACGGTCCCGCGCCGCCGGCGAACGGCGGCATTGAGGGAGGGAGTCCGGGTGGGTGTGGTGTGTTCATCGCAATAGTTCCCACAAACACACCACACCCGGCCTCGCGAGCCGCCGCGGCAGCTCGCACCCCTTCCTCAATGCGCAGTTGATGTTCGTCAGACGCGCAGGCCGTCGAGCAGCGCCAGCAGCGTCGCCTCGACCTCGGCGCGCGCGGCCGGCGGATCGTCGGCCTTCCCCCAGCACCACGCCGAGCGTCTCGCCGAGCTGCTGCCGAACGCCCGGCTCGAGTGGATCGAGGACGCGCGCACGTTCTCGCCCGAGGACCAGCCGGCCCGCGTGGCCGAGCTCGTGGCGAGCCTCAGCGCGGCAGTCCCGGCGCGATGATGCGGTAGGCCTTGAGGCCGAGCCCGAGCCGCTCGCGGTCCTCGGACTGCATCGGGTCGAGGCCGGTCAGGTCCTTCACGCGCTCGAGCCGGTAGGCGACGGTGTGGCGGTGGGCGTAGATCGCCGCCGCCGTCGCGTTCATGTTGCAGTTGCGCTCGAGGTAGGCCTCGAGCGTCCCGACGAGGTCGGTCGCGTACTGGTCGTCGTAGCGCACGATCGCCGCGACGGTGTCCTCGTAGAAGGACTTGACCTCCTCGGGATGGGAGGCGAGCACGCGGAAGAGCAGGCGATAGGTACCTCGCCCGATGTCCTCGGGGATCGGGCCCCCGGTGCCGTCGGAGCGGCGCATGACGTCGAGCACGAGCTCGGCCTCCTGGATCGCGCGGCTGAGCTCGGACGGGTCGCTGTAGAAGGAGGAGACCCCGACGACGCCGTGGCGCTGCAGGCGCTCGGCGAGGTCGCGCGCGGCGGCCTGCGTCGTCTCGGGCGTGTCGGCGGGCAGCACCGCGTAGACACGGCCCTCCATGTGCTGCGCGAGGGCACCCGGGTACTCGCCGGCGATCGTCGCCACGACGTGGCGAGGCCGGTCCGTCGTGAGCTCGGCGCACAGCACGACCGCGCCGCGCGAGAGGTCGCAGCCGAGCCGGCCGGCGCGGCGGACGATCTCGACCGGGTCCATCTCGGGCCGCGAGCGCAGCTCCTCGAGGAACGAGCCGCGCAGGTTCTGCTCGACCTCCTCGCGCGCCTCCTCGACCGCCACCTCGGTGAGGCAGGCGACGGCGGCGAGGTGCAGGAACTCGAGCGCGGTCTCGTCGGCCTCGCCGAACATCAGCACGCGGCCGATCGTCTCGTCGCCCGTGGTGATCGGCACCTCGCCGCCCACGAGCGGCGGCACCGAGGCCGGGCGGCCGCGGGCTCGATCGCTCACGTAGCGCCGCAGCGCGCCGATGTCGACCACCGCGCCCGGCGACAGCGCCGCCGGGCCGAGCCGCGGAATCACGATCGCCACCGGCGCGCCGGCCGCCTCCGCGGCCAGCTCCGCCACCCGCGCGAGCCCCTCGCCGGCGAGCACCGAGTCCACCATCGTCAGGTGGACCGAGCGCAGGCGCTCGACGAGCGGAGGCGGAGCGGCCGGGTCCGGCCGCTCCGCTCCCGCCGGGTCGTGGGCTGCGCCCACGACGTCCTACGTCTGCGCCGCGAAGTCCGGATGGGCCTGCAACGTCTCCTCACCGGACTCCCCGGTGCGGATCCTGTAGGCCTCCTCGACCGGCATGACGAAGACCTTCCCGTCGCCGATCGAGCCCGTCCGCGCGTGCTTGAGGATGGTGTCGACGACCGTCTGGACGTCCCCCGTCGCGACCACGCACTCGATCTTCACCTTCGGTCGCAGGTAGTTCGTCAGCTCCGAGCCGCGATAGCGCTCGGTTATCCCCTTCTGCCGGCCCGACCCCTTGACCTCCGAGATGGAGAGCGAGGGGAAGCCGAGCTCGAGGAGCTCTGTCCGGATCGGCTCGAACGCCTCGTGCCGGACGAACGCTTCGACTTTCTTCATGTCGCGGTGACCTCCTGATGGGCGGGCGCCCGCTTCGGGATGTCACGCGAGCCGCCGGGTGCGACCGCGTAGCCCACGAGCTCGGGCGCCGGGATGAACTGCTCCGGGTACCCGTACATGCCGTGCTCGGAGATGTCCAGCCCTGCATCCTCTTCTTCTGCCGTGACGCGCAGCCCGTACGTCTTCTTGATCACCCAGAACGTGCTCCAGGAGAGCGCGAAGACGAAGGAGAACACGGTCACCACGCCCAGCGCCTGGACGCCGAGCTGCCCGAACGAGCCCGAGTAGATCAGGCCCGGATCGCCGAACGCGTTGTACTCGGCGAAGCGCGGCGCCGTGAAGATGCCGCACGCGAGCGTGCCCCAGATGCCGGCGATGCCGTGGGCCGAGAGCGCGCCCACCGGGTCGTCGATCTTCTTGTCGATCGCGTAGATCGAGAGCGGGACGATGATGCCCGCGATGCCGCCGATGATCGGCGCGGTCCAGAGCTCCACGTAGCCCGACGGCGCCGTGATGGCCACCAGGGCGCCGATCGCGCCGTTGCCGGCCATGCCGATGTCGATCGACTTGGTCTTGATGCGGGCGGTGGCGATCGCGGTCAGCACGCCGGCGGACGCGGCCAGCTGCGTGACGAGCAGGACCTCGGGGAAGCGGCCGTCGAGCGCGCCCAGCGTCGAGCCCGGGTTGAACCCGAACCAGCCGAGCCACAGGATCAGCACGCCGAGCCCGAACAGCGGCATGTTGTGCCCCGGGATCGCCCGTGGCTCGCCGTTCTTGCCGTACTTGCCGCGCCGCGGCCCGAGGTGCAACAGCACCGCGAGCGCGCCCGTGGCCCCGATCAAGTGGACCGCGGTCGACCCGGCGAAGTCCTGCATGCCGAGGCTGTCCTGCAGCCAGCCGCCGCCGAACACCCAGTGCGAGGCGATCGGGTAGATGAACCCGGCGAAGACGATCGCGTAGATGATGTAGACGCCGAACTTGATGCGCTCGAGCGTCGTGCCCCACACGATGGCCAGCGAGACGGCGCAGAACACGAACTGGAAGAACCACTTCGACTCGATCGTCGCGTCGGAGAGGCCCATGACGGCGAACGCCTCCTGCGGGTCGCCGTAGGCGCGCAGGAAGAAGCCGTCGGTGCCGATGATGTCGCCGTTGCCGAAGGCGAACGCGAAGCCGATCGCCCAGTACATGATCGCCGCGATCGAGAAGTTGGTGAGGATCTTGGCGATCACCGTCCCCGCGTTCTTGCCGCGAGAAAAACCGATCTCGAGGAACGCGAACCCGGCCTGCATGAACATCACGAAGATGCCCGCGATCAGCACCCACAGCGAGTTGATCGCCACGGAGTCGGGCAGGACGCCGTTGTTCGCGGCATCGAGGGAATCGGCGGATGCCACCGCCGGTACCGCCAACGCCGCCACGATCCCCAGCAGGGATCCTCTGGCCAGCCACGAACGTCGCAAGACAACAACCTCCTCGGTCGTAAGGGAGCGAGGATCAGTGTCGGCGCCAAGCGGCCGAGGGTCTTTGGACACCGGTCGAAACATCGCCGTGGCCGATTCTCAACTGGGTCGATTCGCCCGCAGACTGCGGTGATTCACGTGTCCGGGCGAACGCGGGACGGGGATGTTTGGCCACGTGGACAATGGCGTCCCGGCGCGTCGTGTCTAGGCTGGCGCGCATGCCCAGAACTCGCACGCAGAACGTCAACGCCGCGCAGTGGAGCCCCAATGGGGGCGCGCTGGGCGCACCGGACCTCACGCTCCCGATCAACCAGGTCTTCGGCGCCAGCGTCTTCTCGCCGGCCGTCCAGCGCCAGCGCCTCCCCGCCGACGTCTTCAAGCGCCTCCAGGAGACGCTCGACGAGGGCCAGAGCCTCGACCCCGAGCTCGCCGACTCCGTCGCCGCGGCGATGAAGGAATGGGCGATGGAGAAGGGCGCCACGCACTACACGCACTGGTTCCAGCCACTCACCGGCTCGACCGCGGAGAAGCACGACTCCTTCTACGGCCCCACCGGCGACGGCGCGGCGATCGCGGAGTTCTCCGGCAAGGAGCTGATCCAGGGCGAGCCGGACGCTTCGTCGTTCCCGACCGGGGGCATCCGGGCCACGTTCGAGGCCCGCGGCTACACCGCCTGGGACCCCTCCTCGCCCGCCTTCATCCTCGAGAACCCGAACGGCGCGCTGCTCTGCATCCCCACCGCCTTCGCGTCGTGGACCGGCGAGGCGCTGGATCACAAGATCCCGCTGCTGCGCTCGATGGACGCGCTGTCGAAGTCGGCCGTGCGCGCGCTGCGCCTGCTGGGTGAGGACGACGCCGTGCGCGTCTTCACCACGGTCGGTGCCGAGCAGGAGTACTTCCTGATCGACGAGCAGTACTACTTCGAGCGCCCCGACCTCATCAACACCGGCCGGACGCTGTTCGGCGCCAAGCCGCCGAAGGGCCACGAGCTCGACGACCACTACTTCGGGTCGATCCCCGAGCGCGTGCTCGCCTACATGCTCGAGACCGAGCGCGAGCTCGCCAAGCTCGGCGTCCCGATCAAGACCCGCCACAACGAGGTCGCGCCCGCGCAGTACGAGCTCGCGCCGATCTTCGAGAACTCGAACGTCGGCTCGGACCACCAGCAGCTGACGATGCAGATCATGCAGAACGTGGCCCGCCGCTATGGGCTCGTCGCGCTGCTGCACGAGAAGCCGTTCGCGGGGGTAAACGGCTCGGGCAAGCACAACAACTGGGCCATGGGCACCGACACGGGGTCGAACCTGCTCGAGCCGGGGGCCACGCCGCACGAGAACCACCGCTTCCTGTTCTTCTGCGCGGCGGTGATCAAGGCGGTCAACAAGCACCAGGCACTGCTGCGCGCGTCGATCGCGTCGCCCGGCCAGGATCACCGCCTGGGCGCCAACGAGGCGCCGCCGGCGATCATCTCGATCTTCCTCGGCGCCGAGCTGGAGAAGGTCTTCAACGCGCTCGAGTCCGGCTCGAAGGACGCGGCGACCCCGAGGTCCGAGCTCGAGCTCGGGGCCTCGATGCTGCCCGCCCTGCCCAAGCACGGCGGCGACCGCAACCGGACCTCGCCGTTCGCGTTCACCGGCAACAAGTTCGAGTTCCGCGCGCTCGGCTCCAGCCAGTCACTGGCGCTGCCCAACACGGTGCTGAACACGATCGTGGCCGAGGCGATCGATGAGCTCGCGGACGCGCTCGAGGCGGCGGGCGGCGGCGACGACGCCGTGCTCGAGGTCGTGCGCGACGCGTACGCCGCCAACAAGCAGATCGTCTTCGACGGCGACAACTACTCCGACGAGTGGCACGCGGAGGCCGAGCAGCGCGGGCTGTTCAACCTCAAGCAGACCCCGGACGCGCTGCCGTGGCTCGTCAACGAGCAAACCGTCGAGGTCTTCTCGCGCTACGACGTGCTCTCCGAGCGCGAGCTCGAGGCGCGCTTCGAGGTCATGGTCGAGCAGTACGTCACGAACCTGAACATCGAGGCCGAGACGGCCTCCGACCTGGCCCGCACGATGCTGCTGCCGGCCGCGCTGCAGTACATGGCGCTCCTCGACGACGCCGACGGCGGCGCCGGCGTCGAGCGCCTCGAGAAGGAGATCGCCGGCCTCGTCGACGAGTTCATCGAGACGATCTTCGCGCTCGAGGAGGCCAACGTAAGCCACCCCGAGGAGGACGAGTTGATCGGGGGCGCCAAGTACGTGCAGTCGGCCATCATCCCGGCGATGGAGGCCAACCGCGAGGTCGCCGACAAGCTCGAGCGGATCGTCCCCGACTCGCTCTGGCCGCTGCCGAAGTACGCGGAGATCCTCTTTATCAAGTAGCGCCTCAAGCGCGGAGAAGAGGTCGGCGAAGACCCTGCACAGCGCGGGGTCTTCGTCGTTCAGCCCGGAAACGTGAGCCGTGCTCGGCGCACAGGCGGCCGATGCTGTCCGGGTCGTCCTCGATTCCGTAGCGCGCGTCGATCTCCATCATCTGCGCCGGTCGAAGTCGGGTCCGGCCATCATCGTGGCGAGCTCATCGAAGTAGTGCTCGAAGCCGCCGGGCGAGATGATCTCGAGGATCCGGCACGGGCCGTCGCCCGCGTTCCAGAACGTGTGCCACTGCTCGCGCGGCTTGAAGACGAAGTCCCCGGCGTCCGCGTAGACCACGTCGTCGCCGAGCTGCGGCGCCCATCCGCCCCTCGAGCACGAAGCTGTACTCGTCCTCGCGCGAGTGCTTGTGCATCGGGGCGACGAGGGTGCGTGGCGGGATCGGGTGCTCGACGATCGAGCAGCCGCCGCCCGTCTCCTCCGCCCACGCGAGGTAGCGCACGCCGACCGCCGTCAGATCGACGAACTTGCCGTCCTGCGGGCCGAGCTTCCGCGGCCCTCTGGAGCCGTCAAAGCGCTCGAGGGTTGCCGGGGGGCGGACTCGATGGCATCTCTGGCCTCCGGGCTTCATGGGACACGGAAGTCAGCGAACCTAGCGCCATGCCGTGTGTGTCGCGCCACTAGATGAGTCGTTCCACGGCTGGTGAGGTGCCGGTGGGTGGGAAGGTGACATAAGCAGCAGGGTCGAAGTCGGCGGTGCTATCTCGCACCGACGACCTGGAGGGGCCTCGATGGACGC
>Ga0136617_10000038_pt1 | contig 80574 bp, 70 predicted proteins | sample AntDrymUQ3222106_2_FD_129672 | JGI IMG/M metagenome (GOLD analysis project Ga0136617, IMG submission 129672) | Polar desert sand microbial communities from Dry Valleys, Antarctica - metaG UQ322 (21.06) | ecosystem: Environmental > Terrestrial > Soil > Desert | place: Antarctica: Dry Valley...
GTGAGGTTGGTTATGGCAAGCCGGATTCTTGCAGCAAACGGGCCGCCGCCCGTGGCGACACGCCGAGCGGGGACATACACTTTCGGGTGTAAATAGTCACAAGGCTGGCTGAATAACCCTCATGGGACTCGAGCTCACGCTGGTGCAGTCGACCCGACAGGCTCTGGAAACCCTCGCCGGCACGCGATTCGCAGCGATAGTCTCAAGTATGCGCCAGGCGGAAAGTCCACGAGAGGGCTATGTTCTCCTCCAGGCCGTACGCGACCGGGACAAAGAGACACCCTTCTTCATCTATCCTGGAGCACGTTCCCCGGAGAGCAAGAAGGAAGGTGCAGCGCGGGGTGCTCAAGGTGTGACGAACATGGCGGACGAGCTGGTCGACATGGTTATTGCGACGATTCCGACGGAACCGACAAAATGACTCTACGGTCGACTCGGTCGACGTGATCGAGCACCGAATCTACGTTGCGGGCGCCGCACCGTGCGCGGCCTCCCACGCCAGCCGGTGCTGGTGGAGCAGGTGGTCGGCTGCCAGTTCCGCCTCCGCGGGCACGGCCTCTCCGGCCCATCGATCCAGCGTCCAGGCCATCCCATCCGCGAAACCGCGCCCTACGGGTGTCAGTTGGGGGCTCCCGGCCAGCAGTCGGGCGATCTCGCCCACGGCCCGCCGCCAGCGCGCGAACTCCGTGTGGGCCAGCAGCTCGTCATCGCCGCACGTGTGGTGGCGTTCCTGCCGCCAGAACCCAGCCACACCGAGGTGCGCATAGGCACCGTGCAGCAGTCCAGCGACCGGACGTGGGTCGTCCCGCCACGGGGCGTACCACCTGGACGGGGACTCGGTCGCGATCAGCGGGACGAGCTTCATCACGCCCGCGAGCTTCAAGTGCTGGATCTCATGGGCGAGGGTGACGGCGACCGCGCGTGCGTCTCGCGGGCGCGTCATCGCCATGGCTCCGATGGCATCCTCCGGTGTCGCACTCCACTGCTCGGGGCGCCCGGCCAACGGCACCAGCACGGACAGGCCGGCACCCACCTCGGCGGCGATCCGACGATGACGGTTCGCCAACGTCCGCCACCCGTCGCGCAGCAGGTAGCACCAGTGCTGAAGCGTCATTGAGTCCGAGAGGTCGTCCAGGCAGACGCCCGACATACCGTGCGCACCACTGAGGTCCAGCCGGACGGTCCAGTGCAGTCCTGCGGCAGACGTCGACACGATCGGAAAACCCTGCCATGCCGCGGTCCTGACGTGTGGCTCAGCCGGAATCCGTACCCGCGCAGACCCACTCTGTAGCTCGCAGCCAGCGGCATCGGCCCGGACCTCGGTCGCACCCCATGTGACGCCGGGTGCTGAGACTGATCCCAGGGCGGCAAGATGGATCCCGCCTGCTTGGGTCGCTTGCGACAAATCGATCGTGGTACTGACACCACCCCGCACGGCAGCGGCGACGACGATCAACGCGAGGTCAGCGGGCCGTGCCACCATCGGCTGAGGAGAGTACAGCTCACGGACCGTACGCAGCGCCCATGAACCGACGAGAGCGTCGTCGAGCAACGACCGCACCGCCTCAGGGGCGGACGCCTGAATGATCGCCAGCGCACCGTAGGCATCTCGAACACGTGCACCGTCCGGGTGGCCCACCTCGGACGTACGATCGAGGACCGCTCGGAGCAGCATGAGATGTCGACTCCGGCGTGCGGACAGCAGCTGCGAGATCAGTCCCGGGCCACCACCGCCGCGCGCGATGGCCGAGAGCATCTCGGCGCTGAGGTGATGTCTCCTCACAGCAGACTGTCACTCACCGATCGCAGACCGGCCAGGTCGGTGGCAAGCCGGCCCCGGATGTGCGCGATCAGCGCGAACAGGTCCGGGCAGTAGACGCTGGGATTCTGGAATCCGTTGCCCGCTCGGTAACGCTGGGCATGCACGCCGCCGCCGCACACATGCAGAAGCTCGCAACTCTGACAGGCCGGCGCGAGCACACGGACGCCGCCCTGCCGCTCAATGACGAGGGGGACAGCGAGGGCCTCGTCAAAGGTGCTGTCCGCGACCGAAAGACCAGTGACAGCTGCGCCAAGAAATGTACCGGTCAGCCCGTCGCACACCTCCATGGCCCCATCGGTCTCCACGACGATTGCCGCGACGGGAGCAAGTCCGACTCCCACTGTGGTCGCCCGCCCACCCAACAGAACATTGATGACATCCTCGAAGTAACGCACACCGGTCTCCCGGAACGGTGCGTCATACCATCGGTCAAAGACCGCGATCAGCCAGTCAGAGTAGGGCGTGGCCGACAAGTTTTCCAAGCGGCCCGGCGGCGGGTTTGTCCAGTTCCCCAGCGGCAACAGGAAATCAATCAACGGTGGCAAATACCGAATCAAAGCCTCGTAGGTAGCGACCGGATCGTTGGCGAGATCAACCGCGCAGATGATGCCGGAATAAATGTCCCTGTTCTCGGGTCTGGCGAGCTCGTGGAGGGCGGCAGCCACGTGCGAATAGCTGCTGCGGCCGTCCCGGCGACGGCGGTGGCGGTCGTTCGCGACACGGTCGCCATCCAAACTGACCCCGACTCGCACACCCAGTTGCCGTAGCGCGGCTAGTCCAGCAGGAGTAAGTAGCACGCCATTTGTCTGAAGCGCGAACCGCACGGTGACCGTTGCATCGACAACAGCCCGGATGGTCTCCACGTAGTAAGCAATTCGGTCGATACCCGCGAGCAACGGCTCGCCACCGTGGAGGACCACACTGACTGATGCGAGGTGATGCGCCCGCACGTGCTCCGCGATCCGCTGTCCGATGGTGTCGATCGTGGACCGCGTCATCGTCGGTGGGCGGTCGACCCACCGTTGATCCTCCTTTGTGTACACGAAGCAGTAGTCACAGGCAAGATCACATCGGCTGTGCACCTTCAGGATGAACTGACGGAAGGGATGCGGTACGTGTCCCGGATCGTCACCCACAAGTTCCTCCGCTGTACATCATCGACCATCAAGAGCATCACCATCCCTGCTCCTGGCAGCATTTGTCGAGCCCTTGCTCATGATCTGGACCAGTTTGCCGATCTGATCTTCCATCAGCGTGTGGACGTAAGTCATTCGGCGCTCTCGTCCACTGGTGATCGCCTGGGATAGCCCGCAGGAGTCCGGTACGTCTGCCCGGGGCGGGGTTGCCGAGCCCGTCGGTGTAGTCATCAGCGGGCGTGTCGCCAGGTCAGCGCGTTGCTGCCGGTGGTGTCGGGCTCGGCGTCGAGGCTGAGTCGAGGCCGTAGTCCGTGAACAACGGGGCCGACGGGCCAGCAGGTCCGAACGCGCAGCCCGCAGCACCGAGATCACCGCGTACCAGGACACGACCACGAGATCGACACCAGGAGGTCTGCGTCCAGCACCCGCGCCCGCACGGCGTGTGCCAGGACAGACCAGCGAACGGGACGCGACGTGCCGATCGTCCAACCGGTACCATGCAGCGGGACCGGGGGCGATGCGGCGCGATGGCTGGGTGTCGTCGTATTGGTCAGCCGTGGCGGACCACACGGAGGCAGAGGCGATGCGGCGCAGTCATCCCGACGAGGTCCACGGTGTCGAGTCGGACCTCCTCGACATCTCTGATCTCGACCTGTCCGTGGTGGCAGGCCTGCCACGGACCGTTTTCGGCGATGCTCTTCGGCGCGTGCTTCGGGAGTGCGACGAGCCGCCACTGACGTTCGCAACGTACGAAAGGTCCATCGCGTGAGCCAGCCAGGCCGGAACGACGATGCCGAGTCGGAACTGGCCCCGCGTATGGTCAGCTTCATCGCCACGGCTCCTGACACCCAGCAGGCCGCGCTGGTTGCCAACGTAGGATGGATGCTCGCGGGCGCAGGTGCGCGCGTGCTCGTTCTTGACTGGCAGTCCGAGCGGCTGGCAGTAGAGTCCTACCTCAGCCGATGTCCGGCCCGGCCGCTCGATATGGGCCTTCTCGGAGAGACTGTCTACAGGGCGCTCCGAGAAACCTTTCCTCACGTTGTCGAGCCCGTCAGAGGCACGACCCGGCTATGGCCCGTCGGCCAGTGGTGGCGCCACCGGATGGATGGACTCACGGGCTCGCTCGACGTCGCGGCGCTGAACGAATCCGCACCGGGCGGAGATCACGCTCCGCACCTGAGTACGGCCAAAATGCAGAAGTTATGCCGCATCCTGAAGCAAGGGTGCCCTTACCACTATGTACTCCTGCATGGTCCGGCACAGCGATCCGACGGCAGAGTCGATGCTGCCGGAGTCGACGTGTCCGCCGGAGTCGCCGACTCGGTCGTCGTCAGTGTCCTGCCCGGCCTTCAGTCAATCACCGATGCCCGTAAACTGATCACCGATCTGCGTTCTGACAGCCACCACGGCCCCAACGCGGTCGTGGTCGTGACGGGCGGGGGCTCGGCATCAGTCGGCGACGGTGGGGCGACCGCCCGGCGCACACTCACCGGTCGGTCCACGGGCGGCTCGGAAGCTGCCGACGGCACACTTGATCTGGTCGAGCTGCCCTACGATCCTGACACCACCACGACCAAGGTGCTAGCGGTATTGCTCGACGGAGACGGTGAGCTGGGCCGCGTTTATCATGGCATCGCCAAGCTCGTCGCCGACCGGTTCGAGGTCCCACAGCTGCCACTACAGCTGCGGGACCACTATGCGTGGGCACTCGACCGCCCGGGCCGGACGACTCCGCCGAGGCACGAGCTCGCCTACGCGCCCCGAGACCGCGTCTGGGCGGAAAAGATCGCGACCTGGCTTCGTGCCGCCCGGGTTCCCGTCCACCGCTTTCCCCTGGCCAGCGGCACCGCGGCGGATCCGGATCGCGAGGACATCGTGCTGGCGATCCTCTCGGAGCACCTGGCCGCTGACGATCCACGCGTACCGGCAGACGCCGTGTGCCTCGGCCTACCTGGTGCTGATCTTGATCCGAAGGCACTCGCCGGCCGCCGCTGGATCGATCTTTCCGCGGTCTCATCGGATGGTCACCGCGCCACCGTGCTCGGTGGCCTCGGCCTGTTCGACAACAGCAGGGCGGAGAATCACGGCAACAGCGCGGAGGATCGCAGCGTCTCCGTATCTGGTGCCGAGATCACGCGGCGAATACCGATCAGGGACCCCCGATTCGTGGGCCGGGGCGAGCTGCTGGAGGCGATCCGCGAGAAGTTCGTACCGCTGGCCGGCCCGTCGGACGCGATCAGTAGTCAGCCCGTCGTTCTCGTCGGCGAACCCGGTGTGGGCAAGAGCGGCCTTGCCAACGAGTACGCGCACCGCTTCGCCGAGGACTACGCAGGCGTGTGGTGGGTGGCAGCACAGGATCTGCGGTCGGTGCGCGGGGCCCTGGCCGAGCTCACGAGCCTCCAGGGTTGGCCAGCGCCGCAAGACCCGGCGGACGCTGCACTCGAGCGACTCCGGAACACCCCCTGGGAGCAGCGGTGGTTGCTGGTGTTCGACAACGTCGTTAAGGGAGTACTGGACGAGCTGACCCTCAACGGCGTCACCGACGTGATCGTCACTGCCACCGACGGATCCTGTCCCGAGTCAGGAAGAAGACTGAAGGTCGAGCAGCTTGGGAGGCAGGAAAGCTGGGAGATTCTACGCCAGGACGAGATCGGCGTCCCCGGCCTGACCGATGAAGAGGCCGCAACGGTCGTCGCGGATATCGGTGGGCTGCCACTCCCCCTCACGATAGCCGCGGCCTGCCTGCGCGACACGGCGCGGAAGCTCAAACCGGAGAGCATCAAACATGTCGGAGAATCGTCTGCCGGCCGCTCGAACGTCCCGGCCGAGGAGGCGCGACGTACGGCCGTCCACAACCTGCACGAGGCGTTGAGTGCAGCTAGACCGAACACGGTCTCGGTCATGTCCCGAATACTGGATGCGGCGTGCGAGGCGCTCAGCGCCACCGGTGTGGGGAGGTTGGCTGTCACGCTGGCGGAGATGTGCGTCTTCCTGTCCTCCGACGGCATCGGCCTGACACTGATCCGCTCGCGTGCCATGACCGCGCAACTCGCCGCTGAGGCCGGGCCAGTCGGTGAGCTACTCCACCAGGACGAATGGGAACTCGACCGCATCCTGGCGGCAGGAGCGCGGTTCGGGCTGTTTGACGTCGACTGGGGTATGCAGGCCTCATTGCGCATGCACCGCGTCTTGCAGCGCGGGATGCACGAGCGGCTCAAGGAAGAAGATCGGGAGGCCCGGCAGGCCGCGGTGCTGCGCGCCCTCGCGGAGCTTGCCCCGCTCCGGACGAGCTCGCCGAAGGCGATGGCAGACCTGGCCGAGCTGCAACGCCATTTCGAGGTGTCCGGGGCACCGGACGCCGACCACACGGGCATCGGAAAACATCTCGGTCAGCCGAATCAACCCGGCAGCCCGGCCTGGGCCGTGCGCCGGTGGGTGGTGAAACAGGTGTCCTTCATCAGCCGGACCGGCGAGCGGGACGGCTGGAAGCGAGCACTCGAGCTCGCCACGCGGGTTGAGTCGCGCTGGAAGGCACGTTTCGGCCGGGACGACCCGCTGCGTCGAAGGTTGCTCGATCAGCGAGGAAACCTCCTGTTCAAGCTGGGCCGACACGAAGACGCACGCGCCGTCGACGAGGAAGTTCTCGGCGATCTCCGGCGGAGCCTCGGTGTCGCCCATCCACGCACCTTGCATTCGGCCGGCGGGCTGGCTGGCGATCTGCGACACCTCGGCCATTTCGAGGAGGCATTCATCGAAGCCCTGCACGTATGGAGCCAGTTCTGTGAGACCTTCGGCCAGGATCATCCCGACACGCTCGCCGAAGGCAACAACCTTGCCATCTTGCAGTTCCTGACCGGACGCCACGCCGAGGCATTGCAGTTGCAGCGCAGCTGCCACGCCCACCGCGCGCGTGTGTTAGGTGAGGAGCAGCCAGGGTATCTGGGTTCACTCCGAAAGCTGGGGACCTACCTCTGTGAGACCGGATTCTATGAAGAGGCCGTCAAGCACCTGACAGAAGCAGGGGACAGGCGTGCCCAGGTGCAGTCACCCAACGACGACCCGGAGGACCTACTCGTCGCCCGGGCGTTGACGGTCACCTACCGGCGCGCGGGGAACCGCTCGGCGGAGACCACCCTCAACGAGGGCAAGCGACTCCTGGGGATCCACCGGGAGCGGCTCGGTTCGAGTCACCCCTGCACGCTGGCAGCCCAGATGAGCCACGCTGTGGAGCTGCACCAGCACGGCAGCAGCCATGCGGCTGTGCTGGAGGCACGCGAGTGCCTCCCCCGCCTCGAGCAACGGTACGGCAAGGCACACCCATTCATCGGCATTGCGCGGACCAACCTGGCCACCTTCGAGCGCGCCGACGGGCAGACCGGACGAGCGCTCCGCAGCGGTCGTCAGGCCATCAACGAGTTGTCCACCAACGTCGACGAGAATCACCCCTGGGTGTTGGCCGCCACCAGCAACCACGCGCGGACGCTGGCAACCGACGAGAGCACAGCAGAGGCACTCGATCTCGTCCGAAGGGTGCAGCCCACCTGCCTCGACGTGCTGGGGGAGCACCACCCGGTGACCCGCGCAGCCACCGCGAACCTCAGGGCGGCCGAGACCCAGAGCATTGATCCGGCCGCAACCCCCAGATGGTGTGATCTCGACATCGACATTCCGTTGATCTGACTACACGAACAGAACCGGCCTTGCCGGAGCCCGAACGAGGAGGATCTGTGACTGGTTCCGAACCGCCACAGCCCGTTTCTCCACACACGGTGACGCCGCACGTCACTCGTGCCGCTCACATGCCCGGCGAGGGCGGTGCCGCCGAGCGGCGGCTACGGGAGCACGTGTCGAAGCCGGGTGCGCCACGGTGGATCGGACAGGTGGGCAACGGCATCCTCGATCTCCATGTCGACCTCCTTCACGATCCCGGCGACCACGAGTCCCGCACACCCGACGAGCTCGCCGAGCTCCGTACGGAATGCGCCCGCGTCGCGCGGCTGCTGAGCATGCTCTGCTCGGAGCAGGATCGGCGGCTGGAGGAGGTGCGGACCGGCAGGCTCATCAGGGTTGTGCTGCAGACCGACGAGGCTGCCGCGTTCTGCCTGTCGGTGGTGCCGGGTCAACATATCGTCGGCTTCCAGCTCGGGTTGAGCCCGACCAGGCCGTATGCCGCCGTGGCCCCCGCCGACAGAGTGATGGTGGAGTTGGTGAACACACGCCGCACCGATCTCAGGGTCCCCAGCCAGGACCCAGGTGGCCTGGCCTCGCGCCCTACCCGGCAACCGGTTGAGGACCCCGACTCCGACGCGTCACCCGACGCCCGCAGTGCTCCGTCACCCGTGGTGACGGGCGAAGCTGCCGGAGAACCGCCCGACAGCTTGGTGGCGACGCTGCGCGATAGAGTACTGACGACGGTAGACCCGGAGTCACTCCACTGGACTGAGCTCACCCGAGCAGGTCAGCCGGTATTCACCATCGATCAGTTCGGACATCCGGACATGGAGCGGCACTTCGAACTGATGACCGTCGAGGCACGGCGGAAGTTCTACGGCGAGCTGGCCACGGACGTCCACTCGATCGTCAGCAAGCTCGGTCGGGCGATCCATTCGGTGCGGGGAGGACCGGTGCGCAGCGTCGTCCTCGACGTCGAGCAGGGCGCAATCGCCATCCATCGGCTCGGGCCGCAGGAATATCTACTGGGTGTCACCTTGAACCAGGATCGCGTACAGGAGCTGGAGGCCAGCATGGCGACACTGGCTGCGGTGCGCACAGAAATGTGACGGCCTTGTTAAGAAGTAGCCCCCACAACCCCTCAGGACACCGATAGTGACCCTATACTCACTGCACGCGAGACACGGGAGGAGTCCTGGGATGGGACACCGACATGAGCGGCGCTCGCGCAGATGACGTGGACCACGTCATCGCGACGAGATCTGATCATGCTGATTCGTCGGCTCGTACTCACGGTGGCCATCGCCGGTGCCGGAGTGGCGGTGGCCAGCTTCTGGAAGCTCGACGACCTGGCCCTTTCGCCCACCTTCTTCGTCGTGGCGAGCGCGCTGCTCGCAGTCGGCCTGTTCGCGAGCACGTCATCCATCCCGCTCGCCGAGCTCTGGTCGAACTGCCGCGTCGTCATCGCTGCCGTCACGGTCGGGGTACTCGTCAAGGCCGTCCTGATCACCGCCGTCATGTACGCCGTCTTCCGAGATCCCGCCTACCTCGTCCTCGGCGTGGCTATGGCACAGATCGACCCGCTCTCCGTCGCGGCGCTGCGCAGCGGTTCGCGCCTCTCGGAACGCGGGCGGGCGATACTCGCGGCGTGGTCGTCGTTCGACGATCCGGTCACCACCGTGCTGGTGATCCTGCTCGCCGGGCTTGCTGTTCAGCTCGGGGCGGGTGGCGGGCCGGGCACGGCCGCAAGCCTGTTGACCACGCCAACGGGTGTGCTTGGCAACGTGCTGCTTCTCGGGGGTGCCGCCCTGGTGTGGTATCTCGTGCTCCGCAAGCTCCCGGGCCGCCCTGAGCGAGACAAGAGCCCCGCGCGGGCGTGGCAGACTCTCGCGATCCTCCTGCTCCTCGGCATCGCCACGGTGGCGGTCACCGAGTTCCTGATGCTGGGACTCGCCGTCGCTGGGCTGTTCTTCCGGCCCGTGACGGAGTGGCTCCTTACACGTGCCACGGCGGTGGCGTTGGTCGTCGCCACCTTCCTGCTCGGTCTCATCGTCGCCAGCGGCGTTAACCTCGTCCAGGGGATCGCGCTCGGCTGCACCGCCTACCTCGCGCAGGTTGCGGTGGGTGCCATCGTCACGCGGCGCCTGCCGGATGATCGACTCCGGCTGGCCCTGAGCCAGCAGAGTGGGATCACGGCCATCATCCTGGCGCTTCTGCTGGAGCCGGTCATCCCAGGCGCGGTCGCCGTGGTGGCCCCCGCCATCCTCGTCGTCAACCTCCTACACCTCGTAACCAACGGGCTGGTCGACCGGCGGGAAGACCGGAAGCAGTCCACTGCAAAAAAAACCGATCCCGATGACACCCCGGCCCCCACAGCAGGCGCTGCACTCGTCGGCGTGCCGGTGCGGCTCACCGGCCGAACAGCCCCAGGGCCGCCTCCCGGACGTCGCTACCGAGACGCTCCAACCTGATCTGCGTGGCGCCGACCCGATCGCTCCACGAACCCGACTCGGTCAGTCGTCCGAGGCGCGGCAGTCGTCGCAGCCCGTGCAGCTCCCGCATCGGCAGCCACTCATAGGCCTCGTCGTATCGGCTGCAGATGAGCTGCAGCCCGCGACGTTCCGCATCGCCCAACGGGATGTCCCCCGGCGGTGGAACACCGTCGAACCAGCACTCCACGGCATCGCGGAAGCCAACGACAACGGCCCGAAGGAGCGTGGCGCAGCCGAGGCCTCGCAAGGGTTCGTCAGGTGCGTTGCGGACTTGACGAAGTGCCGTCAGGGTGTCGGGCGCCGCCGGACCCGCAGTGAAGACCGGGCCGATCGCGGCCTCGGTCGAGCCGAGCTCCTCAAGCTCACGCAGCACCTGCTCGAACAGCACACGAACAGGGGCGGGTGTCTCGATCCGTGTCGAGGCTCGTTCCAGGTGACGAACATCCGCTCCGTCGGGAGCGTCGCGGCGCGCTGGCCGCGTGGCCGCGTTCAGGTCAGCTCGGAGATCGTTGAGCGTGTTCGTCACCTGAGCCAGCACGTCCTGGGTACGTGCCTGCTGACGATCGATCCGATCGATCCGGTCCGAGACGCTCGAGAGGGTGCCGGCGCCAGCAGTGTGGTCGAAGCGGTGCAGCATAGCCTTCATGGCGGCGGCGAAGTCTTCCTCGAAGGAACGCGCCACATGGGTCAGAGGTTCTCGGCCGAAGGCATGCCGCAGCTGAGCCGCGTGGGGCGCGCTCAGCCGGCCCTCCATCACCACCACCAGAGCCTGGTACCGGACTACCGACCGATCGAGCGCCTCTGCTGTGGTCAAGAGCCGGAGGACGTCCTCGTCGTCGACGACGGCATCCACGATGAGGACCGCGCATCCAGCTGGCTCGGGGCCGGCAACCGGGATCCAGACATCGACCCGCCCGGCCGGCTCGATGGTGACCGGGTAGTCGCGGCTGAAGTCCCACAGGTGGTTCTCCAGCACGCGCCGCATCGCGGCTTCCAGGTGCGCTCGGCTCCTGGCTACGTGTTCTCCTGCATCGGTGTGTACCACGTCTGGTGACACATCGCCTCCAGAATCCCGAGCCACCCGGTAGAGCCTGCGGCACAACACACTGATCTTACGAGGTTCTCGCCGATGAGGTGGACGATGTCTTCGATGACGTCGCCGGTAAACGACTGTCGCGGAGGCAAGTCCAGGTTCGCCCTAGGGTAACCGAGCACGAACACCGGACTGTGAGCCCAGCTCAGCTAGTCGAGCATCTGATGTAACCCTACACCCCGCTCCTCGCCGCGGAGCCGGAGCCAGCACGCTCGCACCCTTCGCTGGGAGTCGAGCTCCTGAAGTCCGGCATCGTCACCGCGACCAGGATCTCGAGCGAACCGGCTTCTCCGGGAGAGCAGGGTCCACGATCGGCTGCTTCGGCGCCGGCGTCACCGCGGCCGCTCGCTCCTTGACCGACGCCGCGTACATGTCGACGTAGGGCTGGCCGGACAGCTCCATGAGCGCGTACATGATCTCGTCGGTCATCGAGCGCTCGATGAACCGGTCACCGGCCATCCCGGCATAGCGGGAGAAGTCGAGCGGCTCGCCGATCTTGATGTGCACCTGGCACGGGCGCCACATCCGCGAGCCGATCGGGTTGACCTTATCGGTGCCGATCATCGCGACCGGGACCACCGGGACGCCGGCCTCCAGCGTCATGCGCGCCACGCCCGTCTTGCCCTTGTACAGCCGCCCGTCCGGCGAGCGGGTGCCCTCGGGGTAGATGCCGAGCAGCTTCTCCTCGCGCAGCAGTCGCACCGCCGTCGCCATCGCGGCTTGCGCGGCCGACCCGCCGGACCGGTCGATCGGCACCTGGCCGACCCCGGAAAAGAACGTCTTCTTGAGCTGGCCCACGAGCCCGGGCTGGGTGAAGTACTCGCGCTTCGCAAGGAAAGTGATGCGCCGCGGCACCAGCAGGGGCAGGAAGAACGAGTCGGCGACGGCGAGATGGTTGCTGGCCAGAATGGCACCGCCGCGCTCCGGAACGTTCGTCAGTCCCTCGATCGTGGGCCGGCAGTACAACCGGAGCAGCGGACCAAGGAGCACGAACTTGGACCACCAGTACAGCATCTGGGCGCGCCCCCTCCGACTCGACTGCGCCAGCCTACGGACGGTCGTAGCAGTGCGACAACGGGTAGCTGATAACAGGATCACGACGACCGGGACGCGGCTCCTGCTCGTCGACGGACGGTTGGCGTGCGAGGATGGAGTCTGTCGCGTCCCGTTCCTCGCTCCACGACGCGACACGCACGGGCCCACGCCGCCAGCGGACACAGGTGAGGAGGCCGCGTGAACCGGGATCCCGACGAACGCGCGCAACCCGAGGGCGGGCACGTTCCCGACGAGTTCGACGCCATCGTGTCGGAGTGGCAGCGCGAGGGCCGGGTTCCGGTCTGGCCCGGCGATGACGAGCGCATCGCGGACGCGTTGGTCGAGCCGGCGCCCCTCCCCCCGCTCCCACCCCCGGACGAGGGGCACTTCGTCCCGCCGGAACCACCGCCGCTGCCGCGGATCGGGCCGCCGGCCGCGGTCGGGCTGACCCTGCTGAGCCTGGGGCTGGTGCTCATCGTCGCACCGGGCTGGGTGGGCATCCCGGAGCCGTACGGGCTACCACTGGGGCTGCTCGGGCTCGCTGTCGGTTTGGGCTGGTTGGTGCTGCGGTTGTGGCCGGACCCACCGGCCCACGGTGACAGCGACGACGACGGTGCCATCGTTTGAGTCAACGGGTCGCCGCACCGGGCGGCGCAGGGGCGTGACTGTTTACCCACAGCGGCAGTGGGTCGCTTACGGTACCGAGATGCGGATACAGGACAGTGCCATCACGCGGGCGCAGCGCGCTGTGGAGTCAGAACTCGCCGCTCGTGATCCCGCACTGTCGTCGCAATACACCAGCTGCCTGCTGACCGCCCGCCGCGACATCGAGAATCGGCTCCGCATAACCGTCCGAAACGAGGGTATCGAGGCCCACGAGCTCGACGACTCCGTGCAGGAACGCCTCGCCGACTGCGTCACGAACCACGCCCTCGGTATCCTGGGCGCTCAGCACCGCGCCGAACAGCTTCGCACGCAGGCAAGCCGTGCCGGTGTGACCACCGCGCTGGGCTGGGCGCGACGATGTCGAGAGATCGACGCCACCTTCAGCACGCTCGCGTTCTTTGAACAGTGGGTGACCGATGGTCACCCACTGCACCCGGCGGCGAAGGTCCGTCTGGGATTGAGCCCTGCGGAGGTCGTGGATACCTGCCCGGAGTGGGGAAACATCATCGCGCTGCGGGTAGCCGTCCTGGGCACGCGGCACGCAGCAGAGTTCGGTATCTCCGAAACTGACGATCTGCGCATCCAACGCCCCGGCGCGCTGACCCGCCTGTTACTGCGCGAACATCCCCAGCTGGGTCGTGAGCTCGCGGACGGCGGTGACGATCCCGACCACCTCACGCTGTTACCGCTGCACCCCTGGCAGGCGGCCCACATCCTGGGCACCGATTACGCAGCAGAGCTGCGCGGTGGTGCGATCCGGCAGCTACGAGCGCAGATCCCGGCCCGACCCTTGATCTCCTACCGCACGGTCGCGCCCCTGCCCACCAGCGCCGCGGCCTGGCCGAGTCATCTCAAAACCTCGCTGAGCGTGCGCCTCACCAACGCCCCACGCGGGGTCTCCCCCGCCGCAGCCCATAACGGTCCGGTGGTGTCGCGGCTGCTCGAGCAGATCCTCGGCCGGGAGCGACATTTCGGCGGTCGTCTGCACGTCATGCCCGAGACCGCCGCGGGCCACTTCGAGCCGACCGGCCACGAAACCCCTCGACCGGGGGAGCTCGGCAGGGACGCCGCACTGGCCGCACTGGCGCGGAGCAACCCCGAAGCCGAGCTTTCCCCCGACGAGCTGCTAGTCCCCACTGCCGCGTTGTGGTCTCGCTCTCCGATCACCGGCAGGCCGGTCGTCGCGGAACTGCTGGAGCACGTGCAGCAGAGACTGAACAGCACACATCGATCCGGTCCGCTCGGCGCCGGCGCCGAGCGGTTCGTCCAGCGCTACGCCCAGGTCTGCCTGCCACCGCTGCTGACCCTGCTGACCCGCTATGGTGTCGCGTTGGAGACGCATGGTGAGAACACCGTGCTGGCGATCCGCGGCGGCCTTCCCGTGCGGTGCATCGTCCGCGACTTCGGTGGGATCCGCATCCATCCCGGCCGCCTCGCCAGAGCTGGACTCGACGTACAGTTGCGGTCAGGTCGAGACATCGTGACCGCCGACGCCGATCAGCTGCGGAATAAGCTGTACTTCGCCCTGTTCGTCAATGATCTCAGTCAGCTGATGAAGTGCCTGTCGCACTGCAGCGGGCAGCCGCAGGCATCGCTGTGGCGACACTTCGGATCGGTGGCGCACGCGACGTTCGCCGACCTGGCGACCGATCCCGCGCTGGCCGACGACGCCACGGCCGACGCGGCTGCCCTGCTGGAACGGCCGTGGCCGAACAAGGCGCTGCTGACGATGTGGCTGCGCGGCGATGTCACCGAAGACACCTACTTTCCGACCACCAACCCGCTTATCGGCCCCGATCCGGGCGTTGACGACGTCTCCGCGCGCTCGTTATGGCCCTCGCAGGGCCCGTAGACTCTGCGAGGACCAGAAACGGCGCGCGGATCGCCCGCAACCGGGTCTTATCAGCGGGCCAGATTGGGGCCGATCCAGGTGGTGTCGGTCGGCGCAGGAACGCAGCACCGCGCCGACACCACCGTGGTGATCGGCGCGGCGCTGCTGACCAGCTCCCGGGATGGCGGGCACGCAGGATCGCCACTGAGACCGGGCGCGCGCGATGTCCACACTGTGGCTTGCAGCAGGCCGCCACGACATGCTCGACCCCTCGCCGAGCCGGCTCGGTGACGTCCTGGCCGTGGTGACTGCGTGGACCCAGCTCACCCTGCCTGGAGCTTGATCAGGCGCTTTACCCTGTCGAGTGGCTGGTCCAGCCGGTAAGAACAGGCTCCTCGGAACTTCCGTTGATATGCAGGTCTGACATGAGATACCTCCATGGCGAGTTGCCCGTCATAGTGCGCTCGACGAGTACTCCAGCGAGATTTTCACAGCTGCCACATCGCCCGACAGAGATGGGCGATGCACGAGGCTCTAAGCTGAAAATCCCTGTGCCCTTGTGCCTGGCCGACTGCACATAGTGCGACCCAACATTATGAGCACAGCTTCGAACGTTCATCGCGAGACGGGGTAGCGCATTGCTCTCGCGCGACTACTAAAGCCCTTGGTCGCATACCAAGGCCACTAAATAAATCGGATACCAACAAATGCGACCAAACACCCTTCCTCTTGCCACTTTTTCCAGCGCGAACCGTCGCTTCAGGGTTGGGGTAGAGCCCTTCCGGAAGGCTGCGCACAACAGCGTTTAGGCAGACGTCCACATCTGGGGATTACCCAGCGTAGCAGATTGAATCCTGCGCTCAAGGCACTCAGACCGCATCCGCTCGGACGTCGACATGAAACTACTGTACCGGCCATAACAACTCCACGACAAGTCACTCGAATGGGTTTCATCCAGCCCGAGACGGCACCGCCGACCATGACATCTGCAAGAACATCTGCAAGAACGCCTGCATTTACGATTTCCCCGATCGCGCGGGGCAGGAAGATTTCCCAGGCCACCCGGATGGTGTGGATGTCCGACTCCGCAGCAAGCTGGCGAGCGGGGCAACGCAGACATCATTATCACTCAACGTAGAAAGATCGCTACTTTAGGTAGCAATCGCGGGTGGTCACCAACGGTCGGGTTCCGGCGCCTGTATTACCGGGCGTCCTGCTGGCGGTCGATCTTGATGTGTTGCACGGTGCGCTGGGGCGGGGACGCCGGCGACTGCTCCGGGCCCGGCGCCGCGGGACCGCCCTCCTCCAGCGCGGCCCGCAGCGCCGCCACCAACCCGGCTACCTGCTCGGCCAGCCGGACGGCCAGCTCGGGTCGCTCGCCGCGCAGCACGGCGATCGCCGCGCACACCGGGCAGACCGCGCACGTCTCGGCGGCCGCAGTGGCGGGCCCGGCGCGTACCCGGTCCAGCGCGGGCGCGAACCGGTCGAGGGCACCCAGCACCAGCGTGCGCAGCTCCGTGCTGAGCCCGGCGTGCCCGCGGCAGCTGCCCGTCGTCCCCGTCACCGGTGCTCACCACCGGCCCAGAGCTCGGGATCGGGGGTGAACACGACGCACAGGTCGTCGTCCTCCAGGCGGGCCGCGGTCACGGTGCAGCGGCGCAGCACCGAGGGCAACGCCACCATCCGACGCGTCCCGCTCACGGTGACGGCCAGCTCGTCATCGACCCGGGCGAGGTCCAGCGGCCCGTCGGCGACCCCGGGCAACCGGAGCACCAGCTCGAACTCGGAGTCGACCGACGCACCGCTGCCCGCGGTACGCCGCACGTGCAGCAGCGGCACCGCCGGGGCATCCGCGGGCGCGGCCGGGTCGTCGGCGCCGTAGAGCGACTGCGCGATCTCCAGCAGCGCCGGGACGCCGGTCGGCTCGGCGGCGGTGTGAGCGGCGGTGCGCAGCGGTACCGGCAGCTCGTCCAGCTCGGCGAGGACGGCCTGCTGCCCGGCATGCCGCTCGCGAAGCCAGCGCGCGGCCGGACCGCGCAGCGACGGCGGCGAGCTGGGCAGTACCTGGTTCACGACCAGCCCGTCGACGCGCAGCCCGTGCAGGGCCAGCGCGGTGAGGGTGCGCCGGGTCTCCGCGGCCACCACCCGCTCCGGGGTGAGCACGAGCCGGATCGAGGTCGTGGCATGGTCGGCGAGCAGCGCACGCAGGCCCCCGAGCTGCTCGGCCAGCCCGTCGAGGGCGTCGATCGCGGCCTCCCAGGCGGGCTGCGCGTCGCGCCCGACCCCGGCCAGCCCGGCGAGCAGGCCGCGCACCGCCCGGCGGTGGGCGGGGAACAACCGCTCCAGGTAGCCCGAGAGCGCCTCCGGGAGCCCCAGCAGCCGCAGCGTCTCAGCGGTCGGGCCGCAGTCGACGACCACGACCTCCCACGGCCCGGTCTCCGCGGCGCGGCGCACCTCGCCGAGTGCGAGCAGCTCCTCGACGCCGGGCAGCACCGTCAGCTCGTCGGCGACGAGCTCGTCGACACCGGCCCCGGCAAGCAGGGTACGGAGGTGGCCCTGCAATCGCTCCCACGAATCGTCGAGCAACGCCCGGGTGTCGATGTGCGCGGCGAACAGGCCCCGGACACCCTCGATCTCGACGGGCTCGCCGCCGAGGTCGGCCTCCAGGGTGTCACCCAGCGAGTGCGCCGGGTCGGTGGAGACCACCAACACCTTGCGGCCGGACCGCGCGAGCAGGGCCGCGGTGGCTGCGGCCAGCGTCGTCTTGCCGACGCCTCCCTTGCCCGTGAACAACACGACACGCACGACGCGGAGGGTAGTCGCCCCTGCCGCCGCGAGCAGGCGCAACCGGTCACGGAGCGCTCTCGACCCGCCGCTTGAGGCCCTTGAGCGCGGTGTCGATGATCACTTTCTCCGCCTTGCGACGCAGCATGCCGATCATCGGGATGTTCAGGTCGACGGCTAGGGAGTAGGTCACGATGGTCCCCGACCCGTTCTCCGTCAACGCGTAGGACCCGTTCTGCGCCTTCTGGATCTGGCCCTTGACCAGCGTCCAGCTGACCGACAGGCCGTCGGGCGCCCAGGTGTAGTCCAGCGTGTAGGAGTCCTTGATCGGGCCGGCGTCCATCAGGAAGCTCACCCGCTCGGCGCGCCCCGCGGTGTCGCTCGCCAGCACCTCGACCTTCTTCACCTGCTCGGCCCACTCCGGGTAGGCCGGGAAGTCGGCGATCACCGCCAGCACCCGTTCCGGCGGCGCGGCGATCGCGATCGAGGAGGACGTAGCGTCGGCCATGGCGGCAGGTTACCGGTGGGTCCCCGCGCTGATCGGCGCAGCTTCACCAGCGTTCACCAGCGCAGCACGTAGGGCGTGCCGGTCCGCCGGAAATACCCGACGTTGACGCACTCGGTGCGCCCCACCCGGGCCCGCGCGGCGAGCGGCTGGTGGACATGCCCGAACAGCGCCGCCCGCGGCCGGTCCCGCCGCACGACCTCCAGCAACGCGGGCGCGGACACCTCCGGGCGGCGCGACACGACGTCGAAGGCGAGCTCTGGCACCGCAGGAGGCACGTGGCTGCACAGGACGTCCACGGTGTCGAGCCCGTGCGCAGCGGCCGCGAACTCCTCGGCGAGGCGCAGGTGCGGGGTCCACGGGCCACCGCGGCGCAGCTGCTCCCCCGGCGGCAGCGGAAGGCCCCCGACGAACCCGAACCGCAGCCCGCCGAGGGTCACCACGCGCCCGTCGGGATGGCACAGCCCCGGCCGGGCGTATTCCGGCCACAGGTGCGGGAGGTCGACGTTGCCGGGGATCACGTACGTCAGGGTGGTGAGGGCGCCGAACAGCCGGTCGTACTGCTCGCGGACGGCGTCCTCGACGACGGCAGCCGCGTCCTGCACCCGGGACCAGGCGTCGCGGATGTAGGCGATGAGCTCGCCGGGTGCTCCGCCGGTCCGCAGCTGGGCGAACCGCGTGCTGACCTCCGGTCCAAGGACCCGCCCGAGGATGCCGGCGCCCGGGTCGTCGTAGTCGATGTAGTCGACGAGGTCGCCCAGCACCAGCAGCGCGTCGGCACCCTCACCGGCGCGGGCCAGCGCCTCGGCGTTGCCGTGCACGTCGGCGACCACGTGCACGCGCATGGGGCGAACCTACGCGGGAGGCTCACCCGGTGCCCGACCCGCCTCCAGCCGGTCCTTGCAGGCGAACGCGATGGCCTTGGCCGCCCGGTGTCGCCTGCGCGTCTGCGCCGCGCCACGCCGGGGCGAGGCCGGCTGCCCGACACCGCCGGGCCCGGCCGGGTCGGCACGCAGGAAGTAGTGCAGCACCGTCCCGTCGAGCACCGGTTCCAGCCAGATCTCCATGCTGCCGACGAGCGCGCCCTGGACCGTCCACCGCAGTCCCTCGACCCCGCGGTCGGCCATGACCTCCAGGCGCAGGTCCGGCCACAGCTGCGACCACCGGTCGGGCTGGGCGAACTCGGCGGCCACCACCGCGGGCGCCACGGCGAGGAACGTCTCGTCCACTACGTCCACCGACGGCACCGGTCCATTCTCCTCCGACCGGACATAACGGGAGCCTTTCGGTCCTGCCTGCCACCAAGGTCCACGAGGTAAGTTTGTCTGGAACGACTGACTGCCAGCGTTGACCGGGAGGCCACGACCGTGCGCGAGTACAGCGTCCCCGCCACCGTCCGTGTCGGCGAGGAGGAGACCCTCGTCGACGCGGTCTACAACAACGCCGCCAACCACCCCACCGCGGTGGCCTACCGCCGGCGTGGAGCGGACGGAGTCTGGTTCGAGGTCACCTCCGCGCAGTTCGCCGACGAGGTCACCGCTGTGGCCACCGGGCTCATCGCAGCCGGGATCGCACCCGGTGACCGGGTCGGTCTGCTCTCGCGCACGCGATACGAGTGGACACTGATCGACTACGCCATCCTCGCAGTCGGTGGTGTCACGGTGCCGATCTACGAGACGTCCTCAGCCGAGCAGGTCAGCTGGATCCTCTCCGACTCCGGTGCCGTCGCGATCGTCGTCGAGTCCGCAGGTCACGCCGCCATGGTCCACGGGGTGCGCCACGGGCTCGCCAAGCTCCGGTGGATCCGGGAGATCGAGCCGGCTGCCGACGGCCCGGGCTCCCCGGGGTGTGTGGCCGAGCTCGTCGCCCTCGGCTCTGCCCGCGAGACCAGCGCGCCCGACGGGGTGGCGGTCCGGCGGCGGGCCATTCGCGCCGACGACCTCGCCACCGTGATCTATACCTCGGGCACCACCGGACGCCCCAAGGGTTGCGAGCTGACCCACCGCAACCTGCTCATCGAGGTGAAGACGACCGCACAGATCTTCCCCGAGTTCCTCTCCGCGAGCAGCTCGGTTCTGCTGTTCCTCCCGCTCGCCCACGTGTTCGGCAAGGCGATCCAGTGCGGCGCCACCTACTCCCGCACGATCATCGGGCACACCGCCGACGTCTCCGAGCTGCTCACCGACCTGGCGGTCTTCAAGCCGACATTCCTGCTCGCGGCGCCCCGGGTGTTCGAGAAGGTCTACAACGGCGCCCGCCAGCGTGCCCACAACGCAGGCAAGGGTAAGATCTTCGAAGCGGCGGCGGACACCGCGATCGCCTGGAGTCGCGCGCGTGACACCGGCGGGCCCGGGCTGGCCTTGACGCTCAAGCACGCCGTGTTCGACAAACTCGTCTACGGCAAGCTGCGCGCGGCCGTCGGCGGCAAGGTGGTGGCAGCGGTGTCGGGCAGCGCCCCGCTCGGCGAACGACTTAGTCACTTCTTCCGCGGTGCCGGGCTGCCGGTCCTGGAGGGCTACGGGTTGACCGAGACCTCCGGGGGCATCACGGTCAACACCCTCGACGCCCAGCGGATCGGCAGCGTGGGGCGCCCGGTGCCCGGGCAGGCGGTCCGGATCGCCGACGACGGCGAGATCCTGCTCTCGGGGCCGATCGTGTTCCGCCGGTACTGGAAGAACGAGACCGCCACGAACGAGGCGATCGAGGATGGGTGGTTCCGTAGCGGCGACCTCGGCGAGCTCGACGACGCGGGCTTCCTGACGATCACCGGTCGCAAGAAGGAGATCATCGTCACGGCGGGGGGCAAGAACGTCGCCCCGACGGTGCTCGAGGACCGGCTGCGCGCACACCCGCTGGTCAGCCAGTGCATGGTCGTCGGCGACGGGCGGCCGTTCATCGGTGCGCTGATCACGATCGACGCGGAGGCACTGCCCGGCTGGCGCGAGCGTCACGGCAAGCCCGCCGGCGACGGCGTGGCCGACCTGGTGAACGACCCGGACCTGCGGGCGGAGATCACCACGGCCGTCGCGGACGCCAACCTCGCCGTCTCGCGGGCCGAGCAGATCCGCGAGTTCCGCATTTTGCCGGTGGACTTCACCGAGGCCGGCGGCGAGATGACCCCGACACTGAAGATCAAGCGAGCCGTGGTGGCCACGACCTACGCCGAGGACATCGCCTCCCTCTACGCGACGGCGAAGGCTCCTGCCTGACGTTTCTGGTCGTCGCGCCCGCCGAAGGATCGAACCGAGCTGGGTATCGTCAAATTTGGCGATGTCGCCCACCGGGTGGGACACCAAGCTGTTCATCTAGCGTTAGCCGTCGGTTCAGAGCTGAGACGGCGGGAGTTCCGGATGAACCGAGGCCCCCATGATCGACAACGTCGCGCAGGTACGGGTTGAGCCGACCCGTGGTCGTCAGCTCGATCTCACCGTCCTCATCCCGGCCCGCAACGAAGCCGGCAACATCGCGCAGGTTCTCGCCGGGCTGAGCACCACAGGTCAGTCCTTCGACGTGTTGTTCGTCGACGACAGTGACGATGACACCCGCAGGTCATCCGGAACTGCGCGGCATCGTCACCATTGCGGGTCGGAGTCCTGCACCGCCCTGCCGGCGAGCGCGCGGGCGGGCTCGGTGGCGCAGTCCTGGCCGGGCTCGGATCCGTCTCGACCGCGTGGGTCGTGGTCATGGACGGGGACCTGCAGCATCCGCCCGAGCTGGCAGCGCGGCTCGCGACGATCGGCGAGGACCGTGCCGTCGACCTGGTCGTCGCCAGCCGGAACATCGGCGCCGGCGACTCGGCGGGTCTGTCGGGTCGGGTCCGGCACACCGTGTCCGGTTCGGCCACCCTGCTGGGCCGCGTGCTGTTCCCGCGCCGGCTGGGCCGCTGCACCGACCCGCTGAGCGGCTTCTTCGCCCTCCGGCGCAGCGCCGTGGACCTGACCACGCTGCGACCGGACGGCTTCAAGATCCTGGTCGAGATCCTGGTCCGGAACCCCTGGCTGCGCCTTGCCGAGGTGCCGGTGCGCCTCGGGCAGCGCCACGCCGGGGAGAGCAAGGCGTCGGTGGGCGTGGGACTGCGCTTCGGGCGGCGGCTCGCGCAGCTGCGCCTGGGGCTGCTGATCGGGCGGCTCGCGGGATCCTTCGCGGCGGACCCGCGGGGCTGGCTGACCAGGGTGATCGGGTTCGGCGCCGTGGGGCTGACCGGCCTGGTGGTGAACACCGTGGTGCTGTGGTTACTGCACCACGAAGCACTGCAGCTGCCGTACCTGCTCGCGGCGGCGCTGGCCACCCAGGTGTCGACGGCGTGGCTGTTCGTGCTGACCGACGGCATCGTGTTCCGGAACCGTCGTTCCGGAACGCGCCGCGGACGAGCGCTGCGGTTCTTCGCCGTCAACAACACCGCGATGCTGCTGCGCCTACCGGTGCTCGCCGCACTCGTCGAGTGGGCGGGAACGAACGTGCTGGTGGCCAACGCGCTCACCCTCGTCCTGCTGTTTCTGGCCCGATTTCTCACCGTCGATCTCGCGATCTACGGCCGGACCGAGGGACCGACCTGCCCGCGCGTCACGGACCCGATCCGGGGCGTCGTCGACTCGGTCGGTACCGGCCGGCCGGTTCGGGACTGCCCGCTGCGCAGCTACCTGCCCTACCGCTACTCGATCCCGGACGTGGCCACCATCGGGTCCCAGATCGAGCTGCCCGAGCTGGCGTACTTCCGTGCCCAATGGCTCGGCAACGACACCGAGATCCAGCTCCGGGTCGGCCTGACCGGGGAGCGCCGCCCGCACCGGCGGGCGCAGGTGACCCAGCTCAGCGGACCGCCGTCGGTGCGCTACCAGGAGCATCTGGGGCGGCTCGGGGCGAACTTCGCCGTGCAGTTCGGCGACCCCATGGAGATCGTGGTCTCGCCCCGACTCGCCCGTTCCCCACACGTCGTCTACACCAACGTCCTCGAGGCGCTGCTGCGGTTCGTCGCGGTGTCCAAGGGCGTCATGCTGCTGCACTCGGCGTGCGTGGAGATCGACGGGCGGGGGGTGCTCATCTCGGCGCGGACCGACACCGGAAAGACCGGCACAGTATTGCGTCTGGTGCGCGAGTACGGGGCCCGCTTCCTGTCCGACGACATGACGGTGCTGCATCCCGACGGGCGCGTGGGCTGCTTCCCGAAACCGCTCACGATCAGCCGGCACACCCTGGCCTTGGTGCACGCTCCCGAGCTGACCGCTCGGGAGTGGCGCTGGCTCGATCTGCAGAGCCGGATCCACTCCCGTGAGGGTCGGCAGTTCGCCCTGCTGCTGAGCCGGCTGAACCTGCCGATCATGGCGGTGAACGCGCTCGCCCAGCGGGTGGTCCCACCGCCGAAGTACCCGGTCGACCAGCTGCAACCCTGCTCGGTCGCCCGTCGGTCCCAGGTCACCGACCTGTTCCTCATCGAGCGCGGCGAGTTCGGCGCCGGCGAGCTGGGCACCGCCGAGGTCATGGCGGCGCTGCTGGCCAACACCGAGGACGCCTACCAGTTCCCGCCGTTCCGGCAGCTCGCCCCGTCCATCGTGATCGGCCAGGACGACCACGCCGAGCTGCGTCGCCGGGAACAGCAGATCCTGGCCTCCGCGATCAGCGGGATACCGGCCCGGTGGGTGGGCACCCCGGACTTCTCGTGGGCCCCGGAGATCGCCCGGCAGCTCGCCGTGGAATCCGGCGGTGCCACGGTGCCCGTCCTGCCACCGCCGGCCGTCGTCCGGCCTCCGACACCAACCCGCGACGAGCTGCCTTCGGTGTCCGCAGCGGGCTCGTCATGACCGACCGTCACCCGAGACCCGAGCATGACCAGCTCGGGTGGCGATGATGGTCAGCCTCCAACACCCGGCGCGCACCCTCGTCCCGGAACACGAGCCCGCGCCAGCGGGACCTCAGGAGACGCAGCGGCGGGCGGGCCGCATGTCGGCCAGGGCTCGGCTCGCCCTGCTGACGGCGATGGGCGTGGGGGCCCTGCTCCGGCTGGTCAACCTCAACACGTTCGGCCTGAACAGCGACGAGGTCGTCTACGCCGGACAGGCCGCCTCGCTGGCCGGGAACCCGGTCTACACCGAGATGTTCCCGGTCTTCCGGGCGCACCCGATGCTCGTGCAGACGCTGCTGTCGTTCGTGTACGGCACCGGCGAACCCGACATCGCCGGGCGGTTCGTCGTCGCAGCGATCGGCGTGGCGACGGTCGGGGTCGTCTACCTGCTCGGCTGCGAGCTGTACGACCGCAGGACCGGCCTGCTCGCCGCCGCGCTGATCGCGGTGCTGCCCTACCACGTGATCGTGACCCGGCAGATCCTGCTCGACGGCCCGATGGTGCTGTTCGCGACGACGACGTTGCTGTACGTGGCCCGGTACGGACGGTCAGGGCGGGTGGTGTGGCTGCTCGCAGCCGGTGGCGCCATGGGGCTGACGCTGCTCGCCAAGGAGTCGAGCCTGGTGCTTCTCGGCGGCGTGTACGCCTTCCTCGCCTTGACCCCACAACTGCGCCGGCCGATCCTCGGGGCGCTGGGCGCGCTGGGCGTGATGGTCGCGGTGTTCGCCGTGCACCCGGTGACCCAGGCGCTGTCCGGCCACGCCGAGACGGGGCAGTCCTACCTGGTATGGCAGCTGTTGCGCCCGGCGAACCACGGTTGGGAGTTCTACGCGGTCACCGTCCCACCGGTGCTCGGGCCGCTGGTGCTGATCGCGGCGCTGGCCGCGGTGTGGCGCCCGCGCCGCGACGGCGCCTGGCGGGAGATCCTGCTGGTCACCTGGATCCTCGCCCCGGTGCTGTTCTTCGAGTTGTGGCCGGTCAAGGGGTTCCAGTACCTGCTGCCTATCGTGCCCGCGGTCGCCGTCCTCGCGGCGCGCGGGGTGCTCCGCCTGCCCGACCGGGTGACCGTGCTGGGCACGGTCGCGCCGCGGCGCGGGGGGCTGCGGGTCGTCGTCGGCGGGATCGTGCTGCTCAGCGTCCTCGCCGGAGCCGTGCCCCATGTCGTCGGCGGTGGCGGGACGCGGTTCCTGGCCGGCACCGGCGGCGTGCCGGGAGGTCGGGCACTGGCTCGGGGCCCAGACCCCGCAGGGGGCGACGATCCTGACCCTCGGTCCCTCCATGGCGAACATCGTGTCGTTCTACGGCCATCGCCAGGCCTACGGCCTGTCGGTGAGCCCGAACCCGCTGCACCGCAACCCGGCCTACACGCCGATCGTGAACCCGGACCGGAGCCTGCGCCAGGGTGACCTCCAGTACGTGGTCTGGGACGCCTACTCGGCCGCCCGATCGTCGCACTTCGCGGAGAAGCTCCTGGTGCTCGCGCAGCGCTACCACGGCCGGATCGTGCACACCGAGTACGTCGAGGGCACCGACGAGGCCGACCCGAGCACCCGGATACCCGTGATCGTGGTCTACGAGGTACGACCGTGACCGCGCAGGCGCGACCGCCGGCACGTGTCATCCGGCACCGTCGCGGCGGTCGGCTCCGCCGGCGGGTTCTGACGCTCGCGCTGGCCCTGCTCGCCGTCGCCCTACACGCTGTCGTACCGAGCACCGCGATCGCCGGCCCTCCCGCCCACCGCAACGCCGAACCCACGACGTCGATACCTGCGGCCGCCACGCCCCCGACCACCACGCCGATCTCGAACGTCATCGTCCTGATGCAGGAGAACCACAGTTTCGACAACTACTTCGGAACCCGCGCCGGTGTCGACGGGCTCCCCGACGGCACCTGCATGCCCCGCGTCCCCGGCACGGCCGAGCCCTGCGTGCAGCCGTTTCACATCGGCGGCAAGGCGATCCGCGACCTCGCGCACACCGAGGCCGCCTTCGCCGACCAGTTCCGCGACGGACAGCTCGACGGTTTCGTGTGGGCCCACGATCGCGCGGGGGCGGACGGGGCGCAGGCGATGGGTTACTACGATGACCGGGACCTGCCGTACTACTGGAACATCGCCGACGAGTACGTCCTGTTCGACCGGTTCTTCACCTCGGCACACGGCGGCAGCGTCCGCAACCACATGTACGCCATCACCGGCCAGCCGGGCGCTGTCGGCCCCAGCGAGGCGGTTCCCACCGACGGTTGGGGGGACATCCCGACCATCTTCGACCGGCTCGAGGAGAAGGGCATCAGCTGGAAGTTCTACATCCAGAACTACGACCCGACGATCACCTATCGGACCCGGCTGTCGGAGGACGTCGAGACCGACCGAGGGGCCCAGGTGATCTGGGCGCCGCTGCTGGCCTACGCCCGCTACATCGACGATCCGAACCTGTTCTCCCGCATCGTGGACCTCGACCAGTACTACGAGGACGTGGCCAACGGCGAGCTACCCGCGGTCTCGTTCATCCGACCGTCCGGCAACAGCGAGCATCCGCCCGGCAGCGTGCAGGCCGGCCAGCGGTTGGTCCGCTCGCTGCTCAACCAGCTGATGCGCTCCTCGCAGTGGTCGTCATCGGCCTTCCTCTGGTCCTACGACGACTGGGGGGGCTGGTACGACCATGTCAACCCGCCGGCCGTCGACGCGTACGGCTACGGCCCGCGGGTACCCGCGCTGCTGGTCAGTCCGTACGCCCGCCGCGGGTTCGTGGACCACGAGACCCACGACTTCACCTCGATCCTGCGGTTGATCCAGGTCAACTGGGGCCTCGCGCCGCTGGCCGACCGGGACGCGGCGGCCGGTCCGATGCTCGAGGCGTTCGACTTCACCGCGGGCCCGCGACCCGCGGTGCTGCTCTCGACCGAGCGTCATCCGGTGCTCGCGGACCGACCCCGGACCTGGGTGGTCTACGCCGGCTACGCCCTGGTGTGTGCGTTCGTGGCCGGACTGCTCGCCGCGCCCCGAGCGCTGAGCACGGTGCGCCGACACCGGGCACGACCGCACCCGGCGGTGTGACCTACCGGTTCGCCGGACCCGATCAGCGCGAGATCGCACCACGGCGGATCTCACGGCTGGTGCTGAAGAGCAACACCGGAGAGACCGCCGAGGTGGTGGGCGCCGAGCTCCACGAGCCGCGCTGGGTGGCGGCGAGCCGCACCCAGCAGACACCGACCGGGTTGGCCAGCAAGGACCTGTACTGGACAGTGGATCGGGTCGTGGTGGACGGCGCCGAGGTGGTCAACCGGGGCCAGCAGCGGTTCGTGCCGAACCAGCAGCGCGACTGGGCGATCAAGTTGCTCTTCTACCAGGTGCGGGTCACCGGGCAGGACCTGCTCTTCGGCGGGGCCGCAGGGTCCGGCGTGGAGTTGCACCGCCCGGACGGCGTCGTGGAACAGGTGCCGTTCACCGACGGCTGGGCCGAACTGGCCAGGGTCCCGCGCGGAGACTACAGCGTGCGCGTGTACGGCTCGGGACTGTCGTTCCTGCGACCGGTGGGTATCTCGAAGGATCAAGAACTGATCCTCGAGGTGATCACTCCATGGGATCTGTGGTTGGTCGGGTCCCTGCTGGTGGGACTGGCCGTCGGGCTGGCAGCCGTCGGGCGGCGCCGGAAGCTGCGCGCGCTCACCCGGCGGCTCGCCGAGCTTGATCTGCCGCGCAGGCCGGCCCGGAGGCGCCGCGGGGGACCCATCGGTGCCACCCGTTCCCTCGTGGTCGTGCTCGCAGCCTCCGTCGCGCTCGCGCCGGCCGGCCTCGCACCGGGTGCCATCGCGCCCGTGGCGGCGGTGACCGCGGTGACCGCGGTGACCGATCAGGCCCCGTCCGCACCAGTGCTCGCCTACTACTACATCTGGTACAACCCGACGTCGTGGCGACGCGCCAAGCAGGACTATCCCCTGCTCGGGCGGTACTCCAGCGCCGATCCGGAGGTAGCGCGCCAGCACGTCAGGCTGGCGGCGTCCGCCGGGCTCGCCGGGTTCCTGGTGTCGTGGAAGCACACCGACTTCCTGGATCCCCGGCTCGACCAGCTCGTCGAGATCGCCCGCCAGCAGGACTTCAAGCTGGGGATCGTCTACCAGGGCCTCGACTTCGCGCGCGAGCCGCTGCCGGTGGCACAGGTGGCCTCGGACCTGCGCTACTTCGTCGACCGCTACGCCGACGATCCCGTCTTCGACCTGTTCGGCGAGCCGATCGTGATCATCACCGGCACCGAGCGGTACTCGGTGACCCAGCTGCGCGAGATCGTCGAACCGGTGCGACCGTGGGTCACGATCCTCGCCTCGGCCAAGAACGTCGAGGACTACGAGCGGGTGGCGGCGCTGGTCGACGGCGATGCCTACTACTGGTCCTCCGGGGACCCCGGAGAGCAGTTCTACCGGGAGAAGCTCGCGCGGATGGGCGAGACGGTGCAGGCCCACGGCGGGCTCTGGTTCGCCCCGGCCACCGCAGGCTTCGACGCGAGGGATCTCGGCGGACACCGGGTGATCGAGCGGGAGGGCGGCGAGACGCTGCGGCGTGGTATCGCGACGGCCGGCGAGTCCGAGCCGGCCGCGATCGCCGTCATCAGCTGGAACGAGTTCAGCGAGAACAGCCACATCGAGCCGAGCGAGCAGCACGGCACTCTCGCGTTGGAGACCCTCGCCGAGCTCACCGGTGGTTCGGTCGATCAGGCCGGAGTGGGACTGGGCTCGAGCGAACCCGAACCGCGGGCGCACGCCCTGCCGGGCTGGCTGGCGATCATGCTGACCGTGTTGCTGGTGGCGCTGCTGCCGCTCGCACTCCTCGTGCGCCGACGACGGAGGGGATGACTCATGAACGCATCGCAGGGTGCCGACCCGCGCCCGCGTATCCGCCGCAGAGCGATCGCCGTAGCACTCGGGGGGCTGCTCCTCGTCGCCGCGGTGTTCGCCGTCGCGGCGCTGATCGCCGCCCGTTCCGGCCCGGACAGCTCGGCGGCGGACCCCGTCGTGGCCGCCGCGGGTGACATCGCCTGCGACCCGGGCAACCGCTCCTTCCGGGACGGCAACGGCTCGGCCCGCTCCTGCCGGCAGCAGGCGGTGTCGGACCTGCTCGTCGACGCCGGGCTCGCCGCGGTGTTCCCGCTGGGCGACCTGCAGTACCACTGCGGAAGCGACCGGGCGTTCCAGGAGTCCTACGACCGGTCGTGGGGGCGGGTGAAGGACATCACCGTCCCGGTCGTGGGCAACCACGAGTACCTGGCCAAGGGCAGGGCAGACGCCACCGGCGCGACCAGCGCCGCCACCGGCTGCGACGCGTCGAACACGGGTGCGGCGGGCTACTTCGACTACTTCGGCGAGGCGGCCGGCGATCCGGCGAAGGGATACCGCAGCCTCGACATCGGTGCCTGGCACGTCGTGGTGCTGAACTCGTCCTGCCGGCACTCCGGTGGCTGCGGCCCGAGATCCCCGCAGGTCAAGTGGCTGGCGGACGACCTCGCGGCGAACCCGAGGACGTGCACCATGGCGCTGTTCCATCACCCGCGGTTCAGCTCGGGCCGCCACGGCGACAACGAGGACTACGTCGCGTTCTGGGCGACCCTGCATGCGGCCGGGGTCGACGTGGTGCTCAACGGCCACGACCACATCTACGAGCGCTTCGCTGCGCAGACCCCGTCCGGCGCACCGGATCTGGAGGGTGGCATTCGGCAGTTCACGGTCGGTACCGGCGGGGCGAACCACACCGACGTCACGACCGTCCGACCCAACAGCGAAGTGCACAACGACACCACGTTCGGTGTCCTGAAGCTGACCTTGCACCCGTCGAGCTACGACTGGGCGTTCGTGCCGGAGGCCGGAGAGGTCTTCACCGACACGGGCACCGGCGAGTGCCACTAGAGAACCGGCACCGGAAGTGAGGCTGTCCCGTCATGTTCATGCGTCTGCTGCGAGGACTGTTCGTCGTCTCGGTGCTGCTGGCCGCGGCGGTCGGCCCGCCGGCCGCCGGGTGCACCGGGGGCCCCGGAACCGGTGGTCAGCAGCACGTTCACCCCGGTGGCCGACAGCTACGTCGACGCGAACCTGCCCACCACGAACTTCGGTGCCAAGACCTACGTCTACAACGACGGGTCACCGCAGCGCACCGCCTACCTGAAGTTCGACGTCCAGGGCGTCACCGACTTCACCCAGGCGACGCTGATGCTGTACGCCGAGTCCGCCAGCAGCACCGGGGTGGAGGTCCACCCGGTCGCGGACAGCACGTGGGGGGAGACCACGATCAACGCGTCGAACGGACCACCGGTGGGGGCGTCGCTCGCCTCGTCCGGCGGGTTCGCCAGCGGCTCCTGGGTGGCGATCGACGTCACCTCGGCGGTGCAGGCCAACGGGCTGGTGACCCTGGCCACCACGACGACGAGCAGCACCGCGATCAAGGTCACGAGCCGGGAGGGGGCCAACCAGCCAGAGCTGATCGTCGGTCCGGCGCCACCCAACCCGTCGCCGTTCGTGATCAGCCCGGCCGGTGGCGGGACGTACCAGGCCACCTCGGCCACGGCCGGGACCGTCTACACCGGCACGCTGAAGTTCGTGGGCGAGCGTGCGGTCACCGATCTCCAGGGGTTCGGCGGCGGCACGGTCAGCTTCACCGCCGGCGACTTCGACTTCGGAACGGAGTTCTTCAAGCTCAACAACGTCGTCGACATCGTGTTCGAGGGCGCCGGGATCGACACCACGGTGCTCAGAAACAGTACGAACGCGGCCGCCGACACCGAACCGTTCAACTTCACCACGGCAACCCGGATCACCATCCGGGACCTGACGGTCGCCGCCGGCGGGTCGGCGCGCACCACCAGTGACGCGATCGACATGGACAACGGCAACGACTCGACGATCGAACGGGTGAAGATCACTGCATCCCGAGGCCGAGCCGTCGTGTTCGACGGCAAGAACGCAGGCTGGGAAGCGCGGAACAACGTGCTGCGCGACTGCGTGGTCACCGGCACTCAGTGGCACGGTGTGGAGCTGCTCGCAGCGAGCAACAACCGGATCGGGAGCTGCACGATCACCACGACGGCCGGCAGCGGCATCCAGGTCAACAAGTCCTCGACGAACGCCGACCAGCCCAACAAGAAGTCCTCGGACAACGCCATCACGGGCAACATCGTCGATCAGGCGGGGCGGGACGGGATCGCCGTGAACGGCGGCGACCGGAACCAGATCACCGGTAACACCGTCACCAACAGCTCCGACGACGTGACCGGACGCGACGGCATCCGGATCGGCTCGACGAACTCGGTGAGCTGTGACGACAACACCGTCTCGGGTAACGTCGCAACCGACGACCAGGTACCGAAGACCCAGCGCTATGGCGTGAACATCGCCACCGCATTGTGCAACCGCACCGTCGTGGGCCCCGGCAACAACCTCGACGGCAACCGCGTCGGCCCCCTGAACGACGCCGGTACCGGCACCATCCTGCAGTGAGCCCTCTCGACGCCAGCCACTCCAACGGCTGCCCACCGAAAGGAGGGATCTGCGGTCACAGTAGGCCGAACAGGTGAAATCAGAGCCATCAGGTAATACTCCCACCACGGTGCGCGACCTCTAAGCCACGAGGTTGCAGGGTAAAACTGGATGCGGATCTTCGGGGCGATCGTTCAGCGGGACCGGAGGCCTGCTGGACGGGGGCGATCCGGTATGAGCAGAACGCGCGGACCCGGAGGTGCGCGGCAACCTGATCGTCAGTGTGGTGCGCGAGTCGCCGCACAGGTACTCGGACTCACGCTGGGTACGGCCGCGGTGATCGTACTGGTCACCGCCCCGATCATGGAACCGTTGACCGGGGTCGCCGAACTGCACCTGGGGCTCGGCCTCGCCGCGGCTGCGGCCGCCGCAGCCGCGGCGATCCTCGGCGACATCGCCGCCCGGGTGTCCGGAGACACCCGGTCCGCCTGGATCGGCGCAGCGGTCGCGTTGTACTGCCTGGTGGTGCTGCCCTCCACGACGCTATGGCCGCATTCCGGCAGCGGTGACGTCGTCATCGGGACCGCACGAGTAACCGGTTTTCTGATCGTCACCGTTGCGCTGCTCGCCGCGCTGCGGCCGCCCGCCAAGGGCGGCCCCGGAGTCGGCTGGGTGGCCACCGGGGCCGGTGTGACCCTGATGCTCGCAGCGGTCGAGGTGGCTGCGCTGTTCCCCACCGCACTACCCGGCGTGCTCGCTCCGGGTGCGCTGTCGAGGATCATCCTGCTCGCGTGGTGCGGGCTCGCCCTGGCCGGGATGGTGATCGGCTACCGGCGGGACAGCCTGGCGCTGACCGGGATCTTCCTGGGGTTGGCGACGCTTGCCGCCGCACACCTCTACCGCATCGTCGCCGGCCTGGCCGTCCGCCAGGCCGACCTGGTCTTCGACGGGGTCCGGCTGCTCGGGCTGCTGGTCGTGCTCACGGGCATGATCAAGCTGACGACGCGCGGTGTTCGGACGCTGCACTCGGAGCAGCTGCGGCACCAGGAGGAGCTGCGGATCGCATCGGTGCACATCCGGCGAGCCGGCGAACGCGCCCAGGAGCGCGACCACGAGCTACGCAACGGCCTCGCGGTGATGTCCGGGATCACCCAGCTGCTGAGCGCCCCGGTGGAGTTTCCCGAACGCGAACAGCTGCGGGCTGCCGTGCTGCGCGAGCTGGCACGGCTCGCACAGATGATCGACAGCGAGAACCCGCCGAGCGACGGGCACGGCTACGACGTGGGCCGCGTGCTGCGCGACCTGGTCGTGGTTCGACGTGCGACGGGAGCGTCGATCAGCCTGGAGCTGAGTCCCGACCTGCGGGCGATGGGCACACCCGCCGTGCTCGCACAGGTCGTCACGAACCTGCTGGCCAACTGTGCACGCCATGCACCGGCTTCACCGGTCCGTATCCGAGCCGGGCCCTGCGGCTCCCGGACCATCGTCGAGGTGAGCGACGATGGCCGCGGCCTGCCGCCCGGGCAGGAGTCCCTGGTGCTCGAACGTGGAGTCCGGCATCCCTCGACCGGCGGCAGCGGTCTCGGCCTCCATGTCAGCCGTCAGCTGCTCGACAGCGAGGGCGGTGTGATCCGGTTCGCACCGAACCGGAACGGCTGTACCGCGGTGGTCGAGCTGCGCCGGGCACCAACCGAGATACGCCACAGCGAGAACTCGAGGGTACCGCTCGGGGTCAGCGAGACGGCTCCCGGTCCGTTCCCGACAGGGACACCGCGCCAGACGGGAGGTCTGGCGTCATGACCACGGCTCCGGTTCTCGTTGTCGACGATCACGAACTGGTGCGGACCACGCTTGCCTTCGCCCTGAACGCGCAGGCAATCCCCACCCATCAGTGCACGGCAACCACTCGGAAAGCCATCCTGGACGAGGCCGCGTTGCTGTCGCCCGGGCTCGTACTGCTGGACCTGGACCTGGGCCGGGACGTCCACGGCGGGCACCTCGACGGGGTCGACCTGATCGGCGAGCTGCGAGCCAAGGGGTGGAACGTGCTGGTGGTGAGCGGTAGCGGCAACCGGGAGCAGCTGGCTGCGGCCATCGCAGCCGGCGCGGTCGGCGTGGTCAGCAAGACCACCCCCTTTCCGACGCTGCACGACACGGTGATCGACGCCACCTGCGGCCGCCCGGTGATGTCCGAACAGGACCGGCAGCAGTGGCTGGAGCTCGACCAGCGATACAAGGTCGCGCTTCAGCAATGGCGCCGGCGCATGAACCGGCTGACCTCGCGCGAACACGCCGTGCTCGACAGGCTCGCGGCGGGTTGTCGGGCGGCGGCGATCGCGGAGGAGTTCGTCGTGTCACTGGCCACGGTGCGTAGCCAGATCCGTTCCATCCTGACCAAACTCGAGGTCAGCTCCCAGCTGGAGGCCGTCGCGCTGCTGCGGACGCCGGGGACCGAGGGCAGCACGCAGACCCGGTAAGCGGGGCTCCGGCCAGGAGGGCATGCAGGCGCGCCACCCGGAGCGGCCAGCTCCACTCCCGCAACATCCACTCCCGGCCCGCAGCACCCATCGCGCGCGCCCGGCCCGGATCGGCCAGCAGGCCGGCGACGGCGTCGGCCACGGCGTCGAGGTCCCGGCCGTCGACGACGTGCCCGGTGCGGCCGTCCTGCACCGTCTCCGGCGCACCGCCCGAGTCACCCGCGACCACGGGCAGCCCGCTCGCGGCGGCCTCCAGGAGCGCGATGCCCAGCCCCTCCACGTCCAGCCCGCCGCCCCGGGTGCGGCAGGGCAGGGCGAACGCGTCGCCGACGGCGTGGTGCGCCGCCAGCTCCGCGGCCGGCACCGCGCCGGTGAACACGACGTGCTCGACGACGTCGCACTCCACCGCGAGCCGGCGCAGCCGGCCACCGTAAGTGCCGTCCCCGACCAGCAGCAGCCGCGCACCCGGCACCCGAGCCCGCACTCGGGGCAGCGCCCGGATCAGCGTGTCCTGCCCCTTGCGGGCGACCAGCCGGGACACGCAGCTCACGACCGGGGCCGTACCGAGGCGGTACCGGCGACGCAGCTCGCTGCGCGCGGCCGGATCCGGAGCGAAGACCTCGGCGTCGATGCCCGAGGGCAGGTGTTCCAGTGCCGCGCCGGGACCGAAGGCGGCCGCCACCCGACCCCGGGTGTAACTCGAGATCATGGTGAGCACGTCGGTGTCGCGACCGATCCGGCGCAGCACCTGCCGGGCGCCCGGCAGCATCGACCAGCCCACCTCGTGGCCGTGCGTGCTGGCCAGCACGCACTCGATCCCGGCCCGGCGACGCAGGCCCGGTCCGAGCAAGGCCAGCGGAGCCGACGCTCCGAACCACACCGTGGTCACACCGTGCTCGCGGGCCAGCACCGTCGCCCGGTCTGCGACACCGGGCAGCGGCAGCATCAGCGACGAGGGGTGCCGGTGCACGGGATAGGGCAGCGCGGCGTCGAACTCGGCTGATCCCGGCCACGCCGGCGCGTACACAACCAACTCACCGGGCGGGAGCCGATCGGCAAGCGCCTGGAGGTAGTTCTGAATACCGCCCGTACGGGGCGGGAAGTCGTTGGTCACCAGCAGCGTGCGCACCATCCGCGCGACGCTATCGCCCGTAGCGGCAAGAACGGGCGGCGGCCGGTCCCCCACCGGCCGACCGCCGCCCCGTTCCCAGGGGAGCGGACGAGGTCTGGTTTACAAGCGCCGGGCGCCGGTGAAGGCGCTGCTCGACACCTTCTGGTACTTCACGACGTCACCGGTCTGCGGCGCATTGATCATCTTTCCCTCGCCGGCGTAGATGCCGACGTGGCTCACCGGCTGGTAGTAGAAGACGAGATCCCCGGGCTGCATGTCATCCCAGGACACCGCCTTCCCGACCCTGGCCTGCTGGCTGCTCGACCGCGGCAGCGTGACGCCCGCCTGCTGGTAGGCCCAGGAGGTGAGACCGGAACAGTCGTAGCTGCCTGGGCCCTCAGCGCCCCACTGGTAGGGCTTGCCGAGCTGGGTATGCGCCGCCCGGAGTGCCTCCACACCCACGCCGCTACCGGTGACCGGCCCGCTGGGACCGTCCTCCTCCGGTCCGGCGCGGTCGCGACGCTCTTGCGGCGTCAGGCGCTCCAGGAGCCGCTCGACCTCGTCGATGCGGATCTCCGCGTCCCGCTTGCGGGCGGCGAGCTCCTGCTCGGCCTCGGCGGCCTCGTCCGCGGCGGCCTGTGCCCGCGCGGCGGCCGCGTCGGCATCGGCCTGCGCCGTGGCCGTGCGGTCGACGACGGCCAGCAGCTGATCCAGGGAGGCCTTGTGGTCAGCGGCCAGGGTCTCCAGCGCCGACATCTGGTCGAGGAAGTCCTGCGGCGAGTCGCTGGCGAGCAGCGCGTTGAGCTGGTCGAGGTTGCCACTCTCGAAGGTCGACATCGCGACGGCGTCGACCTGGCGGCGGTAGCGCTCCTCGTCGTCCCGGGCGGCCTCGACGGCGACCCGCGCGGGCTCGACGGCTGCGCGCAGCATCTCCAGCTCGGACTGGCGGGCAGCGACAGCGTCCCTGGCCGCGTGCCACTGCTCGGTGAGGGCCTCGGCCTCGTGCTGCACCTGCTCCAGCTGGGCAGCGGCGTCGGTCGCGCTGTCCGGAGGCGGAGGCGGAGGCTGGGGCTGGGCACCCGCCGGGGTGACACCGAGAACCAGGGTCAGGAGCGTCGCGAGTACCACGGCACCCGTGGGCACCGCGTAGCGCCAATGGCGGACGCATCGCTCCTGCCACCGACGGAACGTCCGGCGAGAGCCGGATGGGTTACGCCAGGGCGGCATCACGCGGACAGATCTCCTCTCCCGGTGACCTTGCGTCGCCATTCGGGTCGAATGGCTGAACCTCCCGCAAGGACTCGGGGAGACTACGGAGACCGGCCAGCCGGGTCCAACCCATGCCCCACCTGACATAGCGCCGTCATGAGGTCACCCACACGAGATACAACACGAACACAACCGGTTTGAGAACGACGTGATATCACCCAACGTCACGAGTGTGCGGCTCGGTGTCGACATCAGAGGTCGCTCGGCGCGGGGGAGCCGCCACCAGCCGCAGCCTCGGCACTAGGCCTTGATCCGCGAGCACCTCGAGAGCGCGTCGCTCCGGTGCGTCGAGCTGTACGATCGGCGCGCCGGACGGCAGGTCTGAACCCTCCGCGGCGGCCTCCCGCGAGCCCGGCATACCCAGCAGCACGCCGATCACACAGTCTCCGCACGCGTTACCCCGAACCGCGCAGCTGTCACAGTCGATGATCACTTCTGCTCCTTCGACGGTCGTTCGTTCTCGACGTCGCCGACGTTAGGAGCACCCACCGACATTTTCCCCACGACGTCGGGATCCAGGCCCCGCGGAACTTGGTCAGCCACGGACCAGCCGCGTCAGCAACACCGCCGAGGACAGTGTGTAGGCCCCGCGCCGGCGCACCGACTCCACGACGGCCCGGTCGGCGGTGGCCACGACCACGGGCCGGCCCTCCGGTTCCAGGGCCACCAGGTCCCGGATCACGTCGTCGGCCTGCACCCCGGGGTCGCTGAACAGCACGCGCACCCCGCGGGAGCCCCGCATGGGTGCGGTGACGACACCCGCCCCGTCGAACACGACGGTGATCTCCGCGCCGGTGCGTGCGGCCATCGCGGCGAGCTGCCCGACGAGCCGGGTGCGCTGGTCGGCGAGCGGCAGCTCGGGATAGCCGGTCTTGCTGACGTTGTAGCCGTCGACGATCAGGTGCACCGACCGCACCGCGAGCAGTGCGTCGAGAGCGGCGAGCCCGTCCGCCGCCGCCCCACCGCGCGCGGCCTGCGCACCGGCGATCAGGTCGGCGGGCCGCGGCCCACCGCCACCCAGCGCCAGTTCCCGCCGCAACCCGTCCACCGCACCGCTCAGGGTGTCCACCAGCAGCGACAGGCGCACCTCGTCGGCCTTGCGGGCCTCGCGGGCAGCCTGGCGGGCCACCGCCACCTCGGCGCCGGCCCGGTCGGCCCGGCGCCGCTCGGCATCGGCCCGGCCGCGCTCGCGGTCCCGTTCGGACAGGGCGGTGGCAAGGTCGTCCGCGGCCGACCGGCGCAGCTCGTCGGCGGCCTGCTCGGCGGCCACCCGCGCGTCGAGCGCGGCCCGCAGCTTCGCGCCCTGCTCGGAGACGCGGCGGCGCAGCTGCTGGTACTCGGCGTCGCGCAGGTGCCCGGCCGTACGCGCCTGCGCGCGCGCCTCGGCCAGCTCCCCGCGGAACCGCTCGAGCTCGGCGGTGAGCTTGTCCACCCGCGACAGCGCCGCGTCGCGCTCGGCCAGCAGCTCGACGACCTCCCCCCGACGCGCAGCCGCGGCCACCGTGGCGGCGGCCGTGGCCGCACCGGTGAGAACCGCCGCCGCGGCGGCGGTCAGCGGGTCGTCCGCGGCACCGGTCAGCTCGCCGGGACGGTGCTCCTCCCACCAGGCGACAACGGCCGTGCGGAACGCCGTAGAGCCGGCCAGCTCGGCCATGAGGGCCGCGCCGCCCAGCTTGGCGCGCTTGGCCGGGGTGAAGCGAGCCAAGCGCCGCAGCGACGCGGGAACCTCCGTGGCCGGCATGGCCCCCACAGCGACAGCGGCCACGCCGGCCAGCCGCGCCCGCACGGGCTCGGGGAGCCGTTCCCAGTCCACGGGAGCGGGCGGGGCCCCGGCACCGGCGGCCGCCACCTGCTCCTCGGCAACCGACGACGCGGCCTCGCCCCTCTCGGGCGGGCCGGGCGGGCCGTCGGACCGTGACATCGCACCAGGTTATCCTTATTCCCGTCGCACCCCGCTCATCCGGACGCGCCGAGCCGAGGTCTGCGCCGTGATCGACGACCTGCGCTGCGCAGTCGTTCAGGCGCGCAGGCTGGTCGACAGCTCGACCCAGCGCGCCAGCAGGGCCTGCGCCGCGCCGGAGTCGACCGCAGCCGCCGCCCGCTCCAGCGCCGCGGGAAACGCCGAGGCCAGGTGCGCGGGCGCCCCGTCGAACGCCACCAGCGCACCCGCCGCGTTGAGCAGTACCGCGTCCCGCACCGGGCCGCGCTCCCCCGCTACCACCGCGCGGAAGGCGGCGGCGTTGGCGGCCGGGTCGCCGCCGCGCAGATCCTCCCGGATGGCGGGGGTCATGCCGAGGAGGACCGGATCGAGGACCTCGACCCGCACCTCGCCGTCCCCGACCACCCACACCGTGGTCGTGGTCGTGGTCGTCAGCTCGTCGAGGCCGTCGTCCCCGCGCACCACCAGGACCGACGCCCCGCGGCCCGCGAACACCTCGGCGATCACCGGGGCGAGCCGGGCGTCCGCGCAGCCGACCAGCGCCGCGAGGGGCTGCGCCGGGTTCGTCAGCGGGCCGAGCACGTTCATCGCGGTAGGCACGCCCAGCTCGCGGCGCAGGCCACCGGCGTGCCGCATGGCCGGGTGGAACACCGGCGCGAAGCAGAACCCGATCCCGATCCCGGCGACGCACGCCGCCACCCCGTCCGGCGGCAGGTCCACGGCCACGCCCAGCTCCTCGAGCACGTCGGCGGCCCCGCACGCGGACGACGCGGCCCGGTTTCCGTGTTTGACCACCGGCACCCCGGCCGCGGCCACCACGACCGCCGCCATCGAGGAGATGTTGACCGTGTGTGCCTGATCACCACCCGTGCCGACGACATCGACGGCCGGTCCCGGGGCGACCACCCGCCGGGCGTGGCGCAGCATCGCGTCGGCGAGCCCGGTGATCTCCGCGGGCGTCTCGCCCTTGACGCGCAAGGCCACCAGGAACCCCGCCAGCTGCGCCGGCGTGGCCTCGGCGCAGAGCACCCGGTCCATCACCCACTCGGTGTCGGCGGCGTCGAGGTGCTCGCCCCGGATCAGCCGGCCGAGGACGGCGGACCAGGTGAGCGGGCCGCGGTCAGCCACGGGTCACGGGGTCGACGCCGGCGGTGTCGATGGCGCCCCCAGCCAGGGACCGGCGCAGGACCTCGGCCACCGTCCCGGCGGCGGTGACCGGGTCGAGCGGGTGTAGGAGCACCGCGTCGGCCTGCGACCACGTGGCAAGCCACCGGTCATCCCGCCGGCGCACGGTGACGATGATCGGCGGGCAGTCCTCGAGCTCGTTCTTCAGCTGGCGTGACAGCCCCATCCCCCCCGTCGGCTGGGCCTCGCCGTCGAGGATCGCGAGGGCCACGACACCGGAGTCGGCCGCGGTCAACACCTCGGCGATGCCCCCCGTCTCCAGGAAGCGCACCCGACCCAGGTCCGGCGCCGGGCGCGGACCGATGGCCGAGGTGATGGCCTCGCGGACCTCGGGACGATGGCTGAACACCAGCACGGTCAGGGGCTCGTGCTCGACGGGGCTGTTCACGGCGGGAACTGTAGTGGGCCGCCCGTCGGGGGATCGACCCGTGACCGACGTCCCAGGTATCCCGACAGGCTGTAGAAGATGACCGGGGGTAATAATGCCCCTGTGACGACAGCGGCTCCCAGCATCAGCGCGCGCATCCACTCGCTGAACCGCCCGAATCTGGTCAGCGTGGGCACCATCGTCTGGCTGTCCAGCGAGCTGATGTTCTTTGCCGGGCTGTTCGCGATCTACTTCACCGCACGGGCGCAGAACCCGCTGGGCGCGGAATGGCCGCCCGCTCCCACCGAGCTGAACGTGCCCTACGCGCTGGTAGTGACGATCATCCTGGTGGCGTCCTCGTTCACCTGCCAGTTCGGGGTGTTCGCCGCCGAGCGCGGCGACGTGTTCGGGCTACGCCGGTGGTACCTGCTGACGCTTGCGATGGGCACCGCCTTCGTGCTCGGCCAGGTCAACGAGTACCGCGTGCTGGTCACCGAGCACGCCACCACGCTGGCCTCGAGCGCCTACGGCACCGTGTTCTACATGGCGACCGGGTTCCATGCCCTGCACGTCACCGGGGGTCTCTTCGCGTTCATCTACCTGCTGATCCGCACCAAGCTGAGCAAGTTCACCCCGGCGCAGGCCACCGCCGCGATCGTCGTGTCGTACTACTGGCACTTCGTCGACGTGGTGTGGGTGGGCCTGTTCGCCGTCATCTACTTCATTCGCTGAACGCAAGGGCTGGAAGACGCAGACGATGACCCCCACATCTCCCTCGATGCCCCCGCGCAGCCGGTTCCGCCGCCGCGTGGCGGGCGCGGTAGCGCTGGGCCTCGGCCTGCTCACCGCGGGTGGCCTCTACACCGCGTTCGCCCCGCAACCGCAGGTCGCCACCGCGCAGGGCGATGCGGCCCTGCTCGCCCAGGGCCAGGCCCTCTACAACAACGCCTGCATCACCTGCCACGGCTCCAACCTGCAGGGCGTCACCGACCAGGGGCCGAGCCTGATCGGCACCGGTGATGCCGCGGTCTACTTCCAGGTCTCGAGCGGCCGGATGCCGCTGGCGCGCCAGGAGGCGCAGGCCGCCCGCAAACCACCGCCGCCGCAGTTCGACCCGACCACCGAGCAGGGCGCAGCCAACATCGACGCCCTCGGTGCCTTCATCCAGGCCGGCGGCGGTGGTCCCACCCGCCCCGCGCAGTCCGGTGTCGCGCTGCGCGGCGAGGACCCGGCCCGCGGCGGTGAGCTGTTCCGCCTCAACTGCGCGTCGTGCCACAACTTCACCGGGCGCGGCGGTGCGCTGTCCTCGGGCAAGGACGCCCCCTCGCTGGACCAGGCGAGTGAGCTGCAGGCCTACACCGCGATGCTCTCTGGCCCCCAGAGCATGCCCCGGTTCTCCGACCGGCAGCTCACCCCGGAGGAGAAGAAGGACATCATCGCCTATGTCGAGTCGGTGCAGGGCACGGACGTGCAGGGCCTCGGCGGCTACGCGCTCGGTGGCATCGGCCCGGTGTCCGAGGGCCTGGTGGCCTTCATCGTCCTGCTGGCATCGCTGATCGGTTTCGCACTCTGGCTCGGAGCGAAGTCATGACCCTTTCCCATTCCGACCAAGGGGCCGAGGCGCACCTCTCACGGCAGCCGACGGCCGCCGAACTGGCGGAGATGACTCCCGACCAGCTTGCGCGGCTCGCTTCCGAGCTCGATGACGTCGAGGTCCTGCACAACCAGCGCAAGTGGCCGATCCCCGGCACCCGCGCCGAGAAGCGCGCCGAACGCAGCGTCGCGGTGTGGTTCGGCATCTCCGCGCTGTCCGGACTGGCCTTCCTGGTGGCCTTCCTCGCCTGGCCCTACGAGTACCGGGCGTTCAACGAGGACGGCCACGTCCTCTACGCCCTCTACACGCCGGTCATCGGGTTCACGTTCGGGATGTCGGTTCTCGCGCTGGGCATCGGCGTCATCGTCTATGTCAAGAAGTTCTTCCCCGACGAGGTGTCGGTCCAGCAACGCCACGACGGCGCCTCCGACGAGCTCGCCCGCCGGACCGTGGTCGCCCAGCTCGGCAAGGCCGGGCAGGACACCGGCATCGCGCGCCGATCCATGATCAAACGTTCGGCGGGCGCCGCGACCGGCGTCTTCGGCCTCGGACTCGGTGTCGTCGCGATCGCGCCGCTGATCCGGAACCCGTGGAAGGACGATGCCGACGCCGCACTGTGGACCACCGGTTGGGAGCCGGTCAACGGCGAGACGGTGTACCTGCGCCGGGACACCGGGATCCCCGACGAGATCTCTCTCGTCCGACCGGAGGACCAGGCGCCCGGCTCCATGGAGACGGTCTTCCCGTTCCGGGAGTCCGAGCGTGGCGATGAGGAGGCCCTGCTCCGCGCGCTGCGGCGGTCCGACGTGCCGGTCATGCTGATCCGCCTGCGGCCGGGCACCGAGGTCGTTCAACGCGCCGACCAGGAGGACTTCAACTTCGGCGACTTCTACGCCTACTCGAAGGTCTGCACGCACCTGGGCTGCCCGACATCGCTGTACGAGACTCAGAGCCAGCGCATCCTGTGCCCGTGCCACCAGTCGCAGTTCCTCGCCACCGAGTACGCCAAGCCGATCTTCGGCCCGGCCACCAGGCCGCTGCCCCAACTTCCGATTACCGTCAACGACGAAGGCTTCTTCGTGGCACGCAGCGACTTCGTCGAGCCCATCGGCCCGGCCTTCTGGGAGCTGCCAGCAGCGTCGCGCCCGCCGACCCAGCCTTCTGGGAGCTGAGCACATGAGCGCAAGCACGACACCCCCCAGCTCAGACAGCAACGGGCTGCAGGCCAAGGCAGGCCAGGCTCTCGACGAGCTGGACCAGCGCTACCACCCGGCTGCGGGCATGCGCAAGCAGTTCAACAAGGTCTTCCCGACGCACTGGTCGTTCATGCTCGGGGAGATCGCGCTCTACAGCTTCATCGTGCTGCTGCTGTCGGGCACCTACCTGGCCCTGTTCTTCGACCCGTCGATGACCGAGGTCGTCTACGAGGGGCCGTTCGACACCCTGCGCGGGGTGCACATGAGCCGCGCGTTCGCGAGCTCGCTGGAGATCTCCTTCGAGGTGCGCGGCGGGCTGTTCGTCCGGCAGGTGCACCACTGGTCCGCGCTGCTGTTCGTGGCCGCGATGGTCGCCCACATGTTCCGCACGTTCTTCACCGGAGCGTTCCGCAAGCCGCGCGAGGCCAACTGGGTCATCGGCGTCCTGCTGCTCTTCCTGGGTTTCGTAGAGGGCTTCACCGGCTACTCGCTGCCTGACGACCTGCTCTCGGGCACCGGCCTGCGGATCGCCTCCGGGTTCATCCTGTCGATCCCGGTGATCGGGACCTGGACGCACTGGGCGCTGTTCGGCGGCGAGTTCCCCGGTACCGAGATCATCCCGCGGCTCTACATCGTCCACGTGCTGCTGGTCCCGGGCATCCTGCTGGCGCTCATCGCGGTGCACGTCGGGCTGGTCTGGTATCAGAAGCACACCCAGTTCCCCGGCCCCGGCCGCAGCGAGGGCAACGTCGTCGGCGTCCGGATCCTGCCGGCGTTCGCGGCCAAGGGTGGCGCGTTCTTCGCCGTCTGCGTCGGCGTTATGGCAATCATGAGCGGGCTGTTCCAGATCAACCCGATCTGGAACTTCGGCCCCTACAACCCCGCCCAGATCTCGGCGGGATCCCAACCGGACTGGTACGTGCTCTATACCGAGGGAATGCTCCGGATCTTCCCGCCGTGGGACATCTATATCGGGGACTACAACATCCCGCCGGCTTTCTGGGCGAGCCCGGCGTTCCTGCCGGTGCTCTACGTGCTCGCCGCGATCTACCCGACGATCGAACGCCGGTTCACCGGGGACAACGCGCTGCACAACCTGCTGCAGCGCCCCCGGGACGTGCCGGTCCGCACCTCGCTGGGCGTCATGGCCATCGCGTTCTACGTGGTACTGGTGCTGAGTGGCAGCAACGATCTGATCGCGTTCTTCTTCGACGTCTCGCTCAACGCCACCACCTGGGCCGGCCGGATCGGGGTTCTGGTGGTCCCGCCGCTCGCCTATTACGTCACCTACCGCATCTGCATCGGCCTGCAGCGTTCGGACCGGACGGTCCTGGAGCACGGCATCGAGACCGGCATCATCAAGCGACTCCCGCACGGCGAGTTCATCGAGGTGCACCAGCCGCTGGCCGGGGTCGACGCCCACGGCCACCCGATCCCGCTGGCCTACCAGGGTGCACCGGTGCCCAAGCGGATGAACAAGCTGGGTATGGGTGGCACGCCGGTGCAGGGCTCGCTGCTCACGCCGGACCCGGTCGAGGAGATCCGGGCGCTGGAGCGGGCGCGGGCCGAGGAAGCGGCCGCCGAGGCCGCTATGAACGGCAGCCACCTCGGGGACTCCTCCCGCGAGGCACATCCCGAACAGCGCCCGGCGCTGGCTGGCCGGCCAGACGCGGGCAATCCGAAGGACATCGCCGACTGACCTCGACAAACGCCGCACGTCACGGCTGGCTCCGTGGCCGGTCCACCACCCGGACGGGGCAGGGGGCTTGGCCGTGCCCGAACGGCCACGCTATGGTTTCTCCATGCGTATCCCGCTTACTCCCGGCGTGGCCGTAGTGCCGCGTGTCGGCTAAGTCAGGACACCGACGCGCGCACCGGTTCACCCACCGAGGCCTGGCTCGGGTCCCCACGTGAATACGGACCCCGGAGTCGATAATGAACGTTCTGGACCACACCCCCCGCGCGGCCTATACCCCCCGAACATACCGCCGCCACGAAATCGTCACGACCGGTGGCATGGACGGGGTGCTGCGCATCGGTGCGACACTGCGTGCCTGCGGCTTTCCGGTCTGCGACTTCTCCGCCGACGTCCGCGACGGCGTCCCCTACAGCAGCGTTACCTGCACGGTCTCGCTGACAAGCGCCGAATCGGCGACCTTTGCCGACCAGCTGGGGGCGCTACCCGCGGTCGTGTCCGTCGGCCCCTGCTGACCCCGGGTCGGCGGCCGCCGGATCCGGTGGCTGTGGACCTCACCGCCCTCAGGCTGATCTGCCCCACTACACTGGGGAGAACCGCCTGAGGAGATGCTCGTGCCCACCGCACACCCTGCCGAGCCGGGTTGCAGGCGGAGGAGCGGCCCGAGCCTGCGCGCTGTCCACCGGCACACGTCCGGCGGTCGGGCCCGTCCCGGTCCGGTCCCTGCATGACCGCGTTGCTGTCCGCGCTGGGACTGCTGGCCGTCGTCGCGCTCACCCTCGGCACCGCGATCTCGGTGGCCTCGGAGTTCGCCCTCACCGCGCTGGAACGCAGCCAGGTCGACGCGCACGTCGCCGAGGTCGGGGACCGGCGCGCCCGGGCGGTGCAGCGCGCCCACCGGGGGCTGTCGTTCCAGCTGTCGGGCAGCCAGCTCGGCATCACCGTGACGACGCTGGTCACCGGCTACGTCGCCGAGCCCGCGATCGCATCACTGTTCCGGCCGGGGCTGAGCGCCCTCGGGCTGTCCGACGGGCTCGCCGCGGGCACCGCCACCGTCGCGTCCCTGCTGCTAGCCACAGCGGCGTCCATGGTGTTCGGGGAGCTCGTCCCGAAGAACCTGGCGATCGCCGACCCGTTGCGGACCGCCCGCGCCGTGGTCTGGCTGCAGAGCGGCTTCGCATCCGCCTTCCGCTGGCTGATCAGCGGGCTCAACGCGGCGGCCAACGCCATCGTGCGGCGCCTCGGCGTGGAACCCGCCGAGGAGCTCCGGTCGGCCCGCTCGCCCCACGAGCTCGGCTCGCTGGTCCGCTCCAGCGCGCAACACGGCACCCTCGACGCCAGCACGGCCACCCTGCTGGACCGCTCCCTGCGCTTCACCGACCGCGTCGCCGAGGACCTGATGACGCCACGGGTCCGGGTCGAGTCGATCGACGCCGACGACACGGTCGCCGACCTCGTCGCGCTGTCGCGGCGCAGTGGCTTCTCCCGATTTCCGGTGCACGACCGCGATCCCGACGCCGTGCTCGGGGTGGTGCACGTCAAACAGGCGTTCGGGGTACCCGACCGGGACCACACCGTCCTGCGCGATCTCGTCCAGCCGGTGCCGACGGTGCCCTCCTCGCTCGACGGCGACGCGCTGCTCACCCGGCTGCGCGGTTCCGGCCTGCAGTTCGCGGTCGTCGTCGACGAGTACGGCGGCACCGCGGGCATCGTCACGCTGGAGGACCTCGTCGAGGAGATCGTCGGCGACGTCCGCGACGAGCACGACCGCGCCGAGCAGGCGCAGGTCCGGCCGCTCGGCCGGGGCAGCTGGCTGGTGTCCGGGCTGCTGCGCGACCACGAGGTGACCGACGCCACCGGGTTCGTGGTCCCCCCCGGGGACTACGAGACCCTCGCCGGCCTGGTGCTGGCCCGGCTCGGACGCATCCCCGACGTCGGCGACGACCTGGTCGTCGACGACTGGCGGCTCACCGTGATGCGCCGGGACCGCAACCGGATCGCCGAGCTGCGGCTGGCCCGCCCAGACGAGGAGGCCACCCGTGGGTAACGACCTGCTCGCGCTCCTGGCGGCGGTAGCGCTGCTGGCAGCGAACGCGTTCTTCGTCGGCGCCGAGTTCGCGCTGATCTCCGCCCGACGGGACCGGCTCGAGGCGATGGCCGGTTCCGGCACGCCGGGAGCGCGCACGGTGCTGCGGGCCGGCACCGATCTGTCCCGCATGCTCGCGGCGTCGCAGCTGGGCATCACGATCTGCTCGCTGCTGCTGGGCCGCCTCGGCGAGCCCGCGGTCGCGCACCTCATCGAGGCACCGCTGGAGTGGGTGGGCCTGCCAGCGGTCGTCCTGGAGCCGATCGCGTTCGCGGTGTCGCTGGCCATCGTCGTGGTCGCGCACATCCTGCTCGGCGAGATGGTGCCGAAGAACATCGCGATCGCCGGCCCGGAACGCACCGCGATCTGGCTGGTGCCCCCGTTCCTGGTGTTCACCACCGTCATGCGCCCGTTGATCGGGCTGTTCAACGTGCTGGCCAACGGCGTCCTGCGACTGCTGGGGGTGCAGCCGCGCGACGAGCTGGAGACCGCGTTCACCACCGGTGAGCTGGCCGACCTGATCGCCGAGTCCAGCCGGGAGGGCCTGCTCGACGACGACCAGTCCCGCCGGCTCACCCGCACGCTCAGCTCCGCCGAGGCCACCGCCGCCGACGTCCTGGTACCCCGCGCGGAGCTGGTGACCCTCCCGTCGCGCCCGACGGTCGGCGACGTGGCACTCCTCGTGGCCGACACCGGCTTCTCCCGGTTCCCGCTGCTGACCCCGGACGGCAGGCTCGCCGGCTACCTGCATGTCAAGGACATCCTCGACCTCGTCGACGACCCGTACGCCGCCGTGCCCGCGGAGCGGGTACGCGGGCTCCCGGAGGTGCCCGCCGACGCGCGGCTCGACGAGGCGCTGGCCGTGCTGCGACGGTCGAGGGCGCACGTGGGCCGAGCGGTGGACCGCCGCGGCGAGACGGTGGGCGTCGTCGCGATGGAGGACCTCGTGGAGCACTACGTCGGCGAGGTCCGGGACGCGACGCACACCTCCCGGGAACGGACCTGACCTGAAGTCGGGTCGAGGCCGCAGGCTCGCCACCGGACACCGACCACAGCATCGACATTTCCGGTCTCGCGAACCCGTCCACCCAGAACTGGCGCATACCTGCTCCGAGCGCCCTGAACCGCACGTATCTGCGGCGATCTCCGGTGCTCTTCCTCACCGGGGGTGGGCGGGGCCTGGGGGGTGTCCCGCCCACTCGGGGGTGTCCCACTCATTCGAGACCGCAGGGGCGACCGCCAGTTCGTAGCGACTCGACCGCCAGTTCGTACCGACTCGCGGGCTAAGGGGCGGGGCAGGTGCAGTGGAGGTTGCGGTCGCCGTGGGCGCTGTCGATGCGGCGGACGGGGGGCCACACCTTACGGTCGTGCACGCCCGGTGTCGCGCTGGACGGGTAGGCGGCCAGGTCGCGGGGGTAGGGGTGGTCCCACTTGTCCACCAGGCAGGCGACCGTGTGCGGGGCCCCGCGCAGTGGGTTGTCCGCCACCGGCCACTCCCCCGCCGCCACCCGCGCGATCTCGCCGCGAATGCCGATCATGGCGTCGACGAACCGGTCGATCTCGGCGAGGTCCTCGCTCTCGGTGGGTTCCACCATGAGCGTGCCCGCGACCGGGAACGACATCGTCGGGGCGTGCAGGCCGTAGTCGATGAGCCGCTTGGCCACGTCCTCGACGGTCACCCCGGATTCCGTGGTGACTGCCCGCAGATCCAGGATGCACTCGTGGGCCACGTAGCCACGCTGCCCCGCGTAGAGCACCGGGTAGTGCTCGTCCAGGCGCCGCGCGACGTAGTTGGCGGCCGCGATCGCGGTGAGGGTCGCGCGGCGCAGGCCGTCGCGGCCCATCAGGCGCAGGTAGGCCCACGAGATCGGGAGTACCCCGGCACTGCCGTGCGGGGCCGCCGACACCGCCCCGACGGTGCCGGCGCCGGGCAGGAACGGCGCCAGGTGCTCGGCCACCGCGATCGGCCCGACGCCCGGGCCGCCACCGCCGTGCGGGATGCAGAAGGTCTTGTGCAGGTTGAGGTGACTGACATCGCCGCCGAACGCCCCGGGCCGGGCCAGCCCGACAAGCGCGTTGAGGTTGGCGCCGTCCACGTAGACCTGGCCACCGGCGCCGTGCACGGCGTCGCACACCGCACCGACACCCGCCTCGAACACCCCGTGCGTCGACGGGTAGGTGATCATCAGGGCGGCGAGGGAGCGGCCGTGCTCGTCGATCCGGGCGCGCAGGTCGGCAAGGTCGACGTCGCCGGCCGCGTCGGTTCGCACGACGACGACGCGCAAGCCGGCCATTACCGCGGACGCCGCGTTGGTGCCGTGCGCGCTGGCCGGGATGAGGCAGACGTCGCGGTGCGCCTCGCCGCGGCTGCGGTGGTAGGCGGCGATCGCGAGCAGCCCGGCGAGCTCGCCCTGGCTGCCGGCGTTGGGTTGCAGTGACACCGCGGCGTACCCGGTGAGCTCAGCGAGCCAGCGCTCCAGGTCGCTGATCAGCTCCAGCGTTCCGGCGGCGTCCGCGGGAGGTGCGAACGGGTGCAGGTCGGCGAACGCAGGCCAGGTGATCGGCTCCATCTCGGCGGCCGCGTTGAGCTTCATCGTGCACGACCCGAGCGGGATCATCGTGCGGTCCAGGGCCAGGTCGGCGTCGGCGAGGCGGCGCAGCCAGCGCATCAGCGAGGTCTCGCTGCGGTGGTCGTGGAAGACCGGGTGGGTCAGGTACGCGCTGGTGCGCACGAGCGCGGCGGGGAGCGCGTCCGCAGTGCCGGCGTCGAGCACATCGATGTCCCCGGCCACCCCGAACGCCGACAGGACGGCGTCGAGGTGCGCGGTGGTCGTCACCTCGGAGCAGGCGACGGCGACGGTGTCGGCGTCGATGCGGCGCAGCGCGATCCCGGCGGCATGTGCGGCGTCGACGACGGCGTGCGCCCGGCCGGGGACGCGGGCCGCCACGGTGTCGAAGAAGGTGTCGTGGCACACCTGCACGCCCCCGCCGCGCAGCCCGGCGGCCAGCACCGCGGCCATCCGGTGCACGCGTCGCGCGACGGCGCGCAGCCCGTCCGGACCGTGGTAGACGGCGTAGCAGGCGGCGAGGACGGCGAGCAGCACCTGCGCGGTGCAGATGTTGCTGGTGGCCTTCTCGCGACGGATGTGCTGCTCGCGGGTCTGCAACGCGAGTCGCAGCGCCGGGTTGCCGTCGGCGTCGCGGGACAGCCCGACCAGCCTGCCGGGGAGCTGGCGCGCGTGTCGCTGCTGCACCGACAGGAAACCGGCGTGCGGGCCGCCGAAGCCCAGCGGCACCCCGAAGCGCTGCGCGGTCCCCACCGCCGCGTCGGCGCCCAGCTCACCGGGCGGGGTGAGCAGGGTCAGGGCCAGCAGGTCGGCCGCGACGGCGACCAGCGCGCCGCGCTCGTGCGCGGCCGCGATCAGCGCCGACGGGTCGCGCACCGCGCCGGAGGCGCCCGGGTAGGACAGCAGCACCCCGAACAGCTCCCCGGCGGGCAGCCCCTCGGCGAGGTCGGCGACGACCAGCTCGATGCCCAGCGGCGCGGCGCGGGTGCGCAGCACCTCGATCGTCTGCGGCAGGGTGTCGGCGTCCACCACGAACCGCGCCGAGTCCGACCGGCCGCCGGCCCGGCGCAGCAGCGTCATCGCCTCGGCGGCGGCGGTGGCCTCGTCGAGCAGCGACGCCCCGGCGACCGGCAGGCCGGTCAGATCGGCGATTGTCGTCTGGAAGGTCAGCAACGCCTCCAGCCGTCCCTGGCTGATCTCGGGCTGGTAGGGCGTGTATGCCGTGTACCAGGCCGGGTTCTCCAACACGTTGCGGCGGATCACCGGTGGGGTGACGGTGCCGGCGTAGCCGAGCCCGATCATCGGGACGGTCACGGTGTTGCGCGCGGCGAGTGCACGCAGCGCGGCGAGCACCTCGGATTCGGACGCGGCCGGTGGCAGCGTCGAGGCCACCGACCCGTCGTCGAGGATGCTGTCCGGCAATGCGGCGGCAGCCAGATCGTCGAGCGACCCCACCCCGACGACGGCCAGCATCCTGGCTAGCTCGCCGCCGCGCGGGCCGATGTGTCGGTCGGCGAACGGCGTGTCCGCCGCCAGCTCGGTGAGGGGAATGCGGTCGGTGCTCACGGGCGCCTCCGGGTTCGAGCAAGCAGGAACAGGCCCTCCCCCTCTGTCCCACCCGAATCCGGGTGCCTGAGAGATTCACCCGGCCGGTGGCCCGGACTTTCCCCGTCGGCGGACGGCGGCTCCCATGAGGGCACCGCCGTCACTTTCCAGAGGCGTCTCGCCCGCGCAGTCCGTCATGCCTGAGAGGTTCCGGAGAGGGTTTGCTCCTTCGGCGCCCGGTTCGGTGACCGGGTCTCTCCCGCGCGGGCTCGGCGACTACGTATCCGATCCTACCGCCGAGCCCGCGAACGTCCGGGGACGCTACCGGGACAGCACCGGTAGCAGCGGGTTGGTCTCGCCCGGGGCGGGCACGGACTCGTCCGGCACGTCCGGCAACGGCTCCGTCGGCACGTCCTCCAGGGAGAACGGCGTGGTGCCGTTCATCAGCGCGACGTCGCCGAGGTCGCTGTTCGCGACCGCGTAGTCGAGGGCCATCGCGAGGTCGGTCACCCCGTTGAAGACCTGGCCGTCCTGCTCGATGATGGTGCTGAGCAGGCCGAACGCGCGACCCTCGGCATCGAGGTAGGCGCTGCCGGAGTCGCCGGCGAAGCCGGGAGTGGTCGTGGAGACGATGTGGCTGCGCCCGCCCGCCGCCTCCCGCAGGTTCTGTCCCTGCTTGGCGCGCATCACCGGCAGGCCGTTGTCGTCGGCCGCGTTCTGGTAGCTGTAGATCCGCTCGCGGGGCGCGACACCATCGCTATCGAGGCCCTCCGGGCCGCCGAAGACCGGCACGCTCGAGTCGACGCGGGAGACGTCCGCGGGGTCGATCGCCACCAGCGCGAAGTCGTTGAGCTCGCAGAGGTCCGCATCGGTCTCGCCGGTCGCCTGCATGGCGATCCAGGAGCTGTAGGCGAGCTCGCCGGTGTAGTCCGTACCGTCGGCCCCCCGGATGATCACCGGAGTACCGAGTGGCGCGCTCTCGGTGGTACACCCGTTGAGGTCGGTGGCGCTACCGAGGGTGCCGCAGTGTGCGGCCGAGCCGATGAAGACACGATCTCCGCTGGTGAACACGAAGTTGGCCGTGCAGCTGCCTGCAGTGACCTCGGTCACCGGGGTGAGCAGCTCGACACCCGCCATGATGGCGGGCTCGACCGGGGCGTCCACGGGAGGAGCCGCCGGGTCGGCGTAGGCCACCAGCGGCAGCGTCACCACGCCCACCGCGGTGAGGCCGGCCGTCGCGGCAGCCAGCGCCGCCCGCCGGACAGCGCGGCCGTGTCGTGTCATAGTGCGAAAGACCATCAACGTCCCCCAGCTCAGACGGGAGGACACCCTAATGTCACCTCCCTAACGCGAAGCCTAACGACCGCGATCCGCGGAGGTGACGGAGAACCACCCTTACGAGATCGCGCGGCGGGTCCGGCGGCGGGACAACTCGTCCTCCGGGGTGTCATCGACGGAGCCGCCGTCGGCGCGTTCCACCGGGAAGTCCTTGATCGAGCCGCTGATCTCACGCATCGCACCCGACACGGCGATGCCGAAGACACCCTGCCCACCCTGGAGCAGGTCTGTGACCTCCTCGGGTGAGGAGCACTCATAGACCGTGGTGCCGTCGCTGAACAGCGTGATCCCGGCGAGGTCGCGGATGCCGCGACGGCGCAGGTGCTCGACCGCGACCCGGATGTTCTGCAGCGACACCCCGGCGTCGAGCAGCCGCTTGACGACCTTGAGGACCAGCACGTCCTTGAACGAGTAGAGCCGCTGGCTGCCCGAGCCTGCGGCACCGCGGATCGAGGGGACGACGAGCCCGGTGCGGGCCCAGTAGTCCAGCTGCCGATAGGTGATGCCGACGACCTGGCATGCGGTGGGCCCGCGGAAACCGACGAGCTGATCGGGCAGCCCGTCGAGACCGGCGCCCAGAAGGGGATCCGGGAAGAGTTCGCCCTGCTCGGGCGTGCCGGACGGCGGGTCCTCCACCGAACTCCTTCCGCCGGGGCCTGAAAGGAACCTCGGGCCCGCTGTGCAGCCGACGGTAAGCGGGTGGGCGCGGCAGGTCAACGAGGCGCGCCCACGCAGTCGGGCGGCTTTGCCCTCCGACAACCCCGCTGCTGCATCGGCCGCCTTCGACGGGCTGTCCTGCCGACCCGGCGAGCTCGGGGTTACGGCTGGGCCCCGCGGAAGTCCTCGGGCGAGATGGAGTCGAGGAACTCGCGGAACTTCTCGACCTCGTCCTCCTGCTCGTCCGGGATCACCAGGCCCGCTTCGCCGAGCACGCTCTCCTCGGCATGGATCGGCACCCCGATCCGCAGCGCCAGTGCCACCGAGTCGCTCGGTCGCGCCGACACCGTGACGCCGCCGTCGAAGATCAACTCGGCGTAGAACGTGCCCTCTTGCAGATCGGTGATCCGCACCTGCTCGAGCCGGCGGCCCAGCCCCGTGATCACGTCCTTGAGCAGGTCGTGAGTGAGCGGTCGGGCCGGCTTGACCCCCTGCTGCTCCAGGGCGATCGCGGTGGCCTCCACCGAACCGATCCAGATCGGCAGGTACCGGTCGCCGCTGGTCTCCCGCAGCAGGAGGATCGGCTGGTTCGCGGGTAGTTCCACCCGTACGCCCACGACGCGCATCTCGCTCATGCGCTCTACCTCCTCGTGACGGTCCTGCATGTCTCGACGCTACACGGGACGCCCCGCCTGCGCCCGACTCCGGACGGGCGGTGGACGGTCAGGCTCCGGGCTCGCGCGGGCCGGTGAGGAACACCAGTCGAAACTTGCCGATCTGCACCTCGTCGCCGTTGGCCAGCACGGCCGTGTCGACCGGCTCTCGGTTGACGTAGGTTCCGTTGAGGCTGCCGACGTCCACCACGACGAACTCTCCCGCGTCGTTGCGGAACTCCGCATGCCGACGGGAGACGGTGACGTCGTCGAGGAAGATGTCGCTGTCGGGGTGGCGCCCCGCACTGGTGGACGGCCGGTCGAGGAGGAACCGCGACCCCGCGTTGGGTCCGCGCTTGACCACCAGCAGGGCCGCGCCCGCCGGTAGCGCGTCGACACCGGAGACCGGCTGGTCCTGGGCAGGAGGCTCGGCCTCGGAGAGGAAGTCCGCGCGGAAGACCGAGGTGGCCTCCGGGGATCGCTCCGGGGGTACACCAGGCCCGTCGTTCGTGGTCACCTCGGGGTCTCCTCCTGGAAATATGGTTCGGCCACACTACCGTGTGCAACGGTTTTCCGACGGTCCGGTCAGCCGCCGGTCAGCTCGCGGTACGACGAGGCATCGAGCAGCTCACCCACCCCGGGCGTGGTGCCATCGACGATCTGGACATCGATCATCCAGCCGGCCTCGTAGGGACCTGAGTTGACCAGCTGGGGATTCTCCTGGAGGGCGTCGTTCACCGCGACGATCGTGCCCGACAGCGGTGCGTAGATGTCGGACACCGACTTGGTCGACTCCACCTCGCCGACCGCCGCACCAGCGGTGATGCGGTCGCCGACCGCAGGCAACGCGACGAAGACCACGTCACCGAGCTGGGTCTGGGCGTGGTCGGTGATACCGATCCGGACCACCCCGTCCCCCAGCTCGCGCACCCACTCATGGGCGTCGGTGTAGCGGAGGTCCTCGGGGATCACGCGGCGAGCCTAGGGCATGCACCCGCGGTGGCCGTCAGGAGGCGCGGCGGCCGCCGCGAGGCGGCGGGCGCGGCGTCGCTGCGCGCTGGGCTGGCGCCCCGCGCATCGCGAGCCCGAACTGCGCCAGGTACAGCATTCCCGAATACAGGTACAACGCCGTGCCCCAGGCCGCGAAGCCGTACCCGAACGGCCGCGCCAGCTCGGCGAACACCCCGGTTCCCTGCCCTGCCAGCAGCAACGGGAACGCGTACAGCAGCATGAACGTGGCACCCTTGCCGAGGTAGGTCACCGGGTACGAGCCGTAGCCGCGGCGGCGCAGCACCGGCAGCGTCGCCGCGAGCACCAGGTCACGGGCGAGCAGTGCCGCCACGGCCCACCAGGGCACGATCTCCCGGACGCCGAGCGCCACCAGCGCGGCGAGGATGTAGAGCCGGTCCACCGCGGGGTCGAGCAGGGCCCCGAGCCTGCTGTACTGCCCGAGCCAGCGCGCGAGCTTGCCGTCGAGCCAGTCGGTGATCCCGCCGATCATCAGCACGACGATCGCCCACCCGTCGGCGCGGGGGCCCAGCAGCAGGTAGACGAACAGCGGCACCCCGGCCAGCCGCAGCGCGCTGAGCAGGTTCGGGATCGTCAGGACGCGATCGGTCCCCGGCTGTGTCATCGGGGCGTCGGCCACTCCGGCAGCGTACTGGCGCGGACATCGGACTCGGTCTGCCCGCCGCCGGGTCGTCCGCGCCGGGAAGCCCGTTCGTCGCCGGTGCCCGGCGCTTCACCGCGCCGCCTCCTCGCCGGCTGCGGGGGACACCCGGCTGGCGGACATACAATGCCACTTCAGACAGTGCTGCGCCCCGGGTCGCCACTATGACGTGACGCTCTGACCCGGGTGCTGCGGTATCCGATATCGTATTCGGCTCCGGTTGGGTGCACGATGATGACGAGAGCAGGCGAGGATCTGGCGTCCCCCGATCACGCCTGCGCCGTCCCGAGCAGCGACGAGCAGCTCTGGGAGATGAGCGCCGAGTTCGTGGGCGCCGGGCTGTCGGCTCGCGAGCAGGTCACCTACTTCGACGACGGCACCGTCGAGGCCGTGCTGGAGCGGCTCGACGACAACCGGGTCCCCGTCGCCGACTCGCTGCAGACCGGTCAGCTCACCGTCGTCGCCGCCGAGCACACGCGAGCGGCCCTGCGCAGCCCTCTCGAGGCCGTCCGGGAGACGGTCCTGGACCTCATCGACTCCTCGATCGAGAGCGGGTGGACCGGCTTCCGGATGACCGGCCAGTTCAGCTACGGGCTGCGTCGAGCCGGCGGGATCGGCCTGCCCGAGTACGACGCCGCCCTGGCCGACGTGCTGCGCGGGCGACCCGCCCGCCTGCTGTGCTTCTTCGACCGGCGGCACTACCCGGACGAGGCGATCGGGCTGATGAGGTCCCTGCACGACAAGGAGATCGAGGCACCCGCGATCTACGACGACAACCTGCTGCGGATCACGAGCATCGGACCGGCGGCCCTCCGGCTGGCCGGCGAGGTCGACCACAGCAACCGCCCTCGGATCCGGCGGCTGCTGGAGACGACCCTGGATCAGGCACAGCGTTCGCACGACGCACCCACCGACATCACGCTCGACCTGTCGTCGCTGCGCTTCCTCGATGTCGCCGGCGCGGTGAGCCTGGTCCATACGGCCGAAGAGTTCCCCAGCACCCACCGACTCGTCCTCACCGGTGTCCGGCAACGGGTGCTGCGCGTGCTGGATCGTTGCGGCGCGCCGTTCGCCGCCCAGCTCACCGTCGAGCCGCGACCCGAACCACGGGAGCAGTCCCGGGGAGGGGCCATGCCGTGAAGATCGAGACGACCCGCTCGGCCCAGTCGGTCCGGCTCCAGCATGCCGTGGGGTTCTACCGCTCCGACACCGACCTGCTCGCCCAGCTGGTGCCGCTGGTCACCGCCGGGTTGGAACGCGGGCAACCAGTGGCCGTGGCGTTGCGCCCCGGCACCGAGGAGGCTCTGTACGACGTGCTCGGCAGCCCGGCCGGGCTGATCCTGCTCACCCAGCCCGACGGGCGCGACAGCAGCTCCGGTCAGACGGTCGCCGCCCGCAGGGCGCGGGAGCTACGCGAGCTCAGCACCGCCACCGGCGGTGGGCCGGTCACGGTGCTGAGCGAGCACACGAGCCGGCTCGACGGCCTCGACGGTGGCTTCTGGACCGAGCTCGACGCCGCCGTGAACATCGCGCTGGCCGAGCTGCCCATCACGCTCACCTGCCTGTTCCCGGAGCTGCCGCTGCACCCCGAGATCCTCGACGGCGCTCGGCGCAACCATCCGCTGCTGCTCGTCGGTGGCGAGCTGCGGCACAATCCCGAGCATCGCTGCCCCCGCGACGTCCTCCGCGAGTGGCCCACCCCCACCCCGGTGCTGCTCGGCCCGCCAGACCGGCGGCTGATCTTCGGCGCCTGGCAGCTGTACGAGGTGCGCGCCGCCGTCGAGCAGGCGGTGCTGGCGGCCGGTTACGAGCGGCCACGTGCCGAGGACATCGTCCTGGCCGTGAACGAGGTGGCGACCAACGCGGTCGAGCACGGTGCGACAGCGGCGGAGCTGTGCCTCTGGACCGGTTCCGACGGGTTCGTGTGCGAGGTGCACGACGGCGGCACCCTCGGCGACCCGTTGCCGGGCCTGCGCGCTCCGCACCCCTCCGAGCCCCGCGGTCGGGGCGTGTGGATAGCGCGCCAACTGTGCGACTCGCTGCACGTGTGGGCCGACCGGAGCGGCACCCACGTCCGGATGCGGGCCGGTCGGTGAGTATCATCGACCTGCACGTCAACGGACGGCGGTCACGATGGCCGGAACTGTGACGACTATGCCTCGTGGCACCGCGATCGGCCCGGAGAACACTTCTCCACGGACGCGGCGCCGCTGGGCTGCGGGCGCGTCAACAGCAGGTACCACCACATTTGGGACGACCATGTCTGACGATCAGCGACGATCTTGCATGAGGTACGTACACCGGGTGACGGTGCTCGGCTCGTTCACCCTCACCTCCAGCGACGCCACCGTGCCGCTGGGTGTGGACTCCCGCCGGCTCGTCGCGTACCTCGCGGTGCATCCCCGGCCCCAGGAGCGCGCTGCGCTCGCTGCGGATCTGTGGCCCGGCGTCCCGGCCGCAGCGGCGCAGCGCCTGCTCGCCGAGGCGAGCACCGCCATCGACGTACCGGGGCTGCTCACCGATGACGGGGACCTCGCCGCGCTCGCCGACGAGGTTGCGGTCGACCTCGCCGACGCGCTGGACCTCGTGCGCGCGCTGCCCGGCATCCCGGCGAACGACGACCCCGACACCACGCTGCTCACCGCCGACATCCTCCCCGGTTGGACCGCCGCCTGGATCGCCGTCGAGCGCGAGCGGTTCCGGCAGCTGCGCCTGCACGCGCTCGAGGAGCGCAGCCTGCGACTGTCGGCGGCCGGCCGCTACGACGAGGCCGTCGCCATGGCGCAGACGGCCGCCCAGACCGCGCCGAGCCGAGAGAGCGCGCGCCGCGTGCTCATCGAGGCGCACCTGGCGCAGGGCAACATCGCCGCGGCCGTCGCCGAGTACGACGCATACCAGGAGCTGCTGCGTTCCAGCGTCGGCGGTCCCGCGCCGACCGGGTTGGAGGCACTGTTCCCGCCGTCGCCGGCGTGGCCGGTGCTGCGGGCCCGGCGCGCCATGCCGCGCTCCGCCGTGCAGCTACCCGGCCTGCGTTCGGTCCGCACCGCCTCCGGTGGCGCCCGGCGGCTCGTCGCGGGCGGCTCCACCCCTGGCACCGCCCGCTGACGGCTCGGGTAGGCGGGTCCGCTCCCCTGCATGGCCTGTCCTGTGGGATGGCAGCATCTGCGCCATGACGAACTCCACCGCGACCAGCAGCAGCCACGGTGTGGACGCGCACCCCAACGGCACTCCGGGCGGCGACGAGGCCCGGGTCGTCGACGCGGTCCGCACCGGCCTGTTCATCGGCGGGTCCTGGCGACCCGCGGCCTCAGGTGCCACCCTGACCGTCGACGACCCGTCCACCGGCACGGCGCTGTGCGAGGTGGCCAACGCCGGGCCAGCGGACGGGTTGGACGCCCTGACCGCCGCAGCGGCGACGCAGTCGTCGTTCGCCGCGATGGCGCCGCGGGAGCGCGGCGAGATCCTCCGCCGCGCCTACGACGTGATCATGGACCGAATCGACGATCTCGCGCTGCTCATGACCCTGGAGATGGGCAAGCCCGTCGCCGAGGCGAAGGGTGAGATCACCTACGCCGCCGAGTTCTTCCGCTGGTTCTCCGAGGAGGCCGTGCGCATCGACGGCGGTTACGCGGTGGCCCCGAACGGCGCCAGCCGCTTCCTCGTGCAGCGCCAGCCCGTCGGGGTCTGCCTGCTCATCACGCCCTGGAACTTCCCGATGGCGATGGGCACCCGCAAGATCGGCCCGGCGATCGCCGCCGGGTGCTCGATGGTGCTCAAGCCCGCCTCGCAGACCCCGCTGACGATGCACGCCCTCGCCGCGATCCTGGCCGAGGTCGGGCTGCCCGACGGCGTCCTCAACCTCGTCACGACCTCGGATGCGGGCGGGGTCATGGAACCGCTGATCCGCGACGGCCGCGCCCGCAAGCTCTCCTTCACCGGCTCCACGCCGACCGGCCGGTTGCTGCTGGAACAGGCTGCGGAGAAGGTGCTGCGGACCTCGATGGAGCTGGGCGGCAACGCGCCGTTCCTGGTGTTCGACGACGCCGACCTCGACGCCGCCGTGGAGGGCGCGATGCTCGCCAAGATGCGCAACATGGGCGAGGCGTGCACGGCAGCCAACCGGTTCCTCGTGCACCGCCGCGTCGCCGGCCCGTTCGCCGACCGCCTCGCCGAGCGGATGGGCGCGCTCACCGTCGGCCGCGGCACCGAGAAGGGCGTGCAGGTCGGCCCGCTGATCGACGCGAAGGGTCGGGACAAGGTCGTCGAGCTCGTGGGGGACGCCCTGGACCGCGGTGCCGCGGTCCGGGTGGGCGCCGAGCCGATGGCCGGGCCCGGCTACTTCTACCCGCCGACGGTGCTCACCGGCGTGCCGCGGGACGCCCGGCTCGCCCACGAGGAGATCTTCGGTCCGGTGGCCGCGATCACCGTGTTCGACGACGAGGACGAGGCCGTCGCGACGGCCAACGACACCACGTTCGGGCTGGTCAGCTACCTGTACACGGAGAACCTGACGCGAGCGCTGCGGGTGTCGGAGCGGCTGGAGACCGGGATGATCGGCCTCAACACCGGCCTGGTCTCCAATCCGGCGGCCCCGTTCGGCGGCGTCAAGCAGTCCGGGCTCGGCCGCGAGGGCGGCAGCGTCGGGATCGAGGAGTTCCTGGAGACGAAGTACGTCGCGATCGGCTTCGGCGGCTGACCGTCGACGACGCGACCCGCCACGAGCTCCTGGATCCGCTCAGGTCACGATTCACCGCCAGTTAGTCGCACACCCTTTGCGGCTGCCGCTTCGCCGCGTCTAGTCTGACCCGTGCCACCCGTTCGGGTGGCACGGTGTGACTGGTGAGGGAGGTCGGCATGGTCGTCGCCATGCACATGAGCGACGGGCTGGTGACCGCGCCGACAGCGGCGGTCTTCGGTCTGATCGCCGTGATCGGGCTGGCGGTCGCCGTCAGTCGCGCCCGGGTGGATCTCGACGACCGGACGGCGCCGATGGCCGGCCTGGTCACCGCGTTCGTCTTCGCGGTTCAGATGATCAACTTTCCGATCCTGCCAGGCGCGAGCGGGCACCTGCTGGGCGGTGCGCTCGTCGCGATCCTCGTCGGTCCGTGGGTCGGGTCGCTGTGCATCGCGATCGTGCTCGCGGTGCAGGCGCTGCTCTTCGCCGACGGCGGGCTCACCGCGCTGGGCACCAACATCGTCAACATGGCTCTGGTCGGGGTGTTCGTCGGCTACGCGGTGGCGCTCGCGCTGCGCGGGCTCGCGCGCCGCAGTCGTGCCGGGCTGGTCTGCACCGCGTTTCTCGCGGCCCTGATCAACACCGTTGTCGCGGCGCTGGCGTTCGTGCTGGAGTACGCGATCGGCGGAGCCGGCGGAGCCTCGCTCGGTACCGTGCTCGCCCTGATGGTCGGGCTGCACGTCCTGATCGGCATCGGCGAGGGGATCATCACCGCGGCCACCGTCGGCGCCGTCGCGTCGGTGCGTCCCGACCTCGTCCACCTGCTGCGCGGGGCACCCACCCTGCTGCACCTGCGCCGTTCCGAGGACGTTCCGGAGCGGAGCGCATCGTGAGCTCATCTGCGACCAACCGCCGGGCCACCGGCTTCCTCGTCGGGTTCCTCCTCATCGCGCTGCTCATCGCCGGCGGACTGTCGTACTTCGCCAGCTCAGACCCGGACGGGCTCGACAGCGTCACGCTGTCGGGCTGCCAGCTGAACGCGGACGGTGAGCCGGCGGGCGGTACCTGCATCGCCCGCAACGCCCAGGACCCCGCGACGGCCGGCAGTCCGCTGGCCGACTACAGCGTCGCCGGCAGCGACGGCACGGTGGGACTGGCCGGTGTGCTCGGCGTCGTGGTCACGCTGGTGGTGGCCGGTGGGTTGTTCTGGGTACTGCGGCGTCGCGGCGAGCCCAGCTCCGGGGATGACAGCTAGGTGGGCGCCGGGCACGCACACCCGCTGTACCTTGCCGGCACCTCGCCGGTGCACCGGCTCCCGTCCGAGGTCAAGATCGTCGCAGCGTTCCTGGGCGTGGTGTGCGTGGTCGCCACGCCGCGGGAGGCGTTCGCAGTCTTCGGCGGATACCTGCTGCTGCTGGCGGCGGTCTGGACGGTGGCGCGCATCCCACCCGGCTGGATGGCGCGGCGCTCGCTGATCGAGGCGCCGTTCGTGGTGCTCGCGGTGCTGCTGCCGTTCACCGGTGCCGAGCCGCGCCTGGAGTGGCTGGGACTCTCGCTGTCCGAGCCCGGGCTGCTCGGTGCCTGGAACATCCTGGTCAAGGGCACGCTCGGGGTACTGACCTCGCTCACCCTCGCGGCGACCACTCCCCTGCGCGATCTGCTGCTGGGGCTGCAGCGGCTGCACGCGCCAGCGCTGGTCGTGACGATCGCGACCTTGATGTTGCGCTACATCGACGTGATCGCCGGAGAGGCCCGCCGGATGCGGCTCGCGCGGATCTCGCGCGGCCACGATCCGCGGTTCCTCTGGCAGGTCGGTGCGACCGCCCGCGGTGTCGGGTCGCTGTTCGTCCGCTCGTACGAACGTGGCGAGCGCGTGCACCTCGCGATGCTCGCGCGCGGCTGGGTCGGGGAGATGCCCCAGTTGTCCGACGAGGCCACCACTCGCCGGCACTGGGTGGCTGGGCTCTCCCCCGTGGGAGCGGCTCTCGCCCTCGCCGTGACCGGATGGCTGATCACGTGACAGCTCCGGAACCCACGGCAGGCACGCTGCGCGGTAGCGCACCGCCGCCCTCACTGCAGGTCTGCGAGCTCGCCTTCGCCTACCCCGACGGCCATCAGGCCCTGTTCGGGATCGACCTGACCATCTCCCGCGGCGAGCGCGTCGCGCTGCTCGGCCCGAACGGCGCGGGCAAGACCACCCTGGTGCTGCACCTCAACGGGATCCTCCCCGCCGGGCACGGCTCGGTCACGGTCGGCGGTCTGCCCGTGGCCAAGGAGAACCTGCGCGAGATCCGCCGGCGCGTCGGCATCGTGTTCCAGGACCCCGACGACCAGCTGTTCATGCCGAGCGTCGGGGAGGACGTCGCGTTCGGCCCGGCCAACTTCGGCGTCACCGGTGGCGCGCTGCGGGCTCGGGTGGACACGGCGCTGGCGACGGTGGGCATGAGCGAGCACCGCGACCGCTCCCCGCTGCACCTGTCCGGCGGACAGCGCAGGCGGGTGGCGCTGGCCACCGTGCTGGCGTGCGAGCCGGAGATCCTCGTGCTCGACGAGCCGTCGTCCAACCTCGATCCGGTGGCGCGCCGCGAGCTCGCCGAGGTGCTGCTCGGGCTCGACGCGACGATGCTCATGGTCACCCACGACCTGCCCTACGCACTGCAGCTGTGCCCGCGCAGCGTGGTGCTCGACGACGGCGAGGTCGTCGCCGACGGCCCGACCCGGGAGCTGCTCGCCGACCCGGACCTGTTGCGCCGGCACCGCCTCGAGCTGCCCTACGGCTTCACCCTCTCCTGAGCTGCCCTACTGCCTCGGGGGCGAGGGATACCCCGGGGGGCGGGACGGCGGATCCTGGCGGTCACCGTCGGGCGCGCGCGGCGCGCCGCGCGGTGGTGTGGAAGCACCACCGCGTGGCTGGTCCGGGCCGCTCCACGGCTGCGACGGCGGGCCGGCGGGCCGGCCCTGCGGGGGCGGGTACCCGCCCGGCTGCCCGGTCCTGTCGGGCGGAGCCCCCCGCGGCGGGGGCCCGTTGCCCGGTGCCCGTTCCGGCGGCGGGGGTTCCGGCGCCGAGCCCTTCGCCGGCGACTGCCGAGGCGGCGCGGTGGCCGGGGTCTCCGCGGGGGGAGCCCCGAGCGCCGGCACCTCCTTGCGGGCCTGCGCCTCGGCGTCGGCCACGACCTTGGCGATCTCGGGGTTGGTCGAGGTGTCGAACCAGTCCTGGATCGACTCGTCGTCCTCCTCCGGCTTCGGCTGCGCACCGTCGTCCGGCGAGGGCTCGAACCGGAACACCCCGTCCTCGCCGGGCGCCCCGAGCATCCGGGTGAAGCCCTCCAGGGCCTTGCCGAAGTCCGAGGGCACCAGCCACACCTTGTTGGCCTCGCCCTGGGCCATCTGCGGCAGCGTCTGCAAGTACTGATAAGCGAGCAGTTCCGGGGTCGGCTTACCGGCCTTGATCGCGGCGAACACCTTCTCGATCGCCTTGGCCTGCCCCTGCGCCTGCAGGTACCGGGCGGCCCGGTCACCCTTGGCACGCAGGATGCGGGACTGGCGCTCGGCCTCGGCGCCGAGGATGGCCGCCTGCTTGGCACCCTCGGCGGTGAGGATCTGGCTCTGTTTCTGCCCCTCCGCGCTGCGGATCGCGGACTCGCGCTGACCCTCGGCGGTGAGGATCATGGCACGCTTCTCGCGGTCGGCCTTCATCTGCCGCTCCATCGACTCCTGGATCGACGCCGGCGGATCGATCGCCTTGATCTCCACGCGGGCGACCCGGATGCCCCAACGGCCGGTGGCCTCGTCGAGCTCGCCACGCAGCACCGTGTTGATCTCGTCGCGAGAGGTCAGCGTGCCCTCCAGGCTCATCCCGCCGACGACGTTGCGCAGCGTCGTGGTGGTGATCTGCTCGACGCCGGTGATGTAGTTGGAGATCTCGTAGACCGCGGACTTCGGGTCGGTCACCTGGTAGTAGACGACGGTGTCGATGTTCACCGTCAGGTTGTCCTGGGTGATCACCGGCTGCGGCGGGAAGGAGACCACCTGCTCGCGCAGGTCGATCCGCTCCCGGATCTTGTCCAGAAACGGCACCAGGAACACCAACCCCGGATCCGCCGTGCCCTTGAAACGGCCCAGCCTCTCGATCACCGCGGCGGTCGCCTGCGGGATGATCTGTACCGCTTTGACCAGCGACACCACGACCAGCAGGACGAGCATCGCCACGACGAGGAGCAGTATCGTACCTTCAGGCACCGCGTCCCTCCCTCCGTGTCGTCCGAGCGCTGAACTCAGCGGTCGGATCCTTATGCGTCGGCTCCGCCGGCGCCCGGTCTAATCCTGCGCGACGACCAGCGCCGTGGCCCCCTCGATGTGCACCACCGTCGCCCGGGTGCCCGGCTCGATCACCTGGTGGCCGTCGTAGGCCCGCGCCGACCAGAGATCACCGCCGATCTTGATCCGCCCGCCGTGGCCGTCCACCTGGGCAATGACGAGCGCCGAGCAGCCCTCAAGCGCCTTGTGGTGCATGACCGATTTGTCGAGGCTCTGTTCCAGCCTGCGCCGCAGCATCGGACGCACGGCGAACAGCAGCAGCACCGAGGCGACGGCGAAGGCGATCGCACCCACCGCCGGCTCCACGGGCAGGAACGACACCCCGGCCGCGGCCAGCGCGCCGCCGCCGAGCATCAGCAGCACGAACTCGCCCGAGAGCACCTCGGCGGCAATCAGCACGAGACCCAGGATGAGCCAGATCACTACTGCCGTCATGAACCCGATCCTGCCAGAAGTCGGCCTCGCGTGATCACATCGTCACAAAATCGATGAGTTCCTCGACCGCACCGATCAGGGGGGTCTCCAGATCTCGAAAGCTCCGGACGGCACCGAGCACCCGGCGCGCGCCGTCCGCAGGCTCACCCCAGCCTAGCGCGGCACAGACCCCCGTCTTCCAGTCCGTTCCCCGCGCCACCTCCGGCCACGCGCGGATCCCGACGATCGAGGGCTTCACCGCCTGCCAGACATCGACGTAGGGGTGGCCGGTGACGCGCACGTGCGGCCCGACGACGGTCTGCGCCGCCCGGGTCTCCTTCGAGCCGGCCACGAGATGGTCGACAAGCACCCCCAGCCTGCGGGCCGTGCCCGGCCCGAACTCAGCGACCGCGGCAGCGAGGTCGTCCATGCCGTGCATCGGTTCGACCACTACACCTTCGACGCGCAGGTCATGTCCCCAGACCCGCTCGAGAAGCTCGGCGTCGTGCAGACCCTCCACCCAGATCCGCGCGGCCCGCGCCGTGCGTGCGGTGTGCCCCTGCACCTTCACCGAGCCCGACGCCGAACGCACCGGCCCCGCGGGCGTCCGGGCGGGCGGCACGAGCGTCGCGGGCGCGCCCTCGAACAGGAACGCGGCGGGCCGTAGCGGAAAGACCCGGCATCGTCCGTGACGGTCCTCCAAGGTCACCTCACGCGGGTTCACGGCGACGACCGCCCCGCAGAAACCGCTCGCCGGGTCCTCGACGACGAGCCCGCCCTCGGCGGGCACCACCGGGATCTCGCGGCGTACCCGGTGCCGGGTGCCGTCGGCGCCGAACACCCCTCGGTAGTCGTGCCCCCGGCTGTCGGCTGTGGCCATGGCCCTGTTCTACCGGTGGTCCACGTCCAGGCGTGGCACCGACACGCGGTCACTCCGGGTCGGGTGCTCCGCGCCCGGTCCATGCGGCCGGAGTGCCGCGGGACCCGGACGTGGCTAGCCTGGCGTCGTGCCCTGCTCCTCAGCCACCTTCACCGTGTGGACCTCGGCCTGGCTCGCCGGTGCCGCGGCGCCCGACGACGTGCTCGACGCACTCGTCCCGTGGGCACAAGCCCACGACGTGCAGGCCGCCGACGCAGCCACCGCCGAGGCCACCGCGCTGCCGGCCCCCGGCGCCCCGGTGTCGTCAGTGACGTTCCTGCTCGCCGCGATGCGCCGGACCGTGGGCGAACGGGGAAGGGCCAGCCCCGGTCGTCTGGTGCTCCCTGTTCCTGGTGACGTGCGCGGCCTGCCCGGTCCGGGCGTGTTCAGCCGGGAGGCGACGGCCGCGGGCGAGGGCGTCCTGTTCACCGACGCCGGCCTCGGCATCGTGCCCACCCTCATCGCCGACTGCGTCCTGCGGTGGACGGTCTATCCCGTGCCCGACCCCGGCCCACCGTCGGAGTTCGTGGCGCTGAGCCAGGCCGAGCGGGAGCTGCGCGCCGAGGTCCGGCAGTCCGCGTCGGTGCTCACCTCGCTCGATGTGGCCCGGCACCGACCCGGCGTGCGCGAGGAGATCGCCGCAGCCCTGCGCGCCCGCCCGGAGTCGCTGTGGCCCGCTGGCATGCCCGGCCAGGCACTGCGCGTGTTGCAACACGCCGACGAGGTGGAGGCGATCCTGGCGGCCGCCTCGGTCGACGAGCCGGGCGGGGCGCTGTCGGCGTCCGCGACCGCTGCCCGGCGCGAGGCCTTGCGCCCGATCGAGACAGCGGTGCGGGTGGCCCGGCGAGCCGCGGTCGCGGAGGCCGTCCGAGTTTTGGCGGCAAGCCCGCTCGTGTGAGGCCGTCCGCGCAACCCGCCCGGTCAGCGGCGGCTCAGGGCGCCGACGCGCGCTCCCACCCCCGTCAAATGCAGCGCGACGCACAGCAAGCCAGCGGTGACGAGCACCGTATCGGTGACCACCCCCAGATCCAACCCAACGAGCTGGACGATCAGCGCGAGAAGGAACAGTACTGCGGCGATGATGGCGAACATCCGTGCCTCCGAGGGTAAAGAAGGGGCACTGTATATCACGTCCTCCGAGTGCTCGCCGCCGATTTAGCTCGATTGTCCCGGACCGTCCCGTAGGGGACGATGCACTCGTCCCCCGTTCTCATCGACGCGAGCGGTCCACCAGCACCGGAGGTCGCCGTGTCCGCTCCCGGAACGGAACTGCTCGCCCCCGACTCGGTCGCCGCGCACGCCGGGGTCGTCTCGGAGTCCGAGCACGACGCGCTGCGCGTCGACATTCGCAGGCTCTCCACGATGCTCGGCGCCACCCTCGCCCGCCACAGCGGCCAGGAGTTGCTGGAGCTGGTGGAGAACGTGCGGCGGCTCTCGCGCCAAGCGTCGCAGACGGGTCACACGCAGATCACCACGCTGCTGTCCGGGCTCGACACCGGCACCGCGGTCGCGCTCACCCGGGCCTTCTCGCAGTACTTCCAGCTGGCGAACGTCGCCGAGCAGCTGCACCGTTCCCGAGAGCTGCGCACCCTGCGGCGCCCGGACGGCGGCGGGCCCCTGCGGCGGCTGATGCGGCGGCTCGCGACCGAGGTCGACCGCGACGAGGTGCACGCGGTGCTGGCCCGCGTCGAGCTGCGCCCGGTGTTCACCGCGCACCCCACGGAGTCGTCGCGGCAGTCGGTGTTGGCGATCCTGCGTCGGGTGGCCGACGCGCTCGGCCGCGGCGCAGCGGACGCGCAGCTCGCGGCGCTCGTCGAGGTGCTGTGGCAGACCGACGAGATCCGGCCCGGCCAGCCGACCGTGGCCGACGAGGCCCGGGCCATCGGCTGGTACCTCGAACAGCTCGGCGCGCACGCCGTACCGGACCTCGTCGCCGAGTTCGAGTCCGAGGCCCGCGCCGCCGGTTTCGAGGTTCCGCGCGACGCCCGGCCGCTGGTGCTGGGCTGCTGGGTCGGCGGCGACCGCGACGGCAACCCCAACGTGACCCCGGAGGTCACCCGGGAGGTGCTGGCGCTCTACGCCGACCGCGCCCTGCGGATCCACCTCGAGCTGTGCGCGGCGCTGGTGTCCGAGCTGAGCGTGTCCACCCGCGTGGTCGGGGTGTCCGAGGAGCTGCGTACCTCACTGGCCCGCGACCGCCGGGTGCTCCCCGAGATCCACGACCGCTACTTTCGGCTCAACGAGCACGAGCCCTACCGGCTCAAGTGCTCCTACATCCTCGCGCGTCTGGAGTACACCCGGGAGCGGCTGCGCGACGGCCTGCCACACCGCGAGGGCCGCGACTACCTGGGCGCCGACCGCTACCTCGCCGATCTCGAGGTGATCGACCGCTCGTTACGCGGGCATCTCGGCGATCCGATCGCCGAGGGCACCCTGGCCACCGCCCTGCGCACGGCCCGGGCACTCGGCCTGCACCTGGCCGCACTCGACGTCCGCGAGCACAGCGACGCCCACCACGCCGCGCTGCACGGGCTGTACGAGCGGCTCGGCGAGCTCGATCGGCCGTACGCGGAGCTGGACCGGGCCCAACGCACCGCGCTGCTGTCGCGCGAGCTGGCCGGTGGACGGCCGCTGGCGGCGCGGCACGGCGGGCTGCCCGCCGAGGCCGCCGCGGTGCTGGCGACCTTCGACATGCTGCACGACGCCCAGCACACCTACGGCCAACCCGCAGCAAGCACCTACATCGTGTCGATGTGCCAGGGCGTGGACGACCTGCTCGCGACCACCGTGCTGGCCAGGGAGGCCGGCATGGTCGACCTGACACCCGGTAGCTGCCGGTCGTCGGTGGACCTGGTGCCGCTGTTCGAGACCGTCGAGGAGCTCTCCCGCGCGGGCGCGCTCCTCGACGAGCTGCTGTCGGACCCCGGCTATCGACGCCAGGTGCGCAACCGGGGTGACCTGCAGGAGGTCATGCTCGGCTACTCCGACTCCAACAAGGGCGCCGGCATCACGACCTCGCAGTGGGAGATCCACCGCGCCCAGCGCCAGCTGCGCGAGGTGGCAACGAGGCACGGGATCCGGCTGCGCCTGTTCCACGGCCGGGGCGGGTCAGCCGGACGGGGCGGCGGCCCCGCCGGCGAGGCGATCATGGCGGCGCCGTTCGGCACGGTGGACGCCACGATGAAGGTGACCGAGCAGGGCGAGGTGGTCTCCGACAAGTACTCGCTGCCCTCGCTGGCGCACGACAACCTCGAGATCGCGCTGGCGGCGGTGCTGGAGGCGACGCTACTGCACCAGTCCTCGCGGGTACCGATGGACCGCCTCGACCGCTGGGACGAGGCGATGTGCGTGGTCAGCGACGCCGCTCGGGCCGCGTACCGGTCTCTGGTCGAGCGGGACGGGCTGCCGGAGTTCTTCGCCACTGCCACCCCGGTGGACGAGCTGGGCCGGCTCAACGTCGGCTCGCGCCCGTCGCGGCGACCCGGTCGCGGCACCCCCACGCTGGACGACCTGCGGGCGATCCCGTGGGTGTTCGGCTGGACCCAGACGCGGATGGTGGTGCCGGGCTGGTACGGCCTGGGCAGCGGGCTGCGCGCCGCCCGCGAGGCGGGCTACGGAGCCGCCCTCGACGAGATGCGGCAGTGGGCCTTCCTCTCCAACCTGCTGGGCAACGTCGAGATGACCCTGGCCAAGACCGACCTGCGGATCGCCGGGTTCTACGTCGCCGAGCTGGTCGACCCCGCGCTGCAACCGATCTTCGACGACATCAGGGCCGAGCACGAGCGGACGCTGCACGAGGTCCTGCAGCTGCTCGACGCCACCTGCCTGCTGTCGCGGCACCCGGTGCTGCGGCACACCCTGGAGCTCCGCGCGACGTACCTGGAGCCGCTGCACCACCTGCAGGTCGAGCTGTTGACCCGACGCCGGCAGGTGGCCGAGCCGGACCCGGACCTGCACCGAGCACTGCTGCTCACGATCAACGGCATCGCCGCCGGGCTGAAGAACACCGGCTGACGCTCACACCGAGCAAGGGAGTGGTAGAAGCAAACGTGTCTGATGTCGTGCAAGCCGCACTTGCACAGCACATTGAAAAAGTTCAGAATAGCTGGATGACCACCGAAGTGCAGTGGAGCGAGCTGCAGCGCGACCCCAGGTCCGTCGCCGCGCTCGCCGACGCGGGCGACGTACGGGTGCGCCGCCGCGACGGCGCGCCCCTGTTGCTGACCCGCGAGGACCGCGCCGAGTCCGCGAGCGCAGGCGCCTTCACCGCCGCGAGGGCCCTGCGCAACGCCCTCGCGCACCTACCGGCCGACGACGCAGGCAAGATTCTTCGCAACGAGTTCCCCTGGGTTGACCTGCTCCCCGCAACCGACCTCGGCCAGTTCGTCGCCGACTTCGTCCGCGCCGTCCAGACCTCTGCCGAGCTCGGACAATGGTCGGTCCTCACCCAGACGATCACCGAGTGGAAGGCCACCGCCACCGTCCACGCCGACCCAACACTGCACGAGCAGCTCTCCGCAGACCTCGACGCCGATCTCGGGCCGGTGCCGAACCCGGACCAGCGCTGACGATGCCCGGCAAGCGAGGCGACCGCGTCGCTCCGCCAGCCCGCCCGGGAGGCTGGGAAGCCCGTTTCGCCACCTCAGAGGCGTCCAAGGGCTGGGAGCACCTCTGCCAGGTCGCGACCGCCAACACCTGGGAAGCCTGGATCATCCTCACCGAACGACCGACAATCCCCGAGAATCCAGCACGCCAACACCGCCTACGGGGCTCGCTGGCCACACGCACCGTCGGCGGTCGCGAGCTCGACCACTGGCAGTACGAGGTCACCGCCGGCGGGCGTATCTGGTACTGCCCCGACCCAGAGCGTCGGATCGTCTGGGTCGTCGCCGCAAGCACCGGGCATCCGAAGATCACAGAGTAACCAGCGCCCTACACCGTCGCCAGGCGGGCTCTGCAAGACCAGGCCGATGGATGATCATGAGGGTTGCCCGGTCACCGTCCGTCGGTGCCGCGTTGTAGCGTGGCGCGACAGCCAGTGAGAGCATCGCCCCGCGAGCGTGCAAACGCCGGGGCGCGGACCGGGAGGCTGGTCTCGGGTATGGAAGAACGCACCTTCGGAGAGCGACTGCGCGAGATCAGGCTCTGGCGCGATCTGTCACAGCGCGAGGCTGCGGAGCTTGCCGGGTTCTCCGCGAGCTACGTGTCGCTCCTCGAGCGGGACGAGCGGACGGTGGAACGCCGGTCCACCCTGGAGGCGCTCGCGGGGGCGCTACGAATCGCGCCGTCCGAACTGACCGGCCAACCGTTCGCCCCGGTCGATGCGGGGCAGGCAGCCGGGCATGCCGCAGCCTCGCCGCTGCGCGCCGTTCTGCGTGACATCGAACTCGGCGAGATCCCGCACCTCGGGCCGCGGCCGCTGGAGCAGCTGCGGGCCGAGGTGGCACGCGTCGACGCGGCGTCCGGGGCCTGCGAGTACGGCATCCTGGGTGAGATCGTGCCTTCGCTCATCGCTGAGCTGCACGTCGCCGCGGCTGCTGGCAGCGGCGAGGCGCGCCGCTTGCTCGGCCATGTCTTGAACGCCGCGTTCTACCTCGCCAAGGATTTGGGTCGCGAGGACCTCGCGTGGATGGTCGCCGGACACCTGCACGCCACGGCCGAGGCGATCTCCGACCCGCAGTGGATCGGGCTCGCGCAGTTCGTCCGCGCGCACGGCACCCTTGGGGGAGGTGCCCGGCAGCGGTCGTTGAGCCTGTCCGAGCGGGCCGCCGACGCGATCCCTCTCGACGATGGCGAGGCGGGACAGGTGCACGGCATGCTGCATCTGTCGGCGGCGTTGAACGCCGCGGCGCTGTACCGCCGTGAGGATGCGATGGCCCACCTTGAGCAGGCCCACGAGGTCGCGAAGATCACCGGCAACGGTGACTTCGCCGGGTTGCAATTCGGCCCTCGCAATGTGGGGGTGTGGCGGATCGCGATCGCCGTCGAGCTCGGTGAGGGCGGCCGGGTGCGCGAACTGGCCCGCGACGTCGACGTCGACGCGATTCCCCGGCCCGGGCGACGGGCGATGTTCCACGCCGACTACGGCCGGGGGTTGGCCTCAGAGCGGTCCACTCGGGATCAGGCCATCACCGCGCTGCGCACCGCCGAAGACATCGCACCCCAGCGCATCCGGGCCAACTTCTACGTCCGCGAGACCGTGAGTGATCTGCTGGCCCGGGCCAGACGCGACGCGGGTGGCCGTGAGCTGCGGGGCCTGGCGTATCGGATGGGTCTCTTCCGCTGAGTCGCGACGGTCGACTTTCTGTCGACTTTGTACGCTGCGGCCGCTCTACCGTCTCCACCTATGATCGGATACCTCCCAGTCCTCGTCGCGGTGCCGGCATGACGGCCATCCCACCCCCGTCGCCAGCCCTGACGGAGACCATCGCCCGATATCGTGGCCTGGTCGAGCGGCTGCTCGCCGAGCACGTCGACGACGGCACCGGTTACTGCACGACCTGCCTGATCGCGGGGTCAGCCGGTGAGCGGCGCTGGCCGTGCCGGCTGCACGGTCTCGCGGTCCTCGCCCGCGGGTCCCTGGACGCCGCGGCCCACGAGCACCGCCTCGACCACACCCTGCCCCGATGAAGGTGCGGTCCCGCTGCCACAGGTGCGGCAACGGCATCGACCTGCCCCACGCCGGTGGCCCCCGGCCCCGGCTGTGCCACCGCTGCCGCCGCCGACTCCGCCTCCGTGCCCTCGCCGGCTCCATCGCCATCCGGACATGTGACGCGCTGGTCGGTGTTGCTCGCCGGGTACGGGTCAGGGCTGGGCGTCGCGATCGCGTCGTGTGGCGACGCACCGTGTCCGAGTGACCGGCGCGCCTACGGCCGAGCTGCCCGGCTGGGTCTGGATGATCTCGTCCACCGACTACCGCGACCATGCCGTCACCAAAACCTCGCTGGAAGTCGGCCTCACGGCCGGGTTCGGCCACTTTCTCGCCATGTGCGGCCACACCGTGATCGTCTGCTCACTGTACGAACCACCCGGCCCCGTCTGCCCAAACTGCCGCCGGCAACTGACCGCGCCACGGAGCCGTCCCCGCAGAACCTGGTGGCGACGGTGGACCAGATGACCCCACCCGCTCGGAGTTCCACCTCGCACACCTTGTGTGGTCCTCGCACAGGTCCGGCGGTATGCGAGGACCACACAACCTGTGCGAAGTGGGCGGCAACAGACTCAGGGGACGAGGCCGGCGTCCTGCGCGGCGATCGCGGCCTGCACGCGTGAGCGCAGCCCGAGCTTGGCGAGCACCCGGGAGACGTGGGTCTTCGTCGTCGCCTCGGTGATGACGAGCGCTTCGGCGATCTCGGCGTTGGACATCCCCCGGCCCAGGCAGGCGAGGACGTCATGCTCCCGCGGTGTCAGCTCGTCCATCCCGGTGGGCCGGGCAGGTCGGCGCGGGGGCGCCGCCAGCCGGGCGAGCACGCGTCGGGTCACCTCCGGCGCAAGCACGCCGTCACCGCGGGCCACCGCGCGCACCGCCTCGAGCAGCCGGGGTGCCTCCACCGACTTGAGCAGGAACCCCGCAGCCCCGGCGGCCAGCGCTGCATCGACGTAGTCGTCGAGGTCGAACGTGGTGAGCACGAGCACCTCGGCGTGACGGTCCGCGACGATCTGGCGGGTGGCCTCGATGCCGTCCACTCCCGGCATCCGGATGTCCATGAGCACCAGGTCGGGTGCGAGCTCGGCGGCGAGGCGCGCTGCCACCAGGCCGTCGCCGGCCTCCCCGACGACCTCGATATCCGGCGCCGACGAGAGGATCATTACCAGACCGGTGCGGATGGCCGCCTGGTCGTCGGCCACCACGACGCGGACCGTCATGCCGGCCCCGCAGGTACGCGGGGCAGCACGGCCCGGACCCGCCAGCCCGCCCCGTCCGGCCCGGCTTCGAGCCGGCCCCCGGCGGCGTGGGCCCGCTCGCGCAGGCTCAGCAGCCCGGTGCCGGTGCCCGCACCACCGGGCGCGCCGCGGACGAGGTCGTTGGCCACCTCGATGACGAGCTCGCCGTCGTCCTCATACAGCGCGAGCCGCACGGCGCTGCCAGGGGCGTGCTTAGCCGCGTTCGTCAGCGACTCCTGGACGATCCGGTAGGCGGCGAGGTCGACGGCGGCGGCGACGCTACCGCCCGGCCCCGTGGCGTCGCCCCGGTCGTCGGTGATGTCGACGCGCAGCCCCGAGGCACGCGCGGAGTCGAGCAGCCCGTGGAGCTGGGTGAGCGTCGCGGGCGCCGTGCGCGGGTCGGGATCCGGCCCGGGTGAGCGGAGCAAGCCGATCATCGTGCGCATCTCGGCGAGCGACGCGACGCTGTTCTCCCGAACCGAGGTCAGTACCCGGCGCAGCACGGCGGGATCGGCGTCGACCATGGTGAGCGCGGCCTCCGACTGCAGGGCGATGGCCGAGAGCTGCCCGGCGATGACGTCGTGCAGGTCGCGGGCCATGCGGGCCCGCTCGGCGACCACGGCGGCCGCGCGGGCCAGCTCGGCCATGCGCTGCGCCTGCCCGGCGCGTTCCCGCTCGGTGGCGGCCGCGTCGCGGTGGTGGCGCACCTCGTAACCCCACAGCAACGGCACGAGGAACAGCAGCGTCAGGTTGACGAGGCTGATCAGCGCCTGGCGGGGTCCGTCGGCGGACACGCTCGCTGCCGCGATGGCCAGCACGATCGCCCCGGCCGCACCCGCGACGAACCGGCCGCCGCGCCGGGAGCCGTACACGACCGCGCAGATGAGCAGGTCGAAGAACGCGAGCAGCACGCCCAGACCGGTCACACCGACCAGGAACGGACCGGTGGCGAGGGCAGCCGCGCCGAGGGACACTCCCAGCAGCGGCCGGGTTCTGCGCTGTGTCTGTCCGAGACAGGCCAGCGCGAGGACGGCGGCCGAGACCGCGAAGGAGGGGTCGGGCTGGTCGTCCCACCAGCCGATGCGCACCTCCGGCACCACCGCGTGGAAGAAGAGTCCCAGCCCGAGGCAGCCCGCGGCGACAACGACGTCCTGGCGCCACTCGCGTACGACCTGCCTGCCCACCAGGCCATCCCAGCACGCCGGAGCGCTCAATGCGTCCCTCGAAGGATGTACGGCGGCGCTCCCGAAGATCGGTCCGACGGCCGACGACGCGGACCGAGCCAAGCGGCAGGCTCGACGGCCATGGGGGACTTCCTGAGCGAGAACCCGCTCGTGCTGCTCATCGGCGCGTGCGAGGTGGGGTTCTGGGTGCTGGCCGGCGCGGGGCTGGCCGCCCGCTACCTGCTGCGGGCACGCCGGATGAGCACGATGCTGCTACTTGCGGTGCCAGTGATCGACGTCGTGCTGGTGACGGCGTCGCTACTCGACGTGGCACGCGGGTCACCACCCGGGCTCGCGCACGGGCTGGCGGCGGTCTACCTCGGGTTCACCGTCGCGTTCGGACATTCGATGGTCCGGTGGGCGGACTCGCGGTTCGCCCACCGCTTCGCCGGCGGACCGCCGCCACCCCGGCCGCCGCGATACGGCGCAGCGAAGGTCGCGCACGAGTGGCGGGAGTGGGGCAAAGCTGCACTGGGCTGGGCGGTCACCGTGGGGGGTACTGCTCGTGACCGCGACCGTCGCGGGCACCGGCGTCCCGGCCCCGCTGGACTGGTTCGGCGACCCGATGTGGAGCTGGGGCAGCCGGATCAGCATCGCCGTGGCGATCTGGCTCGTCGGCTGGCCGGTGTGGACGACGGTCGCGCCGCCGCGGGCTCCGGAGCGCGTCGATGCCTGAGGGGATGAGGATGTTGGAGATCGTCGGACTCGTGCTGCTCATGCAAGGCGTGGGCGGCCTGCTCAACCACTGGCTCGACGGCGACGCGAGCTGGTACGTGGTCAACCACGTCGATGCGCTGGCCGGGTGGGAGGTGCCGGTCAACGCGCTGTTCGTGGTCGCCGGGCTGCTGCTGGGCGCCCTGGGCGAGCGCCGCCGCCGTGCGCGGGCGACGTGAGCCGCGACGCCGCGTGGGGCACCGGGACGGCGGTGCGCCGTTCCGGTCGTTCGTTCATGAGGTCAGCTTCAGGCGGGCGCGCTCGTACAGGGACGCTGCCGAGCGGGGTTGTTCGAAGAGCACCTCGGCTTGGCGGCCGTCGATGTCGAGGGTGGCGATCGTGTTGCCGAACAGCGGGCCCGCCATCCGCTCCCAGGACACCGGCTTGGGTGGCGCCCCGGCCCGTGACGCCCACAGCTCGCCGAGCCGGCGAGCACCCCGTGACCAGCTCACCCGGAATCCCGGCGTGATGTACCACTCCATCCTGTTGTGCACCGGCGAGCAGGTGAGCTGGTGCACTGCTGCGTGCCCGTCCGCCCTGCCCAGCAGGTCGGCGCGGGCGGCGTAGCTATGGTGGACGTCCCCGGACAGGACGCTGACGGTGGCGGGCCCGCCGGCGGCCGCCCGGCCGATCATCGCGGTGAGCCGGTCGAAGGACGACCGGAACGCCGACCAGTGCTCGAGGTCGGCGGCCTGCCGGAGCTTCTCCCCGAGCCGTCCCCGCCAGCCGGGTCGGGCCGCGGCGATCTCGTTGACCGTCTCGATGTCGCCGATCGCGTGCGGCAGTAACCACGGAACCGACGTGCCGAGCACGAGGTGGTCCACCCGACCGGGCGCGTCCACCTGCTCGGAGAGCCAGGCGAACTCGGCGTCGCCCAGCATCTGGCGCCGGCCGTCGGCGAGGAGCCGGCCAGCGCGTGAGTCGATCATCAGCAACCGGCTGCGGCCGAGGTCCCAGCGGAAGCTGAACCGCATGCCCTTGCCCCCGTCGGCCGCGGCGTCGGCGCGGTCGGCGAGCTCGACCAGCAACGGCCAGGTGTCGCCACCGTGTTCGAGCACCGTGCGGTAGTCCGGGTCGGCGGCGAGGTCGTCCGACGTGAGGTTGCCGAGGTGCTGGTAGACCCAGTAGGACGCGAGCCCCGAGCGGATCCGGTCGCGCCACCATGGCGTCGCCGCCATCTCGGCCCGCCACACCGCGGAGGTGTTCCAGTCGTCGCGGACATCGTGGTCGTCGAAGATCATCGCCGTGGGCACGGTGGAGAGCAGCCAGCGGATCTCCGGATCCGACCAGGAGTCCGTGTACAGGCCGACGTACTCGCTGTAACTCACGATCTCGTCGTCAGGCCAGCCCGGGTGACGGTCGCGGTTGCCCGCGATGCGGCGGCGGGTCTGCGGGGTCAGCTCGTCGGCGTACACCTGGTCGCCGAGCAACAGCAGCGCGTCGGGCCACTCCTGGGGCGGACGGTGCGTCATGCGGGCGGCATAGGCGTCGAGCGCGTCGATGCCGATCGCTGCGGCCAGCTTCGGATCGGCGACCTTCGGGTACCGGCAGGACCCGAAGATGATCCGGTTCCGGGCGTCGGACCTCGGGCCGCGGGTGCGGATCAGGCTGGGCGGGAAAGGGGTGACCGCCGGTGGCCACGCCCGTTCCCCGTCGATCTCGACCTGGTATGGGGTGCGGCTGTCCGGTTCGAGACCGGTGACCGGGACGAGCGCGTAGTGGTGGCCGGACACCTCGAACGTGCGCGCGGCACAGCCGAGCACCGTGACCGTGGCTCGACGGTCGGTCTGCACCCAGATCGAGGCGGTGGTCTCGCCGACGTGACGCAGAACCGGTCCGAGAACGAGTGCCACGCCTCTGGTCCCCTAACGATCTCGAATGTTCGGGACGTCAGCCCGGTCGGCGGTCTGGGACGGAATGGTGACGAGCTGCCGACGGAGCTGCTCGACCTCTCGGGCGATCCGGTCGACCGTAGCCGCCGGCGATGTCTCGGTGCCAGCCTGGAGGTGGCTCAGGATCCAACCGCGGACGAGCGTGGATACGGGCAGCTCGAGCTGGTCGGCGTGTCGGTTGAGGACGTCGAACTCGTCGGGGTTGAGCCGGATGGAGAGGACCTTGGCCCTCGCCGACCGGGTGGCATCCGACGACAGTGGCTCATCACGAGTCGCCTCAGCCTCCTCGCGGGCTCGGCGCAGCGTGTCCGGGTCGATGTGGTGGGCCGCGTCATCGTCCCACTCGATCCGCTCGGGCACGTATGACAGTGTACGACGCCCACCCGCGGTGACAGCGGTCGGCGCGATGTGTCATGCTCAGTCGATCCCGGGTTCGATCCGGAATCTTCCGGATGGATGGAGGCGGCGTTGCGTACGCGGATCTTCGTAAGCTGGTGTCATCAGGACAAGGCGCTGAAGGAGGCATTGCTGCGCGACCTGCTCCCAGCCCTCGGGTGCTTCACCGACCTCGACGTCGAATGGTGGGAGGACAGCCATCTCACCTGCGGCGAGGAGCTGACCACGGGCATCCTCGACCGGCTGAACGAGGCCGACTACGGCTTGCTCCTGCTCAGCACTCGCTACTTCGGCCGACCCTTCATCAAGAAGCACGAGCTGCCGCGGTTCGCGGGTCTACGCCCCGACAAGGGGTCGTTGCCGGTTGCGCTGAGCCCGCTGCCGGCGTTCGGGCCGGAGCACGACCTGGGCGGCATCGAACGCCAGCTCGTGTTCACCCGCGATGACCGGAGCTTCGCCGAGCTGTCCGGTGCCCGGCGCACCCGCTTCGCCAACGACCTGGCCGCCGCGGTCCGGCGGCGCGCCCTCTCGCAGAACGGGTACGTCGCGCTGTGAGGGCCCGACTGCTCCGCGATGAGATCGCCCAGCATCTGGCCGTGCTGCAGGCCCGGTCGTCGTCGCTGACCGCGCTGCAGTCGGCCCGGCTGGCAGCCATCCTCGACACGGTGGCCGACAACGGCCAGTTCCTGCTCCGGGACGCGCTGGAGGCCGCCGAGTTCCCGGCGGGCGACGATGCCCGCAGCCAGGACGCCTTCCAGGACTTCCGCAAACGGGTTAACCGGGCCGCGACCGAGGCCGGCGTCGAGCTCCAGCTCGAGCTGGACTCCCGCAAGGTGCCCCCCGACCAGCGTCACGGCTGGTTCACCGGTGGCGATCTCATCGACGAGGGCATCGCCTCGTTCACCGGCGAGGCAGCCGGGCGGACGGGGATCGATCATCCGGTGGCCCCGGAGGTCGCGGAGCTCGGGCGTTCCCGTCGAACGCGGGTCTACGTCAGCGTCGCCCCGACGACCGACGCGGCGGCCCGTAAAAAGGTGGACATGCTGCTGAGCCAGCTGCGCGACGTCCTCGCGCCGGACTACGAACGGTCCTGGGAGGTGGCCGATCCCGGCGCGGTCGGGCTGGGCGAGGATCCAGAGGAGGCGCGCGACCGGCTCTGCGCGCGGGCCGACGTCCGGCTGGTGCTGCTGAGCCCCGCGTACCTCGTGGACACCGCGGAGCGTCGACGGGCGCTGGATTCGCCCGGCCGGGTCGTCGTGTTCGCGTTGAGCGGCCTGCCGGACGGACCGCTGGACCTCGGCCCGTTGCGCCGCCACGACATCCGGCGCCGGGACGAGGCCTGGGACGAGCTGACGAACACCGCCCAGCGCAGGCGCTACGTCGCCCACGTAGTGGACGAGATCACGTGCGCGCTCCGACCACCGCCCACCACGACCAAGGATCGGGTGGCGGACGACCCCCTCACGGTGTGGTCGGCGAGCGTGGCGCGGAGCAGGCGGACCGGGGACAGTGCGGTCCTGATCGAGGCCGAGTCGGCCGAGACCAGCCTCCGGGAGTCCCGGTTGGACCGCCCTGGCGCGGCGACGGGCCCGCCGCTGCCAGCCGTCACCCGGTTGGTGGAGTGGGCGACAGCCAAGGGACCGGGGGCGCCCCGGCTCTGTGCGCTGCTCGGCGACGTCGGCATGGGCAAGACAACCACCGCGAAGCTGTTCACCCAGCGGCTGCTCGACCTGCGCGCCGGCGGCACCACCTGCCCGATGCCGATCCTGTTCGACCTGCGCGACGTCCGGATCACAGGCCTGGCCGAGACGATGACTCTCGACCACATCCTGGACAGCATGCTCGACGCCAACCGACCCGCAGGCCTCCCGCGGCACCGCCTCACCGCCGACGTCGTCCGCAGCCGGCTGGGCCAGGGCGACGCGGTGGTGGTCTTCGACGGGCTCGACGAGGTGCTCGTCCACCTGAGCCCGCACGATCAGCAGTTGTTCACCCGGCAACTGTGGCGGGCGGTCGGCGAGGGCTCGGGTGCCAGGATGCTGCTCACCTGCCGCACCCAGTACTTCCGCACCATCCGCGAGGAGATCACCTTCTTCACGGGTGAGAGTCGGCAGGGCCTACGGGGCGAGGACTACCTGGCGCTGCTGATGCTCCCCTTCCGCGACGAGCAGGTGCGGGAGTACCTGGCCGCCAACCTGGAGCGCGACGCAGGCTGGGTAGACGAGTTCCTCGACACCGTCGCCGCCGTACACGACCTGCCCGACCTCGCGCGCCGCCCACTGACGCTGCGGCTGATCGCCGACCAGGTGGAGTTCATCGAGACGGCCAAGCTGGAGGGCCGCACGCTGCGCTCGGTGGACCTGTACGGCGAGGTCGTCGAGCGCTGGCTGTCGCGCGACAGCGGCAAGCACACCCTGACCCCCGAGCACAAGCACCTGCTGATGGAGGAGATCGCCGCCGGGTTGTGGCGGTCCGGGCGGAACTCCTGGGAGGCGGCGGAGGTCGACGAATGGCTCCTCGATGTCCTCGCCCGTCGACCAGACCTGGAGCGTCACTACCGCGAACGGGTGCCCGACCTGTGGAAGGCCGACTTCCGGACCGCCACCTTCCTCGCCCGCGACGACGACACCTTCGCGTTCGGCCACCGGTCGCTGTTCGAGTACTTCCTGGCCCGCTACCTGGTGCGGGCCCTGCACGAAGCCACCTCCGTCACCGACCGAGGGCTCGATGCGCTCGCGATGCCGGTACCCAATCCGGAGACGCTGGACTTCCTCGGCCAATCGATCGCCGGAGCGACGGCCGAACACCTGTCAGCGGCGCTGACCGGGCTGGACCTGACTCGCCATCGGTACGTGCCGCAGGTATCGGAGCTCGCTCTCGCCTACGCTCTGCATGCGGCCGACCACGGTCATCCCCACCAGTCTCTGGCCGGAGTTCGGCTGGCAGGCGCGCGCCTGGACGGATGGCGCATCGGTACGGCGGACCGCGACGGCGCCAGGCTGCCCATGGTCGGGGCCGATCTAACCGGGGCGGATCTGCGCCGCGCGACGTTGCATCAGGTGGACCTGACCCGAGCCGACCTGAGCGGCGCCGACCTGACCGCCGCGGAGCTGCACGGCTCACGACTGACATCGGCGCGGCTCGCCAGTGCACGGGCGATCGGGACCATCCTGCGAGAGTGCGAGATCGACGGCACCGAGATCGCCCTCGTCGAGACCTACCGGACGCAGGTCCTGAAGTGCATCCCGGCACCGGTGCCGACCGACGGGCTGCTGGTCGCCCCGCTGCCGGAGGTTGGCCAGCGTACGACGCAAGGCGTCTTGCCACTGCGTCCTCTCACCGCCCACACCGGCGCGGTGTGGGCGGTGGCCTGGTCCCCCGACGGCACCCGCCTCCTCACCGGCAGCGCCGACAACACCGCACGAATCTGGGACGCCACCACCGCCGAACCCCTCCAC
>Ga0136617_10000039_pt1 | contig 80096 bp, 87 predicted proteins | sample AntDrymUQ3222106_2_FD_129672 | JGI IMG/M metagenome (GOLD analysis project Ga0136617, IMG submission 129672) | Polar desert sand microbial communities from Dry Valleys, Antarctica - metaG UQ322 (21.06) | ecosystem: Environmental > Terrestrial > Soil > Desert | place: Antarctica: Dry Valley...
CAGCGAGTATCCCGATCGCGCAATCAAATGCGTGGATTGCGGAGAGAATTTTATTTGGACCGGCGGAGAGCAGGTCTTTTTTCACGACAAGGGTTTGAAGAACGAACCTAAGCGTTGCAAACCTTGCAAACAGGCCAAGAATGAACGGCTCGCCGCAATCGCGGCGTCTCAGTCGTCCGGAATTCGGCAGCGCATCGAAGTGTCTGTTCAGTGCGCGCAGTGTGGACAACAAACAACCGTGCCTTTTTATCCGTCCCAAGGACGACCGGTTTACTGTCGTTCCTGCTTTCTGGCAACTCGAAACGGCGAACACCTCGGCTAAAGAGACTACATTGCGGCAATCCTCAAGTCCCGGGGTGCTTTTTTTCTTTTCCTCGGCTTGCCACTGCCCAGAATAACCTCCCACACACCTGGTTGGGCCGACGCTTCGGAATGCTGAAAGAGTAAGTGGCGATCGCCGCGGAAGTCAGGAGTACTGGTACCCCGGTCGCACCGAATTCTACGCCGATTCGATGGCGCGTCAAGAGCGGTTTCAATGGACCAGCCCAAGTTCACCCCGGACTAATCTTTAGCATAAAGCGGGCGGGGGCCTCCCACAGCCCCCACCCTAAGGCCACGTGTCCTCACCCCACGCGACCACTTCGTCCACCGGGGAGGTGAACGCAGGCGGATTATGCAACAGTCTTCTTAAACTTTCAACAACTTGGCGAAGTTTATAAGCGCGGGATACTTTGGGTGCGAAGGAACAGTTTAATGACGGTTAACGCGAGATTATGTATACGGGAATCCGAGGGAAACTCAGCGCCGACTGGTTCGGTTAGAAGAACTTAGACCGCTTCCAATAGCTGCTGCATCGTCTGCTTGAGGTGATTCTGTAGAAAACTTCTCGCGCTTAGATAAGTCCGCGAGCGCCACGACAATCAGGAGCGCAGTCACACCAAGCGTAGCGAGGATGTAAAGAACAGCTGTCAGCTCTCGATAAATTAGAAAGACCGTTAGCAGAGTGAGGAGAGATATCCACGCGAAGGTGATGGATCTTCTGTTGCGTCCCCTATTTGTTTTTCGACTCATTCAGATATGCCCTCGTAGCGCGACACTTTCAGAATATACCACCGGGTTTGGTGCCCTCAGTCTCAAACTCTTGCTTTCGCGATGGATCAATAAAGAACGCGCGTAGGCAGCACCTGGCCACTGGCCGCAACCGCACTGTTGAAAACTCCAGACACAGCTCCCATTAATGTGGTCCCCAGGCGACCTGAAGAAAACATTCCTGCTTCTGGGACTTCAATAATATCGTAAGCTTCCAGTAAAATATCCGGCTTCTGCTTCTTCTTGATCGCCGCGTAGTCGACGTGAATGGTGTCTTGCTCCGGAGATCCGGGTTTTTGCCGGTAGATCCTAATATCTGTTGTCTTAGCCTCTTTCCTTGCGCCACCTACCATAGCCAGAGCTCGACCAAGAGTAAGTTGCTCACGCATGAAAAGACCCTGAGGCGAAATAACACTTCCGGTGACGTATACAGGTTCCGCCTCCGTTACCAATATGTAGTCGCCCGGGCGAATTACAGGATTAGCATCGAGTTTGCCGGAGCGGAGTTCGGAAATCCTTACCAACGTCAGCGGAATCTTCGTCCCATCAATAGGAGCAGCCTCCGCTTCCTCACCGGGTGCCGGGCACATTACCGGTTCCGTGTGAAGAATCTGAATCGTTCCCGCCGCCCGCTCTGTAAATCCACCTGAAGCGGCCATCAACTCATTGAGACGCACCTTACGCTGCATCTGAATTCGCGTAGGTTGTCGGACAGCCCCAAACACAGTCGCCGGCTGTCGACTATTTCGTTGCGTTATTCGAACGCTGATCTGAGGCTTCTTGAGATATTTACCGTAGGCGAGTGCAATATCCTTTTGCACCTCTTTTTCGGTGCGACACTTTGCAGGGATAGGCGTTTCAAGAAATGGAAGAGAACTAATGTTCCCGTCGCTATCTATCTCTGCGGTAGAGTTGAGGTCCGGTTGTCCAAAAATTCTGACGTCCAAAATATCGCCAGGTCCAAGTAGATAATTCCTGATTCCTTGATTATCTACCGAGGATGAAGACTGTGTTGGAGGTGGGGCTTGATCCTGGGCCTGCACTGCGACCATAAGAGCAAGACCAGCGAACACTGCGGCAAACAAGAAAATCTTTACTTTCATAAAAGAACCCTGGAAACCAGAGAAAGAGACAAGCCTCGAGATTTGATTAAGTTCCCGGAACGCGGGAACTAACGATATTCAGTGGGGGTGCTGTTCAGTTTACTTGCCGGAACTGTTGAACTTACCCGGGACCGGGCGCCTACCGTGCTTTCGCACCGTGCCCGGCAACGCAAAGCCGGTAAAAAGTAAGTTACAATGATCGCACAAAAGGTTGTAGATGCCAATGAGGCGCAAAAGTAGTGGGGTTGGCTTATACCCTCGCCGGATACGCGAGCTGCAACACTTGGGACATCTTTGTGAAATCAATGTTCGGAGCCTTCTCTTCGTTTTCTTACAGGATCACTCATTCCGGAGCTTTGTGCCGCGACTTAAGACGCAATCGGAGCACTTCGATTTCTCGGCCGATTCTCTCCTCCCCGGCTACTCTCACGTCCTCTTTGAAGGATTCGCGCTCCAGATAAAATAGCGCATCCTTATAACGATCAATGGCCCGCCGGTAGTGGCCCTTGAACGCGGCCCGCTCAGCGAGCTCAACCCAATGGGCGACCCTAACTGAAGCGATGAATTCCCTAATCGCTAGCTTCGAGTCGTTTAGTTCGTGCTCTTCCGGAAAAATTTTTAGGGCGGAGTCCAAACACTCAACAGCGCGATTAGCCGTTTCGATCTTATCTGACACTCGAACGCGCTTCTGGGCCTCGTGGGTAAGGGTTCGGGAAGAGTCTCTGGCCCAGGTGAGCAGGTGATGCTTCCCCAGTGTCCGAACCCGCTCCTGTCCCGCGCGCAGGGCATTTCGCTTTTCAGGGGGCAGATCGGTTGCGCGGAAAGCCTCTTCGGTGCTCTCAAGATAATTCTGACAAAGATGAAAGACGTCCAGATGAGAGTCCGGAGCGGGGGCTGTCTCAGCTGCTGCTGATTGTTTTTGAATTGTCGCCAGCGCCGCCACGTGCAGTGAGGTGGAATAGGTTTTTTTCGAGGAGTTTCGCTTACCACTTACCCGGGTACCCCCCTCCGGAACACTGTTCTCCAGGAGATATCGAGTCCAGGCGCGCCGCATTACCACTTCGCGCGCCGATAGCGCCACGAGTAGCACCACACTAGCCGCAAGACCAGCGGGAACCCAGGGTGCTTCATCGCCCCCGACAACTAACATCCACCACAACGCAAAGAACAGTGCGATCGCGGCTGCGCCTGCCGCAACCATGTATCCTGTGCTCGAAGGCATGCGGGTCCGAGAAGGGCGTCGCCGGGCCGTATCTCCTGAGCTACGCATGCTGGAACGCGCCGTTCTCGGAAAGAATTGATCAGCTGGGTTATTGGCCAAACGATTCCCTCTGAGGGGATGATCAGTATCTTAGCCGCTGTCATTGCAACTCAAGCTGACACACGGTTCAATGGTTTTTACGCTGTGTCCCCTCCCCACAAGCATGTCTGGCACATAGTCAACTTTTTGGGCTTTACCTGTCAATATGTGACGGGTTCACAAATCCCAGACTCAGGACTAGAAAAAGGGGCCTAACGAGATGGACGGAGAGTTCGCGGAAAGGGTCGTACTCGTAACCGGTGCGACATCGGGAATTGGCCGGGCATGCGCATTAAGATTCGCTCGCGCTGGCGCACGGATAGCAGCGGTCGGACGCAATGAAGAGGCCCTGGCCAACCTATCTAGAGAGGTTGGGGAGGCGAGCGGCAAGATTCTTCTGTTGCAAGCCGATTTGTCGCGGGTACAGGAGGCGGAGCGCGTGGTTGGGCAGACCATAGAACATGCCGGCGGAATTGATGTGTTGGTTAACGCAGCTGGCCATATAGCGACGGGAACCATCGAGGATACATCCCTGGAAGCGTGGGATGCGATGCTCAGCATAAATCTGCGGGCGGTTTTTTACCTCATGCAAAAAGCCGTGCCAAGTCTGATTGAGCGACATGGCAACGTCGTCAACGTTTCGAGCGTAACCGGAGTGCGTGCTTTTCCGGGCGTTCTCGCTTATTGCGTCTCGAAAGCTGGGGTTGACCAACTAACACGCTGCGCGGCCCTTGAGTTGGCTGGGAAAGGCGTGCGGGTGAATGCGGTTAACCCGGGAGTCGTAGTTACTGAGATACACCGACGTGGCGGCATGACCGATGAGCAGTACGATTCCTTTCTGGAGCGCTCAAAACAAACTCATCCGCTCGGTAGAGTCGGACAAACGAAGGAGATCGCGGAGCTGGTGTTCTTTCTGGCGTCCGACCGAGCTTCATGGATCACTGGTGCGACTTATTCCATCGATGGTGGCCGGGCTCAAACCTGCGCCAGATAGCCGATCTTGATGGACTCAGGAGAGCGTCTGCACTCTGCAAAAAGATTGGCCCCTAAAAAGGGAATCTGGATATACTCTGCCGCGCGTCTACCGATCGCTACGCGAATTACCGGCGAGCGGCTAATGTTTCCGAACCGAATTCTGCAAGGGACAAAAGATGAATGTTCAATATTCAAATCCGGCGCCCGTGATCAGACCATCTAGTCACAAGAGCGCTTTGCGAATAGTGTCCGCCATAGCGGCGGCACTCGTAGCACTACTGCTCGCACTCATTGTTCTCCTACTGATCGGATTTGAAACTGGACCAGTCGCGCTGCTTATCGGACTCGTCTCCGCCACTATTCCCGTCCCGCTGTACCTGATGCTCGTGCTCTGGATAGATCGATACGAATCCGAGCCTCTCTGGATGCTGGCCACAGCATTCTTTTGGGGTGCGCTGGTCGCGGTATTCATCGCCTTCCTTTTCAATACCGCAAGTAGTCTGATGGTTGCGGTCATGGCAGAAAGCATGGAGGCGGGCCAGGCCTTTGGCGCTGTGATTTCCGCGCCCATCGTTGAGGAGACGGCAAAGGCATTGATTCTTTTTATCCTGTTCTTCAAAAAGGATGAGTTCGACGGCATCGTGGACGGTATTGTCTATGCGGCAATGGCCGGTCTTGGGTTCGCCATGACCGAGAACATTCAATACTACGGGCGCGCGGTCATGGAAGCAGGTGGAGGGGGTTTGACTACGGTTTTTATTCTCCGCGGAACATTGTCTCCGTTCGCACATCCGCTATTCACCAGTATGACTGGCATCGGGCTGGGCCTGGCGCGACAATCCCGCAACACCTTGGTCACGTTGGGCATGCCCGTTCTCGGGTTGTTGACAGCCATCTCGATGCACGCTATCTGGAACGGCTTAGTTGTGGTTTTTGGCGGCTTGGGGTTTCTCTTCGCGTATCTGGTCATCATGGTTCCTGCTTTTGTCATCGTTGTGGCGGTGATCTTTCTCGCTCTCCGCAGGGAGGGACAAGTTGTGAGGGAGTTTCTTCATACAGACTTGCAGGGGGGGAGACTTACAAAGCAGGAGTATGATCAACTCTGCACTATCAGGGGGCGCATGGGAGCTTCATTGAATGCTTTCTCGCGCGGCGGGGTTGGCAGTTGGCGCGCATCCAGACAAGCGAACCAGCTAGCCAGCGAACTCGCCTTTCATCGCAGCCGTGTGGCCCAAGGCATTTCCAATGAGAGTGCGCACACACGTGAGGCAGCCTACCAGACAGCCTTGCAGGACCTGTTAACGCGGCTGCGCCAAACCTAATATCGCGCCGAAGACAAAGGCTCGCGAGTTTTGTCGCTGTTCGCTTATACTGGTTAGGCCAGCGAGCGGTCTTTTTCACTCAAGCAGACCCGTGAGAATTCAACTTCTACCCAGCACCTTTGACGGCCAAGGCCACGCAACCTTAGAGCAGCGTCTGACCTGTTATCTCATCGACGATTGTGTTGCGGTCGATGCGGGAAGCATTGCTATCGCTCTCACCACGGAACAACGCGCGAAGGTGCGGGACATAATTGTTACGCATCCTCACATGGACCACATTGCCAGTCTGCCGATTTTTATCGACGATCTCTACCCGACGTTAGAAGAGCCAGTCCGGGTCCACGCCACCGCCGAGGTGATCTCGCTTCTGGAGCGCGATATCTTTAACTGGAATGTTTATCCCCGGTTTTCGGAGCTTAAGAACGACTTCGGCCCAGTAATGGAGTACGTTGCCATTCCGGAAGGTAAGGAGTTTAAGTTGGCCCACCTGACAGTGATGGCCTTGCCGGTAAATCACATCGTGCCGACCGTGGGTCTGATCGTTTCCGACGGCAAGAGTACTGTGGCATTCAGTTCTGACACTGCCGAAACGGAAGAGTTTTGGGAGGCGGTCAACAGGATTCCCCACCTTGATGCTCTCTTGATTGAAGCATCGTTTCCCAACTCGATGGCTCACCTTGCCGAGGTCTCGCGGCATTTCACGCCCGCGTCGCTTGGTCAGGAACTAAACAAACTTCACCATAATGGTCTGGACATTCTCGCGGTCCATCTCAAACCCGCTTACCGCGAATTGATCATTGAGCAACTTGGCGCGCTCAATGTGCCTAATTTGAATGTAATGGAACCCAGCCGGACCTATACCTGGTAGATACCTTCCAATTCAGACTCAGGCTTCAGCGAAACGGCACAAACTCCTTCTGCGCATGTTCACCCATTGCGCCCTCGAGTTTCACCCGTCCACTGGGAAGTAATTCTTTGACGCGAAACGTTCTTTCCTGCCGGTCGCGTCCGGGCATCAGCTCAGCCCTAAAAGTAACCATCATCCCTGGCCGCGCCCATACGTCAGCGTCTTGGTTCCGGTAGAGTTGCTCTCTTGTTCCCATATTCTTCTTTCTGACTAAATACGCGCCCAGGGCACCAAATGCAGCGGCCGCCAGTGCCAGACCGCCCACCAGACGCTTAGCTCTCTTCTTCATCTAACTTACTGCTCGCACAGCGGGTCGAGTCGGGCAGTGATCGTCGGCAAACCGCTTTGGGCCCGGTCCGCGTTTATCTGCGTGAAGCTGACCCACTCGGCTGGCACCTTATCTTCTGCGAAGATTGCTTCCACCGGACATTCAGGAACGCAGGCGTCGCAGTCGATACAAGTTTCAGGATGAATTACGAGCATATCGTCATCGAGATGAAAAGCCTCAACGGGACAAACCAGCGCGCAGTCAGTGTAGCGGCAGTCGACGCATGGTTCAGCAACGACGTAGGTCATTCAGATGTAGCCTCCTGAATTCAGAGTCGGGCATTTCTCGATGGTCACATTGCATCCACGGGATTCCCTCGAGTGGCGATGGTAACAATGATCCCACGGGCGAGTAATTAGCTCGCTTATAATTAAGCACGAATCGTGAACTTTTGAAAGATGTGATTTGCGCTTGAGTCCACGGTTGTTGTACCTACCGGCCACCTATTCGGAGCTTTGTTCCAGCCAGGTGCGAACGGGAGTGCCCGTCGAAAAGTCGTAAAATCCGAGATCCCTCTGGGACAGCATTTTTGTTAGCAGAATAATCTGCCCGGTGTGCATTGAGAAATGCTCAGTCACATGGAAGATGGCGGCGAGCGCTGTAACTTTGGAGCCTTGAATTTCAAGCTGCTCGAGACATCGCTCGTGGTCAAATCTCGCGAGTACGGAGTCCACGTCTTCCACCGTTTCTCGGAACGTGGACAATAATTCACTACGCTCAATCATTGCCCGCTCATCGAATTCGCGTTGCCGAGCACGCGCGTCCATTTCACCGCCCAAGCCACTGAGAACCCACTGTCTGGCGTTGCCTGCGAGATGTAAGCACAGATTACCAATACTGTTTGATTCTGGGTTTGCCCGCCACCAGACTTGCTCGTCACTCAGCATGTTCAAACAACTTTCAAGCTTCGGCAGGTATTCTCTACTCAAGAGTTGGCGAGCTTGCCGCACAAAGACACGTGAGAACTCGTTTTCCTGGAGAGTATTCACTGTTCACGACAAGTAGAAAGAAATGGGGCCGAACTGCGTAAACCAGCCCGGTTATCCGGGCCCGCCGTCTCTGGCTTTATATTTTGCTTCTCGGGGCCAGCAGGACAGGCCCTTTCCCCGGCTTCGCGTGACTCATCGGGTGTTCCGTTGCTGTCGAAAATCGGCCGCGCTCTTTTCTGGTTGCCTTTTTCCGCGGAGAGCTTTCGTCGCCAGCTCTACAGCATCCCGGGAAATGCCAATAATCACTAACACGAAAATTGTGAATGCTATGTCGCCACGGAGCGAGTGTCAATTTGACGATGACCGCGACAAAAAATCGCCGTGCCCTCCGGCCGAGTACCTGGTAAGCTTGTTCTGAAAACCGGAGAGTCAGGACGACCCTCCGAAATGGACCTTTAAATTTCGCTAGGTCGCGGGGTATCGGATAAAAACTTGAGGGCGTTAGCGGTTTCTACGCTACGCTTATGCTGTAGCTCATTAACCCAATTGGTTACCGTTTTAACCATTTCGCGCGCAGTTTCGCGAGGCGAAGTCGCCTTCCGTTCAGTCGTTTGCTGGCGCTTTACCTGGCCTTTTTTGATAACCCGAACTGTTTTCTTCCCTGACATCGTTTATTACCTTCGTTCTTATTCCTTAAGAACGCTTTTCCTCTTATGAAGTTCCGTGATTCCCTTTGAACCCTATTTGCAGAATGCGGTTGCCGGCTTATCCTGCAAAGACCGGGCCGAAGAATAATTATGCCAGACCTAATAACGCTTGCGAGGGAATACCTAGGAAACTCGGATACCATTAGACGGATTGATTGCGGTCACCGGCTCCGAAATGCTGGTAAATACGTACAGCTCTTTGTGAGCCGCGTAGGTTTTTGCAACAGCCACTTTCCGCGTCTTTTCACGCTCCTTCTCTTTCATATCAATCTGCCAGATGTTCTTCTGCGTCTGATAGACGACGAAACAGAGGCCGGCAACGGCCCCAGCGTTAACATATTTCAGGCCGCTGATCATGTATCTCGTGCCAAACAGAATCAGCAGGGTGTTGATAACGATAAGAGCAAGTCTGAACTCAGTGGGTCCCAGTTTGAGATAGCTGATAGTTAGACGGTCGGTGGACGAGAAAGCCAAAAACGCACTAACCGCAAATGCTGCGAACACCGCCAGCAAAAACAGAAGTTGATACCGGGATTTTTCTGGAAGGATGAATGCGTAGCCGATTATGACTGAGCACAAGAAAACGTAGTCAAGCAGGTGATCCATGTAGTAACCCCACCTGAGCAGCCCCGTGTTACGATATTTACCCACTTTTCCGTCATAGTGATCCGTGACGTACTGGAAGAAGATCATTAGTGACACACCCCATAACCAGCGAATGTCAGCGGCAGCCAGATAGCTGAAACCCACGATAAGCAGCGACCAAGCGAGCGTCAGCATGGTGAGATGATAAGTCTGCAACCACGACGGTATTCTGGGTAAAACAATTGGCGACAATCGCCGCTCGAGGGGCGAAAGAAAAGAAGTGTTAATTTTATTGGCTCCCGCGAATTGTTGACTATGCATTTCTTATAGACCTGAACGCACAAACCTGGACCCGGATTCTCCGAAACCACTTGAGCAAACCACAAGCCAGACGCGAAACCCCAGGCATTCAGTTGTTTCTGTTTTTAGCTTGTGCTGATGCCCACCGAGGTTCGGGAAGAGTCTTTCAGGTGAAGCATTTTTCTGACTGTTTTCAGGACGGAACGCGAAGGTTGCGGGCAGGCAGCAGGTCGCTGAGTCAGATAAAGACCACCGACTGAGAGCTGGGAATCTCAAAGCGCCTACGACAGCTCTTGCACGCCAGCATATCGTCAATGCGCACCATGTAATCTCGGGACTTTTGGAAACGCGTCCGATCCTGCTCGTTCGCTCCTCGGGGAGGCGCTGGCTTTCTGGTTCGCTTGAGCCACCGCACATCAAATTCGCCACGTGTCCGACAGTGGGGACAACTGAAGTTTGCTTTTTTTATTTCCTGCTTTTCGTTAAAGAAATCTTGTTCGTTCATATGATTTTAAAGAAATCTTGTTCGTTCATATGATTATTGTGCCATAAGATCCACTAATCGAGGATGGTCGCCGCCGCTCCTAACCCTCTTATTGCTCTTCACGGATTCCATCCTGCTCACACAGCTCACGTAGATACCGAAAACTGTAAATGCCGGTCTCGTGCCCATCGCTCCAGCGAAAATTTAGGGCATAGCGGCCCACGATACTCAGGTCAGTGATCGTCAGCTCTTGCGAAATCGTCTCTGGCTTCAGAACGCGCTGACCGGTCCACTCGTTGACGCACTGGGCGCATGGGCAGGCACGTCTCAGGCCCGCAGCTGAGTACCGGGAGACGTGATTGTCAGCCCAGGTGATACGCAGGCCGGCATCCCCTTGCTGCTTGATTTCGCGGGGTTCAATGGCTGTCCGTCTGTCAGTTGCTTCCACGATATTCCTTCAAGATTGAAGTTCACACTCCGCAGCTGGCCCTGTCGATTGCTCTGGACCCGACCGCCACCGATTTTCCTGCCTACTGACCCGGCCCGCTGTCGTGCGCGTTCTTCACTGCCTGCTGCACCGCATCAGCCTTCACTTTCCAGTGCGACGCATCCCAGACTACTTTGCCCTTCCGCAGGACGAGCACCTGCGGTGACTCGTGGGGGACCCCCGTTTTCCGCTCAATCGCCTTCGAGAGACTAAGCGCGCGCTGCACCTCGACGAGAGCCACCTCTCCATCGAAACGAGACATCTCCTCATAGGCTGCCGCGCTAATCGGACACGTCGTACTATGCTTAAAAACTACCACTGGAACGTCCTGCGACCGGCTGGCCAATTCCTCAAAAGACTCAACATCTGTAATTCTCACAAAGCGTTCTCCCTTACCCACTGTACTCTAGATACGATTGATATTAGCCTACTGGATCGACCTACAACAACACGGGACGTTCATTCCTAACCTAGGTTCCACGGTTTTTGACTGAGTTCACCGCCGGAAAGCGACCGAAATTGCTATATTAGCCCCAAATAGGATGTGTCCCTTTGTCCAAACTTGAAATGTCACCTCTTGTGTTAGTTAAGCAGGAGCTTTCAGCATGAACGGGATGGAGAAAGTGGGCCCATTACTAGCGATGAGCCAACCAGAGCTGACCCGGCTGGCAGGTCTACAAACTAGTTCGCAGAAAAGTGAAACTCTTAGGCAACGCCAGGGGTGCTGCTGTCACTATCGGTGTGACGGATAAAGCGTTTGTCGCAAGCCTACGAGGCCTTGGGGTTTACATGACCGAAATTGCTATTGACCTCTTGTCCGGATTGGCATATTGTGCCCCCGCTTAACGAGAAGCTAGCGGTCGAACCCGAACCTCACTTTAAAGTTTCAGGACGCCTGCCGAGTCTCTCAAGATCGCCTGCTTCCTCTCAAAGCCTAGAAAACTTGAAACTCTAACCTCACAAGGAGAAGACTATGTCTATGCTACGCAAAGCAAACCTCAATCAGGCTTTACGTCCACGGCTCGTGTTTGGGGCATTCCTGACTCTGTTACTGCTTGGGCCGGCGCCGCAGGTCAAGGCTGATGAAATTGCGATTTGGAAACTTCAACGACTCGGATCTGGTTGTCGATCACGGGACTGGAACGTTAACCACTAATTTTAATCTGGTAAACGTATTGTTCACATCCGCAGGAACTTCGACGAATGCCAGGCAGGGTGATCTTCCCGGCCAATCGATCACTTTGCAAGGTGGAACATCAAACGCTAACAACGGGCGCAGTCTAAGTCTCTATGTCAGCACCGTCGGTTTAAGCGATATCGCAATCAGCTTTGCAACCCAACGCACCTCGACTGGCTTCAACACCAATCAGTTTCAATACAGTCTTGACGGCGTGACGTTTATCAATTTTGGTGTGCCTTACGCACCACCGCTAACGTTCGGATTAGATATGTTCGACCTGAGTGGTATTTCCGGTGTGAATGACAATCCTAATGCTGCGTTCCGGATTCTCTTCAACGGTGCTACTTCGACTTCCGGAAACAACCGAATCGACAATCTGGTGGTCGAAGGACAGAATATTTCGACGCCGATTCCAGAGCCGGCATCAATCCTGCTGCTTAGCCTCGGTCTGACCGGCACATTGGCCCCAAGGTTGAAAGCGTGGCGGCGGAAACCAGGTCGCCAGCGGGATTAGCACGTGTATGCGAAGCGGGTAACGCAACGACAGCGGAGTTCCACGAGAGGCACGAACTTTTCGAGTCCGAGTTCCCAGTCTGCCTCCCAGTGTTTAATTCCAAGTTAGGTGGCAGTTTGAGCTTGAGGTCAGCTTCAATATGTTTGCCAATCCCGAAGAGGTTTGAGTCGATAGCCGTGGGCGAGCTTTTGCGAGACTCCCGCGGAGTATCGGAGAAAAGATTCGTGACCCGGGAAGGGTCAAACATTGCCGAAAGTCTGGCCGCTTTCAAGGTCAGGCAGTTTTCTTTCAACTAGCCGTGGGGAGTCGCGCAACGCTCGCTCACGGCTACTAACTTAGATCCCTCCGGGCTGGTGTGCCGAAACCCAAACTGACCCACGAGCGTGATTCCGAGCTTCGTTGACAGCTTCGAAAGTCGGGCCTAATCTGTATCCGTCTTACGACACTCTTTCGTTTGTCTTTTGAGGTTCTCCGGGAAGTATCGTCTCCGGTCTCGGCAGAAGCGATCTACACTTCAAAAGTCTTCAAGCATGGCGATGTTCTTCAGGAACAGCGTCGCTAGCGATTAAAGCTGGCCACTGACCGGACTCGGCGCTCCTCCCATTCCTCTTTCCAGCAAGCTTGTAAAAAGAAATCTGGTCACGATATAAAAGCAAGATTCCGCGAAAGTACGCCCGAGGATTCCGACAGACATTAAGAGGCCAAAACCAACGTTGCAAATTACCTTCGCTGAAGAAATCAAGGGGCAGCAACTTAACGAAAGAAGTTACGATGCTCCGGTTGTGGCTGTGGGTCGTAACCCGGCGACCTGCAAGATCGTTTTTGATCAAAAACAGTGGCCAACAGTTTCTCGGCAACACGCCCAGTTCCTGCTACACAACGATTCATGGTTTTTGACAGACAGCGGTTCCACCTACGGCACATTCCTTAACGGCCAACCGATCAAGGAACCTACCAAGGTGGAGGTAGGTTCACGCCTGCAGTTTGGTCCTGATGGCCCCATCCTCGTGGTGACCCGAATCGAGAGCAAAGTGGAGAAACCGTTGGAGGCGGATGAAACTCTGGTCGAAGAGTCCACGCGATTATCTTCTCCTACGCCAATACCGGATTTGCAAGCAAGCGTTCAAGCAAGACCCACTCAAGCACCTTTGAGTAAACCACCCGAACCAGTCTTCGTCGAATTGTCGGGCTTAGGAACAGCTCGGCTCCAACGGATTGAACTCAACAAAGAGGTGATCCGCTTTGGCCGCGACCAGGCGGTCGAAGGTGTTATCGATGCGGCCGCGGCGGTTGTCTCGCGCAGGCATGCTGAGATTCGCCGGCAGAACGGGAGGTTTATCGTTGTCGACCTGGGGAGCTTTAACGGCACGCTCCTCAATGATCGGCGTATAGCCGAGCCCGAGTTGCTTCATCACAACGACCGAATCGAACTGGGTCCTGGAGGTCCAACCATCCGCTATCTGGATCCGGCGAATCCGGCGCCAGTCATAGCAAACCAGACTGCGCAAAATCCGGGGATACCTTCGGGAGAGCTCGCCCAAAGGGCGCCCGGGACTTCGGGCAAGCTAGCCACGATGGTGCTTCGTTCAGAGACCCCGATGCAGATCACCGGAGGCGCGGGCGCGGGAATGTTCACCGAGCGGCCTTTCGGTAGCACGACTCGGATGACCATTGGTCGCGGCGAAGAATGCAATATTCGTCTTGATGGTCTGTTGATTTCCAACCGCCATGCTGCTGTTGTAAACGCAAACTCGAACTTAACGATTGAGGACCTCAATTCGACGAATGGCACCTACGTTAATGGCGCCCGAATTACCGGTCGTAAACCGATCCGTCCCGAAGACGTCGTACAAATTGGCCCTTTTGTTCTAAGGGTTCACCCACAACGCGGGATTACGGTCTTTGACACCAGGGCGAAGACCCGGATTGATGTCTTCCAGGTGACCAAGGAAGTAGCCAACCGCTCAGGCCCGGGAAAGGTCCGCTTACTGGACGAAGTCTGTTTGAGTATTCAGCCGAACGAGTTTGTCGGGATGCTTGGCCCTTCTGGTGCCGGTAAGTCGACCCTGATGGACTCCCTCAATGGAATGCGTCCGGCCTCCAGTGGCCAGGTATTGGTCAACAACCTCGATCTCTATCAACACCTCGAGTCTCTTAAACTGTCGATCGGCTATGTTCCGCAAGACGACATCATCCACCGCGAACTGACGGTTTACCGCACCCTCTATTATGTGGCGCGCCTCAGACTTTCGCGCGACATTTCGGCCAAGGAAATCAACCAGATTGTGGCTGAAGTGATGGATGTTACCGGACTCTCCGAGCGCCGTGACGTTCCCATCTCCCAACTTTCCGGAGGGCAGCGCAAACGCGTTTCGATTGCGGTCGAGCTTATTACCAAGCCATCAATCATCTTCCTGGACGAGCCGACTTCAGGGCTTGACCCGGCCACGGAAGAGAAAGTTATGAAGCTCTTCCGTCAGATTGCCGAGTCTGGAAGAACAGTTATCCTAACCACGCATGCGATGGAGAACGTCAAGCTCTTCGACAAGATCGTGCTACTTATGCGCGGCAAACTGGTCTTTTATGGAAGGCCGGATGAGGCGCTGGAGCACGTGGGCGCCGAGAGCTTTAAAGACCTGTACGACAAACTTGAGGCGCCGATTAGTGAGCGCCTGGCAAGGGACCGACCTGCGTCACGAGAACAGGTAGCTGAGGAAGTGGCAGAGGAATGGAAGCGCCGCTTCATGCAGACTTCGCAATACAAGCTCAACATAGCAATTCCTCTAACGGAGGTTTCCAGCCGGCCGCAACAAGCCGCTCCCGCGAAGAGTCGAACGACGCTCGGCGATCTGTTAAGACAGTGGGCCACGCTCTCGCGCCGCTACATGGGAGTATTGGCTCGTGACAAGTTTAATCTCTTCATACTGTTTGCTCAGGCGCCGATTATCGCGCTCCTCACCTATTTAGTCGTCGACGCCGAGGGGCAGCGAGATTTTCCTTATTTCATTCTCGCGCTGGTTGCTCTTTGGTTTGGGACCTCGGTGGCTGCCAGAGAAGTCATCAGGGAACGAGCGGTTTATAACCGCGAGCGCATGGTAAATCTCCGGCTGCTCCCTTACGTAGGCTCGAAACTTTTTGTGCTGCTCCTGATCGTGAGTTTCCAATGCATCCTTCTTTTCGGTACCCTCAAACTGCTGGATCTCATCGCGTTCATGGAGTTTCCCGGTAGGTTTGGAGGTCTCCCGCAGCTATTCGTGATGATCCTGACGGGGATGGTCGGTATTGCCCTGGGTCTTTTCATCTCGGCTGTAGTAAGAACGTCAGAGATGGCCACGAGTCTCGTGCCGCTCATTCTGATTCCGCAAATCCTCTTCTCAGGACTTGTCGGCGTTCCGGTTGGAATCGCTAAATTCGCCGGTGTCGTGATGCCTGCGACCTGGTCGTTTGACGAAATGAAACGGCTTTCGGGTCTCGACGTCCTGCGTGGGAAAGATGAAAGCGCCGAGCCGGCCAGCAAGAACGAAGGGCGCGGGCTCTATAAACAAATTGAGCATGAGAACGACAAAAACATCCGGGATGCTCAGCAGAGAATAAATGCTTACCGGTCCGATGCTCAAAAAAAGTCGAAAGACTTCGAAGAGAACATGGACCAATATCAGAAGGACCTGATGAAGGGCGACTCTCCCAAGAAGCCAACAGCGCCGGAGCCTGGCCCTGCGCCCGAAGTGGCCGGGGCCAAGAAGGTCCCTGACAACCTCAATAGTTTTGTGGATTTCCTACATCCATGGGGAGGACATTGGACAAATTTCGGCGTGCTCCTGGCAATGCTTTTCGGATTGCTAGGCGCTACCGGGATTGCCCTGCGCTCTCAGGACATCGGATGAAGACGGGTGAATCGCGTCGCCACCGGCTTCGTGAACCACCAGTTTGTGGCTCTTTCACGGACGTGCTCTGACCTGGTTCTAAAATCCAAACGGTCTCCAGCACATACAATCAACCGGAGGAACAATTCATCATGTTACGAAGACTAACTCGCATGAAAGTTCAGATTTTTGCTTGTTGTCTGGCGGCTATGGCGCTGACCATAGCTGCAACCACCGCTCCCAACGCAGCCGCCGACTTCACCGGCCGCGAAATCCTTAGCGTTACTCGAATCGCCCACGGCGGTGCAGATTATGCCGGCATGCAGAATGTTACGGTGCAGGCTGACGGCTTTGTTAATGCTGCGGCGTTTGGCGGAATCGGCGCCAATCCGCTGGGGGCGGCGGCTGAAATCAAACTTAAGATCACGGATTACCAAGACAAACAGATGCGCCGCAGGCTTGATGTGGCGCCAACCGCAATGCTTCCAGGCCGAACCTATCTGGTCTTTACTGGCACCACGGGCGGCGGAATGATTTTCGGAAACGAGTTTAGAGTCAGCGAGACGGCAGCTTCGCGCCACTGGGGGATGATGGGTTTTGACACTCTCAACCGAGCCATCGAGGGACAACTCGTTACGGCCCGACAGAAAGATGAAGGAAATGATTACGTGGTGGAGGTTAAGTTCAATCCGGAGGACACCGTGCGCTACTGGATAAACCAGCAGACTTTCCTGATCGACAAGATAGTTACACGCTACAACAGTCAAGTCCTTATTGAAGAGCAGCGCAGCGAGTATCGAAGGGCCGACTGTATGATGTTGCCCTTTCACATCGTGACGCGCCTTCAAGGGCAGCGCTTTGCCGACTTGTCAATTGCGAGCTACGATTTGAAGAGCAGGGTTCCGGAGGCCACTTTCACGATTACGGTCGGTCGCTAAGGCTGACCTCAAACCGGAGGGCCAGATGAGGATTGCAGAGGGCTCGGCAAAGGCCGGGCCCTGACTGACCCGCACTTACTCAGCTTCTTTCTTTCCTCGGACTAGCAACGTTTGAAGCCAGCCATTTCACCCCACCCACTAGCGCCAATCACCCACTAGAACGAATGGTGCCCAGTAGAACGGGGCGCTGTATTTCTTTCCAGCGATCATGGCGAGTTGCGCGTCGCGCATCGCGGCGGAGGGAGATCCTCCAATCGACGCAGCACTAGGCGACGAAAGCAGGCGCTTGTAAAAATCGGTCATTAAGTCGGCAGTCGATCGATCAGCGACTGACCAGAGGCTTACCCCGACGGTCGGAGCACCGGCGTACAGGAAAGCGCGTGTGAGTCCCATCACTCCCTCGCCGCGCTTTTCCTTTCCTAGACCCGTCTCACACGCGGAGAGCATAACTAACGGCGATCCCAGACGAAGGTTAAAGACCTCATCGGTACGGAGAAAACCGTCGTCACTTCTGTTACCCACCAGAGAAAGCACGACCCCGGTAAACTGCGGACGCTCCGCGTTCAAGAGGCCGTGGGTCGCAATATGCAGAACGCGATATTTGGTGACGTCGCGCGCTCCAAGATTCGCCTCGCTCGCATCGAGATCGAGCCAAACGTCGGTCGGCGCTCCCGAAGCTCTTCCCAGCCGGGCAATCTGCTCAGCCTCCGTGCGGGTGCCGGAAAGTCTTGCCAGCGGCAGGCCCTGCATCTTCGCTGATTCGGCGGTGGCCACAGCGCCCTGGCCGGCTACATCGGTTAAGGCACTCTCGATCCCCAGACCACGCGTCTCAGCAAGAGAAGTGGACGGGGCGACTCCTTTTGCCCGCGCATCGTTTGAGTTGAAAACCGGATCTGCTATCACCAGCATCGCGCGCCCTGCTGGTTTTGGCCCCTGCTGCCTGATGGCTCCAATCACGGATGCCGAGGGTGCGTAGACGATCTGGTTGGTCTTGATTAGATATTGCGCGGATGAATAGTCGCCGACCGCCGTTCTTACCAACGCTTCAAAAGGAATGTAATTCAGTCCACCATCAGCGATAACCAGCAAACGCTTCTCGGCGATAAGCGAACTGACCGGTTCAACTGCCACTTTGTACAGTGCGCTTGAGGCGGCAATAAACGGTGCGGCATCCTCCGACGATGTAACGACGCCAAGTCCTCGTGTGGGATCGGCAGCCACGTCAATGCCAACTATACGACGCTGCAGCTTCGCGGGAATGAGTTGGGCGCGCAGATCGGTCACCAGCTTGTCCAGGGCAGGCCGGGGCGCGAGTTTATGAAGCGTCAGGCTCTTTGAATCTGCCGCCCAGAGATAAGAGGCTTCGGGTCCCAGGCTGTACTCGAGCAAGACTGTCTGATCGTCGAGAATCTTCTGCTGCACGTCGGCGAGCGATAGGGACTGGCCTGAGGTCAGAGCGGCATACCGTGGACTTGCTACTCTGATCTGGTTCTCAATTTCATTGAACGCAGTTTGTAGCCGGTCGAGTTCCTGTTCCAGCTCTCCAGGTTTCTTCTTGGGTTCGTCAGTGGAGAGATTAATTCCGGTTAGCAGCTCGGCAATTTCCTGCTGCCGATCCATATTCTCCTGTTTCCGCTTGAGAAGCTCCGCAGGAACGCCTTCGCTGACTGAAGCACCGCTTTCACTCAAAAGATCCAGCAGAGAACGGGCGCGCGCCTGCTCGGTGATCTTGAAAGCTTCAGATGCGTAACCCAGCGCGTTGCCCTCAAGCGGAGCACCCGCAGCGGGCGCCGCAATCAATGCCATCTCAGCAAGCGAACTTGCTGCCTCATCGAATACACTCTTGGTGGAGGCTAGAAAAGTCGTACGCGCTTCGTCAGCATGGAGGCTTCCTTGCCGCAACGTCTCAATTGTCTTGATTGCTTCGCGATAGTTTCCGACTGCGGATTCCCTGATCGCGCCGGCCTTTTTTTGATCCTTTTCCTGCACGGCCTGCAACCACAGGCTGCGTCCCAGTCCCCGCTGCGCCGGCCACATTAAATCAAGCCGCTTGTCATCCTGCGCTCCCTTCGCTGCTTCGCTGTAAAACTTAGTTGCCTCCTTGAGCTTGCCTTGACGGAGCGCTACATCCCCAAGACTCGTTCTCGCAGCAGCTCGGAAGCGCCGCGTCTGCCCAAGATTGCCAATTCCAGCCGGGCTGCTACCCGCCGCTTCAAGGGCGCTCAGAAAACTCTTTTTTGCGGTCTCCAGATCGTTATTGAAATAAGCAATGCGTCCCAGGCCCAGTTGATAGCTAGAATAGACGATCGAGTTGCGATACTCATCCAGTTCTTTTTTTGCCTCGAGCGCTATCGTCACAGCGCTGGTGGGTGCGGCCACGGAAACGCTGCCAGTCGAAAGGCCGCCTGCTATAGCACCAAACCCGCCAAACCTTCTGCCGATTTTCGAGGCCGCACCCTCGGGTTTCTTGACCACCATCTGTCCGTAAGCTGCGCTTGCTTCAGGAATCCTTCCCAGCCGAAAGTTTATGTCGCCAATTTTGGCCAGCATCAAGTTAGCGTTGAACCGGTCGTCGGCAACACCAACGGCCGCCGTTACCACATCCTGTTTTTGCTCAGCCCCGAGAAAACCCTCGAACGCCTTCTTGTAATGGTCCAGCGCAACGTTGTATTGCCCCTGTCTCAAGTAAAGTTCGCCCAATTCGTTGTGAGCGGCGGCTACACCACGATTGTTCTTGGCTGCGGTGTAGAGATTTAAGGCAGTCTGCAGCTGGCCCAGGGCCTGATCAGATTTGCCGCGTTTTAATAGGCGCCGGCCCTGCTGTAGCGCAGTAGTAGCTTGATCGGCTTGCTGGACCACTGGTGTGGCGCCTACTTCTGCCGCCAACGGAACCGTTGAAAGAATTAACAGAAGACTAACGCTTAAAAAGTAAGTGATGGATTTAGCGGCCTCGAATTTCATGGTGATCTCCTCTTCTGGTTCAAGGTTCCTCTTACGAAGCAGCGAAAACTAAGCCTGGGTCTGATCGAGTGGATTTCATCCCTACCGGATTGGATTGTGTATTAACAAACCTTGCTCGCAAAAACATGAAACTAACCGTGTTGCCGATTGAAAACGCGAAGAACAAATGCCAACAGCAAAGCCTTCTTCCTAACCTAAACGGATTTGTGGCGGACTTTAGAGACACCACCTAAGCTACTTGTGTAGGAGTTCCAGCATCGCGACGAGGATGCTAGCATCTGTCGAGGCCCTCATCATGACCATGGATGGCTCCGGATCGTTCTTACTGAGGCCTAGGCCACGCGTAGTAGCATCTTGCTCGATAGCGGTCTGGGCCTTGCCATAGCGTTCCGATTTCGCGACCTGCACTGGCGCTTTCAGTTCCGTCTGAATTTGCGCCCACATTTCCGTTTCAGGTTTTATTGGACACTTGCCTTCGCCCTGCTTGCAATAGCGGATTAGATCGTCTTCGGTGGGCACCAACGGTAGCGGCTCGCGCGTGAACACAAAAAAGAGGCGCTCGGATCCTTCGTTTTTGTCAAAGGTAAACCAACGCAATCGCTCCTCACTTGCGGTGCTAGCGGGAATCTCAAATGGAACGTGCGACTGAATGTAATTTCCACCTTCGTCCAGCTCCGCGTTGGGGTAGATCATGACTGGTTTGCCGCCGTCGGTAGTGTTGAAGATGTAGAGATAGCCATCGGTATTCGTTTCCAGCAGAACGCGAACGCGTTCGCCACTCCGGAACACACGAGAAGGATCCGCCCGGACAGACAACCCATTCGCGTCGCGTGCAAAGAGCGTTAGCCCTAGCCCCATTTTTTGGGCCTTTGGCTTCTCTCCTGCCACCGCGTCAGTCTTCGGTTCTGACTTGGCGCCGACCGCTACAGAAGCATTAGTAGCGCCGATTTTAACTGAAGCATTCCCGGAGGCTTTGGCCTGCGGTGTCTTCGGTCGTCGCCGGCTCGGTCTAGTTGTTGTGGCACTCGGGCTGCTCTTTTCAGCGGGCTTAGTGCGCGTTGTGAGAAAAGCCCCGCGAACGTCTTCCTCTCGCTCCTGCCCAAAGGAGGGCGTCACTTCTCCGGTGCCAAAGCCACCCAGTATCATTGCCACGAGGAAAAGTATTGTCCGTGTTTTCATTCTCAAAATCTCCCTTAGAATCAAATAGTGCGATAATTGAGCTTATTTGTGTTGAATACGAATATCGAAGACAACTGGATTGCCGGACGGACCGGACTTCGGAATCTTCAGTTCCATGAACGGCTCATTGGCGTTTTTGTCGTTGAGTTCGCCTTTCGGCACGTTCGTTTTGTACTTGGCCAGGAAACTAGTCAACTCCATCTGCTCCTCCCTCGTCAATGGCTCGCCGGTGGCCTCGGCGCTAAGGAACTTAGGGTCGTCGAGCGGTGTGGGGGAAAAGATGATCGTATAATCCTCGGTTCCGGCCTTCTTTTCTAACTTCAGCCAATGCTCCAATCCACTCGGGAAACTGAAATCAACCTCTTTAGAAACCTGATTTGTTTCCAGACCCGAAAGCGTCGGAGGTTTAGCCGTCAAAAACGCGGTGGGCCGGTTCTGCTCACCGGGCCCGACGATGCACAAAAAGCCGTCCTCGCTAAATACGAAGTGAAACTTGAAGGACTGTTCGGAGGCAAGTGGCACGACACCGGCAACACGGACAGGCTCTCCTATTAGAGACTCCGGCAGCAGCTCGAGCCAGTAGCGCCCCAGATTCTTCGTCTCTACTCCGGTCACATTTGACGCCAGATTATTATCTTCAGTCCCCCCAGCGGTGTTGTCTGATTCTCCAGCGAGCCAGTTGACAGCGAAAAAGCCACCAACTCCGACCATAACAAGAATTAGCACGAGCACGCCTGCGCCTACGAACATCATCGTTCCGCGACGCGCCGGTTGCCTCATCTGAGGCTTTGGTGCCTGAGGGATTGTTACACTCGAAGACATGTCAGCCGCAGCCGGCGAGAAGGCTTCCACACTCTGCCACTCCGAGTTCCCCGCTGGCGTCGCTGCCGATGGTTTTCCATGAGCGGGCGGTTCTGACGGCCCCCCGATGCGTGGCGATGGTGATTGAATGGCCGACACTGTGGCGCTCGAGTCGACGGTGACAATGGTCGGAGAGTTAAAGTCCGATTCCGTTGAGCCGGCCTTAGGGATGTTCGAGGTGGGTGATCTCGAAGCTTCAACATGGGGAAGATCGGGAACCGTTCTTGATAAATTGTCTGGTGTCAGTAAGTCGATCGCCCCACGCAATGCAGCCGCCAGCTCACCGGCAGTAGATTGTCTGTCACCACGATCCTTTGACGTAGCGCGGGCAATGACTTCGCTAAAGAAACGAGAGACCCCGGGGACCGCTTCGTGCAGCGGCGGTGGGACGACTGTTATGTGTTCTCGTCGCAACTCGGGAAGCGTCAGGCCTGAATAAGGACGCTTGCCGACAATCATCTCGTAAAAGACCAGGCCCAAGCTATAGATGTCCGCACGGCCATCAATCTCTGAATCGCCATCGTTCGGTAACTCACCCCACTGTTCCGGCGACATGTAGTGCGGCGTACCCAACACCTGTCCTGCCATCGTTAGTGCGGTAGCACCGCCGCCGTCAGCGCCGGCAACCTCTCGCATTTTGGCGATCCCGAGATCGAGCAACTTCACGACTGGTTCCCCTGTGCTCGATTTGCCAATCATGATGTTTTCAGGTTTTAAGTCCCGATGCACGACGCCCATTGCATGGGCCGTATTCAGCACACTCATGATCGGTTCCAGGATTTTGAAAGCTTCCGCCGGTGTCATGGGGCCGCGGGCCTTCATTTCCTGGCTAAGCGTGTGGCCTTCGACATGCTCCATCACCATGTAGATAGTGCCGTCGCTTGCGGTTCGGAGATCGTAAACGGTGACAGCATTTGGATGACGAAAGCGTCGCGCCGCCTGACCCTCCCGGCGAAACCGTCGTAGCCATTCCGCGTTCGTGCGCACCTCTGGAGGAAGAATCTTGATCGCAACCCGATCACCAAGAAGGATGTGGCGCGCGCGATAAACCGCTCCCATTCCTCCCTTGCCCAGCATCGATTCGATTTGATACTGGCCATCGAGGACCGTATCAACTATCGAGGACGGATCGTCCTCCAAAACTTCGCCGTCGACCGGGCAAAAGCTCACGCTGTCGTCGTACTTAACTTTGCAGATAGTGCAGTGTTTCATGAACGGCTTAAACCTAAGCGACATTCAGAGCGAAAGCGACGGAAGGGCGGCCCAAGTCATTAATTCTGAGATGTCGGGAAGGTAGTTTAGCACAGAGAAGGTAGCCATGATTATTAGGCGGAGTCGGTTCGGATCGGAACTGGATTTAAGTCGCAATGAAAACCGGGCCAACCACATAGATAACGAAGTCGGCGGTGAAATGAGCGACCATCGCGGCTTCCAGCTCTCGTTTTCGATAGAGAACGCCGAACACGACGGCGGCGATCGCGTTGAAACTCAGAGCCACCGCCACAACCAGGGGAGTGATCGGCATCACCAGCGATGCTGATGGAAGATGTCCCAAACCGAAAAGGATTGCCACAACCAAATTAGAGATCCAAAAAGCGGCGGGAGAGAGCCGCGCGATTGATTTTCGCAAGGCCTTGTTCGCGAGCCAGGCTATCAGCGTCACCAGAAAAAGTCGGGTGAGAATCTTTTCATAGAGGCCGCCGTAGAGGCAGGCCAGTATTCTTCTCCAGATGGCGAGCTTCGCTAGGGCTATGAACGGCAAGTTGGGAAGCAGGGGAACCAGGGCGAGCAGAGCGATCAGAAGCACAAATCCGATTCCAATCCCGGTGACTAGACCCTCCCTAAGACTTACTCTAAGACTTGCTCTCCATTGATTCGTAAGCGAGTTGCCGGCCAGCCGACTCCAGTAGTGGGGCTCCCAAACCAAGCTTTTGACCGAGCTTGAGCCCGACAAAAACCATCACCCCGAGCATTCCAAGATTCTGTAAAGCTCCAATGAGAATCAGTAAAGGCAATGGTATTGGTGGCGCTTGCGCGGTTGGGATAACTGAGCCAACCAGGTCAATAGCAATCGGAATAATCGCCAAAGCCCCAAGAATTCCGATTGCGAAGAGCAGCCAGAACAATCGCCAGGGAAAGCGTCGGGGTTCAGAAACTTGCTCCATCGTAAACAGGCGAGCAACACGCTTGAAAACGGGATCCCGGGGGACGGCCCGCCGGCGTGCTCGACTATGAATAGATCCGCCGCGCGTATTCCTCAACCATGCGGTCGCTGTTGAACTCGGGAACCAGAGTAACGATGGAGCGCTTCATCATTGAGATCCATTTGCGGGGTAAGCCGTCGGAACCGCGCTCATAATAAAGTGGCACAACCTCCTGCTCCAGAACCCGGTAAAGCGATTCAGCGTCGCTGGCATCCACGTCGCCAGCTTCCGCGCCTTCTGCTGAGCTGCCAATTGCGAAACCGTTCGTGCCGTCGTAGCCCTCCAGCCACCAGCCGTCGAGTACGGAGAGATTTAATCCACCGTTCATGGCTACCTTTTCACCACTCGTTCCTGAGGCCTCCAACGGTCTGCGGGGGCCATTGAGCCAGACATCGACTGATTGCACTAGCTGACGCGCAATCTCCTGATCGTAATCTTGCAAAAACACCGCCCGAGCCTGGATCCGCGCGTCATTTTTCCATTGGGCCACCTGCTGGAGAATTAGTTTCGCTCCCTGATCCTGAGGGTGCGCTTTACCGGCGAAGACAAACTGCACGGGGCGATTTGCGCTGCTGATAATTGTCAGGAGCCTCTCCGGATCTCTAAGCAGCAGACTCCAGCGTTTGTACCCGGCAATGCGGCGCGCAAAACCGATGGTGAGCGCTTCAGGGTCAAACATTTTTCGCGCCGATTCAGTATATTGGACGCTCTCACCACGTTCCCTGCGCGCATGAAACGAACGATGTCGGATGAAGGCAATGAGACGCTGTTTCAACAGCGAATGCGCGGTCCACAACTCTTCGTCAGAAATTTTCGCTATGCCCTGCTGCCAACGGCCCTTGTCGCGAGTTTGATCAGACCAATCGTCCCCAACGTAGCTCTCATAAAGCGAACGCAGGAGTGGGGCAACCCAGGTAGGCGTATGCACACCATTTGTGACGTGTGTGATCGGAACGCCGTCAACCGTTTTCTCGGGCCAAAGCTTCTGCCAAAGAGCTCGCGACACTTGACCGTGTTTGCGGCTCACGCCGTTAGTCGAACGACACATCCGAATAGCCAGGGGCGTTAAGCCATAAGGTTCTTTCGAATCTTTTGGGTCGACACGGCCTAAGGCAACAAACTCCTCGCGCGTCAGACCAAGCTCCTGGTCATGGGTCGGGCCAAACGCCCGCGCCACGAGGTCGGCATCAAACTCATCGTTCCCGGCAGCTATAGGCGTATGCGTTGTGAAGACGCAGCGTTCACGCACCCTTCGGGCCGCCTCCGTAAATCGCAGGCCGGATTGAGTCAATTCGTGGGCCAGTTCCAGAGTCAGAAAGGCCGAGTGTCCTTCGTTTAAATGAAACACGCTCGGCTCCAGCTTCAGTCTCCTGAGCAGCCGCACGCCGCCGATTCCCAGCAACATCTCCTGCACGATTCGCGTCTCACGGTCACCTCCGTAAAGATGACCTGTTACTAAACGATCGATGTTCTCGTTCTCAGTAATGTTAGTGTCGAGCAAGTAGAGGGGCACTTGACCAATGGCAGCGCGCCACACTTGAGCACGGACCGTACGCTCACGCATCGAAACGTCGATCATCAAGGGCGTGCCATCTTCACCCATGATTCGATGGATGGGCAATTGCTCGGGATAAGTTTCTCCATAATGCTCTTCCTGCCAACCGTCGCGCCTGAGGCGTTGTCGGAAGTAGCCGAAGCGATAAAGCAGACCCACAGCAACCAGTGGCAGTCGCAGGTCGCTGGCAGATTTCAAATGATCTCCGGCCAGCATTCCCAGTCCGCCCGAATAGAGCGGCAAAGAATTGTGAACCCCAAACTCGGCGCAGAAGTAAGCCACCGGATGCTCAGGACCAATCTCTTTGTTGGATCCAACTTGCGAGCTGAGGGGCCTTGCCATGTATTGTAGAAAACTATCGCTTAGCTTCCTCACCCGTTCGATGTAAACGGGGTCGGTAGCCATCTGCATCAAACGATATTCTGCTGTTCTCGTCAGCAACTGCCGCGGATTGTGCTCACACGTTTCCCAGACATCCGGATCAAGATCACGAAAGACACTTGTTCCGTCCACTGACCAGGTCCACCAATAGTTCCAGGAGAGTTGCGCTAGAGGACGTAGAGTCAAGGGCAAAAAGGAGTTGTCGATCGCAGTTGTCTTGTTGATAAGTTCAGTTGCTTCGAGCATTCGGTTTGGGATTCCTTCTAATCAGTTTCGATTACGTGGGGAGTTCCGCTGATCACTAGTCGTTAACGAGCGACTTCCGTTTTGGCAATCTGAATTTGTGATGCCCCAGAAATACGTTCATATCGCTTTGCTCAAAGAAGACCAGCCGCACCTCGTTTAGAAGATTGTCACTCGCCAAAAACTCCATAATTGCGTGGGAGGAAGCTGCCGCTGCGTCGCCCGGCGGATATCCATAGACGCCGGTGGAAATAGCCGGGAAAGCAATCGAGTGAAGAAAGTTTTGGACAGCCAATCGCAACGAGTTCTTATAACAGGCTGCCAGGAGTTCAGCTTCGCGTCCGTCATGCTGACCAAAGACGGGCCCGACGGTATGCACTACAAAACGAGCAGGTAAATCTCCGGCAGTCGTAATTACTGCGCTACCACACGGGAGGCCCTGAGGATACTGACTTCTCCGAATCTCGCGACACTCCTTCAGAATCGCCGCGCCACCGACTCGATGAATTGCACCATCAACCCCGCCGCCACCCAAGAGCGTCGAATTGGCCGCATTCACAATAACGTCGACGTTCTGTTTTGTAATGTCGCCGACCACCAGGCACACCCGGCCGCCAAGAAAGGTTCCGTCCAGCGCTTTTGAAGTTTGCATTGGCAATACTCTTCGTAAGACGGCCAGCCAGTCAGGAGGCCTTTGCGGATTGTATTCGTTTTCGCAACGCGACCACTCGGACGACAGCTAATAGTAGATCGCTCGTTCCAGATCCACCGCCACTCAACTCGAGACTACAATCCAATCTTCGCAAGTTTGCAGGTTGGGAAGGTGGGGAAAGCGCAGCGCGTCCCGCCCCAGCGTAGCGCATTTCGCTAGGCAACAAAAACCGCTCAATTCTTATGGTGACTCAATCGGCAAAGTCTTGACGAAAACTAAAGTCGATGACGCTGCGCTGGAGCGAGGGAGCGTTGCGCTTTCCCCACCTTCCCAACTGCAGACTTCCTCGGCTTGAGGGGTCAGTCAAGGTTGAGTGCTAAAGCATCTGACTTCCCGGGCCTGTTAGTCGTCCATCATGTGGACTGAGCAGCGCGATTACAGAATATGACACCACCGGCCCCCCTAATCTTCGCCACGCGGCTCCACTTTGATTTCATCAAACATGTCTTGACGGCGCAATGCTTCGGCGACGCCCTTGGCCCTGTGCTCAGTCAGTGGATGCTCTGGGTCTGCGCTGGCGATCTCGAACACGCGGTCGTCAAGCATTACTACGCCGAGAGAGCCAAGCGTGACCCCTGGCGTAATCTGAATTTCATTCGTGTTGTGGATGCGAAAGTGCCCCGTTTGCTCAACCCAGTCTTCAATGAACGGGTCTCTCAGAGCATGTTCGGCTTCAGATTCCGAGAGGAAGGCCCCCTCCACGATGAGACAATATTCGCGCACTTTGCCTGTCTACCAGATAGTGAGTCGCTCGTGCTTCGTCCTGCCGGCTCAGGTTGACCAGCAACCGGTCAGAGAACGCAGGAGAAGCGCGCCCTAACTCGTATTTTGCATCTTGTTCGATCTTTCTCCTGCGTCATAGCAACTTTACCATCGTGGCCCATCACGAACCAAGGCAGAGGCGGGATCTAATTTCACTGTTGGTTGTGTTTCGTAGGTTGTAGACAAGGCCGTGCTTTCTGGATTGCTTGTGCAAGGTTGGATTCACATTTGCGATCCACGAACTATACGAACTAACACGAAATCTTGTTAGTGTCATTTCAATGTGATTTCGTGGATCGTGTTTTGAGGTGGGTCACGCTGCTGAACGCAATAACGCCGTCGGAAGACTACTTCCGACGGCGTCTTATTTTCCGCCCCGTAAGCGCCGGGGGTCGGCTGGTGCTAGTTCGCCATAGCGTATTGTGCGTTGAGCGCTTCCCGCAGGCGCCGGAAGTGCGAGTCGAAACTCACGAATCCGGTCGTGCCTTGGAAGAAGGCCTTTCCACCTGTCTCACTGGCCAATCGGTTAAGCGAGCTTTGGCCGTAGCTGGCTGCGAGCCGGCTTCGACTGGTGAGACCAACAGATGGCGCGTAAAACGAATAAACGGCAACGTTGCGGTCGTTAGCATGCTTAATCGCCCGGTGGAGATCCAACGTGTTGCCGGCAGCGCCTGAGTCAAACCCGCGCGAGGTGTCTAGTCCGTCCGAGATCAAGAGCACGGCGTTGGTTCCCTTCCAACTAGCATCAAATCTGCGGAGAGCTTCGCTGACTTCCACATAGGGATTGAACGGCGATGCCGATTGGCTGGCCAAGGGAATGCGCAGCGAACGCGCTGCCCTGTCCAGATCCGTCGTAAACGGCTGACGAACCTGCAGGGTCCCGCTGGTGATATAACCGGTCATTACGCGGGATCCGGCAGGCAACGACCGAATAAAGTCGCGCGTGATATCAAGCTCGTTACCCACTTGGGAAATAAGATCATCCTGTATGAGGATTGCAATATTAAGAGCCGTCAAGATACGCGCGTTCTTCTTGTCGCTGATAGGGTTTTCTGATGGGGTTGCGAATGTCGCGGCAGTGGTAGCCAATAACACCGCCAGCGCCACAAAGAAAAGCATTTTTCGGTAAAACATGTTCTTTCTCCTCAAGAACAATCAACCTTCTGTCCGTGATTTCGATGCAATTTTGGTGAGATCGGTTGGCTAAAACGAAGCCGCTTTAAGCCGACGAAGCTGGTTGACCGCCCCGCGACGAGGCGTCGAGCAGCCTCCAGGAAAGCGAGGTTACCAGTCCGCATAGATCAACTCTCTAGCCATTCTCGGCTCAACTTGCGTTTACCCTTCCCGCTCAGATAAATTACGTCCTCAATCCGGAGCACATCCTGTCAGCCATCAGGCCTTTAGCCGAAACGGATGGGTATCCTTCGCCAAAATTCGCACACCGGAAAGGGATTATCCTATGAAAGTCTATTCGACAGATGCCATCCGCAACCTTGCGGTCATTGGACACGGCGACGCAGGGAAGACGCAGTTGATCAGTTCCCTTCTCTACGTCGCCGGCGAAACGCCTCGTTGGGGTAAAGTGGATGAAGGCACAACGGTCACCGACCACGAAGAGGATTCCATAGCTCGCAAGATCACCCTCAATATCGGACTCGCTCATTTAGACCACCGGGAAACCAAACTCAATTTTATAGATACTCCTGGATATGCCGCATTCGTGAGCCACGCTCGCCCGGCCCTGAGGGTCGCTGATTGTGCGGTTGCCGTTGTTGACGCTGTTAAGGGTGTCGAGGTGCAAACTGAGAAAACCTGGGCTTACGCAAACGAGTTCATAGTGCCCCGGATCATGGTTATTACCAAGCTCGACAAGGAGCATTCCGATTTTGGCAAAGCACTCGAGAGCGCCCAGCGGACGTTCAGCCGAGCAATCATTCCCTTTACCTTGCCGATTGGAAGAGAGAAAGATTTTCGCGGTGTGGTGGATGTGGTTCATATGAAAGCCTACGAGCTGGGTGCGGACGGCCAAGCGAAAGAGACTGGTATCCCGAGCGACGGACGGGAGTTGGTTGAGAAAACTCGAGAGCGACTCGTTGAGCTGGTTGCAGAATCCGACGATGCTTTGATGGAGAAGTATTTCGAACACGGGACACTTGAGGAAGCCGATATTATTCCCAATATCAACAGGGCCATCGCGCAGAGCAAACTGTGCCCGGTGTTCGCTGTCTCAAGTGCTACCCTCGTGGGATTGCGTGCTTTACTTAACGGTATCGTCGACTATGCGCCCGACCCCGCCCACCACGAAGCCGAGTATGGCGTTCCCGTGGACGCCGGTCCGGACGCACCAAAGATTGCGCGTCGCTACAGCGAGAGTGAACCGTTCTCGGCTTACTGCTTCCGCACAGTTGCCGACCCCTTTGCCGGCCGTATAAACGTCATGAAGGTCGTCAGCGGCCGGCTGCAAACGGACGCCAACGCTTTGAATTCAACCCGGGGAATGATGGAACGACTCGGGGCTTTGCATGTCGTCCAGGGTAAGCAACTCGACAAGGTTTCTGAGACTCATGCGGGCGACATTATTGCGTGCGTTAAACTGAAAGAGACCCAAAGCGGGGACACGCTCTGCGACAAGCAGGCGCCGATAGTTTTTCCGCCGGTTGAGTATCCCGAAGCCGCTATCGCTTTTGCCATCGAGCCAAAATCGCGTCAGGACGAGGAGAAAATCAGCGTAGCGTTGCACAAAATCCTGGAAGAGGATCAAGCACTGCATTTCAGCCGCGATTCGCAAACAAAAGAGTTTCTGCTCTCCGGTTCCGGCCAACTCCACGTTGAGACCGTGGTGGAGAAACTGAGAAAGCGTTACAGCGTCGAAGTCACGCTTCATCCGCCCAAGGTACCTTACAAGGAAACCATTACGCAGCGCGCCGAGGTTCAGGGCCGTCACAAGAAACAGACCGGCGGACGGGGTCAATTTGGCGATTGCAAGGTTGTCTTCGAGCCCCTTCCACGTGGCGGCGGTTTTGTCTTCGAGGACAAGATTTTCGGTGGCGCCGTGCCGCAGCAGTTTCGGCCAGCAATTGAAAAAGGGATTGTAGAAGCAGCACAATCAGGAGCAATCGCGGGCTATCCCCTGGTGGATTTCAAGGTTCAGTTGATTGATGGCTCGTATCACAACGTCGATTCCGACGAGCACTCTTTCCGTGCGGCCGGACGTAAGGCCTTTCGCGCGGCCATGGAAAAAGTAAAGCCATCGATACTCGAACCAATCATGGACGTAGAGATCCTGGCGCCCCAGGAAAACAGCGGCGATATCATGGGCGATCTAAACTCGCGTCGCGGCCGCGTACAGGGAATGGAGACCAACGGCAAGCAGCAAGTGATCAAAGCTCAGGTCCCGATGTCGGAGATGCTCAACTACCAGTCAACGCTGAACTCGATAACGGGTGCGCGCGGCTCATTCCACATGCAATTTTCGCACTACGATCCGGTGCCGGGCAATCTTTCCCATAAGATTGTCGAGCAATCGAGAGCGGAAGGACGGATTCGCGGCGGGGAAGACGAAGAGTAGAAGACCCTGCAAGGCGCAGCGCCGGGGCAGTAGCCCGACTGTTAAGAAGGGCTTCTCAAGGTTCGCAAGACTCTGCAAGCAGTTCGAAACAACCAACCCGCCATCATGCAGCTGCCGAGCCCCTCCTTAATAGTCGGGGCCACTCCCCACGGCGCCTCGCGACTCATTGCCAACACTCAAACGCATGGGGTCACTCGGATCGGAAGTCGAATGAACCATCTTCGTCTCATGGAAACTCGTCGTTCCGGAAGAGTTTCGCGTGATTCTACTGCTCGCCGGCAGGTTTCCTGAGGCGCACTCTCTGAGCTGGAAACGGACCTTCTTCAGTTCGATAGCCTGCGGGAACCTCGAACAGACTACGCGCGGGCTCAGTGCGATCGATATTGGCCAATCGATAGCTGTTTTCACCGAAGCGCGGATCGATATGCCGGGTCATCACCACGGCCTGCAACTCAGGCGAATACCAACGCTCGCTAACAATCTCGATGGGCCGCTCGTTGCCGATCTCACCTGCGGGAATCGTCACGGTGGTCTTTGTGCCCTCGGCCTCTACTCCCCCGATGTTTTGTTTGCCCAGCGATTCGGTTCGGGAGTTGGGATGGTTCTTGTCGAGCAGCCCCATCGCAGCGCCGGTCTCGGTCATCTTTTTGTCCATAACGCCGTCCGAGTGTAGCTGAATTCGATAGTGTCCTTTGGCATGAGGGTCACCTGCCTGCCCGTCCGGCGGTGGTATCTTATATTCGAACTTGAAACGCATCGGTGGCATCTTCCGGGCAACCTGTGCGCGAGGATCAAGTAGATAGCTCACTGCCGCCACGGGATCGCTGATATGAATTGTTTGCGATGGTGCGCGGTCATTTGCAAAAGGACCGATCGCTCTCAATGCTTGTTCGCGCCGGGTGCGGCCTTCACTGTCACGGTAAACGGAAGCGCTCGATTTGTAGACGATGCGATTACCGTCGCTTAGGGTCTGCGTGCTCTCCGTTATGGCTTCAGCTGAATAAGGAGCCCCTTTAACAAGCTTCCCGTCAAAACTCATTTCCGAGGCCAGGAAAACGAAGTCGGCTCCGGGCGGCATCGGGGGATGCGGGTGTTCCTGCATCAATCTTTCATGTTCGATCTTGTCGATCATCACTGGTTCCCGCATTATGCGTTCCGAGGCCGGCTGTCTTTCTTGAGCGGAGATCACACCGAGGCTCACTATTACCGCCAGAGCGATCCCGCCAAATCGTCCAAATCTGTTTTTCATTGCTTTTTACCTTTAGGGCATATCGCCCAGTTTGATTAATCACTGACCTGCGCTCGCACTACTGCACAAAGCGAATAGCGCGAGCCAACCCATCCGCACCCACCAACACATCCGCTTTCACTCTTTCGCCGTACCGTTCCCGTTCCATATTCACGGGTAAGCCGAATCTCGCCATTGCTGACCGGGGCAGTTCAACCCGCACCAGCTGCCCCCCGTCCTGAAGATTCACCGGACTTATATAGCTCAACGACAGAAACTGAGTGGTTGATTCACTCTGTTCTGAGCTGCCCGCCTCGGTGTTAATCGTTCCCCCCGCCGTTCCATGAGCCACAAACGTCTCGTTTCCATTTGCCGAAGGCTTCGTTAACCTCCGGACTGACTGCTTTCGCCTGGGTCGATAGATCACCGTTGTCTGATTTGGAGTGGATTCTGTGTTTGGATGCTCGATGGTAACAGCTGAACCTCTAGGAGAGGTTTGCGCTTCTCTAGTGTTACTTGTCTCAATCGCAGTCAGAGATGGTTCATCGAGCGCCCACCTCATGCCGGCTATCCCGAAGGCGATCAAGACAACCGCGGCCGCAGCCACAATCCAATAACGGCTCCGGCTCGCCGCCCGCTTCCCCGTGATCGGAGAAGTTTGACTACGAAAAGCCGCTCGCAGGTGGTTTTCGACTTGGGCGGGCGCTGACAGAGACTTCATTTCCGCAGCTAAGATACGGAGCCCGAAGCTGAGCCTGCGCTCAAGTGCCAGCCTGAGCGCACAGGCTTCGCAATCGCCGCTGTGAGCAAGCGCCTGTTTCCGGGCGTTCACCTCCACCATCTGCTCACGCGCAAGGTCGTTGACGACGGTTTCAAACACTTGGCAGTTCATGCGAAACACCTCGTCGATTTCACGGTGGCTGAAGATGCGTCTTCCTCTCGGGCAGGCCGCAACTTCTCAATTAAGAGCGCGCGACCTCGATGCAGTCGCGAACGCACGGTACCAACAGCACAACCAAGAATCTCTGCTGTTTCCCCGTAGCTCATCTCCTGCAGATCGCAAAGCACAACCACTTCACGATAACGCTCAGGCAGAGCAAGCACGGCTCGTCGGACCGCCTCTATCGCCTCGGTACGCGACATCTCATCCAGCGGGCCAACAGTGGTCAAAAATACCTGGCTTGAGAGGCTGCCCTCGTCCGGGGTTTCGTTCAAGGAGACGTAAAAACGTTCTCGCTGCAAACGGCGCAGCACGTGATGGCGTGCGACCCCAATTAGAAAAGCGCTTAAAGAACCGCGAGCAGGATCGAAAGTGTGCACCTCACGCATCAGAACCATGAAAACCTCTTGCGCAGTATCCTCGGCAAGCTCCTGAGAACCGCACATCTGCAATGCAAAACGATAAATGCCCGGCTGGCGCCGCCGGTATAACGCGGCGAAGGCCTCTTCGTCTCCAGCCCACATGGCCTGGAGCAGTTCACCGTCGCTGGAGTTATCAGATTTCATCCCAAAGAATAATCAGCGTTGGCCTTCATTGTTAATTCGCACGGACCGCAAGGAAAGTTCCACAAATGCCGGACGGGTTGGCAAGACGGCTGATTAAGTAAGTCGTGGTCCGAAATTGAATAGACTCATGACGTGAGTTGAATGAATTCAGGAGAGCGTTGACGAAGACTGAGCCAATCCTCAAAGATGTCGGGTGACTGAAGCCAGATAGTTAGCCACTGGGCAATCTCCCTGGCTTCCAGCCGCTTCTGCCTCTCGACTGTCTTGCTGCGCGCGATCCCCAACGCGTCTTGTTTTAACTTCAAAGTCATCTCGCGCAGCTGGCCCAATTGCTGTTGCTCGCTGGTCTGCTCAAACTCTCGCCGCATGGTGTCGAGCTTCTTAATCGAGACCGTCGCCTCTGCCAAGCCTGAAAAGTTCAATTCCTCCGGCTGGACTAGAGCCGACAATTCCCGCTCGCGCCATTCAGTATCCAAACTCAACACTTCCGGATGACGCAGCACCGCGCCTTCATCGGCGAGTGTCCGGGCAATTGATGCCGGGCTATCCACGATGGCGGCGCCGAATTTTTCCCTGATTACTTTCTGAATTTGCTTTAGCTCGCGAGCACCAACCGACTCACAATCGAGAGCCTCCCAGACTTCAATCATAAGATCGCGCTTGGTGAGCGCCTGCCATCTGGTCGCTTTCATCAGTCCTGATAGATCCCCAACGGATGGCTCAAGCCGCAAACTTGTTTCAGGAAGGGTGCCTGCCCCGGCCCTTTTGGGTTTTCACAGCTCTACCCTCCACGATTCTAAGCTTGCGTGACATTGCCGCGTATTGAGTCAAACTGAACCAGCATCCGAGATTAAGCATGTTTCCTATGTTTCACAATCGTGCGTTAAACTCTTGCTCCATCTAGCCAGCTTGAGGGACGAGTTTACCCCATGAAGACCGGATACATTTCAGTATGGTGGAACCGCTGATGCTTGTTTCGAGTTCAACCCAGGGAGTCTCGGAGCCGGGTTCGCGGTTTAGCGCCGCGGCGGTCCGAGTTTTTCTGTTAGAGGCTGCTCAGGTTTTCGCAGACAAACCTTTCGAACCGCATCCGGTATTCCGCGGCGGTCATGCCCAGACGTTGGCCAGTTTTGCCTGGCCGCGGCGCTATCGACTCCGCGCGGCAGGGGACGAGAAACGCCTGTTTGATGTCGCCCCGAATGCCCAGGTCCTGGCTCATTGTCGTTGGCACGATAATCGTGCTGAGCATCCGACTGTCGTGCTTTGGCACGGAATTGAAGGTTCAAGCGATGCGGTTTATATGCTCTCTACCGCTCAGAAAGCTTTTCGTGCCGGTTTCAACGTAGTGCGAGTGAACCTTCGTAACTGCGGCGGCACGGAACACCTGACTCCAACGCTTTACCATGGGGGACTCAGCGAGGACCTGCGCGCCGTCGTCACGGAATTTATCGAACGCGACGGCTTGAGCGAACTATTCCTAGTCGGATTCTCATTGGGAGGAAACATGGTGCTCAAGCTGGTGGGAGAATACGGCGAGCACCCTCCCAAAGAAATCGTCGCCGTTTGCGCGATCTCGCCTTCAGTTGATCTCGGCGCCAGCGGCGACTTGATCGGCCAGCGATCCAACTGGATCTACCACCGAGACTTCGTCCGCCGGCTCAAAAAACGCATTAAGCTGAAGGGGAAACTCTATCCAGAGATCTACGATACCAGCGAAGTTCATCTGGTTCATTCGATCAGACAATTTGACGAACGGTTTACTTCGGTAGCCCATGGTTTTGCAAACGCCGCAGACTACTACGACAAGGCCAGCGCGCTTCGAGTAATGGACAAGATCAAAGTGCCCACCCTACTCATTCATGCGCAGGATGATCCATTTATCCCCTTCGCACCTCTCCGCGATCCTTCGGTCGGCGCCAATCCCTACATCCTCCTCCTAGATCCCGAGCATGGCGGCCATGTCGCTTTCGTCGCAACTGCAGCCCACGACGAGGATCGCTTCTGGGCGGAAAATCGAGTGCTGGAGTTTTTCAAATTGGCGCAGCTTTCTTTCTAGCAGGCTTCTGAGGAACTAAGAACGATCCGGAAAGCAAACGAAATGGTTCGAACTCAAGGCTCTTTTCGTGCCGCTTCGTGGGACTTCGTGGGACTTCGTGGATCGTGTTTGTTTCGGCAGCTTGGGGTCGCCGTCACTTCAAAGCGCAGGATAGCCCAGTTTGCGGCAACGCTCCCGCTCGTCTAGAATCTGAGGGAGAAAGGAATCAATAATGTCTCACCAACCAGTAACAACTGAGCCGCCTACACCAACGGTTCTCGCGCTCAACGTGCAATCCATGGGTTTGACGGACGAGCAGTTTGAGAAATTATGCCAGGACAACCCTGACCTCCGAATCGAACTCACCTCGAAAGGCGAACTAATTATCATGCCTCCCACGGGAATGAAAACCGGATGGCGCAACAGCAATATCACCGGCCGCCTTTTGGAATGGACAGAGAAAGACGGCTCCGGCTTGTCGTTTGATTCGTCCACCCTTTTTACCTTGCCGGATGGGTCGAAGCGTTCTCCTGACGCTTCGTGGATTCGCCGTGAAAAAGTAGAAAAATTGAGTCAGGAAGAACAGGCTGGGTTTGCTGCCATCGTGCCCGACTTTGTGATCGAGTTGCGATCTCCGAGCGATCGTTTGCCAGTCCTGGAGGAGAAGATGCTCGATTACATGCGTAATGGGGTGGGACTCGCCTGGCTTATCGATCCAGCGAGGAAGCAAGTATATATCTATCGCCCGAACCAGCCTGTAGAGACTTTGGACAACCCCGAGACCATCTCTGCCCAACCAGAATTGGCGGGTTTCAGTTTCAACGTGCGAGAGATCTGGTAGCCGGGAGCGCGGGCCTGTGGTGCAGGGAGACGTCCTTCAAAATTAAGCTTCTTAACAAACGAAGGGAATGTCATCTTCATCGGCGGCATCCGTGAAGCGACCGTCACCGTACTGGACAGAGACCCCGTACCACGCGCGAAGAATCCCATTGACGACGCGCGGCTTTTCGTGCGCCAGCACTAACATTGCGGTTGTCAGCCCCGCTTTTTCTCGAGCTTCTTCAGCAGACGCAACGCGTGGTTGCGGGCGATGAGGGGCAGGTGGTCGTCAGTGCTGATCTCTTTCAATAGAGGCATCAATTGCTGAGGATCCGAAAGCCAGTTTCTTTTCATTGCCGACTCGAGGTACTCCATCAGCTTGGGAGAATTCAGCGGCTGGTTCTCGCGCGCCACAGACATGTCGAACACGAAAATCGCCTGATCCGCGACGCGTCGATACTCAGTCACAAGCGCCGATACGCTCGCATTGTTGCTCCAGTTAAACTGGGCCGTCCGTTTGCGAGAGCCCTGGGCCATTCCTATTCGCATGGTGCCAAGGTGAGGAAACTGTTTGTCGGCTTGGTAGTCTTCCTGCGACTCTAAAAATTTCAACACCTGCCACAATTCCGTCAATCGACTCAGGACCGAGGTTGACAAACCAATGGGCTCCACCACCGAGGTTTCTTCATTCAGTCGCTCGAAAGTAATTTTCCCGTGGCCGACGGCGTCGTGTTCGATGACGATATGACGGACGTAAAATTCCGGCTGTGAGAATTCATAAGAATACGTTACGTGTGCCACGACTGCCTTTGATTCTTCTGTGATCTCGGCGGGATGCGGTGACTGCCCGGGACGGTTATTTTGTTTCCTAATTGACGGCTCGGGCGACTGTTGTGGATTTGTCTGAGCCCAACAAAAGGACGGAGAGGCACACGTGAAAATCGCCGCGCTCAATATTAAAAACGCGGCGGGGAGAAGCTGGAGAGTTTTTAAAGTTCGCTTAGCCATCAAGTCGTCTGCGATGGACATTCTAGCGAAAGTGTGGAAGTAAGGGAATCCAGGAGAAAGGGTTCACGCGTTAGACACGATCCAAAGGCACGATCCACGAAATAACACTAACAAAATTAGTGTTGGTTCGTGTGAGTTCGTGGATCGCTAGGTCAATTGAAGAGCCGGGAGATCAACTTACTCAAACCTTACGGAAACGAGTTTCGAGACGCCGACCTCCTCCATCGTCACGCCATAGAGCGCACGGGCCATCTCCATCGTCCTCTTGTTATGAGTAATAACAATGAACTGCGTGTTCGCAGACATCTCCGCGACTTTGTCAGTAAACCGTCCCACGTTTGCTTCGTCTAACGGCGCATCGACCTCGTCGAGCAAGCAGAAAGGCGCCGGTCGATAATGGAAGATGCCCAAAACCAAGGCCAAGGCCGCCATTGCCTTCTCGCCCCCCGAAAGCAGCAAAATATTTTGCAAACGCTTACCCGGCGGCTGCGCGATGACATCAATGCCGGATTCCAGTACGTCGTCCGCCTCTATCAGGCTCATCTCGCCGCGGCCACCGCCAAAGAGCTCTTTAAACAACTCGCCAAAGTTTTTGTTAATCTGTTCGAACGCCTGACGGAATCTCTCGCGCGAACGCTTCTTGATTTCGCGCAGGGCTGCCTCGGTCGAGGATATGCCATCAACTATATCCTGTCGCTGAGCCGTCAGGAACGACAATCGCTCCTCTGATTCAGACAACTCTTCGAGGGCCATCATGTTGACTGCGCCAAAGCCTTCGATCCGAGAGCGCAACTCTTCAACCCGGGCATGGCCCGCATCCAGCTCAAATTCTTCTCCTGGCGACAACTCCCTGGCCAATTCCTCGAGCGACTGATTCAATTCGGCGGTGCAGTTCTCGCGCACAAACGTGAGACGGGCCTGGGCCTCTGCCCGCTGCACCTCGAAGCCTCCGCGCGAGTCGCGTATCTCCGCTGCGCGGCGGTTAAGATCTGAAAGTTCTGCGGACAACGCGTCGGCTTGCTGACGCGCAGCTTCCAGTCTGTCAGAGAGAGTCGTGATCTCCCGCTCCTCGTGCGCTCGTTCCTCGGTGATGCGACCAGCTTTCTGGTCCAGCTGGGCAATCGACTGACGCAACTCTTCAATACCAGCGGTAATTTCAATTACTTCAAATCTATGCCGTTCCACTCTTGCTGCGAGGTCGGCATACTCGCCTTCCATACGCCGCAGTTCAGTCGCGGTGGCGCGCCTTCTTTCCGCAGCCGCAGCGGCCGTAGCCCTTTGTTCGGCAAGGCCTTCGCTTTCTAATTCGGCTTCCCGTCGCGCCTCGGCCAGCGAGGCAGAAGTCTTGATTACCGTCTCGCCCGACGCCAGTCGTGCGTACTCGGCTGCTTCAGCCTCGGACAGCGCCGTAAGCCGGCGCTGCTCAACGTCGCGGCGCTCATCTTCCACCCGCCCTGCGTCTTCGGCAACTACACGCATGTGCCGCTCAGTGCGTTCGATTTCCTGGGACAGCCCTGTCGCCGTCAGCTCACGGGTCATTGCTTCGCGCTCTTCGCGACCGATGGCCTCGTTCAAATACACCACAGCGTCTTCGAGTCCCACAAGATGAGTGCGGGCCAGTTTCGCCGCCTGCTCAGTCGAGCTGAGCTCAGATCGCAACCCCTCGAAGCGCGCTTGCAGTTCCCGCAACTCTCGCTTGAAAGCCAACAGCCCGGCCCCTTCTTCAACAGCACGAGCGTCGCCCGCGCTAATGAATTGACCTCCGGCCACCCAGTCGCCATTAAGCGTCACGTAAACCTCGCCGGTAGCCAACGACCTCGTTATGGCGTCGTCAAGATTGCCGGCGATGCGCGCATTCATCCGTTGCGGCATCGTTCGCTGTAGGATGGAAACCAACTCCCGAGGGGCGCCCAGCAGATCGCTGATCCGAGGTTCTTGGAGATCTTCGTTCGCGTAGGTAAGAGACATCGAGGGTCGCTCTTCCAGCTGGCACGAAATGGTCTCTATCTCATCACTGGCTCCGTGCAGTCCGGCAACGAGAAAACTTGCCCGGCCTCCGTTATTCTCCCTTAACCATTGCGCCGCCCGGGCCGCATCATCAGGAGTGGGCACCACGATCGACTGGAGAGATGAGCCCAGCACACCCTCTACGGCTCGTTCCCATTTGGCATCAACCTTCAGAGCATCGGCCAGAGTTCCGATGTAATGAAAGTCGCGCGTCGTTTCGGTTTGAGAAAGCAATAGCTGAACTGCCGATGAGTAGTAAGCACGTCTTTCGTCCAGTTCTTTCAAACTCTCCAGCCGGTGCCGTGTCCGGGAACATTCATCGCGCACACGAGTTAGCTCGGCGTCGGTATCACTTACGGTCTCGTGACCCTTGACGACACCATCAACCGCCGTTTCGCGTTCAGCGTTGAGCCTGGCGATGTGCTCACGCGCTGTCGTGATCTCGTGGCCAAAACTCTCCGCTTCCGCTTTGCGATCGACATGTTGCGCGGCCGCTCTTTCACCTTCGCGCGCCAATCCTTCTGATTGCACGACCAGCCGCTCAATCGTGCCTTCGAGCTGACGAGCAATCTCACGCAGACGTTCGGCGACAGCCGTGTGTGTGAGCAACTCAGCGCGCGCATTCTCTATTTCCGTTTCGGCGGTTACGGCCGCGGCCAACTTTTGCGCATACGCTTCTTCAGCGCCTCTTAGAGATGAGGCACTCTCATCGGCTTGTGCTCGGAGCCTGGCATCCTCCTCCTGGAGCCGTTGGCACTCGGACTCAACCAAAACGAGTCTAGCTGAAAGCGCTTCAATTTCTGCTCCCACCACCAGGTTGCGTTTCTCGAGCGCTACGACCTGTTCCTCCTGATACGTTCGCTCGCGCATCTCGCGATCGCGTCTGAGAACCGCCTCGGCAGCGGCGGCACGGGCAGCTGTCAGTTCATCCTCAATCTTACGGGCCTCCTGAGTAGCCTGGCGAGCATCTTCTTCGCGTTGCGCCAACTCGCCTGCCATGCTGCGCTCCAGCGCGCAAACGTCCTGCAGTTTGGACTCGGTCTCGTCGAGTAGTAGGGTTAGCTTTCTATCTTCAGCGACGAACACATGACGCAGCAGATCGCGCAACTCCTCCCGATGCACGCGATAGCGTCGGGCCTTCGCGGCTTGCCGTCGAAGGCTGTTAACCTGCCGGTCGATCTCGGAGATGATGTCAGCGATGCGTGAAAGATTTGACCGAGCAGACTCAAGCCGGGCTTCGGCTGCACGCTGGCGGACCCGAAACTTTGTAATACCGGCCGCCTCTTCAATAATCGTACGGCGATCCATTGGCTTGGCCGAAAGAATCTGGCCGATGCGTCCCTGCTCGATGATTGCGTAGTGGCCCCCTGACAGTCCGGTCCCTGAAAAGAGATCCTGGATGTCGCGCAACCGGCACTGGCGATTATTCAGAAGGTATTCGCTTTCACCGGAACGGTATAGACGGCGAGTAACTGCGACCGACTCGCCTGGCTGAAACTCGAGGGCCAGGCTTCGTCGCCGCCAATGGCGTTTATGTGTAACCTTCTCCGGGGGTGAGACTTCGGGTTTAGCGATCTCCTCCGGAACGGCGGTGACTGACACCTCCGAGTCTGTTGCGAATGAAGCAATTTCCGGCTCAACCTCTGAGGTCCCGACGCCGGCATTCACTGGTAAACCCGTATCCAGGCCAATTACCCGGTCGTCAATCTGTTCGAGCGTCGAATCGATGTCCTCAATATCAGGCTCGTGTTGAATCACTTCATCGCGCACCATGTGCATGACAACTTCCGCCATGCCACTCGGCTGACGGTTTCGCGAGCCCTGGAAAATCACGTCTTTCATTTCCGCGCCACGCAGATGTTTGACGCGTTGTTCTCCCAAGACCCAGGCAATTGCGTCGGCAACGTTACTCTTGCCGCAGCCGTTAGGCCCGACAACTGCGGTAATCCCGTCGCCCGTGAAGAGAATTTCTGTGTAGTCCGCGAAGGATTTGAAGCCGGTGATCTCTAGCCGTTGGAGTTTGAACATGCTTGGTAGCTGGCCCGCGCGAGCCTAAATAAGCCTGAGGGAACTTGCGGGTGTGCCAATATAAGTTGGAGTTGCTTAGAATGTCAACCAAAACCTGAAGTGAGCCGACTTTACTGAAGTCACAAGCAAGGTTAAGCCGATTAAGCGCGGCGAGGTTCACAAATCGCCTGCGAAGGGAACTCAGTCTGCTAAAGACGCCAAAGGTTTCCAATCGTTAACGCCAGGTTACGGAAGCAGACTGGCGAAATCCTTAGCCGTGAATGAACGCGGATAACGCAGATCCGAAAAAAACCGTCATTCAATTTGCTTGTCCGTTCTTATCTCTGAATCCGCGTTCATCCGTGTAAATCCGCGGCTAGACTAGCTTTGCCGAGGTTCGCCAGTCGGGTTCAGTTTAACTTATTACGATCGTTATATACCGCGGTTCGCCCCCGTCAGGGGTCGCCGACTCAGGTTTGGACAGCTCGTCGACTTTGCAGTGTCGAGAAACTAGTTATCTAGGGGGACTGCGTCTCAAAGAGGGGACGCTGGAGGAAAGTAATCGGTTACGGTGTTGGCCCAGGCGCATCACGACGAGCATACAGAAGCAGATTCACACCTGGACGGAGGGGATAACTGCCAGCCGAGTTAAAGCCGGAATGTACCTGTTGATAAAGATCGCCGAAGTTCGTCTGAACCTCTGCTCCCTGACTTTCGGAAGCGATGATCACTGGTTCGGTTGACGAGGTCATGCGACCATGGTAACCCACCCCAGTGTAGTCGCGCAGGTACCATGGCAGAGGCCAATAGTCCGATGACACGATGGTGATCCCAGTCTTAGTGCCCCGCGTCGTACGTTGGGCGACTCTTTCAATCTCATCGACCAGCGCCAACATCTCTCGACGAGTGTGCGCATAAACGTAGACATACGATTGGGCGTCGTTGTCGTAATTGAAAAAATTTAGATCTACTGTCTTATATCCGCTGAACGCTAGTGCCAGGAGCATCAGACCGATGATCAGACGAATCTTTCCCCACGCCCAATCATAGATTACTTGTAGTGCGTAGCCGCTAATCAGCGCGAGGGGAACCACAAAATTCAAAACCAGCCACGGCGTTTTGTAGCTTATCAGGGAATAAGCAGCCAGCAAGCCGAACGCCCACAAAGCTGAAAACAACGCGAAAGCGTTGCGAGGTTTCCAAACTATCAGCCCTGCTCCAATGGCTCCCAGAACTATAAGCGGCGGCTCCTGTCGCCACAACCACCAGACGTAAGTCGTGATTGGGTGAACGTGAGCCTCCTTTCCTGTCTTGGTCCAGAACTCAAAAGTCTTCACGGCATCGTAAACGCCCTTAGGGTAGTTGGTGAAAAAGGACGAGTAGAAAAAAACGTTGACTCCGACGAATATAATAATCGCGATTAGAGCCAAAAGAGCTAATTTCTCTACCCCACCCAGTCTTTCCATCGCACTGGTTTGCGGAGTGGTTTTTCGCCCGCGTTCCGACCGCTGCCGTTTTCTGTCTGCCTGATTCTCACGAAAGAATCTGTTCCTCAACCACAGATAAAAATGTGTGGTTGCCAGAGCAATTGCCAATACTGCGGCCGAAATTACGGCTGTCTCCTTGGTCGCAAACAGAAGCGCCGTCGACACCGATGCCAGCATCAGGTATACAGGGTTGCCGACTTCGTAGTATTTCAAACCAGCCACAACCACGCCGAGCGTGAAGAAGACGAACGGTGTTTCGTGAATGAAGTAGCGAGAGAGATAAACAGCTCCGGGCGAAACAGCCAGTAACGCTGCTGCACAGAGAGTGCCGACCGTGCCGATTCGCCGGCGCAGGAGGAGCACGAGCCCGATGGTTCCTAGCCCAAAGAGTGCGGGAACGACCCTCACAGTCACGGTGTTTAGTCCGTAGTTGTTTTGAGCTGACTGACCAAAAAGAAATCTAAAGATCCAGGGAATTATGGCGGAAAAGTAATAGAGAGTTGGACCGTGATAGTTCCCGGGATCGTAATGATAAAACCCTTCACGGACAAGCCGGACGAGGAAATTCCCATTCACTCCCTCGTCATGATGAAAGGGCACAAGACTGAGATTGTACAAACGGAGAATTGCTCCCCCAGCCATGATGAAGAGGCTGCTAATGAGCCAGGTCCGATCCGAAAGGTCGCGCGTTTGAGGCGAGCCGGAAACCTCCGGGGGTGTTATCTTCGGCGGCGCGATTTCGGATCTGCGATTCTTCTTACGGTTGCGCGATTTTGTAGAGGCGGTACCCACCTGCTTCTCCTACCTTCGTAAAGCGCGAAAAGAACTGGTCGTTTACGTTGGCCACGTTACGTTCATGCGGACCGAGGACCGCATACTTGATGTCATATTTCCCTGGCAGTCCTCCCGCGTCTGGTCCGCCCGCGTAGAGCCGCTTGATCTCGCCTTCACGTTCGCGGTATTCAAGACCATGCGTCCAGATGTGCCCAGGATAACCCATTAAGGATCGTCTTCCGGTCAGAAACACCGGATGATTGTGTACAGGAGCATGAACGATTCTGGCCTGCGGCTCCGTCTCACGTTTGACGATTTCCGCGAACTGAATCCCCAGACGATCAAACACCTGATACTTAGCGGAGCTGAAAAGGATAGTTGCAACGTCCACGCTTCCCGCCAGCGTTAGACCAACAAATAGCACTACGGCAAGGATGCGGCGCGGACCGCGCTGATGCCAAAGACGCGCCAGCAGCAAGGCTACTATCGGCGCGGAGGCCAACCACCAGTAGAACAGGACTTTGATATTATCCCACACCCACGGGGCCATTTTGACCAGATTCGGCACAATGAAACAAAGCGTGAAAGGCAAATAGAAAAGTAGTACCCGCTGCGATATGAGACGCTTCTGGCCAAGCCAGAGTATTGCCGCCAGGATCAACGGAATGAATAGTCCTGTGTTCTTTAACCAGAACCAGACAGGATTATCTTTTTCGCGATCCCAGCCGAACTGCCAATCAAGGAAAGTGGCGGCGTCAACCGAGCTGTTGTGTGTCGACCACCACATTTGGGGAAGAGCAACCAGCGAAGCCGCCATAAAGAACAGTATCCAGTCACGCCAGAGTCGTTGGACCAGTGTGATACAACCTGCCACCGCCATCACCGCTATGAAACTATGAGCGTGAACGAGGGGCAGCAAGCCAGCGATGATTCCGGCGGCTACCATGCGGTGGGCGGATGAGACACGGAGATGCGGAGACGCAGAGACGCGGAGCTGCTGTCTACCGTTACGCGCTGTCAGCTTCTTTTGCTTTTGCTTCCTCCTTTTACTCTGGCGATCACCCGTCACCCCGGCTCTCCGTCCCCCTGTCGCGGTTGCGTTCTCTCCCGTCTCTCCCCGTCCCCCCATTTCCGGATCGTTCCCGGCCAACCACCATTGAGTAAATACTATGACCGCGATCGGTAATCCGAGCAGCATCCCTCGCTGTGGAACCAGCAGCGTGGATATCGCGTTGCCCCAACGCCAGGTTGTGTTTGGAATAATCGTTAAAGAGTTGGGAATACTCTTGAGCATCGCCGAGAGACCTTGATCGTATTGCTTCGCTTGCTCCCACAAGAGAACCCAACCGAAACCTCCGTTTAGAATCACCAGTAGCGGCGTTATCACGGCAGCAAGTCGATCTCGCACCATCTCAAGCGCCCAGCGGTGCAACAACCCCACGAATGAGACGCCGAGGATAAAATTTTCAATGAACATCGATTGGCGAAGATCTGCCCCGCAGCGCACAAAGATTGCCGACACAAAGTCAGTGAGAAAAGGATAAGTAAAGCGTACTCCGGCATAAGTGGGATCTTCAGGTGGAAAGTTATTTCCATAAGCGAAGCTGGTGATGACGCTCAAGTGGAAAGGCAGATCGCCGAAGTTGTTGAGCACACCGGTGTAGATCCCGTCCGGCACTTCGATCATTGCGCGGCTGAAGACTCGCCATAGAACTATTGAGATCGCCGTGTAGAAAAGAACATAGCCGAACGGGGCTTTAGCGGGGTGAAGCAACGAGCGTCTGATGCTTTGTGAGGCAGCGGTCAAGTCGTCCTCTACCACTCGCCAGCGCGTGGCATCTCGCAGTGATACAAATGGGATCGCCAGGACCACCACTGTGAGCGCGATCGCCAATGGCGTCAGCCCTATGAAGGAGGCGATCACGAAGCCGACCAATCCTAGCGCCGCCAGACCTATACAAGCACCGGCGCAGAGACGAGAAGCAAAGGACGCGGCTTCGTCGTAGAGATAAGTGGTAACCGTGCCGCTGGCAGTCACCAACAACGCAAGCACAAGCGAAATAATCATGGGTCCGCAAGACGGTGTACTTCGGAAGTAGTGCTGGTTGGTTCCGCCCGGGTCCTTTTTCTGAATGAGTCTTCGAGCTTTCGATCTGACGGCGCGGATTATACGCGAAGGCTGGTGGATAGTCGCAGTGGGCTACTCTAACGCCACTCAACACTGAGACAACTGTACAACCTCAGCAAATTTGCAGGAGAAGTTGAATTGATGATTTGTGAGTTCTTTGAGACTGTCCCCGCGGGGAGTAGCCGCTTCCTCACATCCGGCGGCGAAGCCGTAGCGAAGATCGCATAGCTTACTTAAACGGCTCATGGCGAAACTGAACCATCACCCACTGATCTGTCCCGCTAACCTGATTGCATCACTGCATGTTATCGTTAAGTTTCGTCTAAGAAAGGATAAATCGATGCTCCGAGCAGGTATCGTTGGCTTGCCCAATGTAGGTAAATCCACGCTTTTCAATGCCCTGACCGCACAGACAGCTGCGCTGGCGGCAAACTATCCATTCGCTACCATTGAACCAAATGTAGGCGTTGTGCCGGTTCCTGATGACCGGCTGGGGCCCTTAGCGAAGTTGGTGAAGACCTCGGTCATCGTACCGGCTTCGGTGGAATTTCTGGATATCGCCGGGCTGGTGCGGGGAGCTTCGAAGGGTGAGGGACTGGGCAATCAGTTTCTCGCAAACATACGGGAGACTGATACGGTGGTCCAGGTAGTGCGTTGCTTTGCAGACGAAGGCGTCATTCACGTCGAAGGTTCCGTCGATCCGCAACGAGACATTGAGACGATTCAAATAGAACTCGCACTCGCAGATCTGGCGACCGCCGAGCGCCGCCGCGATAAAGCGCTGAAGAACGTCAAGGGCGGTGACAAAAGCGCCCGCGCCGAACTGACAGTCCTTGACAAGATTCAGCCCGTACTCGAGCAGGGCAAGTCCGCGCGGACGGTTTCGCTTACCGGCGAAGAACACGCGGTCGCTCGAGGTTTTTTTTTCCTGACTATGAAACCAACAATTTATGCGGCGAACGTTGACGAAGCAACGCTGGCAAATCCGGAGAAGCACGCCGGCGCACGGGCCGTGCGCGAGATCGCCGAACAAGAAGGTGCTGAATGTTTGGTTATCTGCGCTCAACTGGAGGCTGAGCTGGTCGCTTTGCCCCCCGAAGAACGCATTGATTACTTGAACAGTCTTGGTGTCTCGGGGAGCGGCGTCGACCGGCTAATTAAGACTGCTTATCACCTGCTGGGTTTGATGTCGTTTCTGACTGCGGGAGAAAAGGAAGTGCGGGCCTGGACAATTCCACAGAATACTCGCGCGCAGCAGGCGGCAGGCGTGATTCACTCGGACATTGAACGGGGATTCATTCGGGCCGAAATAGTGAGCTACCAAGATCTGGTTCGCGTCGGTTCAACCGCAGGCGCGCGGGAGCAAGGACTAACGCGTCTGGAAGGCAAAGACTACCTCATGCAGGAAGGCGATGTGGTCAATTTCCGCTTTAATGTCTAAGTGCTTCGCGCGCCGCTTCAGGATTTGTCTGGGCTCGACTAGACTCTCCTTCGTGTCCGAAACTTCCGGCCGCTCTTCCGAGGCTATTTTGGCTGCGTCATACTTCTCAGTGCGGCCCCATATAATTTCAGTTCCTTCATTTGATTGCGCGACGCCTGAGTGGCACGTGTCGCCTCGTCATACGCGAGACGTGCGATCCGCTCCCATCAATCGTATTTCTGTTACGGTGTCATTGCTTCAGTGTACTTCCGAGAATAGCTCTTAGACGACAAGGATGATTCAAAGCGCAGGTTACCTAGTGTGTTCTCGAAATCGGTGCGCCATGCTGGGCATTAGGTGCCCCGCACGAGTCTCCGTTCGGCCTTCACTGACAATGTCAATCAATGCGTCCAGTCGCCGATTTGTATTAGCTTGAGACTCTGCAAGATTAGCTTGAGATTCCGCAAGCTTGGCAAATCTTTTTTCGTTATGTATCTGAAGGTCAACTAGGTAGTTTATCTTGTTATCATCGCGACGCGTACGCAGCCCTGCTCTAACGAAGAGCTTCGCAATTCGTTCTAACCTGTCGAGTCTTTATTCTGGAGTCATCCTTTGGCCTTTCGGTGAGGTTGTCTATGACACATCATCCTCCCAGACTTCAGGAATTGGTCAAGAAACTGAGTGTAGTGGTGTAGTTTCAAACTCGACTGATGAGGTCTTGTAAGCCACGCCACTACGGAACCGCGAGCGGTAGCGACCGGATCCTAAACTCAACTCGTCTTAACTGCGATTTTACTGGACGGTGAGTGCTTGGATCCGGTCGCTACCGCTCACGGTTCCGTAGTGGCGTGACATCGTCGACATGGTCCACACTACACAAGTACATGAAGAGTTACGGAGTGGTCGTTTTAACACCTGGCAGGTGGTGAGACCTTCGCCAGTGAGGCTTGTAAGTTGGAAAGTTTTGCCAAGGAGTTCAGCGTAGCAGGGCGCGGATCGCAACGAGGATTAGATAGCCAATGGCGACTACGACAGCGAGTTTGATGAGCGCCACTGCAAGTCCGAATAGAAAACCCAAGATACCCAAGGTGATTCCCGCCGCCGTCAAAACCAGAGGTATGCCAACCACCAGAACGAACAACCCCAAGAGTATTACACCGACGACTCTAAAAACATCCTGCGCTTCTTTCATATCTACACTCCCAACCCGTCATTCACGCTCTGATTAAAATGGCCCGGTCTCCCGTGCTCGTCTGGGTATACGAAGATGAACTGGCGGGCGTTCCCTCGAAGATTTCTTAGTATAATGCCCGTAAAAGAAGCTATTCCGATCTGTGCTAAGCTTCATGTGAAACGAATATTCGGATGCCTTCTATAATCTCCGCGGCCAGCCGAGTGCAGTTGGCTTAGGCGACACGCAGAGAAAGATTGTTAACCATGAATGGTCCTGCCAGCGGAGATCTTTTCGGTGGAATAGTCCCGGAGCCTAAAGGGACAGCGGAAGGAGCTTTCGCTCCTTTGCCGGAGCGGATGCGCCCGCAATCTCTCGACGAATTTGTAGGTCAGAGCCATCTCGTTGGCGAGGGTCGGATTCTGCGGAGGATGATCGAGGGCGCGGGAAACTTACCATCCTTAATTCTCTGGGGCGCGCCCGGCACCGGAAAAACCACCCTTGCTCGACTTCTTGCGCAGAAAGCCCAGGCCCGTTTCGTAGCGCTGTCCGCAGTTTTTTCCGGAGTGAAAGATCTTCGACAGGCTATCGCGGACGCCCGGAACGAACGCAGGTTTGGTAGTCGAACAATCCTTTTTATCGACGAGATTCATCGCTTCAATAAGAGTCAGCAGGATGCGCTCCTACACGCGGTGGAAAATGGAACCCTCATCATGATTGGCGCCACCACGGAAAATCCTTCCTTCGAAGTAACGGGCGCCCTGTTGTCGCGCTCCCGGGTTCTCGTTCTCAACCAACTTGCCGACGAGGAAATAGCTGTAATCCTGCAGCGCGCTCTCCATGACGATAAACGCGGCCTGGCCCATCTCGTGACAGAAGTTTCAGATGAACTGATCCGAAGAATCGCCCACTCGGCCGGCGGAGATGCCCGCGTGGCCCTAGCTGCCCTCGAAGCAGCGGTCGAATCTACACCAGCCGACCAAAAAGGAGTGCGCAGGATTACAGAGCAAATTGTTATTGAAGCGCTGGGACGCGCACAATACGCTTACGATAAAGGCGGCGAAGAGCACTACAATCTTGCCTCAGCCCTAATTAAATCGCTGCGTAACTCCGACGTTAATGCTTCTCTTTACTGGCTGGCACGGTTGATTGAAGGTGGGGCCGATCCCGTGTTTATCGCGCGCCGTTTGTGCATTCTGGCTTCGGAAGATATTGGGCTCGCTGATCCGCAGGCGATGGTGCAGGCTTCCGCAGCGGCGGAGATCGTACAACTTATTGGTCTGCCTGAGGGTTTGTTCCCGCTATCGCAGGCGACTATCTACCTAGCGAACGCTCCGAAGTCCGATGCGGTAAAGCGCGCGTATCATGCTGCGGTTTCAGACGCTGCGCAAACCGCCCGGGAACCGGTACCGCTGCACCTGCGCAATGCGGTGACGCCTTTAATGAAGCATGTCGGCTATGGCGAAGGTTACCGGTATATTCATCGTGACCCCAGCGCCAAAGAAGAAATGCAGTGCCTCCCTGAGAGTTTGCGCGGACATAAGTACTACGAAGAAGACACGTAGAGCTCTGACTTGAAATACGGATGAGCACACAGAAAACTGACAAAGAACTTGCGTTTCTGCACGACCTGTTTGTCGCAACAGACTGGGGTGAGAGATTCGCCCAGTTGGTCGACGAGCACATCAAGCTTCCTAACAAGGGTCGCGCACTCTATTTGGGATCAGGAACAGGCGGGCATGCGATTGCGCTCCAGGAACGAGCAGCAGAGGTGAGATTTCTTTGTATTGAGGAAAATGAGGAATATCTGGAACTGGCCAACGCCAAAGCGACCGCAGTGAAAGACGCACCAGAGTTACGCCAAGGTAAGTTGGACCAATTGGAATTGGAAGATAACCAATTCGACTTCGTGATAGGCGACGGTTCAATGGTGGCCCTACCAAGAATATCAGCGATGCTCGCCGAAATGGTGCGCGTGGCAAAGCCTGACGCGAATGTGGTGCTTAGTCTTGCGACCGCCGGGAGTTTCGGTGAATTCTTCTCTCTTTACTGGGAGGTGCTCCACAATTGCGGACTGCGGGGCCACGAATCAAACGTCGAAGGGCTCATCACTGAACTACTGACCGCCTCTGAGGTGGAGGAATTCGCCGAGCAGGAGGGACTCGAAGAAGTAGCATCCTGGTCCCGCATCGAAGAGTTCAATTTCGATTCAGGAGAACGATTTCTTAACTCGCCTTTGATCTCTGATTTTCTGATGAATCGCTGGCTGGAATTTATTCCTGAAGAATCTCGAGCGTACGTTCGGAGGGCCATTCCTGGGGTCGTAAACGACGATAGACACGAAGCGGACTTTACGCTTTCGGTAAAGGCTACGGTGGTAAACGGTCGCAAAGGTCGTACTCATTGATGAAACCTGGAGCCAACTCAGGTTGCTGAAAAGTGTAGAGTACAAACGAAGTAAAGGGATCCACGCGGGTCCCCACGCGGGCAGGCCGCGTGAGGTGCTAGGAAGTCACGCGAAGTAACTCGAACAAAGGTGTTCGTTTCGAGGATCGTCTTTGTTTTCAGCAGCCTCTAGAGGTTGTCCGGAGGTGGAAAGGATTAAATGGAGAGCCAAGTTGCAATCGGAGGGGCTAAATACAACTGCGGTTAAAGCTATCCGCCTACACAAGGCTGGGTTACTTCTCCTTAACCCCTTTTCTTGCTTCTTCTTCTCCCTCATCCAAACCGTCCTTAAAGGCGCGCTTGCTCTGACCCAGGGCCTTTGCCAATTGGGGAAGCCGGGTAGCGCCGAAAAGGAGAAAGATCACGACGGCGATCGCGACGAGCTCTGTAGTTCCGAGTCCGCCGATTGCGAGTATTGTTTGAATCATATTGCCCTCTTTCAGTTAAGTAAACCGCAGCTACGTGAGCGGCATCACTCACCGTTGTTGGATTCGTAGAAGAGATATTTCCTCCACGTCTCGTCGGCCCGGCCAAGGTAACGCATGATTTGGCGGTTGACGTGTAGAGAGAAGCCTCGCGGCCTGCGCAATAAGTGCATTCCCGATTCCTCAGGCGTCCGGTTTCCCTTGCGGTGGTTGCAGCGTTTGCAGCACGCAACTAGATTGTCCCACGCCGACTCCCCTCCACGTGACCGGGGCAGTACATGGTCCAGTGTCAGTTCCGAGGGGGTATACTGGCTGCCGCAGTACTGACAGGTTGAATGATCGCGCAGCAAGATGTTCTTGCGTGAAAGTGATCGCCTCTCAAAGGGAATGTGAATGTACTCCGTCAACCGGATGACCGCCGGCGCATGGATCGCCAGCCTCGCGGAATGAAGCATGTGACCGTTGTGCTCCTCGACGCGAGCTACACCCTTAAAGATCATCACAACTGCGCGCCGTTCGGTGCACACGTTGATGGGCTCAAAGGAAGCATTCAGCACTAGAACTCGGCCGTTCATCCTGAGTCAGATATTACGCGAGGCCCTCGGAGGGTGTCAAAAAACATTTACCTGAGGGTGGATCTGAAGGTCTGGCACGGGACGCCGGGTATTAGGTGACTAAAAGTCTAGCCCTACGGCGATTTGCAGGTCAGCTTCGCAGCCCGCCGGAGCGGCGAGCTCATAGGGAAACTAAAAACCTGTATCATACGGCCTGAAAGTCAGTCCACAGACAGGTTATTATCTGAGATCTGTTGCAGGTCGAGGAGGCCGTGATTCCATTGGTGCATATTTGGGCCCGTAGGTCAGCTTGGTCAGGGGTGGCAAGTCATGGAGCGGGCAGCAACTCACCTACCCGCCAGGCCTTAACGATGCAACCGTATCATTCGAAGGCTGGGCCTGGTCGCCTCACGGTAAGCTCACAGGAATCAAGCACCTGCCCAACGGCTTGCATTCCGGATTGGAGTTTATGATCCAGGTCGGGAAATTATGACTGGTTCACAGATTTCGGCGACTGGCCGGTGTGGCTGAAAGACAAAAGGCGCATGCTGTTTGTCAGCCAGGGAAAATATTTTTGTTTGACACTGCTACGAGGAAATATGAGCCTGTCTTGACCGTTACCAATCAAGACGTGGACATCGGCAGCCCCAGTCTTTCACCCGACTACAAGATGCTGTACTTTACTTTCGTCGCCGCGGAAGCGGACATCTGGCTGATGAACCTGGAATGACAAGAAATCGACTCATTAGATATTTCGAAACCGGTCGGTAGCCTCCACGAGAGCGTCGATGATGCCGGGTTCGGTGACCGAATGGCCGGCATCGGGAATGATTTTAAGGTCTGCTTCCGGCCAGGCCCGGTGAAGAGCCCACGCGCTCATGATCGGGCAGACAATGTCGTAGCGACCTTGTACGATCACCGCGGGAATGTGTCGAATCTTGTCGACGTTGTCGATCAGGTAGTTATCGCTTTTGAAGAAGATGTTATTGACGAAGTAATGACACTCGATCCTGGCCAGGGCCAGTGCTGTGTGCGGTTCCGCATAATGCTCTACCAGGTTGTGATTGGGAAATAGTTTTGAAGTGCTACCCTCCCAGATTGACCAGGCTCGGGCTGCCTCAAGACGGACCCCTTCATCGTCGCTCATTAGCCGCTTGTGATACGCATGCAGCATGTCGCTGCGTTCAGATTCGGGAATAATGCGCGCATATTCTTCCCACATGTCCGGGAAAATCGCGCTCGCGCCTTCACCCTCCTGATAAAACCAGCGAATCTCTCGCGGGCGACAGAGGAATATTCCCCGCAACACTAACTCGGTAACGCGTTCAGGATGCGTTTCAGCATAAGTCAGCGCCAGCGTGCTGCCCCAGGATCCGCCAAAGACCTGCCAGCGATCAATACCGAGGTGTTCGCGCAAACGCTCAATGTCCTCGACCAGGTGCCAGGTTGTATTGTCTTCGAGGTTGGCGTGTGGCGTGCTCTTACCGGAGCCGCGTTGATCGAAGAGCACTACACGATAAGCCTGCGAGTCGAAGTACTGCCGATAGAAATGCTGGAGACCGCCACCCGGCCCACCGTGGAGAAACACAACCGCCTGGCCTTTTGGATTTCCACACTGCTCGTAGTAGAGATCGTGGATTTCTGAGACCTTCAAGCGGCCCGTGTCAAAAGGTTGAATCGCGGGATAAAGTGTTTTCATGGGCAGCATGATACAAAAGCGGTAGCCAAAGTGAAATCTTTAGGCTCCGGTACGAGTCGGATCGGAAGAAGTTATCCGTCATAGTTCACCGGCCGCGCGATTGTCAACACAAAAACTTTTTTAGCCCCGGAGGTCATCAAAGCCGCTGCACATGCCGATACGGTGGCTCCCGTGGTGAAGACATCATCGACAACCAGAACGCGCTCGTCTTGGATCAAACGTGGATACCGCACGCTGAAGGCTTCCGCGACCGTCTCTCGACGTCCCCTGGCATCCATGCCGGCGCGATGCCTTTCGGAATGAAGGGTGCGAATAAGGCTTACTTCATCGAATGGCAGCCGCACCGCGCGCGCCAACGCGCTGCCTATTATTGCAGCCTGGTTGAAACCTCTCGCCTTTTCACGATCAGGATGGAGCGGGACTGGTATGACGCGCGTTGCTTGATCCAAGGGTACGCGTTCTTGAGTTTCTACTAACAAGCTAACCAGACGCTGAGAAATGTACGGCTCGCGTTTGAGCGCCAGCACCGAAGCGCGGAGGGCTCCTTCATAGGCTCCACAGGCGCGGGCTGCCGTAAAGGGATCTCTATCGCAACGCCGGCAGCGAACTTGATCTCGTTTTTCCGGCGCGATAGTAGCCAACGAGAGTGCGCCACACTTCCAACAGATGATATCCGTGGGGGTAAATGTCCGAGTCTCGCGCCAGCACGGCGCACAAACAATACCGAGACACCTGTCTTCAACGCTGGCACCGCAGAGCGAGCACGCATGCGGATAAACGAGTGAGAGCAGGGCGTTATAGATCGAGTTGACAGTGCGCGTGAGGAGCATGGTCGTAGAGCGTGAGGAACCCAGCCAAAAACTAACGGCCTCCTGAGTTGACTCAGGAGGCCGTGATTATGTCACCGGGCGTATTACAGTACTAATCCTCGTCCACATGGAGCAGTCCACGCTCGTGAAGGTCCTGACAACGAACACAGTGGCGAGCCCACGGTACAGCATCGAGCCTCTTATCGGGCAAGGCTTCGCCACAATGAACACACTTGGCATATTTTCCAGCTTCGATTCGCTCCAAAGCCTCATCAATCAGATTCAATAGTCGACGATCGTTGTCAGACATGGAGACCAGCAGTTCTTTGGTGTATGCATTTGCTGCCATGTCTGCCGGATCTTGAGTCGCCTCCGCATCGCGCTCCCGGCTATAGAGTTCAGCCTGTTGGACCTGACCCACCAAACTTTCCCGGCGGCCAAGCAACCTGTCGCGGAAAACTCTCATTTTTCTTTTTTCCATTATTTAATCAATCCTCCACTGACTCGTTAAAGGATCATCCGGTCCGACCGTGATCCGACCCATGTTATCACTTCTGGTAAGGCAACCCATGAATGATCGTGTAAGCTCTGTACAACTGTTCGAGCAGAACCACTCGGGCCATCTCGTGAGTCAGCGTCAAGCGGGAAAGTGACCAGCGCTGCGTCACGTTAGATGAAAGTTCAGGCGAAACACCATTCGGTCCGCCAATAATGAATACCACTTCCTTAATACTGCTGTTCTCCCAACTCCTCACCTGAGCGGCCATCTCCTCTGAACTCAACTGAATACCGCTGGGATCCAGCAAAACTGACACGGCGCCGCTGGGCAGCCGGTCTGAGATGCGCTTCGAATCCCTATCGATGCCTGCCTTTGTCCCAGGAGTCTCCTTAAGCTCAGTCACTTCCGGGCGGGCGAAGTGTGAAAGTCGCTTCAGATATTCGGCGCTGAGCGCTCTCAGTCGAGCGTCCCTCGTCTTCCCTGGCCAAATGAGGCGCAAGCGCATCTTTCAATAAAGGATGAAGGCGGAAGGAAGAAAGATGAAATTCTTCGTAATGAACATGGAGTTCACCCTTCCGCCTTCATCCTTTCGCCTTCATCCTTCACTAGACGCGCCAGTCTTTCATAAAGATTCTTGCGGCTGATGCCCAGTATCCGCGCTGCCTCAGTCTTATTACCGCGCGTAGCTGCTAGCGTTTCGGCTACATACTCGGCTTCCACTTCAGCTAGGGATTGCGGCTTTTGTCGCTTCCGCTGGACCTGCACGGCGGCCCGAATCGCCTCCGGAAGATCCGATACCTCCAGCCGATTGCCCGTCGCAATGATCACTGCCCTCTCGATCGTATTTGCCAGTTCACGCACATTGCCAGGAAACTCATATTCCTTTAGTAAAGCCAGCAAATCCGGCGCAACGGCACTTATTTTTCGGCCGTGCTTGGCCGCGTAGGCCTTCAAAAAAGCCTGGACCAGTTTGGGCAGATCCCGCGCCCGCTCTCGCAGAGGTGGCAATTGAATGTGAACCACATTGAGCCGGTAAAAAAGATCCTCGCGAAAATCGCGCCGATCCACGGCCGCCATTAGGTCCACGTTAGTCAGAGCAATCAGTCGCGCATCCACCCTGATCGTGTTACGTCCACCCAGCCGTTCAAACTCGCGAGTTTCGATTACGCGCAGCAGTTTTGCCTGCGAGTCTTTGGTCAAGTAAGCAATTTCGTCGAGCACGATGGTGCCTTTGTCGGCAGCTTCGAAACGTCCCGGCTTTGCCTCGGTGGCGCTCGTAAAGGCCCCCCGCTCGTACCCAAAAAGCTCCGCCTCGAGCAGGTCGCTCGGCAGGGTTGCACAATCGATCTTCACGAAAGCTCCTGAAGCACGACTGGAATGCGAATGAATATGAAGCGCTAGCGCGTCCTTGCCGGCACCCGACTCACCGGTCACCAGAACATTCGCATCAGTCGCAGCGACGCGTTCAGCGAGGCGCATAGCCTCGCGCATCGCTTCAGACTGCGCGAATAGCTCGGTCACGACTCGTCTCTCAAAGAGTTATCCGACTCGCCGCCGAACTCGGATGGTAGGGCTATTCGCTTAGACTCTCGCCAGAGACGTTCCAGGTCATAAAACTTTCGCGCCTTGTCTGAGAATACGTGAACTATGAAGTCACCATAATCAAGAAGGATCCATTCGGCGCTCTTGTAGCCCTCAACTCGCGCGGCGGCGGTGCCGGACTTCTTCAGTTTTTCAAACACCTCGTCAGAGATCGCCTGCACCTGACGTTCGTTGTTTCCGCTGGCAATCACAAAATAGTCGGTAAAGGTGGCAATTTGTCTCAGATCAAGGACCACCAGGTCGAGAGCCTTCTTATCACCGGCAGCCTGCAGGGCCCCCAGAATTCTCTCATCGAGTTCCTCGAGTGCTTTCGTATTCGGTATCGCCTTGAGTTCAGCATGCGTCGTTGGATTCAGCGATTGTTCTTTGGCGGTGGAATTATGCTTCATTCGGTTCTCTGTATAACTCATACTTTCTAATGTAGTCCGTCACCGAAGGGGGAACCAGCCTGGTTAATTGACTCCAATCGTCTTGGCGGAGTGCGCGTCGGATCTCACTGGCGGAATTCTGCAGCATCACAGCGTCCGTGATGTATATCCTCTCACCCGCGGAATCGTGAGCGACCCTCGCAAGCTCCTTAGACCCGCGCAAGTCAACAATGCGCTCGCGCACGGATGAATTGACCAAATCCGAATTAAGGTCGTATCCCGGTCTCGTGACAACGATATGGTTAACCAGCGCCAGCAGCCGTTCCCATTCACGCCAAGTCGTGATTTCGGACCACGAGTCGGCACCCATCACGAAAAAGAGATCCGCGGACTCGCCAAACTCCGACTTAAAATGCGCCAGCGTATCTACCGTGTAACGCCGTTCGGGGATCCCCAGCTCAAATGTCGACACATGGAGCCGAGGGTCTTCCTGGGTTGCCAACACCAACATCGCATAGCGATGTATGGCAGGCGTGACTGGTCGCGTCAGCTTGTGGGGCGGCAACTGTGCCGGCACGAACAGCAGTTCATCAATCTCAAAGAGCTCAGAAACTTTTTTCGCGACTTCAATGTGCCCTAAATGAACTGGATCAAACGTCCCGCCATAGATAGCAATACGCCTTCTGCCGTTCATCAACTCTTCCGGGGATTACAAAGCCAACTCCACGATGTCACTCGTCTTGGCCGATTCCTTCAATTCAGTCAGTTTGGTGGCCATGGCGTTAACAAGCTCGCGGATGCCTTTATTAGTCACCGACGAAACTGCAAAGAACAATTTGCCGTCACTCTCTGCTTGACGCTTCAGCGACTCCAATCGCTCTGGTTCCTCCAGGGCGTCGATCTTTGTGGCCACCACGAACTGAGGCCGTTTCGCCAGTGCGGGGTTGTACGAAGTTAACTCGTGATTCACTGTCTGGTAGTCAGCGACTGTATCTCGGCCTGAGAGAGAAGAAACATCAACTAGATGAAGCAGGAGAGTAGTTCTTTCGATATGCCGCAGAAAACGATCGCCTAACCCGGCGCCCTCGTGGGCCCCCTCAATTAAGCCCGGGATGTCAGCGACCACGAAAGTTCTAAAATCGCCCAGAGCCACTACTCCGAGATGGGGTTCCAAGGTGGTGAATGGATAGTCCGCGATCTTGGGTTTGGCGGCGGAGACGGTCGAGATGAACGTTGACTTTCCGGCGTTAGGAAAACCTACCAAGCCTACATCGGCGAGCAGCTTTAACTCGAGCTGCAACTCGAGTTCTTCACCCTCACCTCCCTGCTGATGATAGCGCGGCGCACGATTGGTTGAAGTAGCAAAATGCGCATTACCAAACCCACCGCGTCCGCCGCGCGTGGCCAGCCACTTGGCACCGTCAGTTGCCAGGTCCTGTAGAAATTGTCCACTTGTTACCTCAAAGATCTGAGTGCCCAACGGCACACGAACTTCTACATCTTCGCCATCTCGTCCTGAGCAATTTGAGCCCTCGCCGTGCATTCCGCGTCCGGCGATATGTTCAGGGTTATAACGCAGGTGAAGCAGGGTATTGAGGGAAGAGTCCGCAATGATCCAGACATCGCCTCCGCGTCCGCCCTCGCCGCCTGAAGGGCCGCCACGCGGCACAAACTTCTCTCGGCGAAAAGCCGTTACGCCGTTACCGCCATGCCCCCCTTGTACGCGAATCTTAACTCGATCAATAAACATTCAAATCGAAAGCGACGCCTTAGTCTCAATTATTAGTTGGCTCGGGCGTCGCATCGGACTGTGCTTTCCTTTCAAGCTCTATGCTGACGAAGCTAGCTCCAGTGGATACACACTGATGACCTTCCCGCCGCGGCCCTTGTTCTCAAATTTGACAATCCCTTCGATGAGCGCGAAGAGCGTGTCATCCTTACCGCGCCCGACATTCTTGCCGGGCTTCCACTTGGTGCCTCGTTGCCGAGCCAGAATATTGCCGCCCAGAACTCGTTCGCCGCCGAACTTCTTCAGACCCAATCGTTGAGAATTTGAGTCGCGACCATTTCGAGATGAACCAACGCCTTTTTTGTGTGCCATATGTAAATTTCGATTTTGGATTTCGATTTTTCGATTTGCGACTCTTGGGATCCGACAGCTTAAATCGCAAATCTAGAATCTAAAATTGTAAATCTTCTCCCTATCCAATCGAATCAATTCTAATCGTAGTGTAGCCTTGCCGATGTCCCTGCTTTCGCTTGTAGTGCTTGCGGCGCTTCTTTTTAAAGACGATAAACTTTGGCCCGCGGCCATGATCAACGACGGTAGCTGAGACCTTGACTGCGCCCACCACCGGCTTGTCGGAATCGGCGTCTTTGTCAGTCGACAGCAACGCATCCAGCTCAATTGACTTGCCGGCCTCTGTCCCAATCGAAGGGACTCGAATGGTGTTTCCTCGTTCCACGAAAAACTGCTTGCCGCCGGTCTTTATGATTGCATATGGCATCTCAGGTTACCCTCTCAGACGAATCTTTCGCCTCTGGAAAAGTCAATTATTATAGGCGGTCACCTGCCCAAACAGCAACCGCCGGAAGCCGGAGTCTCCTGGCGGCTCGCACGCCCTACTGGGGTAGCCTCATCTCTCCGCAGGCACCACGCCATTTTTCCTGGCTCCATTTTGCCCCAGGAAGTATTCCATGAAACTGGTGGATATGTCGCCCGCCCGAAACTTTGGATCGTCCATTATTTTTAGGTGCAAAGGGATGGTTGTCTTTATGCCCTCGATGACCATCGCTTCCAGCGCTCGCTTCATACGTGCGATTGCCAGGTCTCGCGTCCGGGCGTGGACAATTACCTTGGCTATCATCGAGTCGTAGAATGGGGGCACTCTATAGCCGGAGTAAACATAAGTGTCGACGCGGACGCCTGGTCCGCCGGGAAGGTTAAACGCGGTAATAAGACCTGGCGACGGAGCAAAAGTCTCCGGGTTCTCAGCGTTGATGCGACACTCAATCGCGTGACCGACGATCATCAAATCGTCCTGCGTATACCCCAGGGGCTCGCCCTCTGCAATCCGAATCTGATTGCGCACGATATCGGCGAGCGTCACCATTTCAGTAACCGGGTGCTCCACCTGAATCCGCGTATTCATTTCCATGAAATAAAATTGGTTATCGGTATCGAGGAGAAATTCAACCGTCCCCGCGCTCGAATATCCGAGCTTCTTGCAGGCCGCAACGGCCGCATCACCCATCTGGTTACGAAGTTCAGGCGAAAGCACAAGCGAGGGGGCTTCCTCCAGCAGCTTTTGGTGACGTCGCTGTATTGAACACTCCCGCTCTCCCAGATGAATGCAGTCACCATGCTCATCAGCCAGTACTTGAATTTCAATGTGACGGGGGCCCTCCACATAGCGTTCTATGTAGACGGTGCCGTCCTTAAACGCTGCGGCAGCCTCCGTTGACGCTCCCTCAAGTGCTCGACCCAACGCGTCTTCGGACCTAACTATACGCATACCGCGTCCACCGCCACCGGCAGATGCCTTGACTATGATCGGAAAGCCTATCTCGCGAGCGACCTTTCTGGCCTCTCCTTCAGACGTGATGGGGTCCGGACTGCCTGGCAAAATCGGTAGTCCGGCCTCTTTCATGGCTCTGCGGGCTTCGACCTTGTCACCCATCAGACGAATCACACTGGCTTGCGGGCCGATGAACTTTATATTGCAGGCCTCACAGATTTCGGCGAAGTAAGAAGATTCAGCAAGGAACCCATAACCCGGGTGAATCGCGTCGACATTGAAGATCTCGGCCGTACTAATAATGGCGGGAATATTGAGGTAACTCTGAGCCGATGGAGCCGGCCCGATGCAGGCGGCTTCATCGGCAAAACGTACGTGCAGGGAATCGCGATCAACGTCGCTATGGACCGCAACGGTGCGAATTCCCATTTCCTTGCAGGTCCAGATGATGCGACATGCAATCTCGCCGCGATTGGCGATCAGGATCTTTTTGAATTTGCGACTTCCCGATTGCATGGTTGATCCGAAGTCCAAAGTCTAACGCCCAATGTCCTTCGGTCCAGAACCGGAACGTGGATATTGGACCTGTCAGCTACTAACGGTTACCTTTTGATTCCGAAGAGCGGCTGGCCGTATTCAACCGGTTGACCGTTCTCCACGTAGATCTTTACGACCTCGCCACTCGTTTCCGCCTGAATCTCATTCATTAACTTCATTGCCTCAATGATGCAAACCACCGAGTCAGGTTCAACGCGACTGGCGATCTTCACAAACGGATCAGCATTCGGGGACGCCGACCGGTAAAAGGTTCCGACGATGGGAGACGGAATCATGTGGAGATCCTGATCTTCTGAGGCAGCCGTTTCGGCTCGCGCTCCGGGATGGTCTGGAGTCGCTGAGACCTTAGCACCGCTGCTGGCGACCTTCGCTGGCTGATCTGGAGCGGCATCGGCGACCTCAGCGCCGGCAGAGCTTGCGGCCTCCTTAGAACCTTCCAGATCCCGGCGTACGTGAATCCGAAAATCTTCACGCTCGAGCTCAAACTCAGCAAAACCATTTTCCTGAATTAAGGCAATGAGCTCGCGCAATTCATCCATATTCACGGAAGTCTCCAGGTGAGGCTGACGACTGCGACGACGCCGACCCGGCGTTGGCGTGTCTCGAACATCGCTTTCAAGCGGTTCAGGACTCTGTTCGTATTCGCTCTCTGGCTTACTCATTAGTTGTTCGGTTTCAAACTCTCCCAAAAGTGACGAGCCCCAAAAGACTCGGTTTGTGTATGCCGATGATCGATTGGGGCTTATTCTGCCGACTAGCTGCGCCAACCGGCGCGGGCGGCTCGATGTCAAGCTCTCGTTACTTCGCTTCGTCCTCGGCCGCCTGCGACTCAGGTGTTTCAACCTCCTCGGCGCTGTCGGAAGCTCTGCCCTCTGTGTCTTCAACCGTTTCGCTAGCCGCCGGACTGTCTGCCTCTTCAGCAACCTTGGCCTGCCCAGATGCTTTGGCCACTTTTGTGTCACCCGATTTCTTCTTCTTTGATGGTGTGTGCTTCGCTCGCTTTTTTGCGTTTTCCAGAGCTTCGAGTTCACGGGGATTATCAACCAGCTCGATTATTGCGAGTTCAGCATTATCACCCTCACGCGTGCCCAGCTTTAGGATCCTGGTGTAGCCGCCAGGTCTGTCCTTGTAGCGCTCGCCAAGCTCATCGAACAAACGCTTGATCGCCGCAACTCCCGCCGTGCGCGGCAAACGTAGCTGTCCGCGTTTTCCCGTCAACGCGGATTGCTGCATGTTCCCGGCGTGAAAAAAGCCAGCCGCTTGACGACGCAAGTGTACCGCCTGCGCACCTTCCAGGCTGCGCGCTCGACAAGATAGGGTTATGGCGCGCTCTACAAAGGGTCTCAGTTCCTTCGCCTTGGGGAGAGTGGTAACAATGCGCTCGTCGCGCGAGTTTATTAGTGAAGTCGCAAGATTACGCAGCATCGACATGCGATGCTCGGTGGTCCTACCAAGTTTGCGATGTGCCTTTAAGTGCCGCATGAGTCCGTCTCGATAATTCTCGTTACTTCAGTGGTTTCCAAATGCTACCTGAAACTGAGGTACTTACTGAGTCTATTACTGCTCGTCGTCAGCTTCGAAGTCGGCGGGTTCCGCGCCATCGCGACCACCCGAGCCCGGAATGGGATTGCCCTGCTCGTCAAACTCCATGCCAAAATCCAGACCCATTCCGTTCAGAATTTCCTTGATTTCATTGAGAGACTTCTTGCCAAAGTTCTTGGTGGCAAGCATCTCCCGTTCAGATCGCTGAACCAGGTCGCGGATGGTCCGAATATCAGCATTCTTCAGACAGTTGTAAGAGCGAACTGATAATTCCAACTCATCAACTGAGCGATCCAGCTGGTCGTTACGCGGCAATGGAGGACGCTCCATTTTTGAATAGGCGAAGTCATCAGTGTCTTCTTCGAAGTTGATGAAGATAGACATGTGGTCCTTGATCAACTTGGCCGCCAGTCCGATGGAGTCTTCGGGTTTAACTGAGCCGTCTGTCCAGACCTCGATTGTCAGCTTGTCGAACTCGGTGTTCTGGCCCAAACGCGCCGCTTCCACGGTGTAGTTAACCTTTTTCACCGGCGTGTGGACCGAATCAATCGGAATGTACCCAAGCGAAAGATCTTCGTCAAAGTTTCGATCGGCCGAGACGTAGCCACGTCCCCGCTTCAATCTCATTTCTACTTTCAGGGAGCCGCCTTCGCTGACGGTCGCGATGTGCACACTCTCGTCGAGTATTTCCACATCTGCGTCGGCGTCGATATCCGCGGCCGTGACTTCCCCCGCCGATTCCTTGGAAATCCGCAAAGTCTTCGCCTCGTTCCCGTGTAACTTAAAAGGAACCTGCTTCAAGTTCAGTATTACGTCTGTGGCGTCTTCGACAACTCCCTTAATGGAGGAAAACTCGTGCTCGACGCCCTCGATCTTAATGGCCGTGACGGCCGCACCTTCAATTGAGGAAAGAAGAGCCCGGCGCAGGGAGTTTCCGATTGTGGTGCCGAAACCTCGCTCAAAGGGCTGGGCCGAAAACCGACCGTATCGTTCTGTTAGCGTTTCAGCGTCAGCCGCCAGGCGGCGGGGCATTTGAAATCCTGTCCAGAGATTATTTTGATCCATAGCCATAGCTTTTGCGTCCAGAAGTCAAAAATTGCGTTTGGCCCGCGGTTGCTGCTACCTTAGCGCCGTCACCCTCGGGTCTCTCTATTACTTGCTATATAGTTCGACTATAAGCTGCTCGTTTATCGAGCGGTCGATATCTTCGCGAGCGGGCAGTCCACTGATACGCACCGTCATATCAGCCCCGTCCTGGGATATCCATGACGGACGTCCGCGCCCCGCAGCGGTCTGCCAGGCACCTTCAATGTGGGGGTTTTTGCGACTCGCGTCTTTGATGCTGATGGATTCGCCGGCCCGCACTTTGTAGGAAGGAATGTCCACTTTACGCCCATTGACCTGGATATGCCCGTGGTTAACTAACTGGCGGGCCTGCCGTCGCGAGGTTGAAAAACCGGCGCGGTATACTGCGTTATCCAGACGCCGCTCAAGCAGAAACAACAGGTTCTCACCTGTGATCCCCTTCATGCGAGCTGCGCGCTTGAAATAATTTCGGAATTGTCCTTCGAGGATGAAGTAGATGCGCTTGACCTTCTGCTTTTCGCGCAACTGCTGGCCGTAACCAACCAACGCCTTGCCACGACGCATGGAGTTGCCGTGTTGTCCGGGCGGCTGCGTGCCGCGCTTTTCAATCGGGCACGAGGGCTTGTAGCAACGATCACCCTTAAGAAAAAGCTTTGCGCCTTCGCGGCGGCACAAACGGCACACCGCATCTCTATACCTAGCCAACTTTTTTGCCTCCGGTCTTTAACACGGAAAAGTTTACAGGCTGCGCTTCAGCGCTGGCCCTTCATCCTTTAGGTTAATCAATTTTAGATTTTTGATTTGGAGAACCACCAGCGGCATCCGCCATTCCAAAAACAAATCAAAAATCAACAACTGCAAATCAAAAATCTTTTACACTCTGCGCCGCTTCGGCGGACGGCACCCATTATGCGGAATGGGAGTCGAGTCTTTAATCGTAATAACTCTGATGCCGGCATTCGCAATCGCCCGAATCGCCGACTCACGACCACCCCCGGGCCCTTTCACCCGAACCTCGCACTGTTGCATCCCAGCTTCGTGAGCCTTCTTGGCAGCCTCATACGCCGCCTGCTGAGCCGCAAAGGGAGTCCCCTTGCGGGAACCGCGGAAACCGCGCGCACCAGCCGAAGATTGCGCGATCAGATTACCTTCCAAATCGGTAATAGAAATCATCGTGTTATTAAACGAGGCCGCAACGTGCGCAATACCAACGGGCACATTCTTCTTTTCTTTCTTACGAAAGACCTTTTTCTTCCCGCCTGCTTTTGCCATATTCTCTTTCCGATTTCTCTAATTCTTGATTTTAGAAGCCTGACTACTTTGGTGGCACCGAGCAAATCGCAAATCCAATATCGCCATGCCAACTATTTCTTTCCGGGTGCCTTCTTCTTCGCGATCGTCGCGCGCCGCGGACCCTTGCGGGTGCGAGCATTTGTGTGTGTGCGTTGCCCCCGAACGGGTAGAGCGCGGCGATGACGCAGACCGCGGTAGCAACCGATGTCCATCAACCGTTTGATGTCCATCTGCACGCGCTTGCGCAAGTCTCCTTCAATCTCTCCCTGCGCTTCCAAAATGGCACGGATCCGGCTCAGCTCGTCCTCACTCAAATCCCTGATTCGAGTGTCGAGATTCACTCCCGCCTCTTTAAGAATGGAATTTGCCCTCGGGCGGCCGATACCGTAGATGTAAGTCAGTCCGATCTCAGACCGTTTGTTAGGTGGAAGATCAACACCAGCTACACGTGCCATTACAATCTGTTCTCCAGAAATTCCGATTCGGATGACTGCTTCTCACCAACCAAATCGAAAATAGGAATCTAAATTATCCCTGTCTTTGCTTATGTTTTGGGTTCACGCAGATCACCCGCACCACGCCTTTGCGATGGATAACCTTGCACTTGTCGCACATCTTCTTGACGGAAGCACGCACTTTCATCTTAAACAACCTCGAATCGTCCCAGCATGAATTTCTACTTATACCGGTAAGTTATTCGTCCTCTATTGAGATCGTAGGGTGAGAGTTCTACCAGCACCCGATCGCCGGGAAGAATCCGAATAAAATGCTTGCGCATCTTTCCGGCAATGTGGGCAAGCACCTGGTGCTGGCTCTCTTCCAACTCAACCCTAAACATCGCATTTGGCAAAGTCTCCAGTACCTTCGCCATGACTTCAATAGCCTCTTCCTTTGGCATATCCTCTAGGGCTGGAGTTCTGGGTGCAGCGACAAACTGCAAATATTAACATGGGAGCCATGGTTTGCCAAGCCGCGTGCCGACTATCAGTTACAGGCCACTAAGACTGGTAGCGGGTTCCCCACCGTGGCGACTCTTGTGAGCACCTCCGGCCCATCTTCCGTTATGGCTATCGTATGCTCTGAATGGGAGCTCGGCTGACCATCAAGTGTCACGACCGTCCAACCATCCGACAGGACCTTGGTGTGGTGGCCGCCCATGTTAACCATCGGTTCGACGGCAAAAACGTAGCCAGGTTTTATCTTCGGCCCCTGCCCAGGCTTCCCATAATTGGGAATCTGGGGGTCTTCATGCATCTGGCGCCCAATTCCATGACCAACATAATCCCGCACCACTGAGTAACCGTGGCTCTCCGCGAGTTCCTGTACCGCCCAGCCAATGTCACCCAAGTGCTTACCGGGACGGCACTGTTCAATTGCGCGCTCCAGACACTCCTCCGTAACCTGTATCAGCTTTTGCCGGTCTTCACGCACGGTTCCCACCGGAAGTGTGGTCGCCGTGTCGCCCACAAACCCTTCCAGGGTCACACCGCAATCAATCGAGAAAAGGTCTCCCTCTTTCAGCTTGTAGTTGGAAGGAAAACCATGAACAACCTGCTCATTAACAGATGCGCAGATTGAAAAAGGAAAACCATGGTAACCCTTAAACGTTGGCAGGGCTCCGGCATCTCTAATCATCTTCTCTGCTGCGCGATCAATTTCGATCGTGGTGATGCCCGGCGTCACCATCCCTCGAAGTTCGCGCAGAACAGACCCTACGAGTTGGCCCGCCGCTCGCATCTTCTCGATCTCTTTCCTAGACTTCCCAATAATCATGCGTGCTGGAGTGAACCCTGATTACCACCTACAAATCCGTTAGACCGGATTATTCCGTCAATCTCTGTATAAATCTCTTCTTGTTTCTTTGTGCCGTCTATCCGGTGTAATCGCCCGCTGCTGTGATAGTAGTCAATCAGTGGCTTGGTTTGTTCGTTGTAGGTTTCCAGTCGAATCTTGATCTTCTCGGCGGTGTCATCCGCCCGCTGGATTAGTTTAGCGTGCGGATGAAGATCACACTTCTCATCATCCTTAGGCACCTTTGAATAGATATTGTAAATCTCTCCGCAAATAGGACAAGAGCGCCGGCCGGTGGCGCGTTTCTCGAGTAGCTCAAAAGGGACGTCAACTACGATAGCGACAATTTCATGACCCTGCTCAGCCGCCAATTTTTCAAGCATACTCGCCTGCGCCATCGTACGAGGAAATCCATCGAGCACGTAACCGCTCGCGCAGTCTTCCCGAGCGGTTCGCTCTTCAACCACACGCACGACGAGATCATCCGAAGCGAGTTTCCCCGAGGCCTGCACAGCTCTGATCTCATCGGCCAGTTCGTCTTGCCACTCCACCCTCGCCCGGAGGATGTCGCCCGTAGAAATCTGCGGAATATTCAAATGCTCTTGAAGCAAGCGCGCCTGCGTACCTTTTCCAGCACCAGGCGCACCCATCAGGACTATGATTTTCGACATAAGAAATTTTCGATCGCGATCCAATTCCGATCTGGCCGCTTGATTTTCAGATTGCTCAGTTCATGACCCAGCAATTGAAATCTGGTATCGAAAATAGGTTCAGGCCCTGCGTCCCCGCAAACGTCCTCCACCGCCTAGAAATCCTTCATAATTCCGCATCACCAACTGCGCCTCAATCTGGGCAACCGTATCCATGGCCACACCGACAAGGATCAGCAACGACGTGCCGCCAAAGTAGAACTGATAACCCATGCCCGTGGGAATCCACGAGAGGAAGGGCACGCCGCTAACCCACGCATCAAGCCAGGCGCCAACCAAAGGTAGTCGCGCGACCTTGAATCCGCTGAGCATGAACTGAGGCACGAATGCGACGAGTGCCAGGTAGATTGCGCCGACTATGGTTAATCTGGTGAGAATGCTGTTAAGGTATTCCGCGGTTGCCCGCCCGGGGCGAATGCCTGGCATAAAGCCACCATGTTTGCGAAGATTGTCAGCAACTTCCTCCACGTTGAAAACAATGGATACATAAAAGAACGTGAAGAAAATGATTAACGAGAGAAAGATTAATTCGTAGTAAGGGTCACTGGCGTGGAAGGTTTGGAAGAAAGTCCATATCTTGCCCCACACCGTATTTGGATTGTTTGGGTCCGGCGGAAACGCCGCAAAGAGGCTCTGCGGCATAGACAGCACTGAGGACGCAAAGATTACCGGAATCACACCTCCGATGTTTATTTTCAGAGGCATCGTCGTTTGCTGGCCGCCGACGAGTTGCCGACCAACGTGACGTTTAGCATAGCTGACTGGAATTTTTCTACGGGCGGCTTCTACGAAAACGATGAAGGCAATGATCAGAACAATCGCGACCACCAGACCTATAACTGCAATGGTCTCCAAAGTGTCTCCACCACGTACGCGCTCGAAAACCTGCTGAACGCCGTTGGGCAACCCAATCACAATACCGGCGAAGATTAACAGCGAGATGCCGTTGCCGACGCCGCGCTCGGTAATCTGTTCGCCCAGCCACATCACGAAGACCGTACCGGTGGTAAGCGTCAATACTGCAGTCAGAAAAAACCCCCACGTTGGCGCGCCGACTCCGTTGACCTGGAGCCAATGAGCTACGAACGAAGTCTGAATACACGCTAGACCAACCGTCAGATAGCGGGTCCACTGGTTGATCTTTTGCCGGCCCGCCTCACCCTCTTCCTGTAGCTTCTTCAGCGTGGGGTAGACCACGGTCATTAGCTGCAGAATGATAGAGGCGGTAATGTATGGAGTTACGCCTAGGGCGAAGACCGAAATGGTGCGGAAGTTTCCACCAGAGAAAAGATCCAGAACGCCAAGCAATGTTCCAGCCACGTCCTGCCAAACCTGATCCAGCCGCTCCCTATTGATTCCGGGCGCACCAATGTGCGCCCCTAGACGGTAGATCGCCAGAATCCCTAGTGTAAAAAGAATACGACGGCGCAGATCCGGAACACTGAACATGTTGCGAACGGCGGCAAGAAACTTTTCCATAATGTTCTCTAGGCGGCGCTATCCACCGCTTCCCCTATCTCTACAGCGGCCCCGCCCGCCTTCTCAATCTTTTCGCGGGCGCTCTTCGTGAACCGGTGCGCAGAAATGCGAAGCGCCTTGGACAGTTCTCCATTGCCTAGCACAACCACGTCGTGCTTCGCTTTTTTTATGACGCCACGCTCGTGCAACAGTTCCGGAGTCACCTCTTCGTCAGCATCAAAGTGGCGATCCAGCGCCCCAACGCTGACTTCGAGCCAGCGCTTCTTAAAGATGTTGGTGAAACCACGCTTGGGCAACCTCCGGTGCAGCGGCATCTGGCCGCCTTCGAAACCAATCTTTTGTGAGTAACCGGAGCGCGATTTCTGCCCTTTTTCGCCACGGCCGGCGGTTTTTCCGAGACCAGATCCTGGACCTCGTCCAACACGTTTTTTCTTGTGTGTCGACCCGTGAGCCGGACGAACAGTGTTTAGACTGATAGCCATTATTAACTCCCCTGAGTTCGATATCGAGTCGGCCGAACGACAATCACGAATCGAAATCACGAAACAAGTTCATTTAATCAACTATGCGCAACAGATATGGCACTTTCGCCACCGCTCCTCGCATTGAAGGCGAGTCAGGACGTTCGACGATCTGATTGAGCTTTGTGAGGCCGAGACTTCGCACCATCTGCTTGTGAGTTTTCGGCGCAGCTATGAAGCTGCGGTAGTACTGGATCCGAATTGTGCCTGTCGGCGCCGCACTGCTCTTTTCTGTTCGCTTCTCCGCCATAACACCTCATTCTTAGTTCAAAGTCTCCGCGGCTGCGGCCTGGCCGCCTAACCTGTCTACATTTCCTCAACTTGCTTGCCACGCAGGCGTGCCAGTTCCATCGGGTCTTTCATCCGGAGCAGCGCGTCAAACGTTGCGCGCACCACATTGTGCGGATTGGTGGAGCCCAGCACTTTCGTGCGTACATCGCGAACACCCACGGCCTGCATAACGGCACGCACAGCACCACCGGCGATAACTCCGGTCCCCTCCGAAGCAGGCTTCACCATGACCCGACCGGCGCCAAACTTCCCAATCAGCTGATGCGGCAATGTGTTGTTAATCAAAGGCACACGAATCAGACTCTTCTTGGCAGCCTCGATCGCTTTCTTGATGGCCAGCGGCACCTCACGCGCTTTACCCGTGCCGAACCCTACATGACCACCCTCGTCGCCCACGACCACCAGTGCGGCAAACGACATATTCTTACCACCCTTGACTACCTTGGTGACCCGATTGATGGAAATCACCTGGTCCTTCAAATCTAAGCCCTGCGCCGGAATACGCTGCTTTGGTTGTCTCATTGCTGTTTTTCGTCTTTCTTACGCTTCTTTTCTGATTTCGGAGCCGGCTCTGCTTCCGGGGATGGGCTCTCTGGAGCCTGCAGGGCGGCCTCATTCTTGTTCAACCCAGCAGCTCTAGCCGCATCAGTCAGGGCCTTGATGCGTCCATGATAAAGATAGCCGCCGCGATCAAAGACCACCTGTTCGATTCCTTTGGCAAGAGCACGTTCTGCTATAGCTTTACCGACCCGACGAGCGGCATCGACGTTTCCGCCGCTGGCACCTCGCAAGTCCTTTTCAGTCGTCGAGGCTGAAACGACTGTCTGTCCCTGGAGGTCGTCGATAACTTGTGCGTAGATGTGATTCAGGCTCCGATAGACAGCCAGGCGCGGTCTTTCAGTACTACCTCTTACTTTGCGGCGAATGCGCTTATGAATCCCTGCGCGAATTACTGCTCTACTCGTGTTTGCCATGCTTCCTCATTTCCGATTGCCGATTCCTTTCTTATGTTGAATCATTTCGATCACCGGTTCCCAGCCTGTACCGGTCTATTCCGTCGCAATTGGCAATTGGCAATCGAAAATCCTGACTATTTCCCTGTCTTTCCAGGCTTCAGCTTGATCGCGACGCCGGCATAACGAATGCCCTTGCCTTTGTACGCGTCGGGCTTTCGCAGTTGGTGCATTTCGGCGGCCACCTGGCCCAGCTTCTGCTTATCGATGCTCGCCAGCGTTAATGTCGTCTGATACTGCTGGATGCTACCCTTGGTAGTCATCCGCTCGGCCTTGGCTTCCACACCTTCCGGCAACGGAAATTCGATCGGGTGGGAGTAGCCCAACGAGAAAACAATTTTCTTGCTCTGCACATCCGCTTTGTAGCCTACACCCACCACATCCATCTGAGTCGTGAAACCCTCCGTAACTCCGATAATGGCGTTGTTCGCCAACGCTCGGGCCAGGCCGTGAAGGGCCGCCAGATCATTGGAAGTGCGTTCAGCCCGTAGATCATCTCCATTGAGCTGGAAACTGATGCCCTCCGGAATCGGCGTCTTCAGAGTGCCTTTTGGACCTTTGACCTCAAGCTCTCGCTCCTGAATCGTGACTGTAACGCCTTTCGGCAACGTGATCGCCTTTTTCCCAATTCGCGACATAGTGTTTTACCTATTTCAAATGCCAGTGTTAGTAAATCTGCGCCAACAACTCTCCGCCCACATTTTCGCGTCGCGCGGCTTTGCCACTCATCAGCCCCTTGGAGGTTGAAACGATGTTTACGCCATAGCCACCGAGCACTTTGGGAATCGCACCCGACCCGACATAAACGCGCCTCCCGGGACGCGAGACTCGCTCGAGATGCGTGATCGACGAAGTGCCGCGAGCGTCATACCGCAGGAAGATACGGATGGTCCGTTTCAGGCTCTCGCCCTTCACCACAAAATTATTTATGTAGCCCTCTTCTTTTAAGATCCGAGCGATCTCGAGCTTAAGCCTGGAGGCTGGGATATCCACACGCGAGTGCTTTGCCGCGATGGCATTGCGAATCCGTGTCAACATATCGGCAATGGGATCAGTCATTACTTAACTCCGTAAAAACGATTCTAGATGTGTGATTGTAGATTTGCGATTGACCATTGCCGTTCGGCAAATTCTCCAATCTAAAATCGCAAATATACCCTTACCAACTCGATTTAACGACGCCGGGAATTTGTCCCAAGAGCGCCAATTGGCGAAAACAGATACGGCACAAATTAAACTTGCGCAAATAGCCGCGTGGGCGGCCACAACGCTTACAGCGAGTGTAAGCGCGCACGGCAAACTTCGGTTTGCGGTTGGCTTTCGCAATCAGTGATTTCTTTGCCATAGATTCGTTTCGTATACTCTAATCGTAAATAATAAATCGTGAGTAATAGACCAGAGGCATCTAATCACGATTTAGGATTCACGGCAGTTATTGCCTGAACGGCATCCCCAAACCCTTCAACAGCGCCCGTGCCTGCTCGTCGTCGCGCGCGGTAGTAACGATCGAGATGTTCATCCCGCGCAATTTGTCGACCTTATTAAAATCGATCTCCGGAAAGATAAGTTGCTCGCGCACACCAATCGTGTAATTGCCGCGGCCATCGAAGGCTTTGGGTGAGACTCCGCGAAAGTCTCTCACCCGCGGTAAAGCGATCGACACCAGCCGATCCAGAAACTCATACATTCGGTCGCCGCGAAGCGTGACCATCGTGCCAATAGGCATCCCCTGGCGCAGCTTGAAAGATGCAATCGATTTCTTTGCTTTGGTAATCACAGGCTTCTGGCCCACGATTGCCCGCAGTTCGTCCGCTGCTGTATCCAGAATCTTGGCATTCGCTATTGCCTCCCCCATGCCCATGTTGATCACGATTTTCTCCACCCGCGGTATCGCCATCGGGTTCTTGATGCTGAACTCTTTGGCAATTGCCGGAGCAACCTCTTTCTGATATCGCTCTTTTAACCTTGCCGGCATTTTTTTCTTCCTCGTAAATCGTCGATCGTGAATCGTAAAGCGCGCCCTCAATAATTTTCTGCCTATTTACGATTTAAGCTATTTCTCAATTGAGTGTCCGCTGGTAGCTGCCACGCGAGTCTTCGAACCGTCGGCTTCAAGGTGATACTTGACCCGAGTAGGCTTGCCGGACTGCGGATCGATCAACTGCACGTTTGAAATATCAATGAAAGCTTCTTTTTCGATAATACCGCCACCCCGGTTGCTCTGCGGATTAGCCCGCTGATGGCGCTTGATCATGCCGGCGCCTTCAATCTTGATCTTCCCCTTCGCGGGGGCCACTTCCAAAACCCGCCCACGCTTGCCCTTGTCGCGGCCGGCAATGATCTCTACCTGGTCGTTCTTCTTAATCTTTGAGCGCTTGATTCCGGCCATCCCTAAATCACCTCCGGCGCTAGCGAAACTATCTTCATAAAGTTTTTATCGCGCAGCTCCCTCGCCACCGGCCCGAATACGCGCGTGCCGATCGGGGTTCCATCTTCCTTTATCAAAACCGCTGCGTTCTGATCAAAACGAATATAGGTGCCGTCCTTGCGGCGGACTTCCTTGCGCGTCCGCACGATCACGGCGTCCTGCACGGTACCCTTCTTGATAGTGCCGTCAGGCGATGCCTCTTTAACGGTCACCTTGATCCGATCACCCAGGCTGGCGATCTTTCCGGTGGATCCGCCAATAGGCATGATCATCTCCACCCGGCGCGCACCTGAATTGTCGGCAACCTCGAGCGAGGTCTGCATCTGTATCACTGTCGTTACCTCCGATTTTAGATTTTCGATTGCCGATTTGCGATTGGAAGGCGAAGGCCCGCACTAAGACCAATCGAAAATTGCAAATCTAAAATCGCAAATCATTTTGCCGCCTTTTGCACTATCTCCATCACCCGCCACCGCTTCTTCGCAGACATAGGCCGTGTTTCCACAATGCGCACCTTGTCGCCCACGGTGGCCCCAAGTTCGTCGTGGGCCATGAACTTGGAGGTACGGCGAACATATCGTCGATACCTCGTGTGCAGCACCAGTCGGTCGACTCGAACCACCACCGTCTTCTGCATCTTGTCGGAAAAAACAACACCGACTTTCTGCGAACGATGTGCGCGCTTATCCGCGGTCTCAGTTATTTTCGCCGGCGGCGAATCTGTTTTATCTTCCTGCTTCTCTTCCATTCTTTTCACTCACTAGCACAGACTCGGGTCCGTTGTTTCCTCGTTTTACGGGCAACTCAAGCACCCGTTCATTAACCTGCCTGCGGTTGTCGTTGCCCAGCCAGTGTTCGTACACGCGCCAGGGATCTTTTTTCCTGACGGATGCGTTTCACTGCGTCCACCTCGCCGAGCGCGAGCTTAAACTTCAAACGAAAGAGCGACTCTGTTAAGCGTGCGGCCTCGGCCTGCAATTCCTCTTCCGACAAATCCCGATACTTATCCAACTCTTCGCGACGCTTCATTAAATAGCGCCTCCTTCCTGATCCGCGCGCCGCACAAACTTCGTCTTGATTGGAAGTTTCGCTTGCGCCAGACGCATAGCTTCGCGCGCCGTAGGTTCGTCGACACCCTCAATCTCATAAAGAATGCGGCCCGGCTTAACCACTGCTACCCAATACTCCGGTGCCCCTTTACCCTTGCCCATACGCGTTTCTGCCGGTTTCTTCGTGACCGGTTTATCCGGGAACATCCGGATCCAGATCTTGCCACCGCGCTTGATATGCCGAGTCATGGCGATGCGAGCGGCTTCAATCTGACGATCCGTGATCCAGGCGGGCTCCAAACACTTGAGCCCGTATTCACCGAAGCTGATCTCGCTGCCGCGAGTGGCGACGCCCCTCATGCGTCCGCGCATTTGCTTTCGGTGCTTAACCTTCTTCGGCATCAACATGATGTTTTACCCATTTGCGATTTTTGATTTGCAATTTGGCCTCCTCTTGTTTGGCCTTCCAAACCTGGAACCTGCAATTGGCAATCAAAAATCCAAAATCTAAAATTTCTTTATCCGTTTTCTCCACGCGGCCGTCGCCCATCAGAACCGCCCTCGCGCTCACGACGAGTGCGCGGCCGACGCTCGCGCTCACCGACGCGCGTCTCATTGATTGGATCCGAACCCGTTCCGCGCGCCATCGCCGCCCTGGGATCGAGAATTTCACCGCGATAGATCCAAACCTTAACTCCAATTTGACCGAAGGTGGTTTGCGCTTCAGCCAAACCGTAATCGATGTCCGCGCGCAGAGTATGCAGGGGAAGCCGGCCTTGTAGGTGCCACTCGCTCCGCGCAATCTCAGCCCCGTTCAGCCGTCCGCTAACTTTTACCTTGATTCCCTGCGCCCCAAACCTCAGCGACTCCTCCACGGCTTTTCTCATCGCGCGCCGGAAAGCGATGCGCTTCTCCAACTGCGCGGCAATCTTTTCGGCCTGCAATTGGGCGTTCAATTCCGGCTTGTGAATCTCCTGAATCGAAACCAGTACTTCGCGTCCGGTCTTAGCCGACAGGTCAGTCTTGAGTTTATCGATCTCGGCGCCTTTTCGGCCGATGATGATTCCTGGACGGGAAGTGTAGATAACAATTTTCAGACGATTGGCAGCGCGCTCGATGTCTACATGGGAAACGCCGGCCCCGGTGAAACGGCTCTTCAGATCTCGCTTTAGTTTCAGATCCTCAAGCAGGAACTCACCAAACTGCTTTTTCGCGTACCAATGCGAATGCCAGTCCTTGTTGTAGCCGAGGCGGAACCCGTACGGATGAACTTTCTGACCCACAGTTTTCTCCAGTCTTAGTTGGGCTATTTTTCCTTAGCGCTCGTTTTCTTCTTAGAAGCCCGCTTGGTGGCCTTCTTCTCGTTCCCCGCTTTCTCATCGGTCCCTGACTTCGCAGCAGGAGCAGCCTTCGACCCGGTTCGCTTGGCGCGAGGTGCGGCTGCTGCTCCGCCGCGCTTACGCCTCTTGCTTTCCTCAAGCTTGGCGGGCCTCGCTTCCGCGATCTTCAAATCCTTGCCGCCTTTGCGCTTAGCTCCCGGCTCGGGTCGCGCATCACTGGAAAGCAGAATCGTTACATGACAAAAATGGCGCCGCTCGCGATATGCCCTGCCTTGCGGCGCGGGTCGCACCCGGCGCCGATTCTTCGTGGGCCCACGATCGACGAACGCCGCCTTTATCCAAAGATCGTCCGGGTCGATTGAGACGTTCGCCTTTTCCGCGGTTTCGTTCGCGTTCGCTATTGCCGATCGCATGCACTTCTCGATTCCGCCGGCAGCCCGCTTGCTAGAATAACGCAGAATTCCCAGGGCTCTATTGACGTCCTGGCCTCGAATCATATCTATGACGAGCCGCGCCTTCTGAGCGGAACCTCTGAGGTATTTTGCACTTGCCGTTGCTTCCATTCTCGTTCCCTCACGTTTCGGTTTCGAGTTTCTAGTTTCGAGTTAATAACAACTCGGAACCCCAAACTAGAGACTCGAAACTACTTCGGCGCTATCTTGGTGGCTTTCTCCACCTTTGTCCCCGAGTGCCCCTTAAACGTGCGCGTCGGTGCAAACTCGCCCAACTTGTGGCCAACCATATTCTCGGTGACGTACACGGGCAGGTGCCGCTTGCCATTGTGAACACCGAAAGTAAGCCCCACCATGTCCGGATTAATGGTCGAACGCCGCGACCAGGTTTTAATAACCGGCGGCCGTTGGCCACCAGCGCGTGTCCGTTCAACAGCTTTCAAAACGCTGCCGTCAATGAATGGTCCCTTTTTAACTGACCGTGCCATCGTGTCTCCAATTTTGGATTTGCGATTTTTGATATTTGATTGAGTAACAAAAGCTTGCCTCCAAATCGCAAATCACAAATCTAAAATCGCAAATTACTTTGTTCTGCGATCACGCAGAATCATTTTCTGGGTTCGTTTGTTACTCCGGGTCTTGTAGCCGCGCGTCGGCTGGCCCCAGGGAGTAACAGGATTACGTCCACCCGACGTCTTTCCTTCACCGCCACCATGCGGGTGGTCCACCGGGTTCATCGCCACGCCACGCACGTGGGGCCGGATACCTTTCCAGCGCGACCTGCCCGCTTTTCCGTATGAAACATTTTCATGCTCAATGTTACCCACCTGCCCGATAGTGGCCCTGCAGACCAGCGGCACACGGCGGACTTCTCCGGAAGGCATGCGAAGCTGAGCGTAACTCCCTTCCTTGGCCACGAGCTGAGCGAAGGCCCCAGCGGAACGAGCCATTTGCCCCCCCTTGCCGGGACGCAACTCGATATTATGAATCTGCGTACCCAACGGGATATTGATTAGAGGCAGCGTATTGCCCGGCAAAATGTCTGCCTCCGGCCCGCTCATAATCGTCTTCCCGACTTCTATTCCGCTCGGTGCAATGATGTAGCGCTTCTCACCATCGAGATAGGTAACCAGTGCGATGTGCGCCGACCGATTAGGGTCATACTCGATCTGCGTAATGCGGCCGGGCACGCCTTCCTTATCGCGCTTGAAATCAACAATGCGGTAGAAACGTTTATGACCGCCGCCACGCCGGCGAACGGTAAGACGCCCATCATTGTTGCGTCCGGAGATTCGCGTCTTCGGCTCCAGCAACGATTTCTCAGGCACTGCTCCCACGGTAAGCTCGTCACGCGTCAGATATGTCTGGTAGCGACGTGAGGGCGATGTTGGTGTTAGTTTCTTAATGCCCATAGTTCAATTTCCGATTTCCGATTTTTGATTTGCGATTCCCTTCAGGATTCATTGCTAGATTCCTTCTCAAATCTGAGATCAAAAATCAAAAATCTGAGATTTCCTAGATTGCCTCGCCGTAATCAACCGGGTTCTCGCCCTGCTGCAACGTCACGTATGCTTTCTTCCAGGACGGCTTGCGTCCTTCGAAGCGGCCGCGACGGGCCATCTTGCCCATGAAATTAATCGTCCGCACTCGGTCTACTTTCACCTGAAAAATCGTCTCAACGGCCGACTTGATCTCAGGCTTCGTGGCTTTCTGGTCAACCCTGAAGGTCAACAACTGTCTCGTATCCTGTGACTCCTCCTTGGCAACCAGCGCTTTCTCGGTGATTACCGGCGACTTGATAATGTCCCAAACCGTTCTCATCTTTTAGGCCGCCTCCTTCTTAGGCTTGCTGGCGCGCTTGGGCTTCGCTGCTGTGCCCTTCCTGCTCGCCGCTTCTACTTTCTCAGCCGACGCATCGTCGAGGGCGGCACTCTTATCTTCGTTTGGCCCCAGGAGTTGCTCGAGTTCCTCGATGGCCGCTTGTGAAAGCACCAGCTTCTCGTGATAGAGCAGGTCGTAAATATTCAGACCCAAACTGTTTACTACCTTCGCGCGCTGCAGATTCCGCGCCGAGAGGATGAGGTTCTCGTTATCAAAGGTATCCACGATCAAAGTCTTGCCTCCGAGACCGAGCGTAGCGAGCGACGCTACAAAGTCCTTCGTCTTGGGCTTATCGAGCGACCACCCCTCGATCACGATCAAGTTGCCTTCGCGCACTCGCTCCGACAGCGCCGATCGGAGAGCTCCCCGGCGCATCTTTTTCGGCATGTTGTAAGACCAGTCACGCGGCTGCGGTCCGTGGACGTTGCCGCCGCCTTTCCACAACGGTGAGCGCAATGATGCTATCCGCGCGCGGCCGGTGCCTTTCTGTTTCCAAAGCTTGCGACCCGACCCTGAAACATTTCCACGAGTCTTGGTGGCACTTGAACCCTGACGGGCGTTAGCCATGAAATTTCTCACGGCGGCATGAATCAGTGGCTCGTTAAACGGCGCATCAAATACCGCGTCGGAAAGTTGAACTTCGCCGACCTCTTTATTCTTTAAGTTGCGCACCTTGACCGTAGGCATGGCTGACTCCAGTGATGTAATGAGTGATAAGAATCTCTGATTTGTGATTTTAGATTTCGATTCCCGCCGGAAACGCTTTACGCCGACCAGTCGCCAAATCTATCTATCACTCATCACCTTATTTTCTTCTGCCGCTGCGCGGCCTTCTTGACAATAACGACGCTTCCATTGGCTCCGGGGACCGCACCGCGAATCATCAACAAATTGTGCTCAGCATCCACACGGGCAATCGTCAACCCTTTGACAGTTATACGCGCGTCGCCCATGTGCCCTGAGGATCTGGTGCCCTTGATGACCCGTGACGGATATGCTGAAGCGCCGATCGAGCCCGGCGCGCGCACGTTCATCGAACCGTGCGACTCAGGGCCCCGACTAAAGTTATGACGCTTAATCGTTCCGGCAAAACCCCGGCCCTTTGACCGTCCGATAACTTCAACGGCATCACCATCGGCAAACTGGTCAACCAGCACCTTGTCGCCCACATTCGTGGCGTCTTCAGAGTCCTGAAGCCGAAACTCCTTTAGAATTCGCGTGGGAGGCGTGCCGCCGCCGGTCTTTTCAAAGTGACCCCGCATCGGCTTGGTCACGTTCTTCAATTTCACCGGCCTTTCGTCCACAAGGCCCAACTGAACAGCATTATAACCGTCAGGTCCCGCGGCAGACTTCTTCTGTACGACCACGCACGGGCCCGCTTTGATGACAGTCACAGGGGTTACCGTCCCATCGGCAGCGAAGAGCTGCGTCATGCCGATTTTTCTACCGATGATTCCGTTAATCATGAGTAATTTTCCGATTTCCAACGGCCGATTGCCGGTTGCTGATTTAACCAGATTGAACGCTTATTACCGCTCGCCTAACTTCCAATCTGAAATCGGCAATTGGCAATGTCCTCACTGTCTGCCAAAGGCCTTGATCTCAACGTCCACACCGGCTGGAAGATCCAGCTTCATCAGCGCATCAACTGTCTGCGGTGTTGGGTCGAGGATGTCCATCAGACGTTTGTGCGTTCTGATCTCAAACTGCTCGCGC
>Ga0136617_10000040_pt1 | contig 79894 bp, 69 predicted proteins | sample AntDrymUQ3222106_2_FD_129672 | JGI IMG/M metagenome (GOLD analysis project Ga0136617, IMG submission 129672) | Polar desert sand microbial communities from Dry Valleys, Antarctica - metaG UQ322 (21.06) | ecosystem: Environmental > Terrestrial > Soil > Desert | place: Antarctica: Dry Valley...
GGCGTGGCCATTAGCGTTGAACGGCTTCGGGTGTGTTGAGTGGCTGGCTGCCAAGAACTTTTGGCGGCTTGGGAGAAACTTTTTCCTTGACAGCCCTTTCATAGAACCGCTCCTTGGTTCTGTATCGAGTGGCGATTACGATATTCTCCTTTTACTCAGCCGACTGAGTTTTGACGCTGACTCTGACGGTCGGGTATCTGTAACGGGGCGCGGGACCGCCGCCGCAGTCGAGGGCAATGAGTGATGGAATTTGGAGCACACCACATGGCTCCGAGAAGGGGCGAGGACCTGTGAATCGGGCGCGTGTCTCGGTTGTAATTCCCGCGTTAAATGAGGAAGACCCAATTGCCGGCGTTGTACGCGCTGTCCCGCGTGCTCTGGCAGACGAAGTGATCGTAGTGGACAACGGCAGCACTGACCACACATCCGAGCAGGTGAGGGAGGCGGGAGCACGTGTGGTGGCAGAGCCGCGAAGGGGGTATGGACGTGCCTGTCGGGCCGGCGTGCGCGCTGTTGGAGCTGATTGCGAGATCGTTGTCTTTCTCGATGGTGACGGTAGCGACTGCCCGGAGTTAATGGAAAGACTCGTGCAGCCAATCACGGCCGGCACCTTCGATTTTGTTATTGGCTCGCGCACTCGAGGCGAACGCGAAAAGGGCAGCATGAACTTTCAGCAAGTCTTTGCCGGTCGCATCGCGGGCCTGCTGCTGCGCTTACTCTATGGCGTGCGTTACACGGACATGTGTCCCTTTCGGGCCATTCGCCGGGAGGCACTGGAGAGGCTCGGAATGCGCGAAGAGACTTACGGATGGAATCTGGAGATGCAGATGCGCGCCGCACGCGCCGGCTTGCGCATCCTGGAAGTCCCTGTCAATCACCGGCGGCGCGCGGGTGGCGAATCGAAGGTTTCCGGAACATTGCGCGGAACTGTGCTCGCAGCGGGACGAATTTTCACAACCCTAGTGCGCGTTGCACTCGAACGCGCCTAACATTTCGGGACTCATCGTGACGCTCTCCCGAAAAGAATGCTACCGGTCGGGCGAGCTAGCGATGTTGGCGGCGATAGACAGAAGCACGCCCCCAAACATTATGCCTGCGACTTTGAAACAGACATCGTTTCTATCACCTCATACAGGTGAGCGTCGAACTCGGCAATCTCCATTATTGGCTTCATGTGAGCAGCTGCTTCAGGATTTTTTAGCATCGCCTCAAAATCTTCGCGACTTCGTTACTGGGCATAATTGGCAACCGCACTCCATCCAAACTCTTATGAATGTTAGCCGACACAGGACGCTCAGGATGAACAACGATCGGAAGATTCCCGCGAATCCTCTGCAAACGCTAGAAGGTTAGAAGGCGTGTGGGAGGCGCAGGTGACTCTTCGCAATTGTCAATCAGGCGAAGCCGTCGGAACCCTGCGCGGCATGACCACGTTCCTTCGCGGCGGCGCTCTGGTAGGCACCAACGCGAACCCGAACCCGCCGATCAGTTTCGGCAAATGGCAGTACCTCGGCGGGCGACGATACAGCAGCGTGGAGAGGTTTTTCCGTTATAACCCGGACGGCTCTTTCGCCGGCGTGCAGAGAATCACACGAAACTTTACCCTGAGTCGAGGGGGCGATCGACTTACCGGCACCGTTAGCGTTGAAATTTTCGATGCTAACGACATCTTGATCGCAACCGGCTGCGCCACCGAAACAACCAGGCGCGTCGAATAGACGCTGCCCAAACGTGGGTTCGACGCATTAAACGCGAAGGACAAACACTGCTCCCACTCGAGGAGGTCAGAGTTGATTCCTATGCTCAATGCGTCGAACTCACATGGCATCTACATCAGCAAGTCTCTTCACTCATGGCTGTATATCATGGGATAAACACCATAATACTGCGAATGAGACGCCCCGCGCGTTCAGCATACTGCAGACTGGAGATGACGCCCGGTTAAACTGAACACTTTGGAAGAGTGTCATCAGGATTTAACTTTGATACTGTATAAACTTACAATGCAGGATGCCTTGAGTCTTATGACTCCACCCGCAACTCTATAAGCTGGGGTGGATGATGCATTTACGTTTGGCCGCGCTCTTCTTATTGATAAGCCGCTCATCGAACGATCTTTTATGAGACAAACCTCGCGCCACAAACGGCAGCTACTACTTGTAATTGCTCTAACAGGCGCACTAATACTGACGTTTATTGGTGTGTTTACTTCGTCCGCAAACATCAAGGTTACCACTAAACCAGCGTTGGAAGGACGACCAGTTACGCCCGCCGGATTGCTCGTGCGCGACGCAACCACCCGACAGCCCGCCGTGGGCGCGTTGCCGGTGGGTTTTGTGCGCAGTCCGGACAGCGACGGAGCGGACAACGAAGGGCGGTATCTGCTCGCTGTCAACAGCGGCTTCGGCATCCAGTTCAACGCCGCATCGAACCGCGCGCAGCAATCTTTGAGCGTCATTGACCTGACCGCCCAACCCGAGCCCGTCGTTATCCAGAACGTCTATTTTCCAACGCCGCAGAGTGTTAATGTCGGCGTTTGTTTCTCGCCGCAGGCTGAGGCGGACGGCTCTCACATACTTTATGTTTCGGGAGGCTTTGAGAATAAAATATGGACGTTTCGCTTCCGTTCAGGAGTACGCACTCCTATCACACCAGTCTCGCCGGGACCGAATACAACAATTGAAGCGCCGTTCATTGATGTAAGCGGCTTCGCCAACGCTGCGTCTTCACCGCGTTACAACGATGAACGCGCGCCCGTATATCCCACCGGCCTGGCCATCAGCGCTGACGGCGAGACGCTCTTCGTCGCCAACAATCTCGGTGATAGCCTTGGCGTCATCAGCGACCTGCGCGGCGCGCGCACGCTCGAGCGCATTGATCTACCCGGCCGAGAAGGGGAACGCTGGGAGGGGCAAGCACACTTCACTTACCCTTACGCTGTTGTTGCGTTGCCCAGGAGAACTCCGACGGCGCGCGACCCCTTAGCCTTAGCTCGCAAAGCAACGGAGAAAGCCTACGTCTCACTCTGGAATGATTCATCAATTGCTGTTGTTGATTTAGGCGCGGTAGAGCGACCGCGTGAAGAAAGGGAAGGTTTTTTAAACCCCTCAGATAATTCTTACGGCATTCGAGGGCGCCTCAAGTCGTACATTCCGGTGGCGCGTCATCCGACCGCCATGATTCTCAATCGCCAGTTGACGCGCCTCTACGTCGTCAACTCAAACGCCGATAGCGTCTCCGTTATTGACACATCGAACGACCGTGAAGTTGAACGCATCGACGTGCGCTTGAGCGAGAACGCATCGCTGCTTGGCGATAGCCCCGAAGGGCTCGCCTTGAGCGTTGACGGCGCGACGCTCTTCGTCGCCAACGCGCACAGCAATTCCGTAGTCGTCATTAGTCTCTCGGCGCAGGCATCCGCGACGGAACTAGTTCCCGATCCGGAGGCAGGGCGCCGTTCGCGTAGTCGCGTGCGCGGCTTCATTCCGACGGGGCAGTATCCTTCGGCAATCACGATCGCAGGTGGTGCGCTGTTCGTCGGCAACGGCAAAGGAACGGGGTTTGAGAATTCTTCGGTCGTCGTCAACAGTTCCGGTCGGGTGCCGAATGCGCCGAACGACCGTTTTCCATCCGGCACGGGTCGCGGGTCAGGACGCGGCGGGCAGTACAGCGTCTCGCTCGTCGCGGGAAACATCAGCCGCATCAGTGAACCGGATGAGCGTACGCTCGCGTCTTACACGCAACAGGTGATGCGCAACAACGGATTGCTCGGGGCGGCACGCACCAAACTTTTTCGAAGCCGTTCGCCCATCAAGCACATCATCTACATCATTAAAGAGAATCGCACTTACGATCAGGTATTCGGTGACCTCGAGCGGAGCGGCGACGGGAAGCCTGCCGACGGCGATGCGACGCTCGCCATTTTCGGCAGAGGCGCAGCCGCGCAGCTTCAGAACGGGACGACACAGGATGTGACGCCGAACCACCGAGCGCTGGCTTTGCGGTTCGGCTTGCTAGACCGCTTTTTCGTCAACAGCGAAGCCAGCCCCGATGGGCACAACTGGTCAACGGCAGCCTTCTCAAACGACTACGTTGATAAGGCTTACCGTTGGGACTATGGGGGGCGCGGTCGAACTTACGATTACGAAGGTTTCAATCGTCTGCCAAACTATTTTCCGTCGAAGGGTGTGCCGCCGCTTTTTCGCGGCTCTGTTGAAGCGAGAGACATCGCCGACTACATGCGCCGCTTCGTGCCGTACCTCCACAATTCGCGCGATATCGCCGAACCCGAATCGCTTTATCTCTGGGATGCCTGCGCGAGAGCCGGGCTCACCTATCGCAACTACGGCGAATTCATTGGCACGCTCTCGGAAGCGGATGTTGCCGCCGTCAACGCGAACCGCGCGAAATCCTATCCTGACATTTCCCGAACGCTCTCCGCTTTCCCCACCAAGAAATCGCTCGAAAACCACCACAGCGCCACGTTTCGCAACTACGACCTTTACACGCCCGACTCGATGACCGTGGAATCGTATCGCGCCGAGAGAGAGCCAGGGGCGACGACTGATCCGGCGATCACGAACGAGAATGGGAAGGAACAGTGGCGCGGCAATTCACGATTGGGAGCGTGGCTCGAAGAATTTCGAGGCTTCGTTGCGGACCGCGAAGCTGGACGCCCTGACCGGATGCCCAACTTCTCGATGCTCCGTTTCCCCAACGACCACACCGCCGGACTCGCCGCCGGCATGCCGACGCCGCAGTTTTTCGTCGCTGATAATGATTACGCCGTCGGACGTTTGGTCGAAGCCGTCTCCAACAGTCCCTATTGGAAAGACACCGCCATCTTCATCCTCGAGGACGACGCCCAGGACGGACCCGACCACGTTGACGCGCATCGCTCGCCCGCGCTCGTAATCAGCGCCTATAGCCGTCCGGGCGCGCTTGTCCATGAATTTCACAACACGGTGAGCCTGATTCGCACGATGGAACTTCTGTTAGACATCCCTCCGATGAATCAACTCGACGCCGCCGCCACCCCGATTGATCTGTTTCGTGACGAAGCAGACTTGCGACCGTACAAAGCGCAGCTCCCAAACATCTCCCTCGACAATCTAATGACCGCTCCGGCGCACGATGCGGCAACTTCCCGGTGGATGAAGCTCACCGCCGAGCAGGACATGACGCACGCCGACATGGCGGACGCCGGAACTTTGAATCGAATCATCTGGTTTTCGGTTCGCGGCGTAAGGGTGCCCATGCCGGAAGTGGCGCGCCTACCTGCTTTCGATGCTATGGTCGTTGGTGTCGCCGAAGAAGAGGAGGAGCAACGGCAGAAGAAAACGGAAGTCGCTGCGATGAAGCGTCCCAGAGATCGCCGCGTTCAACAGTGATTTCCTGTCTCTCGACCGCCATTCAAGAACGTTGAAATTTCACGTTCGAGCTAAACAACGTGAGGTCACCGTGTTAGGTGGTGTGTGGCTCTGCGCAGTGTCTCGCCGTGGCAATGCTCCACGTTTTGTTGGCTCCGGTTTATAACTTCAGAAGGTTTCTTCATGAGTGACGAACATAGCCCACAGGTGAATAAAAGAGAAACTGTCACCCCAGCTGAACGGAGGAACGTCTGGATATGGGCGATTGTGCTAGTAATCCTCTTTGCCACCGCGGCGGTCGTCACTGCAGGGGCGGTGTATAAAAATAGAATTGCCGCCATCGAGCGACACAATGGAAGAATGAGTTCTGACGTAGGTGAGGGCGGGACGAAGCCGCCTCCAACGGCCTTGCCCGCGGGCGCGAATCCCGTCAGAGTCCAGACGGGAATTTATGTAGATCGCATTATCGATCTTTCCGTGAAAGAGGCCCGGTGGACCGTCGACTTCTACCTTTGGTTCCGTTGGAATGGCACGGGAGTTGACCCGGGCGAGAACTTCCAAATCGTGGACGGGTCGATCGAGTCAAAGGAGAAGGCGGACGAGTACGCCAGCGGCGACGAGCGCTACGTACTCTACAGGGTCGTCGCTCGCATTACTAAATTCTTCGACGTGTCGCGCTTCCCGCGCGACGACCACGTATTGACAATCAACATCGAGAGCCCTGCCTCAGAGCGCCACGAGCTTTTGTTCGTCGCCGACAAGGAAAGTTCCGGGGTCAGTTCGCGCGTCCTGATCCCGGGCTATTTAACATATCAACAAGCCGTACTGGAGAAGCCGCACGCCTACAGAAGCACACACGGCGACCCTCGCCTGGCCGCAGGAACCGAGAAGGTTCAATCACAGCTCAGGATGGGCGTTTGGATCCACCGCCAGGGTTCGGGGTTCTACTTGAAAATGTTCGTGGCCTTATTCGTGGCGGTGGGGGTCGCCCTGCTGGCGTTCTTCATTAAGCCAACGGACGTTGATCCTCGCTTCGGGCTTGGCGTCGGAGCACTGGGCGCAGTCATAGTCAACACCTACGTCATTTCGTCCCTCGTGCCCGACACTGGGGTGATGACTCTGGCGGATACAGTTAACCACGTGGGCATCGTAACGATCTTTCTCTCCTTGATGCAGTCCGCGATCTCCCTACACTTGTATGAGAGAAAGGGCAGAAAGACGCTTTCGCGCCTTTTCGACAGGGTGTCGTTCGTCGTCTTTCTCGCAGGGTATTCAGTAATCAACCTGGTCCTCCCCTGGGCGGCGACGTTATGATTATTAACTTCGTCTCAGACTGAAGATGTACACTAACTCTCTTTTACTCCTCCTGCGCTGAGCGCCGTTGTTCAGGCTCAGCAGTCGGCACCTCTTTTACCAGGTGGCCCGGGCACGAGGCACGGTCAATCGCCTACGACAGTTCAACGAGTAGAGGAGGTAGGGACGGCGAAGTCCTCCGCATCACGGCAAGTCTTGTTTCTGTCCCACTCACCGTTGACAATCGCCAAGGGCAATATATTGTAGATCTGCACCAGAATGACTTCCGTATCTACGACGATGGTGTGGAGCAGACGATTGCTCATTTCAGGAATGTTGATCACCCTTTCTCGGTCGCCCTCTTAAATCGATACCAGCGGCTCGACAGCTCCTTTCCTGGATCAAATCAAATCGGCTGCCAAAGCCTTTGTCGAACAACTGCGACCGGTAGACACGGTGCGGCCCGTTTACTTTCATGGTGAGATAAAGTCACTCACTAAAGTAGGACTAATGATCCCGAACTATTAAGATCGGCGATTGATCGGATGGACCTTGGTCCCATTCATCTGGGCACAAGATTGTATGACGCCGTCGAGGTCTTGATGGACCATCGAAAATACGCCGTTTTTGTCAAAACACCCCAATAAGAATGCAGCCGTGAACAAGATTTTTAACCGCTACGAATCACTATCTTCAAATACCCACTCTGTCGAATCTTGGCAACGGATCGGCAATGGGTAACAAGGGAGAGGAATTACTTGGCCTTGATGCGAACGGTATCTTCTGAGCCGCTGACCTCGACGCATCCGGGAGCCGAAACCTGGTTACATCAAACCGCGTCGCTTCGCGAAGCCAGTCCACCCTTTGGACATTCATGACGATTTCAGATTCCAAATGAGGCTTCAAAGCAAAGATGAGGCGATTCAATATTAGCAAAACGCCGCTAAACTCGCGGTGCGACGCGGGCCGCGGTGTGTTGTTGCTCAGCCCATCTGCGCCTTGGCCAGTTCGTAGTTGCCCTCCCAGCTGGCCTCGAGCTCGGTCTCCGATTTCATCACCGTCTTGAACTTGCCACCGCCAGTGAGGCCACGGTACTCGCCATCGCCGCCGGCGAATTTAAAGGTGCCCTCGACGGTCACTGAGCCGCCCGTCGTGGTGACCTGGCCCTCGAACGTTCCACAGTCGCGACCCCCGTCAGGGTGGACGTTGTTGAAGTAGCCGCGCTGCGAGCCCTTGCCGTCGAGCAAGTCGGTAACGCCCCAGTAGGTAATACTCGAATTGTTCCACAGCGGATCGGCCGATTTCTGCGTGCCGCTAACCTCGGCGATACCCATCTCGTGGTTGGGTTGGTCGGTAAGTGGCATTGCGGAGTGCTTCGTGATCTTTCCCGAAAAAGATCCTGTTATGGAAGGCATGCCGTCTCCTTTCCTTCTTTGGTTGGTTGTCGGTGGATCGCACGCATTGTGAACCCCTCCTTCCGCCCCTGTCAATGGAATCACGCCTCGCCGGGTCTCGGCAGAAGACAGCGCCGGACTGACCCAAGGGTCAGCAGAAACGGGGGGGGATCTGTAGAATCGAATTCAGTTCGGCATGTTCCAAAAGTCGTGCAATCATTTTCTAAAGCGCATCAGTTCAAATGTTCGCTAGACTCAATGTGTCGTTGCTTTGGAACAGTCGTTTACATACACATCGAGCATATTCCACATCAATCGACAAACTTGAGTTTGTCAGACACTCTTAGAAAGAAGGATGCAGTAATGCCTTACGTAAAACTTCAACTTGGCGGAGCTCAGAAAGACATCCTGTCGTGGGCCAATCACGCGTTCAGCATTGAAGAGCAATCGATGCTACGCAACGTCTCGCGCTTGCCATGCTTGTTCAAACACGTCGCCCTGATGCCGGACGCGCACTTGGGAAAAGGCAGCATGGTCGGCTCGGTTATCGCGACAAAGGAAGCAGTGATTCCGGCCACGGTTGGCGTCGACATCGGTTGCGGCATGATGGCCGTGAAGACGCCATTCAAGAGCGGAATTCTCGACGGCAAGTTGAAAGATCTGCGCTTGCAGATTGAAGAAGCGATTCCAGTGGGCTTCAACGCTTACCGGGAATCGGTCGACGAATCTTCATACTGGGGCGGCTGGAAAGACTTTAGCGGGCTTCACAAAGGCGTGCACGATCGCAAGGCGAAAGCGATGAAACAGCTGGGCACGCTGGGTGGCGGCAACCACTTCATCGAAGTTTGTCTGGATACGGCAAACTTCGTTTGGTTGATGCTGCATTCGGGCTCGCGCAACATCGGTAAAGAGCTCGCGGAGCGTCACATCTCGACTGCAAAGACTCTGTGGCGTCTTAACGACCTGCCGTCGCCCGATCTCGCTTACTTCATTCAGGGAACGCCGGAATTTGCAGCGTACTGGAAAGACTTGAAGTGGGCGCAAACTTACGCAATGAAGAATCGCGAGATCATGATGGCGCGGTTGTTTAAGGTCTTCAACAAGATGTTCAATCATCGCAAAGCGCTCCGTCCGGAACTCGCGGTCAACTGCCATCACAACTACGTCGCGCTTGAGCAGCACTATGGCGAACAAGTCTTCGTCACGCGCAAGGGCGCGATCAATGCCGACAAAGATGTCTTCGGCATAATCCCCGGATCGATGGGCGCGAAATCGTTCATCGTGAAAGGGCGAGGTCTGGAGGAGAGTTTCAACTCCTGCTCTCACGGTGCTGGACGCAAGATGTCGCGTGGTGCGGCCAAACGGGCCTTCACCAAAGACGACTTGGCGCGTCAGACCTCAGGCGTTGAATGCCGCCAAGACGTAGGCGTGCTGGATGAAATCCCCGGCGCTTACAAATCAATCGAAGCGGTGATGAAGAACCAGGAAGACCTAGTCGAAATTGTCGTCGAGATCAAGCAAGTGGTCTGCGTTAAGGGCTAGTCCAACACCCAACGTCCCAGTCCAAAGTCGGAAGCAAGCACACTGACTTTGGAAACTGGACTTGAGACTTTGGACTGTTATCGCTCCTGTTGGTCAACTTGAAGAGTGCGCCGCTTGGAACGTAGAAGTTGCAGGTTCGAGTCCTGCCAGGAGTTCCAAAATCTTCGCGGAAGTGATGTAGCTGGCAACATGCGAGTCTTCCAAACTCGCGTCGAGAGTTCGAATCTCTCCTTCCGCTCCAACAAACAAGAAGCCAATGAATGCGGACAAACGCGGAAAGGTGCTAGAACTGTGCGCCGAGATTGATGCTGAGTTTATTGCCAAGACGGCCAATGTTTTGCCGCGAACGCGGTTTGATGAAAGACATCCCGGCGCTGCTTTGCACGGTGCTGTCGGTGAAGGATCGCGCCTTGCTCAACTTCGTCTTCCCATGCGTGATCGACAACCCGAAGATGCTGCTCCACTTCGGGCAAAGACGTTCCTGATGTTTCGTTTCAGACCAGGGCTGGAGCTTGGAACTGCGAGTGGACTGCGATTGCTCGACGCGCGCCGTAGCCGATGAGCCGCATGAACCTGAAGACGTTCGCGCGTCCTGGAGTGTTCGGTCAGCCAGGCAAACTAAGTTTCTCCGCTCATTGTGCTCGCCCATCCCTTGCTTGCAGGGCCCGGCTTCCTGACCACAGCAGCCAGGCGCTGAGTGCACAAGCGATAGGACAAATCATAAGCGAATATCTCATCATCCCCGGATCACTACTCACGCCCAGCAAGTCGTTGAGCTTCCCGATCACCGGAGCGCCAACCCCATACGCGACAATATTAACCGTCGAGAAGTAGATGCCGATGCCGAGGCCCCTTAATTGAGGGCCGGCAATGTCATGGACGTCGGCCGCCGCAGGGCCCAGCCAGCTCAACGCCAGGCCGAACAGAACGAAGTTTAGAATCAGCAAAAGGGTAGTGTTGTCACTGAAGAGCAATACCAGCCAGAGAGGGACCGAAGCGAGGGCTGCGCAGGTGCTGAACAGCATGCGACCTCCCTTGCCAAATCTGCGGAACCGGTCGGATGCGTAGCCGCCAAAAATTGTCACTGGTACTCCGACGACGATCGAAAGAATTCCGGCCACTGTTCCAATCAAGACCAGGCTCATTCCGTGAACTCTTACGAAGAACGATGGAACCCAGATTCCCAAATTGTTTGAGGCCAGGCCGAACAGTGCGTAACCGAGATAGAGATATCTCAAAGGTACAGATTGAACGAGGATCTTCCAGTCCTTACTCGTATAGCGGACCGCTGCGACTTCCGTCTGTCCTCGCCGTTGCTCTCTCAAAAAAAATACTACGACGGCGAGAAGCAAACCCGGAAATCCGAGAAAGTAAAACGCCCAGCGCCAGCCATAGTTTTGTCCAAGCCAGCCGCCAAGAAAAAATGCGAGACCGCTGCCTATGGCGATTCCGGAAGAGTAGATACCTTGCACCGTTGCGCGCATGCGGGGAGGAAAATAATCGCTTAGCAAAGAAAGCGCCGCGGGCCCGAGCGTTGCTTCTCCGACACCGACCATCAAGCGGCAAAAGAACATGGCCCAGAAGCCATTGGCAAATCCGGTCAATCCTGAAAAAAGACTCCACACCGCTAAACCACCCGCAATCATGTTCTTTCTAACCGTGCGGTCTGCCAGTCGTCCAAAGGGGATTCCCAGCAACGTATAGAAGATGACAAACGACGTCGTGCCTAAGAGCGCCAGTTGCAGATCCGTAAACGCCATCTCTTTCTTGATCGGCGTGAATAGGATGTAGATCAGCGTACGGTCCAGGAAATTGAGGACATAGACGAGCGTAAGAACGCCGAGCGCATACCACGAGTAGGCAGGCACTCTATCGAAGGCGACGGTTCCCACTTGATCAGTTACATTTATGGGTTGGCTGGACATTTGTCGGAAACTTGGCGCTTTATTCAGGATTGGTCTCAACCAACACTACGGCCTCGCCACGGATGAGAGTCTCACCGCGTTGATTCTCACAGACAGTTTCCAGGGTAACTATTGATTTGTCTTCTCTCACTTTCTGGACTGTAACTCGCGCGGTCACGGTGTCGTCGATGTAGACTGGACCAAGGAACTGCAAAGTCTGGCTAAGATAAATTGATCCCTTACCGGGCAGCTCCGTTCCCAGCACGGCGGAAATTAATGATGCGCCCAGCATGCCGTGAGCAATCCGGCGCCCAAATCTGGTTTTCTGAGCAAAAGCCCCATCGAGATGAACGGGATTGCGATCGCCCGTTAGTTCGGCAAACGCGCAAATGTCCTTGTCCCTAATCTTCCTGGCTATCGAGGCTGTATCTCCAACTCTTAGATTCATGGTGTTTCCACCGCTCCGAAGTGCTAAAAATATCTAATTAGCCGCGGATTTGCGCGGATAAACGCGGATCAGAGCGTAATAAAACAAGAGCCGAGAAAGACTGGAAGGGGCGGAGCCTTTGGAGTGCGGGCCTTGTCACCGCTTTCCAACTCTGGTCATATTCAACCTCGCCTTAAACGAACGTCAAAAGCGGTGACAAGGCCCCGCACTCCAAAGAACCACCTTGTCCTTTTTTAGTCCGGCGTTTACCGAACCTTAATGAGTGGCTTCTTTAATCGTCTGATCCGCGCTATCCGCGTAATCTGGGGCTAGCTCATATTCGCGTGCCTTGGCCGGCCCAATAGGGTTCCCGCATCACGCGTTTCAGAGTCTTGCCGGCGGTGCTCCGAGGAAAATCCTCCATCAAGACAACCGCATGAACGCGCTGCAGCTTGCTATCGACGCGCTCATTAATCCAGTCGCGCAACTGGTCTTCGTCGACAGCCCCGGTCTCACGCAGGATCACTGCGGCCATTGGTGTCTCCCCCCACTTCTCGCTGGGAATCCCAAACACTGCGGCCTCACGCACCGCCGGGTGTTGCACAACGATCTCTTCGATGTCTCTCGGAAAAACGTTGCATCCGCCGCTGATGATCAAGTCTTTCATGCGATCAACAAGAAAAAGAAAACCATCCTCATCGATGTAGCCTAAATCGCCTGTATGCAGCCAGCCGCTGACGATTGCTTGATCGGTTAGGTCAGGACGTTTGTAATATCCGGGCATCAGAATGGGTCCGCGCCCGACGATCTCGCCGACTTCACCTGTAGCCGCTTCCGTCCCGTCTTCCCTGATGATCCGCATTTCAAAAAACGGCGGTGGTGCGCCGACAGAGTTGGCCTTCGCAGCGTAGTCGTTCTTGTCGAGGATGGTTACAAATCCTTCGGTCAACCCGTAAAGTTCGTAGAATCGTCCTGGCAGAACCCGGCTCAGCTTCTCCTTGTGTTCGAGGTGAAGCGGCGCACCTACCGTACCGATCATCTCCAGCGACGCGAGCGCTTCGGCGGAGAAGTTGGGCGCGTTAATCATGGCGACGATCTGCGAAGGCACCATCTTGACGTGAGTCACGCGTTCACGTTCGATAGTTTCGATGAACTCCTTTGGCTTGAACTGTTCCTGGAGAATATAGGTGGCGCCCACGTACATCCAGGGCATCAAGGTGAGAAAAGCGCCATTGAAGACTATGGACCCCGCATGCAGAATGATGCTCTCGGGACGAATGCGATAGGCGGAGGCGAAAAGGGTGCAATACATCGCGCGGATGTAGTGCGTGTGCACTATGCCCTTCGGCTGTCCCGTCGTGCCGCTGCTGTAAATAATATTGAAAATATCTTCGTCGGTGATTTCGATTCCCCGTGGGTTCTGGTCACCCGAGGCTGCGGTCAATTTACTATAACTGCGATAGCCGTTTGCATCGATTACGAGAGCTTCACCGGTGACAAGATAGCGATCGCTCCCAATGCCGGGAAGGTCTGGTTTGATCGCATCAACTTCGTCGACGAAATCCCGATTCGTGAGGACTGCGGTGACGTCTGAATCCTGGAGTAAATTCACGAGACCCCGGCCGCGCGTTAACGTACTCAACGGCACAACCACGGCCCCGATCTTCGCGACAGCCCAATAGATTTCGAGAAGTTCCAAACAGTTAGGCAGGATGGTGGCAATCTTGTCTCCCTTGCTCAAGCCCATATCCAGGAGGGCATTTGCAAGACGATTGACGCGCCGGTTGAATTCACTAAAGCTGAGTCGATGTTCGTTGAAAACTACAGCCGTGTGGTCGGGCCGGTAGCGGGCGTGTCTGGTCAGCAGAGAGCCAATGTTCATCAAACCCTCACGGAGAAAATTAGGCCACAGATGGCGGGGATAAAAACAGATCAAACAACGACATCAGCCAGTTTCTCTTTTGGTTTCCGCAACAACTTCAACCGAAGCCGCTTGAACTATTCCGTGCCGGTCCGTGTTCATCTGTGGCTGATTCGTCGTCGCCGGTGAGCTGTTGCACGGGAGGTTTTGCGAAAGAAGCGCCACATCTCTTCGCTGGCATGCGGGCCTTTCGGATCGGCAAAGGGCGTGACGGCAGTGGCCCCAGACCAAGCGTGACTCAATCCTTTAACAATCCATTTTTCCATCAACAGCCGGTGTGAGCGATCGTTGTAGACGTAGCGCGTGTAACTGTGCCCCGCGGGGACAGATCCAGCAATGGTCTCGGCGGGTTCGGACTTCACGCTGTCGTTGTCGATACCATCGTCGAGATAGTCGTTTGTCTTCGCCCACTGCGCGATCACCTGGTCGGCATTGATAGGACTGAGGTAAGGGTCGGCATCACCGTGAAAGACAATCACAGGCACCCGGCGAATGGATTTGCCGCTAATGTTGTTTCCCATCACCTTGAACGCCAGCAGCCCTTGTTGCTTTGGATCCGGTCCACCCTGTTTCATGGCGGTCAGGCCGGTCTCTGCAGTCGTGCCGGCCTTGAAAGCCAACCCAGCCATCACACCGACGCCCGAGAAAAGGTCAGGATAGGTGGCTCCCATCACTACCGCCATTGCTGCGCCCGCGGAAATCCCAGCGACATAAACGCGCCGTGGATCGATGTTATGTGTTGAGGCAACCTTCAGGACGATAGCCGCCAGCAACGATGGTTCGCCTAAATCGCGTGTCTGGTGGTTCGCATCAAACCAATTCCAGCATCGCAGCGGATTAGCTTCTTTCGTCTGTTCAGGATAGACGACAAGAAAAGTGTTTTTGTCAGCCTCGTCGTTCATGCCGGAAATCGCCGCCAGGTCTCGCGGTTTATGCATGCAGCCGTGCAGCATCATTACAAGTGGCAGGGAATTTCCACCCCATCGGGGCGGTCCCGATGGGGACCCCGGTTTAGGTTTGTCACGATTTTGATAGCCGGACGGAACCCACAAGGCATAATCCCGCGAACCTGAAGCGCTGCTCGCACTGCCGCTTATCCATTCACCCGCAGCCGCCGCATCGGAAAAAATCAAAAGGCTTAAAAACAGCGCCGCCGGAATAGCTATGTGTATCGATTTCATTATCTCGCGGCAACAAGATCTTGGTAAGTTTGCAACTCTTGTTTCTTGAGCATCTCTCACCGAAAAGACGATCCAGGAAACCACCCTAACGAACACGAAATATCTTTGGTGTCATTTCGCGTGATTTCGTGGATCGCATCTCGTCTTGCTGGGAAAACACGATTCTGCGATTAAGACACCACCAAAAGTATCGCTAACTCAACTTCGGGTGCAGCGCTCGGTGAATTCGTCGATCAGATCGGCCACTCTCGAGGCGCCGCGCTCGCCCAGCACAATTGTGTAATGCGTTGTGCCGGGGATCGTCTCTTCCTGGAGATGCGGCAGAAAAGTACGTATCTGCTCCAAGGCGCGGTCAGGAATCAATTGCGGCCGATCCAATGCAAAGCCGGTCGCCGCGCGGAGCAACATTACGGGCACTCTCAAGGATTCGAGGCGCGCCGTGATCTCCGCAGCTTTAAAACTCTCGGCCACGTCGAAGCGCACCGCAGCTTCCGATGCCTTCGGACGCAACAACGGAGCTTCACCACCAATCTCGTAGTTTAGAAACGCTTCCGTCCATGGCCCCCAATCGGCTGTCGGAAAATTCGGACGGGTACGCCAAAACTCACGGTAAACCTCGCGCGAGGGGTATGTTTCCTGCAGCTGTGTGATTCGTTGCGCGAGCACAGCGTCAAGCACCTGCTCTGCATCAGCTTCGACAGGCATGTCCAGAAGATAGCCGCCGTCAATCAAGATTAAGCCAGCGACGAGTTCGGGGTTCTGCGCCGCCAGGGCGGTTGCGATAAAGGCGCCCATCGAATGGCCAACAATTACACTGGGGCCAATATCGAGTGCCATCATGGCAGCAGCCACATCGCGGGCGTGCTGCGCCAGCCCGTAAGGTCCGTCAGGTTTGTCAGAATCGCCGCGTCCTCTCAAGTCGAGTGCTAGAAGCGGACGCCTTCCGGCGAGACGCTCTGCAATACCGATGAAGTTGACGTAAGAAGCCGTCAGGCCGTGGAGCGCTACGACCGGTGCACCACGCCCGGGCCAGTAGCCGAAGCTGAGTTCAATACCATCGCCAGGCACGCGACCTCGTGCCTCTCGCGTCACCTTCAAAGCGACTTGCTGCAGAGGGGCAAGCGACATTGCAGCCTCCCTAGAAATTGAATTTGAGCGCAAACTGAATCAGGCGCGGGTTGTTGCTCGTCGAGATGATGCGCCCGAATCCGCCGGGGTTGATGACTTGCCCGGTCGTCGGATTGAGGCTGCCGCCGGAGGCGATGACGGCGTTCAAGTCGCTTATCGGATTGGCAAAATTGACATGGTTGAAGAGGTTGAAGAACTCCGAGCGGAACTCGATGTTTCTTCGCTCGTCAATGGCGAAGCGTTTGATAACGGAGAAGTCAACATTCGTCTGGCGCGGACCGCGCAGGATGTTGCGCCCGATGGAGCCGAAGTCGGTTTCCGCCGCGCCTGCGATGGCCGCGCCGCCCGAACTCGGAATCGGCGCGCCAGCCGCGACGATGGGGCGGGCGAACGCGGCCGGGTTGAAAAAGTAGCCGGCGGGAATATTAGTCATCGCGGTTTCGCGGCTCGCGCCGGGGGCGAAGTTGGGGCGTCCTAATGTTAAGCCGTAGAAGGAAGCTGCGCCGGTGTCCACGATGTCAATCGGCAAGCCCGACTGCGTGGTAAAGATCGTGCCCAACTGAAAATTGCCGAGGAGCACGCGTCCGATTCTTGAATCCTTCGCGAAGGCGGGCGTCGGCAGGGCGTAGATGCCGCTGAAGACGAAGCGGTGCGTGCGGTCGAAGTCGGAGACGCCGCGGTTCGCACGATTGTCGAATTGGTTGCCGAGAATAGGCGAAGTTTCGCCGACCGCGCCGGGATTGATAACGCCGCCCGTGCCGGGGCCGCCGCCCTGACCCGAAGCGTTGTCGATTGATTTAGCGAAGGTGTAGGAAGCGAGGAACGACAAACCTTTCGAGAAACGCTTCGTCAGGCTCGCCTGCATCGAGTTGTAATTCGATTGCGCGGTTGATTGGTTTTGGAAGAAGCCGTTAATCGCCGCTCCCTGAATCGGCGCCCGCGCGAGAGCGTTGGCAGGCGTGTTGGTCGTAATGACGGCTCCCGTCACTTGATTGACGACTGGGTTGGCGGCGGTGGCTAAACGGGGTTGGTTGATGCCGATTTGCCGGAACAAGTTAATGCCGTGCGTGCCGACGTAGGCGAGTTCAACCAAGTAGTTTTGGAACAACTCGTATTGCACGCTCGCGTTGTACTGTTGCAAATAAGGCGTGCGAATGTTGCGGTCGAAGAAAGTGCCTGAAAGCGCGACGTTCGGCACGAAGGTCGGGAATTGGCTTTGCGCAGGCGCCGGAAAAAAAGGATTGGCGACCGGAATGAATCTCCCCGCGTCGATGCCCGTGAACGCGACGCGCGCGCCGAAGACGAAGGTCGGCGGCGCTATGACGTTCAGTGTGATGTACTGAAACGAGGTGCGTGAGTAGAAGATGCCGTAGCCGCCGCGAAAGACGAGGCGGTTGGAATCGAGCGGCGAATAGGCGAAGCCGACGCGCGGCGCGAAGTTGTTTGGGTCTTTGCTTCTCACGACTTCATCCGAGACATTCGGCACACTCGCCAAATCAATTTCGGGAGTCGCGTTTCCGGCTTGGACGAAACCGCTGCCGGTGTTCACCAATTGGCGCGGGTCGTAGAGCGTCGGGTCGAAGGTGGCGATGCGGCCGCGCGTGTCGGTCGGCGGCAAATCGTATTCATAGCGCAAACCGAGATTGAGAGTCAGCTGGGGCGTGACTTTGTAATCGTCCTGCATGAAGAAGTTGTAATCGGGCGCGCGCAGAGAGCGGTCGCCGAGGCCGCTACCGAAGACGGAGACGAGGGCGCTACCGGTGAGGAAGTTATCGAAACTTAAGAAATCAATTTGCCCGCGCGTGAAAAAATTGAGAGTGTAGTTGTTCTCGCTGTAGCGGAATTCCGCGCCGGTGCGAATCTGATGCTTGCCGAGCGAGATGGAGAGCGTATCGGCGATGGTCGTTGAGGGCGCAGTTGCGAGCACGTCAATCGTGGGCGAGGTGCCGATGACGACGCCGCCGGCGGCGGGGGCGATGCGAATCAGCGGGAGGCCCGGAAATGAGCTCGCGTTGGTGCGACTAATGCCGACGGCGGAATCTAACACCGGCTCTTGCGGCGTGGCGTCAACGCGGATGAAATTGTAACCGGCGCGCAGTTCGTTGATGACGGTTGGGCTAAAGACGCGGACGTACTGCAGCGAGAGTAGGCGGTTGTTGTTCTGCTGGAAATTGCCGAAGCCGGGGACGTTCGGGCCGCCGCCGAGGAAACTGGGCAACACGAGCGTCTGCGGCGCGTTGGAGAAGAAAAACTTGCCGGAGAGCGTGTTGCTGTCGTTGAAGCGATAGTCGATGTTGGCGTTGAACTGGTTCTCGTCGAAGACGGAAGCCGTCGTGCCGGAGAAGCGGCCGTCGGCGGTCTGCGGCGTCGGTATGAGAAAACCGCCGCCGTCCAGACGCGTGTTCAAAAGCGCGAGCGCGGTCGGGTTGATGGTAGTCAGGGCCGGCGTCCCCGTAGGGCGGCGGGAATTGAAAAGCGCGAGCAGACGTGCCTCCGAACGGTCATCAGTCAGGCCAGGCGTCACCAGAATGTTAGACGACAAGCTGTTGATGACCGACGCGCCGTTGCGCTCACGCGTACCTTGATACGAAGCGAAGAAGAATGCTTTATCAGGCACGATTGGCCCGCCGATGGCGCCGCCGAAGATGTTGCGCTTGAGGATTGGGCGGCGCACCCCAGCGGCTTTCAAAAACGGGTTGTTGGCGTTGAGCTTTTCGTTGCGGAAATACTCATAGACGCTGCCGCTGAAATTGTTCGTGCCCGACTTGGTGACGGCCTGCACGTTGCCGCCGCCGGAGCGTCCGAAGGTCGCGTCGTAGAGCGAGGTCTGCACCTTGAATTCCTGAATCGATTCGGGCGCGGGGACGGAGAGCGAAGGTGCGGAGTTGGTCCCTTGCGAGTTGGCGTCGATGCCGTTGATCTGGAAATTGTTGTTCGTGACCCGCCCGCCGTTGACCGAAATGTTTTGCGAGTTGCGACCGACCGCCGTGTTGTCGGGCAGGTAAGTCGCCGTTCCGGTCGAGAGTCCGAGTAACTGTGTGAAGTTGCGCGTGGCTAACGGTAATTCTGCAACCGCCCGGGTATCAACTACCCGGCCTAGTTGCGCTCCTTCAGTTTGCACCAGCTGAGGATTCGCGTTAACAGTCACAGATTCGGAAACAGCACCTATCGCCAGACTGGGATCGAGCGTGGTCGTTTCGGTGAGCGCAACTCTAACGTCGTCTGCGATAAACTTCTTGAATCCATTTGCCGTCACACTAACGTTGTATACCCCGGGCGGTAACAGCGGCACAATGTAATGACCGGAATCGTCCGCGACGACGGTGCGCACTTCGCCGGTAGCCTTATTGGTTACCGTTACTTCGGCTCCGAGAAGGGCGGCGCCTTTCTCATCCGTAGCGGTGCCGGCTATGCGGCCGGTAGTCTGGCTTTGAGCCAACACTGCGAGGTTGCACAACAGCAACAGACACACAGAAGTGAACAATGCAACGCCATTACGCTTAATCATCGCCCCTAATCTCCTTCTTTCAAAGCTGGCAATAACCTGGGATGGGATGGCGACTGACGCACATCATTACGGGCGTAGTAGCCCCGGGAAGTGTAAACAGGAAGTTATATTGCAATTGTCGCTCCACGAGGGTGTGGGAGATTCGGGCATGAAAAAATACAGGCGTGATTAGTTAGCCGGTGAACTTTTGTGGTAGTAAAAAATCAATTGGATCTTGCGACTGAACTGCCGAGTGCCCAATTATTAGACGCTCGTTCGGCACAGTGCCCAATCTTTAGACAGTTCGCGCCGTGAAAAAACGAACGGTTGCGAACGACTGGTAGTTCAAGTTCAAGCAGTTGAGAGTTCAAGCTTTAGCTTGCTGCTGGCGACACCACAACCTAAAGGTTGAACTCTCAACTTCTGTATGCCCGCTCAAGCAGTTTAGAGTTCAAGATTCACTTGTGCGGGTTTGCAAGAAGCAACCTAGGTTGAACTCTAACGTCGCTTGCCGAAACTTCCTTACGATGGCTCAGCCTGATAGCGGCGCATCTTGTTGTAAAGCGTGGAACGCGTGACGCCAAGAATCTCGGCTCCGCGACTGAGATTATTGCCGGTCGCAGCCAGGATACGTTGGATGTGCAGCCTTTCAACTTCGTCCAGCGACAGGAACTGCTCGGCTTCATCTTGTTTGTCTGACTCCCAGAGTTCGGGTCCGCCGAGCGGAAGATCGCTTGCGTGAATGCGATCGCCGGAACACAGGATAACCGCTCGCTCGATCACGTTGCGCAACTCCCGAATGTTCCCGGGCCAGTTGTAACTTTCCAGCAGGACTTCAGCTTTGGGTGTGACACCCTGGACGCGGCGGTTTAGTTTTTGGCTGTAGTGGGCGATAAAGTGCCTAACGAGGGGCAGAATGTCTTCGCGCCTTGCCTTGAGGGGAGGCATCGTCAACGGCATTACGTTGAGCCGGTAATAGAGATCCTCACGGAATCGCCCGCGCTTTATCTCAGCCTGCAAGTTGCGATTGGTGGCGGCCACGACGCGCACATCCACTTCTTTCTCCTGCACTCCTCCTACGCGCCGGAACCTTTTTTCTTCCAGCACAGTCAATACTCTGGCCTGGATTGCCGGCTCCATCTCGGCGATCTCGTCGAAGAATATCGTCCCCGCGTGGGCCAGCTCAAACAGGCCTGGCTTGCTGGCTACAGCGCCAGTGAACGATCCCTTCTCGTGACCAAAGAGTTCGGATTCGAGGAGTTCGCGGCTCAGCCCGGCGCAATTAACTGCCACGAACGGCTTTTCGTGGCGGCCGCTTAAGCGATGAATAAGGCGAGCAATCACTCCCTTTCCAGTTCCCGTTTCGCCCTGCAGGAGTACAGTGCTATCTGACTGCGCTAGCCGCTCGATGGTTTGGTAAATACGCAGGATGGCCTCGCTCTGGCCATGAAAAAACTCTGATGCCGTACGTTCCTCCTCCAGACCGGCCAAAAGGAGTTCGCGACGAGCGCGGCTCTGTTCCAACGTCTTGGCGATCAGGATCAATATGCTTTCAGCATCGAAAGGCTTGGTGAAAAAGTTTTCTGCTCCATTTTTGAGCGCGAGAATAGCAGTTTCGATCGTTCCGTAAGCCGTCAGGATAATTACCGGCACATCGTCGTCGATCTCTTTAATTTGGGTAAGCAACTCAAGGCCATTAACGTCAGGAAGGCGCAGGTCGAGCAGAATCAATTCCGGTGCATTCTCAGTGACGATGGGAAGCGCCTGCGCCCCAGTCGCAGCTTCGAGCACGCGATATCCCTCGCCTTCAAGCAGTCTGCGTAAACCGAAGCGAACCGAAGGCTGATCGTCGATGACAAGAATTTTGTCTTTCGCTGTAACCATCTTGTAACTCGCGAGGAGGTGAATCGACAGGAATACAATGCACGAATAAGCCTGTCTGATAGGGTGTCCCTATTTAAAGAGAAGTAAACGATCCACTAAATCATACTAAGCAACACTAAACCTTCGTGAAGTTTCGTGTTACTGCGTGGATCGTTTTGCCAACAGACGAGCGAAGCGCTCGACCTCAAATTAGGAACTACCAGCCCCTTTGGACGGATCGCAATTATTTCTTGATCTTGTTAATCCTGTAAATCCTGTCAAACGTCCTTCTCTCATCTCTAGCCAAGCGGGAGCTTGATGACAAACGTTGTTCCACTATCCCCATTGGACCGCAACCCAATCGTCCCCCCGTGATCGTGTATTGTTTTGCGTACGATGGCCAGCCCCAGTCCAACTCCGTTCGGCCGCGTAGTAAAGAACGGCTCGAAGATTTTGTCCCGGTTTTCAAGAGCAATCCCTGCGCCAGTATCGCTGACTTCAATCTGAACCTCCGAAGAAATACTCGGTTGTCTTTTTGAAATTAGGCGAATCTGGCCTCCGCGTCCGGTATGCTGCAGGGCGTTCTCAAATAAATTAGTAAAGACGCCATGCATCTTACGCCGATCGACTCGGGGGCCCTCGGGATCGTGATAGTCGATAATGAGTCCGACGCCTTTTTCGTTGGCCGCGGCGCGAAACTCTTCGGCCACTTCCTCAATAACGATGCGGAGCGCCGAAACGTCGGGGTCGAGCCGCACCGGACGGCTGTGTTCCAGCAGTTGCTCCATCAGGTAGTTAAGGCGGCTGACTTCCGTCATTACTACATCGATGAAGGGTTGTACAGTTTTTCGGTCCTTCAGCTCGCGGGCAAGCGCGCTGAGAGTGGTCGTAATGCCAAAAAGCGGATTGCGAACTTCATGTGCTACGCCCGCTACGAGCTCGCCAACGACCGCGAGTCTCTCGGAGATGATAAGTTGCTGTGAGAGCCGCTTTTCCTCGGTAACATCTTTGACGATTCCGAGGTGAAAGACCTGACTATCTGCGGCATCAGTCACTACGCGAATACTCAGACGGGCCGGTATCGACTCACCCGATCGGCGTTTCAGATCGCATTCAACATCAAGCACCTGACCACTATCGGCCAATTGGTTTATGAGCCGAGCGGCTGCGGCCTGATCGACAAAAAGATCCTCTATCAAATTGATGCTGGCCAATTCTTCCGGTGTCCGGTAGCCCAGCATCAACGCAAGTGCCGGATTGATCGTAACCAGCTCGCCCTTTGGCGTACTACGGTATAAGCCATCAACGGCGTTTTCGAAGATTTGCCGGTAGCGTTCCTCTGATTCGCGGACCTGTTGGAATAATTGAGCGTTCCGAAGAAGATGCGCCGCCTGCGCCGCGAAGATCGTTACCAATCGCTTTTCTTCCTCCAGAAAACCACCCCTCTTATTTATTACTTCAATAGTGCCCAGCATGTGCGGACCCGCCTTCAGTGGTACCGCCAGCATCTCTCGGATCATCCCGTCTGCCTTTCCGCTCAAGAGCGGATCTCGACGCGCATCATTGGTCAAATATGGCTCACCAGTCTTGAAAACTTGGGTGGCAACGCTGTGCTCCTCTGGTGCGAAGCGAAGGCTCGCGAGTTGTTGGTCCTCTATACCGTAGGCCGGGACCTGAGCAAGAATACAGTTTTGGCTTTCGTCGTAGAGCAGAATGACACACACCTCAGCGCCCAGCAGTCGGGCAATCTTGCGCGTCAGCAACTCGCAAATCTGGCTGAGCTCGGCGCCGGTACCCATCATCAAAGCGATGTGGTACAACCCGCTCAGCCGTTCGATCTCCTGTTGTAATTGAAGGGCGGCGTCATTGATTGTGTTAGCAAGGTGACCGACTTCATCCTGGCGATTGACCTTTATGGGTTCGATGACTCTTCCCAGCCGAAGGTGTCCGGCAAGATCCTCGATCTCTCGTAGAGGCTTGATCACGGTAACCAACAGAATCGCGCTGCTAACCAACCCTCCCGCCAGCAGTGAAAAGACAGCGCCCGCTAAGACACCCCGAAATACATGAAGTTGTTCCGGTGTGACCCAAAGTCGCCCGATGAGGTAACTCGATACTAAAACCAGGAGAAGAAGGAGCCATCCGATCGCCAATTTTCCAACAAGGCTTTGCCGCGGATTTAGAAGCGAGCGCGCCGAAACCTTTCTGACAATTCGGCTTCGATCCTTTAGCTCCTCAATTGCGCGTAGGGCTTCTTCGCGGGTAGCGAAGATATTGGACTCGAGATCTTTTGCCGCGCCCAGATAACGCAGTACCGACCGCGTTAACCCGCTTGACGAATAGCGTACGGTGGTGAGGCTGTAGCGGTCGTAAAGCTCCTTGATGCTCTCGCCGTAATAATCCATGATCTCCGGCGAGATCTCTGTGCCTTCGTAGTTGACTATTGCGTATGCTCTGCGGCCCCTACTTTCGAGGATCTCGCGCACTACTCGTCTCGTCTCATCCACCTGTTCGCGGGTTTCGATCCGAAGACCCGCCAGGTCGATGAAGAGAATGTTCTCCTCAGGGTCGAATACAAAGCGATCTCGAAGTTGCATTAGAACCACGGCACAAGCTGAAAGCAAAACCTACGAAACAGCGCGATCGGTGATCTCCAGGCCTTTATCGATGATCGCGAACGCCTCGCGCATCTCGGCTTCAGTGATACACAGCGGAGGGTTAGTGAAGAACGTGTTCCATCGCACAAACGTGTAGAGACCTTCCGCACGGAAGAACTTGTTGAGCGCCTGCATCTCGGGCGATGTGCCGTTGAAGGGCGCCATCGGCTCGAGTGTCTCCGGATTTCGCACCACCTCGACTATTCCAAAGAGACCAATGTTGCGCGTGGCGCCTACTGACGGGTGACGGCGCTCGAGATCCTCGAGTATGCCGCGCATCACGGCCCCCAGGCGCCGCGCGTTTTCGATAAGGTGATCGTCTTCATACACCCCGATGGTTGCAAGGGCCGCGGCGCAGGCAAGCGGGTGGCTGTTGTACGTGAGGCCGCCGTAGAACACGTTCTTCTCGAAGTGGTCGGCGATGTGCCGTCGCATGCCCACGGCACCCAGTTGCACGTATGCGCTCGTCAGGCCCTTGGCCATCGATATCAGGTCGGGCACGACCTTCCAGTGATCGACTGAGAACCATTCGCCGGTGCGGCCGAAGCCGGCCATCACTTCGTCGGCGATCAGGAGGATGCCGTGCTTGTCGCACAGGCTTCGTAACCCCTGCATGTAGCCGTCGGGCGGTATGAGGATTCCGTTGGTCCCGACAACGGGCTCGACGATTATCGCCGCGATCGTCTTCGGACCTTCGAGCTCGATGACCTCCTCGGTCCGGGCCAGCACGTCCTCAGTCGTGTCCCAGCCTTTCTGTATGCCGTGGTAGAAGTCGGGGATGCGGATGACGCCGGGGATGCCCGGCTCCGCTGCCCATCGGCGCGGATCGCCGGTCAGCGTTAGAGCGCCCGCCGTTCCGCCGTGGTACGAGCGGTACCGCGCGGCAATCTTGTGACGCCCGGTGAAAAGCCGCGCGATGCGAATAGCGTTTTCGTTTGCCTCGGCGCCGCCGTTTGTGAAGAAGAAGGCATCGATGTCCCCGGGTGTGATCTCCGCGAGCTTCACGCCCAAGCGCGCGCATACGTTGGTGGCCATGAACGGATTGGCGTAGGGGAGGGTCGAGGCCTGTTCGTTGATGGCGCGAATCACCCGCTCGTCGCCGTGCCCGATGTTCACGCACATCAGCTGACTATTGAAGTCGATGAAGCGCTTTCCTTCCGGCGTCCAGAAGTAGATCCCCTTCGCCCGCGCGACCGGAATTGGATCCACCGCGGACTGAGCGGACCACTCGAAGAGCGTGTGCCGGCGGCAGAGATCGACGATCTGCTCGCCCGTCATAGTTTCGGTAATGACAGTCATGGGACCGCGATGCTATCCAAATCGCGACCGTTTGACAACGTTGCATTTCTTCATTTCCAGAGACGTGAGGATGTTGTGAGTAAGGTTCAAAGTGAGTTCTAAAGTCGAAGCGATGCTGACCAGCGAGAATTTAGAACCGACGATCGGAAATCGACGGCCGACAGTAACGTCATCTCTCGAATGTTCAGCCACCGATAGATTCCAGGGGGTTTCCTATGCGTGCCCTTTTTCCTACCATCGCCTACACCTCGCGTCCACTGATTTTTGTCCACATATTGGCCACGGCAAGAAAGCACCTGTGAACGAATTGGTTTTTTGTAGTTGAACGAAAACCCTTTATGCAGAACTCAAGGACAAGCGGTGTGGCACGATGAATGGAAGCATTAGACGAAATCAAAAAGCGAGAGAAGAATGAGAAGGTTAACCCTGAAGACTCTATCCCGAATTGGGGCGGAAGCGTCACTCTATTTGACCCTTCCTACTCGCATAAAGGCAGAGCGTGCCGAACAGAGTCATGTAGCGCGCTGATTCATGAACTTCTACAAAGCCGTTGGAACGCATTAGCTGGGGCATCAGTCCATTTACATTGTCTGCCGTCGTCTTAAAACCGCCGACCAGTCGCCATGGGAAGGAGGCAAAGCGCATCAGCCCATTCTGCGCCTTGCCGAAATCGGCGATATGGAGCTCACCGCCGCTACGGAGCACTCGATGTGCTTCATTTAACGTGGCTACCTTGCTGTCCCGGTTCAAGTGATGGAAAACCAGACTTGAGACGACTCGGTCAAAAGAGGCTTCAGGGTAGGGCAGATCGAAACTCATTCCCTGGTCCAGAGTAATCTCGAGGCCCGCCTGGGTCGCTTTGTTTTTCGCAATGCGGAGAATCTTAGGATCAGCGTCAAGACCGACTACGGTTGCTTCAGGATGTGTCCGTTTAATAAGGAGGGTCAGCGTGGCTGTGCCGCAACCTAGATCGAGTACTCGATGGCCGCTATTTATGCGGGTTTGTTCGATGAGTCGTCGCTTGAAGGTTGATTCAGGCATAGTCCAACGCATCAATAAGTCATATAACGGCGTTAACCAATCATGGGAGAGTGCCGAAATGTAGGTATTACTTTTCTTCCTCATCAATTACACCATAGAATTCTTGACATACCTGCGGAGCGGGATAATAGTACGTATACAGCAATTTCCAACCCAAGGAGTCAAACTATGAAGCGAATTCTTTGCGCTTTCGCGCTAACTGTCATTCTTACCTCAATAGTGCTGGGTCAAGTAACTCAACCACAAAAGCATGAGATGCCCGATGCGAAGGCGATGAGTCTTTACCCCACGGCTGAGATTCAGTGGAAGGATGGCCCCGCATCTCTCGCGGCAGGCGCTAAAGTTGCTGTCCTGGAGGGTGATCCCTCAAAGGAAGGCTTTTTTACGATGCGCCTGTTGCTACCCGACGGCTTTAAGGTTCAGCCTCACTGGCATCCGAAAGTAGAGCACGTGACCGTCATCTCTGGAACGTTCAATGTCGGCATGGGAGACAAGTTTGATCAAACGGCGACTCGGGAGATGCCTGCCGGAACGTTTGGCTTCTGGCCGCCGGAAATGAAGCACTTCGCCTGGGCAAAGGGTGAGACGGTCCTGCAACTTCATGGCACCGGTCCGTGGATGATCACCTATGTGAATCCGTCCGATGATCCACGTAAGCCAAAGTAGGCCCACGGGATCAGCTTTTCGGTTCAAGATAAGGGAGACTGTCTCGCGGCATGAAAGTTTGGTGCATGGTCAGAGACTGTTCACTGTTACTACTTGGATTTCTTCTGATCGGTTGCAACCGAAGCACTCCCGATTTTTCATCTTCTCAGAACGCTTCGAGCTCAGCTCCAGTCGCAGCTCAGGCGCTAACAATCCGCGTCAGCGAATCTCCTTCAGACGGGGACAGTCGTGAGCCCGAACTCAACGCGACCCAAGACGGCCGTATCATCCTGAGCTGGGTAGAGAAGGTCGGGGAAAAGCGTTATGCGTTGCGGACCGCAACACGTGAAGAAAAAGGTTGGTCTGACGCACGCACCGTTGCACAAGGTGAGAACTGGTTCGTCAACTGGGCAGACTTTCCGTCAGTCATCGCGCTGCAAGATGGCTCGCTTGCCGCACACTGGCTGGTGAAAAGCGGCTCCGGCACTTATGCCTATAACGTGAACATCGCGAGATCGAAAGACGGCGGCAAGACCTGGAGTAAGCCGATCGTTCCGCATCTTGACAACACGCAATCTGAGCACGGGTTCGTCTCTCTGATACCCCTGCAGAATGGGCGCGTGGGCGCTGTTTGGCTCGACGGTCGAAATATGAAAGACGTAAAGAATGGAGGCGACGAACACGCGCCACAAGCGGAAAGCATGACCTTGCGGTACGCAGCCATCGATGCAAACGGCAACCTTTCTGACGAGGCGCAACTCGATGAGCGTGTCTGCGAGTGTTGCCAGACCTCTGCTGCGCTCACTAGCGAAGGCGCCATTGCCGTGTACCGCGACCGCTCACAAACCGAGGTGCGCGACATTTATTCCGTAAGACAGGGTAACGGCAGTTGGGGGGCACCTCGGCCAGTTCACTCGGACAACTGGGAGATAAACGGATGTCCCGTCAATGGCCCTTCGATCGCTGCTGATGGTCGGCGCGTGGCGGTGGCTTGGTTCACGGAAACCGGTGATCAGCCACGTGTGAAGGTCTCATTTTCCGACGATGCTGGAGTGACGTTCCGTGGTCCCGTGCAAGTAGACGATGGTGAAGCCACCGGACGTGTTGATGCCTTACTGCTTCCAGACGGCTCAGCGCTGGTTTGCTGGATGTCGGGGAATGCAGACGGTGGCGCGCTTAAAGTGCGCCGCGTTCGATCGGACGGCACTCTTGATCCAGCGGCGGTTATCGCCAAGACCGACATTTCGCGTTCAAGTGGCTTTCCACGGATGGCGCGTCTTGGCGATGAAGTGCATTTTGCCTGGACGGAATTCGGAATGCCGTCCCGTGTGCGCATGGCAGCAGCAAATATTAGCGCTTACAGATGAATGCGGCGCGATCTCCCCGAGCATGCCTTTCGAATTAGTAGTAGTAGAAAACGAATAAAGTACGGATAAGAGCTGGTTAGGAATCCACCTTGGGTGGCTCGGTCGTATTATAAGAACAATGGGTTTCTATGAGTTCGGGATTCGGGTTGGGTGTGAATCAAGCTCATGATATATTGGCCACCCCGATTAGCTTGAGCAATTTTAGCCGCGATAACTATGCATAAGCGGTTCTTAGCAACCACTGCCCTGGCAACTGCTTTGCTATTCAGTCAGGGAGGCAACTTCCTGATCGCCGCGCTCTGCCCGCATCTCCAGTCGGGAACAGCTTCGTGTGAACCGGAGCTTACTGAACCCACGATGTCGCATGAAGACATGGGGCACAAGGGGATGGAGCACGAGTCTGCACCCAACCCTGCTCCAGACGCATTCGCTCTGAGTCAGCCGATTGATCCGTGCTCACACTGCGCCTTACATTCGCGCACGACTTCAACCGCTGCGCTCAGAGAAACGGAAGCCGCCAAACGTTCAGTCGATCTTAGTATTCCGCTCCACTTTTCCCGTGTTGCCGCAGTTACTACCTCTCCCGTCGCCGTCTTGACTTCAAGAGCGCACGGACCGCCAGGTGAAGCAATTCCCAGGCATCTCCTCATTAACATCTTCCGCATTTAGTCCCTACCGACAATCACATTCGTGAGGGTAACGCGGGCGTTAGCCCGGGTTGTCTCCTATTCATTCATATCGTCGTCTAAACATTGTCAGCGTTCGCTTTGGCGAATCACGTAAGGGGGAACCATGAACCGGCCCAGTAAATTGTGTATTGCGCTACGAATAGTTAGCGCACTTGGCTTAGTGTTTGCGCTCAGCGTGAGTGCGTTGCCGCAGCATCAGGGTCATGACATGTCGAAAATGAAACCGGTAAGCAAACCGAAGCCGAAGAGTGCGCCGAGGAAGAAGAGCACAGCGACTCGCACCAGGCGAACTCCCAGAAGAGTAAGTAGGCCCAGACCTGCGGCTTCGCCCAGCCGGCACGTAATAACGCCAGGCATGCAAACGCCGACAGCCTCGCCGTCACCGAGTCCCGCTCACGTGATGACACCGGGTATGCAAATGCCCACTCCTTCGCCGTCACCTGCGCACGTAATGACGCCAGGTATGCAGATGCCGTCCCAGCAGCCTTCTCCGCAGCAGCAAGGGCAACAGCCTGGAGCGCCGGTGGAGCACCGGATGGATCAGATGAGGCAACCGCAGGATCAGGAAATAAAGAGACCGCGTCGCGAAGTCATTCCGGCCATCCCGATTCTGAGGCTGGAAGATCTTGAGGGCATGGCGATGCAACGAAATCCTACGCTCGCGCAGGCTGAAGCCTCCATCAGCGCAGCTGAGGGACGGAGACGTCAGGCCGGTATGTTTCCCAATCCAATAGCGGGTTACTTCCTGGAAGAATTTGTTTTTCGCTCACCGGGCGAGACCGCAGAGCAGGGTGTTTTTATCGAGCAGACCATCCCGTTGGGCGGGAAGCTAAGTAAGGCGCGCCGCGTGTTTGCTCGAGAAAAAGACCAAGCCGTTATCCTCGCTGAGGCACAACGTCTCCGCGTTACCAATTCGGTTCGGGTGCTCTATTACGAAACGCTGGGAGCACAAAGACTGGTTGAGTTGCGTGACGATCTTTCGCAGCTGGCGCGGGAAGCGGTGGACATCACAAAAGAACTCTACAACGTGGGCCAGGCCGACCGCCCCGATCAACTCGAGATAGAGATTGAAGCAGAGCGTTCCGAGATCGATTTCCTGCGGGCGCAGAACGACTGGCACCGATCCTGGCGAGCGCTGGCGGCAATGGTAGGCAATCCGACGTTGGCGCCGGCTCGGCTCGCCGGCAATCCGGAAGAGCAACTAGCGCCGCTTAACGATGTACAGTTGCTTGACACTTTGCTCAATCAGAGTCCGGAGATGAAGCTCGCACAGGCGGGTGTCGAACGCTCGCGAACGGTGCTGTCGCGCGCCCGTGCTGAACGAATCCCAGATCTCTTTTTCCGGGGTGGCCTCGGCTACAACTATGAGCGGTTCGAACCGGTGGTGCCGTCCATCGCCGGCCGCCGTAAGGGGGTGGAGGGACGGCTTGAAGTGGGCGTTACCCTCCCCATTTTCAATCGCAACCAGGGGGGCATCGCCGCCGCTGAAGCGGAACTGGCCATTGCCGAGGGTGATCTCCAGCGCCTGCAATTGGCCTTGCGTTCGCGGTTCGCTTCAGGTTTTCGTGAGTACCGCAACGCTCAACAAATGGTCGAACGATATCGCACGCAGGTGGTTCCGCGCGCACGCCAGGCTTACGAGATGTATCTCTCCAGCTTCCGCCAGATGGCGGCGGCCTACCCGCAAGTGCTGATAGCGCAGCGCACGCTCTTCCAGGTCGAGGTCGAGTATGCGAGAGCGTTAATCCAACTGCGCCAGAGCGCTGTCGGGTTGCGCGGTTTTCTGTTGGGAGGTGGCTTGGATGTCACCGGCCGGCCGGGAGAGTCTACCGAAGGATTCAAGTTGAGATCGCCAAACGAGGCAACCGGCGATTCCGATAATCCGTGAGCCAAGACTCACCAGTTACAAACAGTTCAGATAATAGGAGCAAGGAAAATGAGTGACAGTAGACGCGATTTTCTTAAGAAGTCAGGACTTGTGGGAGCCGGATTGCTGGCGAGCACGAAGATAGCTTCCGCGCAGCATGAGGGCCACGTTCCCGCGCAACCACAACCGAAGCCTCAGCCGAGAAAGGAAACCGGACAAGTGAGCGGCGACGGGAACGTGCTCATGGAGGCGCCCGATGTCCCCAAACTTCCCTGGGCGATGGAAGGCGGTGTCAAAGTCTTTCGGCTAACGGCCGAAGTTGTTAAGACGCAGATCAATCCGATGAGAGAGATATTCGGCTGGGGCTACAACGGCAGCGTTCCTGGTCCGACTATCGAAGTGAATGAAGGCGACCGGGTTCGGATTCACTTTGAGAACAGATTGCCCGAAGCTACCACGGTGCACTGGCATGGTTTGGAAGTGCCGTTGAAGATGGACGGCGTGCCGTTCATTAGCCAGCCGCTGGTGGAGCCCGGTGGCACATTCACTTACGAGTTTACCCTTCATCAGAACGGGACATTCTTCTACCACTCGCACATGCCGATGCAGGAGATGATGGGCATGATCGGTTTCTTCATCATCCATCCGAAGGAGACGTATACGCCCCATTGTCACAAAGACTTCGGACTAATTCTGCAGGAGTGGGCCCTATTGCCGAACAATCCCGTTCCAAACTCGCTGGCGATGGAGTTTAACTGGCTGACGCTCAACGGTAAGGCAGGTCCGGCAACAACTCCCATGATTGTAAAACAAGGAGAACGGGTTCGTATCCGAATGGTAAATCTGGGTATGGACCACCATCCGATGCACATTCATGGGAACCAGTTTTATGTGACTGGCACGGAGGGCGGGCGCATCCCGGAGTCGAGATGGTTTCGCGAAAACACCGTGCTCGTCGGCGTGGCCCAGGCGCGCAACATCGAATTCGACGCCGTCTATCCGGGCGAATGGATGCTTCATTGTCACCTGCCGCATCACATGATGAATCAGATGGTCTCGATGGTCGGTCCGATGGGTATGGCAGGACACGGCGTGCAGACGGGCAAAGGGATGGAAGAAGGGATGGGCATCGTCAGCCAAGGAAATGCGTTGTCGGAGGACATGGCGCCGGGCTTCGGCCGTGGCATGGGCGACAGTACGGTGAAGGAGAGGAACACCTCAAATCTCGCTGGACCGAGCCCGCACTTGCAGCAAAACAACCTCAAAGAAGCCGACAAGAAGCGTGTGCCGGGCTATCCGCAGGACATGATCATGATCATGGACAAGGAAGTGGCAAAGCCCGAAACCTACGGACTTCCACCGGGATGGACCGCATCGATGATGGGGATGATGACGCTGGTGCGCGTGTTGCCACCGGCAATGTATGACGAAGTCATGCGGCGCATCCGCGAAGGGATTGTGGAAGCGCCGGCAGCTGTTCAGGGCGGACACAAGCACGAATAGCCGGCCGACTTAATCAAGGATTTGGACGGTCGCGCCTACGAGGCGAAATTCCCGGCCCCCAAGGCATTTGAGTTTTGTTACACATAGGAGGAACTGATATGCGACGAACCACAGGTTTTCTAACTCTTCTGGCGCTAGCTGTTCTCGGCAGTGCTTGTGCCACTGCGGAAAATTCAAATAGCAATGCCAACTCAAACGCGATGCTTAGCGCCTCGCCTAGCCCCACTGCGAGCTCGGCGAATGCGAATGCAAATGCGAAAGTGCACGACAACATGAACGCGAGCGAGCACGCGAACATGAACATGGGTAATCACAACATGAACGCTAACGCGAAGAGGACGCCCTGAGGTAAACATCCAAACCAACCTCTCATGAAGATGCCCGCAGGGATATTGTCGGCACCCTTCGTCTGGATTGAGTGCGCTCAAGTCGTTCTTACGGAAAAATAACCTAGCAATACCCGCTTGACCCTGTATTCGACTACATGGTTTAGAATGTCCTTGCCTTGGAAAAACTGACTCAATAGGTAAGGAGTAAATCTATGGTGGAGTAGGCGTGCCATTGCCATAGCCCGCTCCGGGCCCAGAGACGCAGTCTTAATAAACAGAATAGTCACTGAGAAGGAACCGACATGGCACTTGGATCGAAGCAACAAGTAACAGAAGAGTCTCGCGCAGCTAAAGATCGGCGAAGTGGCGAAGTTGAGCGGTATCGGTATCGAAGCGCTTCGATTCTACGAGAGAAGCGGACTCCTGGGCCGGCCGGCTCGTACTCAAAGCGGCTATCGCGTGTACGACACGGCCGTGCTCAAACGGCTCGACTTCATCAAACGCGCCCAAGTCTTAGGTTTTTCGCTAGGAAATAAAGAAAATCATCGCCTACAAGCAAGCCGGGCGGAGTCCATGTCTCGAGGTGCGCGAAATTGTGCGTCATCGTCTCGAAGAATTGGATGAACGGATGAAAGAGATGCGGCGTTACCGCAGGGAATTAGGAGCTGCTCTTACCCGGTGGGATCAGACAGGCGAACTCGATGGGCATGTCTGCGGATTGATCGAAGGAACGGAAATCGAGCGCTCCAAACCCACACCGCGCGGTCTTAGCAAGAACAAACGCCTGAAGTGATGTAGCAGGCTCACAAGCGCAAGTTTTGGTCGCCAGTGCTTTGCAGAGCTGCAACCCTGAGTGCGGGAAGCCGCAGAGATTTAAGAATATGAAACCAGTAGGGGAGATGGACCACACGTTGTCTAATACATCGCCTCGCGATGAAGTGGGTGCGGCGGCAGTAGATCCAGTTTGCGGTATGACCGTTGATCCAAACGCCGCGGCTGGCTTCTACGAGCACGCGGGAAAAGTCTACTACTTCTGCAGTAAGCAGTGCCTGCACAAATTCGTTGAGGATCCAGAACGGTTCCTCAATAAGGCGGCCGAACCGATGGCCTCGCAGCCGATCGGAATTCAGCGTGAACCAAAACCAACTGCAGCACCAGCAGCAACAGTCGCACAGACTTATACCTGTCCGATGCATCCGGAGGTGCGGCAGGACAAGCCTGGTTCTTGTCCCAAGTGCGGCATGGCGCTGGAACCCGTTACTGTCACTGCGCCGCAACAAAAGACTGAATACACGTGCCCGATGCACCCGCAGATTGTGCGCAATGCGCCCGGGAGCTGTCCGATCTGCGGTATGGCACTGGAGCCGCGGACCGTCATTCTCACTGAAGAAGAGAATCACGAGCTAAAGGACATGCGGCGGCGTTTCGGGGTCAGTGTCGTGCTTACCATTCCGGTCTTTGTGATTGGAATGAGTGACTTTATTCCCGGAGCACCATTGCAGCGCCTCGTACGGCCAGCGGTTCTGCCGTGGCTTCAATTGATTCTGGCTTCTCCAGTCGTTCTTTGGGGTGGCTGGCCCTTTTTCGTGCGCGCCTGGCAGTCAGTAGTTAACCGAAGCTTGAACATGTTCACATTGATCGGGCTCGGCGTGGGAGTGGCTTATGGCTACAGCGTTGTGGCCACGCTATTGCCGGATATCTTTCCGCATTCGTTTCGCGGTCACGGCGGTACGGTTCCCGTTTACTTCGAAGCCGCCGCGGTAATCACTACTCTAGTGTTGCTGGGCCAAGTGCTGGAATTGAAAGCTCGTAGTCAGACAGGTGCGGCGATCAAAGCGTTGCTGGGGTTGGCGCCAAAGACCGCTCGGCGCATCCTCGCGGGCGGCCGCGAAGAAGATTTACCGCTCGACCAGGTGCAGGTTGGCGATCTCTTGCGCGTGCGACCGGGGGAAAAGATTCCAGTTGATGGCGTTGTCGTCGAAGGCTCAAGCGCCGTGGATGAGTCGATGGTAACGGGCGAATCCATTCCGGTAGAAAAAAGAGCGGGAGAAAGTGTTATTGGCGCGACCGTGAACGGCACTGGGAGTTTGATCATGAAGGCAGAGCGTGTGGGTGCGGAAACTCTGCTTTCGCAAATTGTGCAGATGGTTGCCGAAGCACAGCGTAGCCGGGCACCGATTCAAAAATTGGCAGATCGTGTCGCCGCCTATTTCGTGCCCGCAGTCATTCTAGCTGCGATCATCACCTTCGTCGTCTGGGGCACCATAGGACCAGAGCCAAGGATGGCTTACGCAATTATCAACTCGGTCGCAGTGTTGATTATTGCCTGTCCGTGCGCGCTAGGTTTAGCTACACCGATGTCAATTATGGTGGCTACAGGCAAAGGTGCGCAGGCGGGCGTGCTTTTCAAGAACGCTGAAGCAATCGAGGTGCTTCGAGATGTTGACACTCTGGTGGTGGACAAGACAGGAACCCTCACAGAAGGGAAGCCCAAACTCGTCACGGTAGCTCCGACCCCCGGGGTGAACGAGCGCGAGTTACTGCGCTTCGCTGCGAGTCTTGAACGAGGTAGCGAACATCCGTTAGCGGCAGCCATTGTTTCAGGCGCTCAGGAGCGAGGGGTGGAAGTTGTGAATACCCAGTCGTTCGAATCCGTCACCGGCAAAGGAGTCAAAGGGCAGGTGGATGGGCACTTAATAGCTCTGGGAAACCTCAGCTTGCTTGAGGATCTAGGAATCGATGCCCGTGAACTGACAGGGCAGGCCGAGAAGTTTCGCGCCGACGGCCAAACCGTGATGTTCGTCGTTATAGATGACAAAGCTGCGGGGCTGGTTGGGGTTGCTGATCCTATAAAGGAGAGTACGCCTGAAGCCATCAAACAACTTCACGAAGAGAGAATCCGCATCGTGATGATGACGGGCGATAGCCGCACGACGGCCAACGCAGTGGCGGCAAAGTTGAATATCGACGAGGTTGTTGCCGAAGTGCTGCCCAATCAGAAGGCGGAAATTGTTAAGCGCTTCCAGGCAGAAGGCCACAAAGTGGCGATGGCGGGCGATGGGATCAACGATGCTCCGGCGCTGGCTCAGGCCCATGTAGGCATTGCGATGGGAACCGGAACTGATGTGGCGATGGAGAGCGCGGGGGTGACACTCGTGAAGGGTGATTTGCGCGGCATCGTTAGGGCGCGGAAGCTAAGTCGCGCCACCATGAGCAACATCAAACAGAACCTTTTCTTTGCGTTTATTTACAACGTGATGGGTGTTCCAATCGCTGCCGGTGTGCTTTACCCATTCACCGGCCTACTACTCAATCCGATGATTGCTGCCGCGGCCATGAGCTTCAGTTCCGTTTCCGTAATAGGCAATGCTCTGCGTCTGCGACGAGTCAATTTGTAGAGGGAAGGGCTTCGCGCCTCAGGGATGGTTCGCGAAGCCAATATAGGAAAGTAAGACTACTCTGACGTCAAAACGGATGCTCATAACGATGCTTTATCATTAACCCATGAACTTGGATTGAGAGCGAGTAGGAGCCCTTCCCCGCCAGTGCTCACTCGTGACAACGAGGCTCTCTGTTCCAAACTTAGGGCAAATCTCCGTTAACCCTTTCGGCTCCCGGTACCAGCGCGGCCAGCGACGTATTCTCTAACAGTCGGCCTTAACCGGGTAAGCGCGCGCTTGGGATTCATATGAGCGCAAGCTACATGTATGGCGTTTATTACAGCCGTGGGAGCGAGATAGGAATTGAGAAATGATGGGCTGACGACGGAAGCAACCACATTACGGCAAAGAAGATCAAACGATGGTCGAAGAGTACTATTCGCAGTCAACATTAATCATGAGGAGATCCGTGAACATGCGTCTGCACAAATATCTCGCTTTGTTATTAACCATGGTGTTGCCTTTGGCAGCCGCCGGGCAAGCGGCCCGGACCGGAGATTTCGATGTCCTCATTAAGGGTGGCATGGTTTATGACGGGACTGGACGGGCTCCCAGGCGAGTCGACGTTGCGATTAAAGGAGATCGCATCGTTGTCACTGGCAATCTGAAGAGGGCCAGCGCCCGTAACATGGTTGACGCGCGTGACCTCGCCGTCGCCCCCGGGTTTATCAATATGCTGTCGTGGTCCACTGAAAGCTTGATCGTTGATGGGCGCTCCCAAGGCGAGGTTCGGCAGGGCGTGACCACGCAAATCATGGGCGAAGGCTGGTCGATGGGGCCGCTCAACGAGCGGCTGAAGAAGCAGGTAGTGGCCGAACAGGACGACATCAAGTTCGACATTGAGTGGACGACGCTCGCCGAGTACCTGCGGTATCTGGAGAAGCGCGGCGTCTCGCAGAACGTTGCCTCCTTCGTCGGGGCGGCGACGATCCGACAGTACGTCCTCGGCGAAGGGGACGTCCAGCCGACACCGGCGCAGCTTCAGGAAATGCGCGAGCTCGTGCGCCAGGCGATGGAGGAGGGCGCGCTTGGCGTCGGCTCCTCCTTAATATATGCGCCGGCGTTTTACGCAAGGACGGAGGAGCTGATTGAGCTGTGTAAGGTTGCGGCCCGTTATAAGGGCAAATACATCTCGCATCTGCGCAGCGAAGGGAATCAGTGGGTGGAAGCTGTCGAAGAGCTGATTCGCATCAGCCGCGAAGCCGGACTTCCGGCCGAGATTTATCACATCAAAGCTGCCGGCCGTCAGAATTGGGACAAGGTGGATCGGGTAATCGCGCTCGTAAACGCTGCCCGCCGCAGTGGGTTGAAGATCACCGCGGACATGTACATGTACCCAGCGGGTGCTACCGGGCTCAATTCCAGCCTGCCGCCGTGGACCATGGACGGTGGGTACGAGGCGCTTTTCAAACGCCTCGAAGACCCGGCCACACGCCAGAAGATCGCCGCGGAGGCGCGCACGCCCAGTGATAAATGGGAAAACCTTTACTTAGCTGCCGGCTCTCCAGACCGTATTCTGCTGATCGGTTTCAAGTCGGAGAAGCTGAAGCCACTCACGGGCAAAACGCTAGCCGAGGTCGCGAAAATGCGGGGGAAAGATCCAATCGAGACGATCATGGACTTGATACTTGAAGACCGATCGCGTGTCGGCACGGTCTACTTCCTGATGGCAGATGAGAATCTCAAGAAAGAATTACGTCAGCCATGGGTTTCTCTCGGCTCTGACGGGGCATCGATGGCGCCCGAGGGAGTCTTCCTTAAATCCTCCACGCATCCGCGCGCCTACGGTAACTTCGCGCGTCTTTTAGGAAAATACGTACGCGAGGAGAAGGTGATCTCGCTCTCCGAAGCGGTGCGGCGTTTGACCTCGCTGCCCGCAACGAACCTCGGACTAGATCGTAGAGGTTTTCTCAGAACAGGAATGTTTGCTGACGTGGTTATCTTCGATCCGCAGACCATTGCCGATCGTGCCACGTTCGAAAATCCGCACCAGTATTCGGTCGGCGTGAAGCACGTCTTCGTCAATGGCATGCAGGTGCTCAAGGATGGTGAACACACAGGAGCAAAACCGGGTCGGGCGCTCTGGGGGCCGGGAAAGATTCGGTGATAATTCATGTTGGGTGCCGACGTCATGGTGAACCAGGAATTACTTGGTATTTGGAAAGTGAAACGCTCCGTGCGAGAACGACATACCCGTCGTAGCTCAAAAGGAGAGGAGATGCCATGAGTTTCTTTTCAAGACTAAAGCTGCGCTACGGCAAATTGTTGGTCGTCGGAACAGTGTGTGCCCTAACAGGATTTGCCGCTGGGGTCTTTGCCGATGCCAAGAAGCAGATGGTTGTAGTGCCGTTTCAAGATGCCAAGTTCATACCGCTCGATCCCACGCGACCCGATGGGCCTCAACTCGCCGTGTTGTGGGGCGATCCGACGAAAGGGCCCTCAGCTATGCTGCTCAAGCTCAAGAAGGGCGGAGGCCGTCTTCACTTTCACACCTCGGACTACCACCTCGTACAGCTTCAGGGGACGATGAAGCACTGGGCGGAAGGAGTGCAGGAGACAGATGCGCAGCCGCTGGGTCCCGGAAGTTACTGGTTTCAGCCCGGCAACCAGGCGCATGGTGATGCTTGCATGACCGATGAGTGCCTCATGTTCGTGAACTGGGCGGGCAAGAGAGACTCCAAGCTAGCCGAGGCGCCAAAGAAGTACCGTCGGCATCTTGTCACTGAGCAGCCCTCGACTACCTGGGACTAGATCGTGGAGGTTTTCTGAGAACAGGAATGTTTGCTGATGTGGTTATCTTCGATCCGCAAACTGTCGCCGACCGCGCCACGTTCGAAAACCCTCACCATTTCGGTCGGTGTGAAGCACGTCTTCGTCAATGGCGTGCGGTACTCCGAGAGGGCCACACAAATGCTAAACCCGGAAGGGCGTGGGGGCCGGGAAAGGTAAAGGGAAGTCGGGCGGCTCGCCTTGGCTCAACAAGTTTCAGAAGTATTGGAGGACAATTATGCCAAAACTCAGGTGGTTCACTGTTGCCAGCGCCATTATGGTGATCCCGTTTGGCTTCAATGAATCCTTACCTCAAGCTACGGCCAGAGTCGAGTGGAGACCCAAATCCTCAATAATCGGGAAAGACATTAAAAAATCTACTGCTGAAGATTTCCGAAGGCTAATGAACACGGTAGCCGCAAGCTGGAATGAAGGTGATGCCCGAAATGCTGCCGATTGTTATACGGAAGATGCCGTTTACACTGAACCGCCAGACAAGCAGGTTTACGTCGGTAGAAACGCCCTGTATGAATTCTTTGGCGGGGACAAGAAGCCAAAGCCACCGATGAAAATGAAATGGCATCATCTGGCGTTTGATGAAGAGAGTCAGATTGGTTTTGGCGAGTACACCTTTCAGATGAACAACAGGTATCACGGTATAGTGATCGTGAAGATTAGAAATGGAAAGATCAGCAATTGGCGAGAGTATCAGACTAAATCGAATCTGGAGTGGAAGGACTTTGTTGAGAAGAACAAGTTCTAATCTCTCGCCGGCGCCCGACGACACATTCAACCCGACCGCGTTGATGTCATTGTTACCTCATTGTTATCTGAGTTGCACGAACTCAGCGCGCGGCGGCTCAGGTCGATGATGGCGAGGGATGAGGGTTTTACATTCGGACGAAGACGGCGATGCAGGTAGTCAGCAATATGCAGAAAAAGGTTGTCGCATTTCTGGCAGTTAGTTTCGCCCTGTGCCTGGCATTTAATCACCGCGCCAGTTCGACGAGTGCAGCGAGAGTACCAAGCGGGCCGAGCAATCAGGCGACCATCGCGCCGCGCAAAGAATACGCCGCTGCGGTCGAGATGCTCGGGCGGTTTATCACGCACGAGATGGCTGACAAGGAACTCCCCGCACTTTCAATCGCGCTCGTAGCTGATCAGCAAATTGTTTGGGCCGGAGGCTTCGGTTTCGCCGACCCCAAGGCCAGAGTTCCCGCCACTGCCGAGACGGTCTATCGCGTGGGCTCGGTGTCGAAGCTTTTCACCGACATCGCAATCATGCAGTTAGTCGAGCAGAGGAAGCTTGATTTGGATGCGCCAATAACCCGTTACCTCCCAGACTTTCGCCCGCGCAACCCGTTTAGCAAACCCATCACACTCAGGCAACTGATGTCTCACCGCGCTGGTCTCGTGCGGGAGCCACCTGTCGGCAACTACTTCGAGACTACTGAGCCGTCACTCGCCCGCACCATCGCCAGCCTCAATCGAACAGCTCTCGTATATGCGCCTGAAACCCGCACTAAATATTCAAACGCGGCGATAGCGACAGTGGGCTACGTGCTTGAGCGAACGCAGGGCGTGCCGTTCGCCAAATACCTCAAACGCGCGGTGCTCGATCCTCTCGGCCTCGAGCGCAGCAGCTTCGAGCCGGCGCCGGAAATCACGAAAGACCTGGCGAAGGCATATATGTGGACGATTGATGGCCGCGTCTTTGAAGCGCCCACGTTTGAACTCGGCATTAGCCCCGCCGGAAGCATGTACACGACCGTAACGGACATGGGGCGGTTCATGAGCGCGCTGTTTGCCGGTGGGCGTGGCGGTAAAGGACAGATGCTGAAGCCATCAACGATTGACGAGATGTGGACTCCGCAGTTCGCGCCGCGGGGACAAAAAACAGGGTACGGTATCGGCTTTGGCGTGCGCGAACTTAAAGGCCGCCGCACGGTCGGTCACGGCGGCGCTATTTATGGTTTTGCAACTACGCTGAAGGCCATGCCTGAAGACAAGCTTGGCGTGGTAGTAGTGACGACCAAGGACGTGGCAAACGCGGTGACGGATCGCGTGGCTAACTACGCTTTGACGGCCATGCTCGCCGCGCGCCAGGGTAAGCCCATCCCGCGGCCGGAAATCACTTCGCCCATCGATCCTCAGCTTGCGAGCCGAATTGCCGGGCGCTATGTAAACGGCACAAATAGCTTCGACTTGGTCGACAGCGCCGGCAAACTTTCGAAACTTAGCAGCGCCGGGGGAGAACAAGTACGGCTGCGGTCACTCGGCGACACGCTCATCGTTGACGATAAGGTCGCTTACGGCGACAAAATATTATTGCGCGACGATGCAATTGTTATCGGCAACGAAACGTTCCAGCGAGTCGAAGTTCCTAAACCTCATTCTGCGCCGGTTCGTTGGCGCGGACTCATAGGCGAGTACGGATGGGATCACGATGTCCTCTACATCTTCGAGAAGAACGGCAAGCTCTGGGCTTTGATCGAATGGGTTGAGTTTGACCCCCTGGAGCAAGTCTCGGACAACGTCTTTAAGTTTCCTAACCGAGGACTCTACGACGGCGAGCGACTAATCTTCATGCGCGACAAGAACGGACGGGCGACTCAGGTTGAAGCGGCCAATGTCGTTTTCAAACGCCGCAACGTAGGGCCGGAGGAAGGCGCCGGGCAGCTTCGCATCAAGCCGCTCAGACCCGTCAGCGAATTGTTGAAAGAAGCGCTCGCAGCCCAGCCGCCGAAAGAGGCCGGGGAGTTTCGCGAGCCGGATCTGGTTGAACTCAATCGTCTTGATCCCACAATCAAGTTGGAGATTCGTTATGCGACGACCAACAACTTTCTGGGCAGCGTCTTTTACTCCGAGCCGCGGGCCTTCCTGCAACGTCCCGCCGCTGCGGCACTCGTCCGCGCGCATCAGAAGCTGAAAGAGAAAGGTTACGGATTGCTCATCCACGATGCGTACCGGCCCTGGTACGTCACCAAAGTATTCTGGGATGCAACGCCTGAAAACAAGAAGCTTTTCGTGGCTGACCCGTCCCGAGGGTCGCGCCATAACCGCGGCGCGGCTATCGATCTGACGCTTTACGACCTGCAGACCGGGAAACCTGTTGAGATGGTTGGCACGTATGACGAGACCACTGATCGCTCATACCCTGACTATCCCGGTGGAACCTCACTCCAACGTTGGCACCGTAACCTTCTGCGCGCCGCGATGGATGCGGAGGGCTTCACCGTGTATGAGGCCGAGTGGTGGCATTTTGATTACAGGGATTGGCAGCAGTACCCAATCCTCAACGAGCGTTTCGATAGGATCAGGGCTGATAGCTCCTTCGGTTTCAAGCCGAGGTATTTTCAGATCCCGGACGTATTTACCATGTATGGATGAATTTCTTAGGCTGCAAATCTGCATCTGATCAACTCTTTTCTTACCGCTGAGAATGCTCGGTTGGTCCGAATGTGATTCCAAATTTTCTGCGACAAATTATAGGCAGGCTCGACCATTTATAAATGTTGCGAGTTTTTCTCGCCAGCGGCCAAACGGCGAATAGTGAACAAATCCATTTTCCTTTAGAACCACTCAAGCGTTCTATATATTGATATCCTCGCGCGAGAAATCCGCGAGCAGTGGAGGCTAACTGCTCTAAGTCCATTTCGTGCCTCTCGTTACTCCCGCCCTGCTTGCTTTTGCAAGTCGCCTTTCACCCGCTCCGGCAGATCGTTCCAGTGATGACCGGTAAGTGCCCCTTGCAGCGAATAGAGATAGTAGCAAACGGGAATAGTCTGATTCCGATGTTTCCTGCAAATCATCTGGTAGGCTTTGACAGCCCCGATTTCGACAAGCTGCTCTTCATTGTAAATGCCGACCTCGTTCAGACGCCGTTCAATCGTCGGCCCGATATTCTTCAGGTGTGACAGTTCAGATTTACGGGTGGTCATTGCCTACTGTGAAGGTGGAGAATATTTCACGACGTCAACCGCGATTCCGTTGGGGTCTGTCACGGCAAAGTGCCTGTCGCCCCAGGGTTCATCACGCAGTTCAAGCGCAATGGGAAGGTTGAGCGCCTTGACGCGCTGGTATTCCCCGTCAACGTCCTCAACTTCCATAGAAACCATACTCCCTTGCCGCCGAACTCTGTTTGGAAGATGGGATTTTGGGTTGGGTGGTTAGGCTGCATAAAGCCGAGTTGAAAATCACCGAGATGCAGTAGAATGAACCACTCGTTTTCAAACGCGACCTTGAAGGCGAAGTTCTCTGTGTAAAACTCTCTCGACTCGCGCAACTTGTCGGTGATGATACCCGAATAGAATCGATGACTGCCCTTCATTTTTCCCACGTTCTCCTATTTGAAAAGAGTTGGTCCCGGTTACGGCTTCATCCACAGGAGAAACTTCCTCGTCACTTCATTTGTTGCTCTCCGCTTCAGTATCGCAGAGTAAAGACGCAGGTGGGCATCGGTATAGAAGAAATGCGACATCACGAACCAACGAAGTCACTCGGCAGGTAATTGCAGAGGCTCTTGAAATCTCTGATGAAATGGGACTGGTCGGCAAAACCAAATTCAGCCGCAAGATTCGCAAGATTTCCTGACATACCACCACGCAGGGCAGACAGAGCATGTTGAAAGCGCACAACGCGACAAAAGGTCTTCGGGGCTAGCCCAACTCTTTCACCGAAACGCCGCTCAAACTGACGCAAACTCAAATCGCACTCGCGCGCCAATCGGCCCACTTCGACCATGCCTTTTCTACACTCGATGGTGCGAACAGCCCAATCAATCATATCCGGCCGCACATCTTCGCGTGCCAGTGAAGAGAGCAGAGCATTTTCCAACAATCTGCAGCGGTCTTGGAAGGTTCGCGTATTGATGAACTGCACCTCGTTCAGGATGGGAAACATGCCGATGCTGCCATATCGGTTCACCATCTCAGCCGGCCTGTGACTGAGGAAACGTGAAGCCTGACCAACTCGAAAGCGGACGCCAAAATATTCAGAAGAGGAAACGAAATCTTGCGTGTTACGGGGCCAAACAAAAGTGTCTCGATGCTTGATGCAGAAAGACGAAACACCACATCAACGCAGCCATCGGGCAGGATCTCAGAGACCGACACAGCCGAGCGCCCACAAAACCAGAATCGATCAATGTGATGCCGGAGAATGGACGGCGGTCTGACTTCAAGGCTGACGTCGCATGTTTCGGGTAGATCTTTCAATTTCATCGAAACTATAGGAATTTAAGGGCAAAAGTCAAAGGTATTAAATTCTTGAGACTGTCGGCCAGGTCGAGCGCGAATTTCAAACCCTTGCATCCAGCTCTAGGGCAAGACTTGCTGCACTCGGGATTTGCCGACGAGTGTGCGCCAATGGCACCAGATACAGTTGCGCTAAGGCGAAGCTCACATCGAAGTAGAGGGCAACCGTGATCAGAGTTAGGCTAGTATTGGAACAACGTTACGAGAAAGAGAGAGTTGGATGATGAGTCAATTACTTAAGGGCAAAGTGGCGTTGGTCGCAGGGGCATCGCGCGGCGCCGGTCGCGGCATCGCTGTCGAACTAGGCGCGGCTGGAGCCACGGTGTACTGCACTGGCCGCACCACACGTACGCAACGTTCCGAGATGAATCGTCCCGAAACGATTGAGACGGCCGAGCTGGCGAATCAAGCCGGTGGCCAGGGCATCGCGGTCCAAGTCGATCATTTGGACCCGGCTCAAGTGAAAGCGCTGGTGGCACGAATCGAGGACGAACAGGGTGGCCTGCATGTTCTCGTAAACGATATCTGGGGAGCCACCAAGATGGAATGGAACAAAACAGTCTGGGAATCCTCTTTGGATTATGGGCTGCGCACCCTGCGCCTGGCCGTGAACACCCACGCCATCACCAGCCACTTCGCGATACCGCTACTCATCAAAGAGCCAGGTGGCCTGGTAGTCGAAGTGACTGACGGAACTGATGAGTACAACGCTACCAACTACCGGGTCTCCTTCTTCTACGACCTGGCCAAGGCGTCGGTGAATCGAATCGCATTCGCGCTGGCGCACGAGTTGCGGCCTCACGGTGGGACGGCCGTGTCGCTTACCCCGGGTTGGCTGCGATCAGAGGCCATGCTCGAGGCTTATGGCGTGACCGAATCGAACTGGCGTGAGGCAACAAAGATCCAGCCGCATTTCGCTATCTCCGAGAGCCCGGCCTTCGTCGGCCGGGCGGTCGCAGCCATCGCGCAAGATCCCGACGTGTCGCGTTGGAACGGAAAGTCGGTGTCCAGCGGGCAACTGGCGAGAGTCTATGGCTTCACCGATCTTGACGGCAGTCAGCCCGATGCCTGGAGATACGTCGTCGAGGTTCAAGACGCAGGCAAATCCGCCGACGTCACCGGCTATCGATAGTTTGCCGGCGCCTCTTTGATTCTTGGGACTGTATCTGGCGGATCAAATGAAAATGGCATCACCGGATTCGGCTACCCCTTCGCGTCTGACGCAGGGGGTCATACTCATGACCGTCGCAATGCTCACCATTCCACTTGTGGACGGACTGGCGAAGCATCTAAGCGTCAGTTATTCCCCGCTCTTTCTCAGCTGGGCGAGAGATGCAGTTGTTTGCCTGATCGTTTTGCCATTCTGGTCTGGGTCACTGGCTGCGCCTTGGCAGCATCGCCCGAGAGGGGTTGATTCTTATGAATATCCAGCGAATACGTTCTGAGACTCCGGGCTGTGAGGAGTGCATCCATTTGAACAACGCGGGTTCGGCTCTCATGCCGGAGCCGGTGGTGCGGGCCATTCAGGATCACATCACCCTGGAGAGCCGCATGGGGGGCTATGAGGCTGCAGAAGCGCGTCGTGACGCAGTGCAAGACGCGTATCAATCTGTGGCCGAGCTGCTTGGAACCCAACCCGAGAACATAGCCTTTACAGAGAACGCGACTGTCTCCAATATGCAGGCGCTGTCTTCGATTCCGTTCGAACGCGATGACGTCATCCTGACGACTCGCAACGATTACGCCTCCAACCAGATCCAGTTTCTCTCCCTACAGGCACGAATGGGGGTGCAGGTCCTGCGAGCACCAGACCAAATCGAAGGCGGCGTCGACGTGCGGGCCATGGCGGATTTGATTCGCCGCCACCACCCCAAGCTCGTATGCGTGACCCATGTGCCAACAAATTCCGGCCTGGTTCAGGACGTCGGCGCGGTCGGTTCCGTGTGCCGCGACGAAGGAGTCCTCTACCTGGTGGACGCCTGCCAATCCATCGGACAAATGCCGATCGACGTAAACGAACTGCGCTGCGATTTCCTGTCGGCCAGTTCGCGCAAATATTTGCGGGGACCTCGGGGCGCGGGTTTTTTGTACGTGTCTGACCACGTGCTGGAGCGAGGTCTCGAGCCGCTCTTCATCGACATGAAAGGGGCGGATTGGATCGCTGAGGACCAGTATCGCGTGGTGGGAGACGCCAAACGTTTCGAAAACTGGGAGTTCGCCTGGGCGCTGGTTCTCGGAACGGGGGAGGCCGCCCGATATGCGACAGCAGTTGGAGTCGCGAAGATCCGAGATCGAGTGCGGGCATTGGCTGGTCGACTGCGGGAGGCACTCGGCGCGATTGACAAGGTGCGAGTGCTTGACCACGGTAGTGAGCTGTGCGGCATAGTCTCCGTCTGGATAGAAGGCTGGGATCCGGGTGAGCTCAAGACTGCCCTTCGCGATCGGCGGATCAATACATCTGCGCAGATACGGGTGTACGCGGTGATCGATTACGACGAAAAGGGAGTGACGGCATCGCTGCGCATGTCGCCGCACTACTACAACACTGAAGAGGAAATTGATCAGGCGGTGTCAGCCATTCGAGAACTGCTACGGGAGAGGGTGTAGCTTCGAAGAGCTCGTCCGGGGGCATCTCAAAGTTGGCACGGCAAACGTAAGCATCATCACCCAAGTGCCAGGCCTTGGCGATATCGTGTCAATGACGATCCTTTTCCTGTGCTACCCGAATTACTTATCGAGATCGTTCCAGTGGCGGTCATGCCGTATGAACGCTTTCGTCGGCCCCCCACGCCTGATGTCCATCCGCCTTCCGGCTTTAGTCAAAGGAGAGCAACTAATGACTGAGATCAACCCTGAACCGCTTGTGCTGACCAGCCAGGAAGGAGCAATTCAGATAGTCACACTGAATCGCCCCGAAAAGAGCAACGCGCTTCATCCGAAACTGGTCAGGGAATTGGCTGAGATTCTCGACGCCGCGGCGAGCAACCAGCAAGTATCCGTCATTGTAATAACGGGAGCGGGACGCAGTTTCTCCGCCGGGCTTGACCTGGAACTGATGCTGGAGTGGACGCTCGAAGAGAAACTTGCCTACCTCGATACGGTTCTGCCGGTTTTTCGCAGAATTTGGGAAATGCCGCAACCGGTTATCGCAGCCGTCAACGGCCCTGCCATTGCCGGAGGATTCGACCTCGCGGCGTTCTGCGACTTACGACTCGCTTCTTCCGAAGCCATCTTCGGACAAGCGGAAATCAACATCGGGCTAACGCAGATCATCCACCCGCTTTACAAGTCAATTGGGCTGGCAAATGCGAAGGAGCTGGCGCTGACCGGCCAGAATATCTCTGCCGCAGAAGCTTACCGCATCGGTCTGGTCAATCACGTCTATCCGCGCGAGGAGCTTATGACCCGCGCTATGGAGCTGGCTACCCTGCTTGCTTCAAAGCCGCGCATAGCGTTGCTCGAAACTAAACGGCTAACGCGCGAATTAATTGACCTCGATACGAAGAGCTCGCTGGATGAAATCGACAGGACATTCCGCGGCTGTCTTGAATCCGATGAGCACCGCGAGCGACTCGCGGCGGTTTACGCTCGAATCAGCAACCGCACCTGATTGATTCAAGTTCGACCGTGCGGAGGAAGGCCTTAAGAGAGAGATGGTGAGTCGCAAAGTCTGATACCGATAGTTACGTTGTGGAAACTGCGCCGCTCTCGGCGTACAGCACAAACCCTCTGCCACGCGGCGGCTTAGTTCTCGGTTACGCGGCTGTGAAAGCCAAGACAAAATCAAAGATGGCGTGCGGCGGCTTGTTAAGGCTTTAGCTTTGAGGACGCAATAAGATGGGGTTAATCGCCGGGCCGCGCTTCATTCAACGCCTGCACTAGAGCCAACAGGTCTGCAACCTCTGTTCGGTAGTTTGTGACGCAAGCTCTCAACACGGGCGTGTTTGCGTCGAGCCGCGTCGTGGAAAGCCACGCCTTTCCAGATGACACTACCCTATTTGCAATTGCGTCAAGATGCGCGACAGATTCGGTAACAGTGCCTTGGGCATCTGTGAAACACACAACTGGCAGTTTAGTCTGGTTAATGATCTTCCATTCCGATGCTTCGAGTTCTCGGCGCAGTAAATCACCCATCGCCGTCTGGTGTCTAATCGCCTTTTCGTAACCCTCCCAACCTGCGACGGCGAGCGACAAAAAGACTTTTAAACCGATAAAGCGGCGTGACCATTGCATCTAATGAACGTAAGGGTCGATGACGTTTGATCCTGCATAGCGCGGCATGTAATCGGTCGTAATGCGGCAGGCTTGATTGAGAATATCATTGTGCCGCGTGAGACACAGACCTGCTCCCATGGGCACGGACAGCCATTTATGCGCGTCGAAAGTAATTGAATCGGCTTGCTCGATGCCGCCCAGAATTTCACGCAGTTCCGGCACGAACGCCGCCGCGCCGCCCCACGCCGCATCAACGTGGAACCATAAATTTTCACCTGCGGCTATCCCGGCTAATTTAGCAATCTCGTCAACCGTTCCGCCGTTCGTCGTCCCGGCGGTTGCGACGGCAAAGAACGGTGCAAAGTTGTTCGCCTGGTCGATCTCGATCTGCTTTGCCAAATCGTCAGCGCTCATACAAAAGTTCGCATCAATCTCGATTTCTCTGACCGAATCCGTGCCGAGTCCGCAAAATCTGGCAGCTTTGACAATCAACTTTCGTATCGGTGTAGATAGTCGCGCCGAGCACGACCGCGTCCGGCAGCCACTTCACGAAGCCGCTCATCTTGCGATCATAGGGACAACCCACACCGCAGCTCCCACACTCGCGACACTTGTGCGTGTTGTTGGGCAAGTTTTCGTTGGGAAGATCATGGCGGTCGCACCCTAACATGAACTTCCGCGCCGACGTGTTGTACTTGTCGTTGCGAACGATGGGCAGGTAGTTTACGACTTCGCGCAAATACGGCTCGAGGTTCTGGCGCGTGAAAGGCAGCCCGCGCTTCTGCCACTCGTCCAGCGTCTCAAGCCGCGGTGGCAGACACGCTGACCAATTTACGGCGGTGCCGCCGCCGAGGCAACGCCCCTGCAACACTTTAACGCCTCCGTTGTTCGTCAGCCGTGTGGCGCCTTCCTGGTACAGCAGTTTGTACATCTCGGCCTCGCGCTCGTTGAGCATCTTCCGCTCCTGCCCGGGCGCTGGACCCTTCTCCTTTGGAATGTTCGGCCCTTCCTCAAGCACAAAGGACGTCAAAACCAGCCTCCGCCAGTTTCAGAGCGCACACACCGCCGGCCGCGCCCGAGCCGATGATGCAAAACTCAGGTGTGAGCGTGCGGTTCTCACCGACGTGGCGACCTTCAACAATTGTTCCCGACATGCGTCGCCTCCTTTTCTGGAATGTTGCAGGACCTAGGTGTGCCGGCGTTACCGGGCGGTGACTTTGTTAGCGGCAGCGCACACACTCCTGCCTTCAGAAGGATTCGTTCGTGAATGAGGAGCGAGGCGCTCATGGCGGTTACTCCATCAGAATTAACCGAAAAGGATCTTCTCACCAAACCAGAAAACAGGTTCAGCGTGAGTTTTAACTGTACATTGACACAACACTAACATTTACCAGCACAGATATGAGACTTCGGCAGATGAGGCTAACAAGAGAGGCTCTCGTCAGCAGGCAAGCGAGGATAAAACGGGCATACCTTATTCCCGTTTAATATTGATTGTCAATTATTACACTCAGGGCGAGGAGGGGCCAGGTGGATTAACTAGCCGGGGACCATTGCCGTCAATCATCGGTTTAATATCGCCGATAAATCTATCGCTGTTCACAATACTTCGAAGAACGATCTTGATCGACTCTTCCGGAAAGCCGGATTCCAGTGTGAAAGTGTAGCCGGTAAAGATGTCACCTGAGGGATCTACGCCCCAAAAGAGAAATGCGCGATCACTTAATCTAAGCAGAAGCCGCATCAGTCCGGGTCCGTTCTTGACTTTGTCAATATTGATGTAGCCGCTTTTGTAACGCGGGTAAATGCGGAACCCAATTGTCTGGTTCTGCGTCACGCCGACGACTACCTCAAAACCCTCCGCATGAGTTAGGCCCTCTTTCAACAGACCTACGAAGTTGAAAGGCTGCTTGTCGCTTTGTCGGAATGTGATGTGGAGGCTGGGCCCTATTTTGTCGAGCAGTTGACCTACTTGTTCTCGGGTTCGAATCCGAGCGGCCGACTCGTTTTGCTGGCCCGGGGCAGGCGGGGCCGCAAATATCATGGCTAGGGCGAACAAAACCGCCATCGGAATCCGTCTCATGGGGTGGGCACCTCCGAAAGGCATATTTCCGCGTACGACTATTCAGCGTTCTATGCGAAACAATGGATCAAGTCAATACTGTTGGTGGGTGCTGGTTCAGTTTGCTCAGTAGTCCAATGTCACACAAGCACAGAACCGGCGAAGCGGTAGAGACTGGGTGAGAACTCAAAAGTCCTTAGGGACTTCTTGATTCTCCCACAGCCTCTACCACTTCCTCGGTTCTGTAATCTGGTATGAGCGCCGGTGTCATTCCATCAACTTGATAAAACGCTGGAAATGGTGGGCCGCATCGTGTGGGCCGGGGGCCGCTTCGGGGTGGTATTGAACTGATATGATCGGCAGCGTCTTATGCTGCATTCCTTCAACGCAACGGTCGTTTAGATTGACGTGCGTCACCTCGACTTCGGCGGGCAGGCTGCCAGCTTCAACAGCAAAGCCGTGGTTGTGTGACGTAATTTCGATTCGACCGTCCTTGAGATCCTTCACCGGCTGATTTCCGCCTCGATGTCCAAACATAAGTTTGAACGTTTTGCCTCCAAGCGCGCGCCCCAGCAACTGGTGGCCAAAACAGATTCCAAAGGTGGGTACTGCCGCTTCAACTAGTTGGCGGATCTCCTCGACTTCTTTGTTCATCGAAGCCGGATCTCCGGGACCATTGGACAGAAAAATGCCGTCGGGTTGGAGCGCTAGAACTTCAGCGGCGGGCGTTGCGGCAGGGACGACCGTAATGCGACAACCAAGGCCGGCGAGGTGCCGGAGTGAGTTTCGCTTGACCCCAAAGTCATAACAGACGACGTGAAACCGTTGCCGGCCTTCGGGCTCAACCTCGTATGGTTGTTTGGTCGTGACGACGCTGGCTAACTCCCGATTTTCCATCGAAGGTGATTTTCGTGCCTTCTCAACAGCGCTTATTTCATCTGTATCGCTGGTTGAGATGCAGGCGCGCATTGCGCCCTTGGAGCGAATGTGTCTTACCAGGGCGCGCGTGTCGATTCCTTCCATCGCGACGATGTCCCATCTTTTCAAATAGTCGTCGAGGCTTTCTTCGGCGCGCCAGTTTGAAGATACTCGGCTGGCCTCGCGAACCACAAACCCTTCAACCCAGGGGCGGTCGGATTCCTCGTCAGCGCGGTTTACACCGTAATTGCCAATGAGCGGATATGTCATACAGACGATCTGCCCCGCATACGAAGGGTCTGTCAGCACTTCCTGATATCCCGTCATGGAAGTGTTGAATACCATCTCACCGCATGCTTCACCATCCGCAGCCCATGAGCGACCACGAAAAGTGCGGCCATCTTCAAGGGCTAATATGGCAGGCTTTTGACTACTGAGCATTGTCTCTCCCGTGACCAGAGTCCAACGTCCAATGTCCAACACCGGTTTAACTGTTCTTTGCTCTTGGACATGGGACCTCGCACTTTGGACCATCCCTTAGATCTGCGATCTGAGAAACTGTTGGGCTTCGTTGAGCCAGCGCTTGTCTGCGCGATATTTGTAAGCCGGTGCGGTTTTGACCGCTTCAATGCAGGCTTGCATGGAGGTGGTTGCCTCGCGCTGGTGGCCTAACCCTGCGTGCGCCCGGCCCATCAGATAGAGTGCTTCGGGATCTGACGGTCGGTGTTCGAGGAATTGTTCCAGAGCATTGCGAGCGTCTTCGAACTGTTCTGCGTCAAGGTAAGTTGCGCCCACCTCACGCCAGACTTCGTTCTGCGCATGGGAGCGATCGCGGGAAACCACCTGTTCGAAGTTCTTAACAGCTTCGGCCGGCCGCTTTTGTTGTCGGGCAATTCGTCCGAGCTGATAATGAGCATCGATCTCGTCATCGTCGATCTGCACCGCTCGCTCGAACCGCTCGCGCGCCTGCTCCATCTCTCCGCGTTGCTGATGAATAAGCCCGAGGTTGTAGTGCGCGGATGCGTCCGCCGGATTCAGCGTGGCGGCTTCAAGGTTTTGCTTGAACGACTCGCGTGCCCGTTGCGTACGGGTGAACTCGCCGACATAGCCGCGCAATAATAAGAACAACATCAAAAGCAGGAACGGTGACGCCAGAATCGTGCCTAGGATGGGAATCAACTTGTACGCCGGCAGGAGCAGAGTACCGCTGACCAACACCACAATCACGGAACGAAACCAGGAGAGCCGAAACACGATACTCAGAGCAACGGTTGCCCAGATAGCAAAGATTGCAGCCAGGGCCATAACCGAAAGAGTTGCGGCAAATAACTCCGGGCTAAGGATTCCTCGTTCGATAAGTGCCAGCGCATCCGGATTGAGCTGACTACGTTGTTCCATCACTACAGCCACCATCCTGCTGGACAGTGTCCGTTGTATGCCAGTAAGCCAGCCCGCAGTCGTGAGAATCGTGGTAATCAAGCTTGCCGCAGTTAATGCATAAAACATGGTTGCCGCCAAAGCGGCATACTCTTGTTGAAGCAATAATCTGAAGCTCGCCCTTCGCTCAAAGATGTTAGCCAGAAAGAGGGTCAGCGGACAGAAGACAAAAGCAATGATCACAAGGGAACCGGCAGATTGGAACAATACAAAAATAATTGCCAGCGGCTGGCGTGGGTTGATGAGGTGTCCCAGATAAAACCAGGAGAGGGAAAAAAAGAACAAGGCGTGGGCCAGGAGCGCCACTAATCCGGCCGGCGCCAGAGCACCCCGGTCACGCACTTCGCGCATGGCGCGCGCGGGAGCGTAAAACATCATCAGGACGAGTCGTGGCCAATTAACCATTTCGAAACCAAGGAATAGAACAGGGGTTAATCCTGATCGTAATTCTCTGTCGGAGTCTCCTGCACGCTGGGGCGATAAGATGACGGGGAGGGCAAGGCGGGTGAGACATTCTCGTGATGAATTATGCTGGCAGCGTTTAGCGGCCAGTACCGGAGCAACGCCTTGCCATAGATGTATTTCTTGGGCACAAGTCCCCAGATTCGGGAGTCGCTCGAATTGTCGCGGTTATCGCCCATCACAAAGTAGTAGTTTGGCCTGACGTAAACCGGCGTCTGGCTCCGATGCGAAAGGTTAAACCTCGAATCGAGGTAGATCTCAGTTAGATCCCTACCGTTCACGCGAACAACCCCCTCGTGTATTTCCACCGTGTCACCGGGGAGACCGAGGACACGCTTGATGTAGCTCTTGGAAGGGTCATCAGGAAACCAAAACACGACTATGTCGCCCCGTTCGACCTTTGGCGCCCAGCGATACTCGTCATAATAGATCAGCTTGTTTACAAAAATTCTCTCGCCATCGTGCAGCCGGGGCAGCATCGATGTGCCTTCTACTTTAACCGGCTGCACGACGAATACCACCACGAGCACTGCAACCATCAAGGCGAATAGGAGATCGCGCAGCAGCAGGCGGGCTTCACCCCATAGATTGGTCTGCGATTCCTGCTCGGGTATTTGAACTTGAATGTCCTTATCGTCGCTGATATGGACTCCGCCGAAAGGCGGCGGACGACGGGTTCTAATTCCTAGCATATTCTTACCGAAAAAGGAGCTTTCACTCTTTCAAACGTTCCATGCCGCCTGCTCCCACAGCAAAGTTGAGGTTAGCTTCCACTCACATCCTTGTCAAACGCGATCCTGCCGGAGATCGGTCTGGCGTACACGCTCCCCTGCCCATTACGGAACGAACTTCCTGCAGCGAGTGTCGGCTTGGCCGCTACTAAATCTCACGCAATACAGACTCGAGAGCGGTAGCGACTGGATAATTAGCTCAACCCTCACTCTCCTGCAACCTTCTAAAGCCAAAAAGGTTGAGTGTGGGAGCGGTCGCATGCACTATCCCAAGCGGGCTGGCCCGCTTGGGGACCACTCCGCTCTAGATTCCGTAAAGTTCGATGCATTTTCGGCGAACTCGTTGAACCCTTTGCATTTGCTTGACAGTGATCGTTGTCGCTCTCTATCATCGCACCCTCAATTCCAGGCAGTTGGAACCCCTTCCCGAAGTAAACGGAGGTACAAGTAGTGATCAAATTGGACATCATCAACCGGGTAGCGGAGAAAACCGGTGTTCCAAAGATGAAGGCGGAACAGGCGGTTGATGCACTTTTCCACTCGATGAAGGAGGCGCTCACGCGGGGTGAGCGAATCGAGTTGCGCGGCTTTGGCGTGTTTGTGGTTAAGCCCCGTAAGCGTGGCGTGGGACGAAATCCCAGGACGGGGGAAGAAGTGGCAATTCCTTCCGGCAAGACGATTCGATTCAAGCCTGGGAAAGAACTTCAGGCCCACGAGGATGGCGAGATGACGGCCGATTCCGGGGAAGAGATTCAGAATCTTAGACAGAAAGACCGCACCAATTAAGCTTTTCAAGGCTAGAGACTGGAAAGAGGCATCCAGAATCTAGCCTTTAAGCTCTAACCAGCACCCAATGTCGGAATCCGCCCAGCCATTCCATCACTTTGTGAAAGCTCGCCAAAGCGTTGCGCGTCCCACGGCGCGCGAGTGGATTCTACATGCGAGCCTCTTCTTGATCACCATCGTCACGACCACGGTCGCGGGACTAGTCATCGCGGGCCCTGAGATCGATGTGCCGCCACCTCCTCTGTCGAGTGTGATCGACTATTTGTTATTCATTCCACAATACTATCTTCGCAGCGTTATCGCCTTGCTTGGTTTCGCTGTTCAGCATCCACATCTTCTGGCAGACGGGTTGGTCTTTTCGGCGGCGTTGCTTGCCATTCTCACTGCTCATGAGATGGGTCACTACGTCGCATGCCGTCGTTATGGCGTCGCTGTCACTTTGCCTTTTTTCATTCCGGCCCCGCCACTATTCCTGGCTGGAACTTTTGGCGCATTCATCAAGATCAAGTCACCGATTCCTTCCCGGCATGCACTGTTTGACATCGGACTTGCAGGTCCCTTAGCGGGTTTTGTGGTGTCGGTACCGATCGCGCTGGTGGGTATCTTGAGCATGCAGCCTCCGGTGCCGGGTGGTGGCTATGGAATCGTATTTAACGACCCGCTGCTATTTCGCTTGCTGGGCAGATTGGTGGGTACACCTCTCGATCCCTACGCTCCGATCAACCCCTATTACATGGCTGCATGGATCGGCTTACTGGTCACGAGTTTGAATCTGATGCCAGTGGGACAACTCGATGGTGGGCACGGAACCTTTTCCATGTTTGGCCAACGGGCTCACAAAGTTATCGGTCGAGTTGCTTTCGCCGCAATCGCGATGCTGGCGGTGCTGGGTTTTGTCTGGTATGGCAGCCCGAGTGGCTTTCTCTATACAGTGTTGTTGGCCATCATGCTGCGAGTGGATCATCCGCAACCGGAAGAGATGGAGTCTTTGGGACCGGTTCGTACCTGGATCGCGGTACTCACTTTGATCGTCTTCGCGCTCTGCTTTTGGCCGTTCCCAATCACCATCACTTGAAAAAGCAATCGCCGTTTGGCGGGCGGTCGAATAGTCGCCTCCGACAAATACTGATCCTCGGCGGGTTTGTTGCGGTTATGTCAAGAAGTGGCCACAGCGGGCAGTAGGCCCTTGATCTCGCGCACCACGCGTGCCACCTCTTCCTGGTCGGCGAGAGCAATCATAAAAAACTTGTAACCCTGATGAAAGCAGATGACCCCGTTAGCAAAAAGCCAGACGCCGTCAAGAAATGGATTGCCGCCCAGTAGCCAACTGATTGGCGCCCCGGTTATCTGACCGGGCTGTAAGATTTGGGCAAACATCGCTGCACCTGCAGCGCAGCTGAAGGCACCAAGCAAAGGAGCGCCAACATACTTCGTCATATTGCGCTCAAACTCGACGCGTTTACGCTCGGCTTCGCTCAGTTTTCCCTGCGCGATTAGTTCTTCTTGTTTACGTAGGTGGCGGTCGAATTTTTCGCTAAGTTTTTGCAGGCCAAAAACAGGTAGCGCCGAATGTGTCAGCCAGTGGGGGTGCGAACCTAGCAAGACTGAATCGAGACCCGGGAAAGAAGCGCCCATCCTCACGCCGAGAACAAGTGAAAAGGAAACCATGGCGGCCTTGCCGGGATTCTCCTTGATCCAGTCGCGGGCTTTGATCAGTCCGACGGTGGCCGCGCTCGAAGCCCGTGTGAACTTCGCTCCCGTATCGTAAATCTGTGAAGCGCGATCGTAGTAGGTCTTCGCATCGTTAATAGCTTCGCTGGCCTTTGTACCGGCACCTCCGGCCACACCGCGGACAACCTTACCGGCACGCTTTGCGCCGCGAAGCGCTTCTTCCGCTAAACGCTTCGCCGCGTCACCGACCTCATCTTCGTCTGTCAGGCGTTCCGCCTCAACACGTACTTTCTCGGCGCCGCTGGAAAGAGTTTCAGCGCCGCGTTTGGCAGCCTTCTCAGCGAACCGAGACCCCTCCTCAACAAGATTGAAGATTGCATACTTCTCATCAAGCTCGCGTGCCTTGCGCCGCGCCGCTCGCTGCCATTCATCTAGCTTTTCTTTGTAATCAGCCATCTCTTCATCGAAGGAAAACGGTTTCGGGTGTCAGGTGCCGGGATTCGGTTGGGGTGGTTCCGAATGGAGCGTTGAAAACTGAACTTGAGATCACCAACATCATATCCGACAGCTAGCACCCGAAACCCGACACCTCCTATTGTACGCTCACTCCCTGTACGGAGTTCGATTCGGCTGCTGGCGCGTGAGCCACCCGGTCGCGTCCCTGTCGTTTGGCTTGGTAGAGGGCAGCGTCCGCCGCAGCCAGGAGTCCGCGGGCGGTTTGGCCTGAGGAAGGGCATTCTGCAACGCCAAAACTCGCCGCGATTTTGCCGACCACGGGCATCTGAACCCTTTTAATCCCCAGTCGCAGCCTTTCGGCTACATCCATTGCGCCCCCCAGACTCGTTTCGGTAAGGAGAATCGCAAACTCCTCCCCGCCGATGCGGGCGGTGAGATCTATGCCCCGAGTTCCTTCTTGCAAGACCTTAGCGAGGCTTTTGAGCGCTTCATCACCCGCCTCGTGCCCATAATTATCGTTAACCTGTTTGAAATTATCGATGTCCAGCAGCAGGAGACAAAATGCGTGGCCATACCTCAATGTGCGCGAAACCTCGCGTTCTAGTTGGCGTTCAAAGCGGCGGCGATTCGCCAGCCCAGTGAGATGGTCCGTAAAAGCCTCCTCCTCACACGTGTCGAGGTGAGCCTTGAAATCAAGCAGAGTCCGGACACGTGAGAGGAGCAGATCGAGATCCGTAGGATCCGTGATATAACCCAGCGCGCCGACTTCAGAACCAAGCCGCTGGCCCTCAGATTTGAACCCAGCAGCAGTTTGAAGAATTATTGGAATGAACTTCGTCTGCGGATTCTCGCGAATCTTGCGGGCCAACTCGTAACCGTCCAAACGCGGCATCATTACGTCGGAAACCACAAGGTCTGGTTCGAAGGACGCCAAGGCGGCAAGCCCCTCCTCGCCATCCGTAGCTGTGCGGACTTCATATCCGGCCATGGTCAAAGCCATTTCCAGGAGGCTCAGTTTGTCAGGGTCGTCATCGACCAGTAAAACGCGAGGTTTTCCTATCATGGGCCAACTAACCAGATATTTTCTTGCGCGACTATGAGCTTCATGTTAAAGTGCGACGATTCAGTAATTGTCCGTTTCGCTTTTTACACGCCCAATTATCCGATCCGAGCAATAACTGAAAGAGTTTACGACCTCGAGCAAAGTCCCCGAGGGTTTTCCTTACATTTTCAGCACAGCAACCCAACGTTCGAATAGATAATCCCGTTGCGCTGTCTTTAAGTAATTTACCAAGAACCTTAACTCATCTCCCAGGAGAGAAGATAATAGAGTCATGCAACCTAAGCGTGCCAATGCTCTGTCGGCCGCAGATCCCGCCACCATTATACAGCAGCTAGATTTTGGTTCCACGCTCAGTGATCAAATAATCTCACAGCTCGCTGGCAGCGCGGTTGTTCTTGACCTCCATCGCCGGCGTTTCGTTTACCGGGCTGGAGACCCTGCCGACTCGCTGTATGCAATCGTCCACGGAACCATAAAGCTTTGCCGTATTGACCACGATACTAAGCGAGAAGCTGTGATTGACATACTTTCAGAGGGATCCCTCTTCGGTGAATCGGCGCTCTATTCAACAGCGGGGCGTAGGGAAAACTCCGCGGTTGCCTATGGGAACTCGCGGCTTTTGAGAATTCCTTCGGCAGATTTTCAAAAGGGGATGGCTGAGGGTGACCGACTTCATGATTACACTTTCCGCCTAATCGGTCAACGACTTGAACAAGCTGAACGGCGCCTCGCTGATTTTGCCCTTAATGCCATTCCTGCGCGCCTGGACAGGCTGCTCGCCGAGTTTTCCGACCGTTACGGAGTGCCAGAACGCGAAGGGGTCTTGATCGACATCCCGCTGCCTCACCGTGAGATTGCTTCCATTGTGGGGTCCACCCGCGAGAGTGTCACCATGCGCTTGAATGCGATGCGGCGAGAAGGCACGATCGAATTCGTCAACCGGCGAATCCTGGTGAAGCGACCTAAATCCCTTGTGCACGAGATTACCCTCGCGAGCAAAGTAGCTAATCCTGTCTAGCACCAGCCCTATGAAATGCCCAACCTGCGGCAAACCTGCCGAGTGGAAAGACAACTCCTTTCGCCCCTTTTGTTCTGAACGCTGCAAGATGGTCGACCTGGGCCGTTGGGTGAACGAAGAATATCGCGTCCCGGGTAAACCAGTTCCAATAGAGTCAGTGGATGGTCCTTTCGCTCCCCAGGATTCCACGGAAGACCATTGATCCTCAAGCCACGGGCTTTGAACATTCCGGCCGAAGTCTGTGCCGCTGATTCGGCTGAGTCGTGTAGAATACTCTTTCCTAATCCCTTAGAGCCAAGCATGTCTACATCGAATACCCGCGCTGGCAAAGCCCTCCTCTCGCTACTGGTTGCTTGTGCAGTCTTCCTCGTCGCCTGCAGCCGACAAGAACCAAGCACGGCGAGCGAAGCCGCCCCTGGCTTGCCTGGCGCGCCAAACACGACCTACCCAATGCCACCTTTGAGAGCTGAAGGCGCCGGCGCCGAGATGGGTTGGACACTGGTTGACGGCCGGCGCGCGAAATTGACGGACTTTCGTGGCCAGGTCCTAGTTTTGGATTTCTTTGCCACCTGGTGCGCCCCTTGTCGCAAGAGCATTCCACATCTTGGCGATCTTCAGCGCCGTTCCAGCACCTATGGTGTGCAAGTCGTGGGACTTAACGTAGGCGGACCAGACGATCGCGTAAAGGTGGCGGCTTTCGCGGCCGAGTTCAATATTCCATATCCGCTCGGCTTTCCCGACAAGCCTCTGAGCGATCTCTTTCTCTCCGACGACGATAGCATTCCGCAAACTTTTGTATTCGATCGCGGTGGACAACTCGTAAAAAGATTCATAGGCTACGACGACTCCATGACTAAAGAGTTGGAGCATGTTCTACACTCCGTGCTCATGGTCGGTTCGAAGTGAGACACGCGTATGAGTTTTGAGTTCGAGTTCTGGCCGGTACTCGCGGCTGGGGTAGTGATACTCTGCTGGTTCGTGTTTGCCGGAATCTTTCTGTTCCGCAGAACTCCTAAGGCGGCGCCAGAACAGAAGCGAGATAACAAGTCGATTGTGGGGTTGATTCTTCAAGCCCTTTCATATGCGGTCGTCGTTTTATTCCACCGCGCTCCGTTTACGCCCTTCAATTCAGGAAGTAGAGCCGCGGCCGTTTCGCTCAGCCTGGCGGCTATTTTAACTGCAGTTATTTCAATTTCGATCATTAAAGCTGCCGTGAAGACGTTAGGTAAAGAATGGAGTATTACTGCGCGAGTTGTGAAAGGTCACAAGTTGGCGACGGAAGGTCCTTACCGTTTTGTGCGCCATCCTATCTACAGCGGCATGCTCGGAATGCTGCTGGCGACCGGGCTGGTAATTAGCCATTGGGTGGCTTCGATAGCCGCAATCGTGATCTATTTTATTGGGACTGTGATCCGCATAAGAAGCGAAGAGCGCCTCTTGCGAGAAGCGGTGGGTCCAGAGTTTGAGTCTTACGCGCGCACTGCGCCAGCATTAGTTCCCGGACTGTACTAGGGAAGGCAAAGGGGCATTCAAGCATGAGGCGAGCAAAAATTCTGGCGACTCTTGGACCGGCCTCGCGGGACCCAGCCGTAATTGAGGCCCTGATCGCCTCGGGTGCAAACGGTTTCCGCATTAATATGTCTCATGGCACGCATGAGGAGAAAGCAGGGGATATTCGGAGAGCGCGCGCTGCAGCGTTGAGGCTTCAACGGCCACTGTCAGTGCTTGTTGATCTTTCGGGACCAAAGATTCGTACTCGTCAACTCACGGATGGCGAACCCGTTACGCTCGAGACGGGAGCACTCTTCAGACTCACAACGCGGCCGGTTGTCGGCGACGCTACGCAAGTGGCAACAAACTATCCGGATCTTCCGCGGGTAGTGCAGCCAGGGGCCCGGCTTTTGCTCGACGATGGCGCGATAGAGCTGTTGGTTGAGGACACAACTGAGACTGATGTTATATGCAGTGTACTTAATGGTGGCCGACTCGGTGAGCGTAAAGGCATTAACTTGCCTGGGATCTCTTTGCCGATCGCGTCATTAACAGAAAAGGACATTGAGGATCTCAACTGGGCAGTGGCGCAAGATGTCGATTACATCGCGCTGTCGTTCGTACGCCGGGCTGAGGATTGCGTTCAGGCCAAGAGCCTGATCAATAGGGCAGGCGGGCGCGCCCCTCTGGTAGCGAAAATCGAGAAGGCGGAGGCGATCGATCATCTGGACGACATCATTGCCGCCGCCGATGCGCTGATGGTCGCGCGAGGCGATCTCGGTGTAGAAACTAGCGTCGAACTCGTTCCGGTCTATCAGAAACGCATTATTGAAAAGTCAGTCCACGCCGGAAAGATGGTGATTACAGCGACTCAAATGCTGCAATCGATGATGACCAGCCCCCGGCCAACTCGCGCAGAGGCGTCTGATGTGGCTAATGCAGTCTGGGATGGTACCGACGCGCTCATGCTGTCTAACGAGACTGCCGCCGGTCAGTATCCCGTGCCAGCGGTCGAAACGATGTGTCGGATTATAGAATCGGCCGAGTCAGGGAAAAACCCTGAATCCAATAACGTGGCGAAGTGGGCCGGCAGGCAGTCTGGGAAGGTTAGCCGGGCTCTTTGTGAAGCTGCGGCATTTGCAGCGGAGGAGATGGGGACCAGGGTGACGGCAGTCTTGACAGAGTCGGGACTGATGGCCCGCAGGCTCTCCGCCCTGCGACCTGAGCAGCGAATCGTGGCACTGACAAGCTCTCGCAATGTTCAGAATGAGCTTTCTCTGATTTGGGGAGTAGAGGCATTGATATCCCCACCGGCAAAGTCAACCGAAGAAATGCTGAAGTCAGGCGAAAAGACCTTGCTTGACGCCGGTGCCGTGGAGCATGGCGAGATGATCGTCGTTATGGCCGGACGACTATCTGGCCTTGGACTTTCCAGCTCGGTTACTCTTTTCACTGTCGGGGCCAGCCTTTCAGCGAGCAGCACGTGACCTTCAAGTCTGATATTTCTGCCGGCCAGTTTTTTGAGTTAATTCGACCGGCGGTACTCGTACTCTCAGCGCTCGCATCTATCTGGGTGCTGACCAGTGCGCGCCGCAATCGCTTTCTCAATTACCTCGCAATTGGATGCGCTCTCGGAACGTTCTTCTTTCCGCTAATCACACTTCCGCTCTACCTAATCGCACGCTGCATTCGCCGCCGAAGCGAACAGCGTCACGACGGAGCCGGGGCGGGGAGAGAATTCGCTGCTTCGTCTGCGCACCGCTGGCGAGTAGCCATGCCATTGACCTACGCGGCGGTCCTCCTTTCCCTAGTTGGCTTCTATCTGTACTGGGACCATCAGAGCGTTGATGGTCACCTGGCACGCGCGGCCCAGGCAAAGCTCAGCGGAAAACGAGGCGAAACAATTGACGAATACCGCGCAGCGTTAAAGCTTGAAGACAACCCTCATACGCGGAAGTTGCTGGCAATGGAACTTGCCGATACTGGTGACTGGACCGGGGCCTTGGGCGAACTTCGAAAGGCAGAACAGGCAGGCGAGACCGATGACAGAATGTCTTTTTACATTGCGACTTTGCTTGATTTACTCGACTTGCCAAACCAGGCAACACTCGACTACCAAAGGTTCCTCGCAAGCAGGGAGTGCAATCAACCGCTACCGGATGAGCGCTGCGCAGGGGCGAATTTACGAGTTCAAGCGGCGCACGCTGCAAGTCAGCCCAGGTGGTAGTCGGCGGCTTGCTTAGACCTAGTTTGGAGTGAGGTCGTTCGGTAAGAAGTCAGCAAAATTACTCTACGCGTATCATCTCATCACCAGATTCTTTCTTTTCCTGCTCTGCAGCCATCTGTTCAGGTGTCTTCTGAGGATCCCGCCAGTTGTCCAGAATGCCAACCTGGTGAACGCATTGGAGGGTGCAGGTCGGCGCACACCACTTTTCAGTGTTGTACTCCCGGTCAAAATCTTCCATCGTGTACTCCTCGAGCGGAATACCGGGGTAACCTCGCTGCTGCGAGCACCAATGGACCAGACCTTCTTCGCAAATGTATAGATATCGTGCGCCGGCGCGGCAACGCCAGTTGTAAGGCTTGCCTTCGGCAATGCTGTCCTGAAACCAATTCAGCCGGGCGTGGTCTTTGTTGCCGACTTTCTTGACCTGCTGGAAAATGTCCTTTTCTTTGGGTGAAAGTGGCTTCAGAGTTCCATCGTTATCGTGAATTACGCCTACAGTGGTTGAGAATCCCAGCTCCACAGCGCGGCGCGCAACCGTGAGTGCGTCTTTGGGGTTCTTGATGCCGCCACCGATTACAGAGTTGATATTGACGTGAAAGTCCGCATACTCAGACAGGAAGCCCAATTTCTTATCCAGTACCCGTAGGCTCTTGCGCGAAACCTCATCCGGGTCGACGTTGTCGATACTTATCTGAAGGTACTCAAGTCCCGCTTTGTTTAGCCTTTTGATTCGTTCCGGAGTGAAGTAGTAGCCATTCGAGATCAATCCCGCAATCATTCCGTGAAGGCGAATGTGATGCACAATCTCGTCGAGCTCCGGGTGCATCATGGGCTCGCCGCCCGAGATCGTGATGATCGAGGTGCCCAGCGACGCTAGCTTGTCGACGCGATGTTTGATTACGTCCACCGCTACAGGCGACGATGAGTGATCGTACTCATTACAATAGCCGCAGGCTAGGTTGCACCGGCGCATTGGAATTAGGTGGGCGAGAACAGGATGACGGGTCGAGAGCAGGCCTCGGCTAATAAAGCTTGCCTCGCGCAGTTTAAGTTTAAGAAACTTGGTTCTTCTCATCTTCCGGCGTGCCTAAGTCGGCCACGTTGGCCAGAACAATGGGCTAGTGAACAGAACTTGAAGAACAGAACTTGAAGAATATGCGACGAGTGTGGTGCCTGGCAAGCCGTCCCACAGTCTGATTTGAAACCAAAGAGTAAAGGGGCTCTAGTCTTAACGACAGAAACCCTTAGGCCTTTCGTCCTCAGGCAACTAATCCCTAGCCCTTTACGATCCTGACATTAGAATCGAGCTTAATGCTGAACTCGTCACCTGAGATCTTCGCGTTCTTTTCCATACCCGTCAAACGCATGGTTGTGGCGTCGTCGTTCTTTTCGACAATCTTTGTCTGCACCGGCATGCCCGAAGAATCCACCCAAATCTCAGCGTACTTAAAGCTCGAGGTATTCTTGGGGACCAGCTTGATGTGAATCGCACTAATTCCACCCCAGAGCGTTTCCTCTCGCACGTCCTGGATCGGTTGGAACCGAGTCTCAAGCTGTTGCCTGGACATATACATCATTTCCAGGATTCCGCCAGCCTTATTCCGATTCGATTTTGAGTTGCCGACATACGCCATACTCAGACGCGGACGAAAAAGAGTGTACTTTCCATTATTGACCGCGAGAATCTCGTGCTGTGGGCTGCGCCACTCAATTCGCACAGCTGCTTCCCGGCCACTCGAGGGCATATACACAACAGTTCCGTTGTACTTTTCGGCATCACGAAGTTGAGCGTTGTATTTCTCCATGCTAATTCCCGCACGAAGTGATTTCAGGCTTTGCCGGTTGCGCTCCATTCGGTTAAGCACAGCGCTGACAAGGCCGGCACTCTGACCGTATGCCCTTCCGGAGCGGCCAGGGGTTGCGGCCACTGCCACAAGCAGAATCGTAAGAATCAAGGGGACAAATCTCTTCATAAGAACTCCTAAAATGGTGACTCATCTTCGTGAGTCGCAAAAAACCCGGCGATTATAAGGGATGGCTACCGTATGTCAACCTGATAGCCCACCGTCTTGCCGTCCTTATCCAGGACCTTTCGTACCGCAACAATCTGGGCACCGGTTCGTCCGCTAAGGGTTCGAACTCGTTGCTGCAAATGCGACCTATCTAACTCATTATCAACAACTTCTGACCCAAGCAGCACTGTTGTTGTCGCCGGGCTTTGATGCCTTCCGGCGGCATGCCGTTCGCCGCTTTCAAACCAGCTTTTTGGCGTCAAAAAAATAAATACCAAGATCAGGACACATAAGATGTCCCACTGCCAAGTGTTCCTGGCATAGTTCCAAAGGAACATTTTCTTGATTGTGCTGAGCAAAGAAGGCCTCTGATGCTTTCTGGTGTGGATCCAAGCAAGTTTCACGCCTGGCAGGCAGAATGACCTTTACCAGTTTAACCTGCTACCAATTCCCTGTAAACGAGCAATTACATTTGGACACTCGGGGCCGGCTCGACAATATGACCGTCGCGCATTTGCACTATTCGTCGGCACATTGCTGCGGCTTCGGGATTGTGAGTGATCATCACGATGGTTTGGTTAAAGCGGTAATTCAGCTCCTGAAACATGTTGAGTACCAGGGCCGAATTCTCAGAGTCCAGGTTTCCGGTGGGTTCGTCAGCTAGAACGATAGCCGGCCGGGTTACGACTGCTCGCGCCAGGGCCACCCGCTGTTGCTCTCCGCCAGAAAGCTCGAGAGGCTTGTGATGCAGCTTGTCTTCAAGTCCCAGCAAGCGCAGGACTTCGCGGCGTCGTCCGGAATCATCTCCTCCGTTTCCGTGAATCCGTTCAGCGAGTCGCAAATTCCCTTCCGCGGTTAACGTTGGGAAGAGATTGAAACGTTGAAAGACAAACCCGATCTTTCTTCGCCGAATATCGGTGCGCTTGGCATCGGTGGCCGCAGTGAGGTCTTCACCGTCAACGATGATCTTGCCGCTCGTAGGAGTCAGCAGTCCTCCAAGCAAGTGCAGCATCGTGGATTTGCCACATCCTGACGGACCCATAATGGCCACGAACTCACCTTCCTGGACGTGCAAAGACACTCCCCGCAATGCGGGAACATCGACCTTGCCAACCCGATAGACCTTAACGAGGCTGTCAGCTTGTAGAATCGTTCGCATTAGGGATTAAGCAGAATCCGGGGGGGCACTCATTACTAGCCAAGGCTTGTCGGATCCGAGTGCGAGGGCAACATACCTCTAAATGGAAAGCGGATGCTAACGATTTAGATGCCAGATGTTAATACAATCCGCTGCCTATATCTAGCATCCGGCTAGCCCTTACTGAGTGACTCTGGCTCTCTTGTCTTGCGGAGCGTCGAGGTCAACCTCGGGAAGTTGCCACCTGTTCTCAAGAACAAAAGCCTCCGGTCGAAACTCACGGTCAATGTCCATTGAGGCTGGAGCCTGATAAGTGATGATTAGTCTGTAGTGGTCGTGCGGTCGGGTAATATCGATACGCGAGGGCAGCTTGCGCCCGTCCAGTCCGACGGCCTTGTCGTCCCAATAAGCGATGTCGGTGATTAACAGGCCCCGGTCGTCATATGTTTGCAGCCTGGCCAGGCGAATTCCTCCAACCCGATCAAACCAGAACCGACGCAGCAAACGCGTCTCGTCCGTCGACGTTGGCGAGAATTCTTCCAGCAGGTAATAGCCGCGCACTACGCGCGACCCCTTCTTCGCCCGCGGTCGAATGTCTGGTTCCTCTTGAAAAAACTCGCTCTGGGAATAGACTAAACCAGGTTGGGCAACGATGGCGCTAATCATGAAGGCCTCGGTCAGGTGTTGGGGACGAAGATTCGATAGCGCACTTACCGTTTCCTTCCCGCTCATTGTCTTCTTTTTATTCTTGCCGGTTTCGCTGCTTCCTCCATTAAGCTCGAGCTTCTCGTAGATCGCATTGTTAGTGCCCTTCACGAAACGACGGTATTTCTCCTCCCCTTGTAGCACCGCAACCCGAAAGCTCTCTCCGTCCGAAGTCATTTGAGCAATGTCGGTCGCAATAAAGGGCACCTGAATTATCAGGTAAACCTTACCAGGGCGTTGAAGCGTAATCGTTCCATCAGCCTGCCGATATTTCTCGGCGATTCCTACATCTGCGAAAGAGGTGTCCTCGAACTGAATATCAACCTTTCCGCGAATAGATTTCACGTCAGCCAGCCTGTTCACTTCAGCCGTCAATTGAGCTCTGTTGGCCTCCACTAGCGGAGTGAGCAGCGGTGGCACCTGCACCTGCTTGCGGGTGCCAAAAAGGCCGCAGCCGCTCATGGATAACCCTGTCAGGATTAGAAGAATGAGAAAAGGCCGGGAAAGCCAACGACGGGGACTAGAATATGAATTGACCATCAAGTGGCTCTAAATAACTTCGTAGTGTTTGCCGACAAGTCAGAATCAGGAGCTCAACCTAACAAAGACATTTTTTGTTGTCAACGCGGCCTTTTTGGTCCAGCGACGCGTTAACTGCAAGATTTTTATCACAGGCGGCGCGGATATTTTATTGCCAACACGGTTAAAGTGGCCCGTCGGCCACAGCGATGAACGAAACTAATCGAGCACCAGCGCCGGCTTGCTAAATCTGTGCCGCAGCTTGTTTATAGCCTTGAGAATCTTAGGACGAGTGACGATCCAATGTTCGAGTCGCGGTCTGCCGGGGAAATCCAACAACATTACGCCTAACAATATGGTGAGAATGCCTTGCCCTGGCACTCCGGGAAGAGACAGCAAAATGCCAACCACGACCAGTACGACGCCCAATAGATTCTTTCCTATGATCGCCAGCCCGCGAATTATCGGCGGACGGTTGGCAAGAAATTTTCTCTTGTGTGATCTCTTGAAATATGTAGCCGGCAATTTGACGAGAACTAATGAAACAATTGCGAGATTTACCCCGAACGTAACTGCAAAAATAAGGAACCAGAGCAGCGTCCCCCGCAAAGTTAATGAACTAAAAAAGTCTGTAACCCACTCAAACATTTGTCTTCCCTCGCCGAGCCGCAAGCAGTGCGCCGAAGAGTTCGTTTAAGATCTCCTGGGCTGGGCCTTCAAGATGGAAATCCCCAGCTTCCATAACCTCCCAGAACTCTTCAAGTCCCGATTCCGGCTTGTTCCAACGCCAACACCTGTACCGGGAAATCAACTACATCCGCTGCCTTAACCAGGCGTGCCTCGAAACTCTTGCGTAGTTCATGGTCATAAAGTCACGATACGGAGAGTCTGCACCTTCAGCTCAACTAACGACGCAGGGAAGGCGGCGGTTTCCGCTCGTTTTCTTATCTTGCAGCCGAAATATGAAGTGGCTATCTGAGCATGTCGCCGACGGGCGTCTCGGACCAGTCGTGAAGTAATGCCATTCTTAACACTTTTTCCGTATTGAGGGACACGCCACGAGTTGCAGTGCATCAGCCAACGCCATCGCGGTCACGGCAACGTCAAAGGAGTGAGCGGCGACAGACTCAGTACCACTTGACAATCCGCGCAGCGTCCAGCCGGCTGCCTAAACGTTGTAGTTCGATTCAGGTAGGAAGCATCTTTAGCTCGTGTTGGGCGAACGTTCAGGGAACATCTTTCCAGGATTAAGGATGTTGTTTGGATCGAATGTTTGCTTGATTCGTTTCATAGTGTCTATGGTGGCGGGGTCCAGCGCCATGTCCAGGTATGGCGCTTTCACATAGCCGATACCATGCTCGCCACTGATTGTGCCCCCCAGTTCTATCGCCACGGCAAACGTTGCCTTCACCGCCTCGCGAGCACGGCGCACGGCCTCCCGATCGTCGCGGTCGCACATAAAATTGACGTGAATGTTCCCATCACCAGCATGACCAAAATTGACTACAAAAGTATTTAAGTGATGCCCTATTTCTTCCACACGCTCGATTAGGTCCGGCACACGCGAGCGAGGCACAACCACGTCCTCATTGAGCTTCAGGGTTCCGTATCTCTTAATGGCCGGTGAAAGTGCCCTACGCACGTCCCAAAGCCGGTCCTCTTCGGCCCTTGTGTGCGCACGCACGAGATCAAGGGCGCCCCCGTGACGTAAGACCCGCTCTACTATGCTCAAAGTCCGTTCAGTCTCACCCACGGTGCCATCAACCGATACAAGCATCAGGGCAGTCGCTTCGGAGGAAAGACCAAACGCGTACGCCGATTCGACGGCGTTAATGGAGTTGCGATCCATAACTTCCAGAGCCACCGGGATTACCCGCTCGCGGCTGAACCCCGGAATGCAAGCGCAGGCATCGCGCATTGTTGCGAAGGCTGCCCGGACTGTCCCGGTCGCTTCAGGAAGCGGTAACAAACGAAGTGTTGCTTCTGTGATGATCCCGAGCATTCCTTCCGAACCGCACATCAAACTAGTTAGGTCAAATCCGACCACGTTCTTGCTGGTGCGGCCACCTGTACGAATGATCTCCCCGCCGGCCATCACTACTTCCAGACCTAATACGTAATTCCTGGTCACTCCGTACTTGACCGAGCGGATGCCACCCGCATTCTCGGCGATGTTGCCGCCAATAAAAGAGTCCTTGTAAGAGGAAGGATCGGGAGGGTAAAAGAGTCCTTCATTTTCAACTGCCTGCTGCAGAGCGAAGGTTGTAACGCCGGGTTCGGCCACCACATAGAGATCGTCCGGGCTTATCTCTTTAATTTGATTCATGCGATCGGTCCCCAGAACGATTCCACCTTGGATTGGTACCGCTCCGCCGGTATAGCCAACGCCTCCACCGCGTGCTGTAACTGGGAAACGCGCCTTGTTTGCCAATTGAAGAATCGCCGAAACCTCTGCTGTCGTACGTGGAAAAACAACTGCTTCAGGTGGAAACTTCTCTGTCACTGCATCCTGTCCGTAAGGTTCGACTCGCTCGGGGTCGACTAACAGATGCTCCTTGCCGACTATCTCGCTCAGACTAGCAAGAACGCCGCTGTCGGAGGCTGAGGTACGCGGGCGAGTCCGGGGCATTTCCAGAGGATTGTTCATAACCGCAAGAATTCTATCACCTACTCTCAAGCCCTTCAGGATTTTTCGGAGTGCGGTCCCACGAGCACCCCAGCACGGCTGCCGCGCCGGGGACCCCGCCCTTGTCGCCGCTTTGGTAATCGTTGTCTAGCACTTCGTGGCGGGTTTATTGCCATACCTGCTGGCTTGGCAGGTCAAAGCGACAACAAGGCTCCGCAATCCAAAGTCGTTAGGCACGGCAGGTTTCGTTATTAGGAAGTTGCCGGCAAGTGCGCGAGAGGAACGCAATTGTGGGCAAACTGATAAGGAGGCGCTGTAAGGGGGATTGAACTGAGCGTCGTTAGATCTAATTTATCGGCTACGAGAGAATGAGCGGAGTTAGTTGCACCACTTGCTAGCGACAGCCGTCGTGCTCGCAACTGCATCCTATCTCCATGACACCAGACTTCTCCGCATTCTCGCAGTACTCGCCGCAATACTTACTGCCTTCCTCGCGCGGACAGTCGCATGCCGGGTGCGTACACTTATTTTTATTCTGATTCTCAGTCATCTGAAATTACTCCTTGATCCGGTCGGTTGTCTTCCTATCACTGTCAATCCTGGAACTGGGAATTTCGCGTCAAGCATCAGCGTTAATTACAACTAAGGAGTCTGACGCACAATAATCGTTCGCTGTCGCTCGCCTAAATTTAGAACCATTGGGCGGTCCAGTTGAATCGGATGCTCTTCGCCGTCGACGCTGATTGTGAGGTTAGAGGGCCTCGCTGTCGTCTCTACTCCTATCAGTCCTGGTGACAGGCTTGAGAGCAGGTTAGTCGCGACGATGCGCCAGCTTGTGGGGGCACATCTTATTCGAATGCCAGGAGCGTCGGTTTCCACAGACTCGTTCGCCAGCAGTTCATCAGCCTTAAATATCCCCTCACCGCAGCGAACGCTAGAGCTATCGTAGAAAGTTACCAGTCCGGAAGCATAACTGTAGCGAAGTTGCCCGACATTTCTGATCACTAGCCGAATGTTCGTCACTGGAGTGTCGGATGCACCATGCAAAGCCGTGGTGCGCAATGTTCCCTCCAGCGCGGGAGTGCCCCTGCCATCCAACGCGACGGCCGCCTGGGTGAGCGCTACCGCCTGCTCCCCAATGGTTTGCACGGGCTCTTCCACCCCAGCGGGGCTGCCCCTCTGGGGACCCCGGTGTTGTGCCGAGACAGAAAGTACACTCAGCGAAAGCACCAAACCGCAGAGGGCGATCCTTCTAATTCTCACGTCTACTCTCCTTGTAAGTTGTTTACCAGTTGACCTGATTCTAGAGCGGATAGCAGAGACAATCAATGATCTAGAGTCAATCCGGGATCACCGGCAACCAGGCGGCGCCGCGGGGAAGAATGTAGCCCGGCGCTGCAGGATCGAGTTGAGCTATGGCCTCATCGAGAGAATGAACAGGAGTCATGCGCATTTGCCTGACATCATGATCGCGGAGTGTTGACAGCAATAACACGCGATAGCGTTCGGCTTTTGTTAACAATGCCCAGGCCGTCTGACCGTTAACCTCGTACTCTAGTCGCAACCTTGCTGCCAGCGTGGAGGAGGAGTGTTCTTCGTCAAACCATCTTAAGAAGTCATGTCGGCCAAACCCCTCGCGGCATTCAGCAAGGAGGAGAATGGTGCCGCCTTCATTACAAGCCTGAGCCGCCATGTCGAGCGCCTTGTGCGCCTGGATGAGATTGATATCGTAAGGGAAGCCCGCGCAACTTGCGACCACGATGTCGCGTTTGTTTTCAATGCTGACGGAACGCGTGGCCAGGAATTCCTGGCAAGCGGCCCTGTGAGCACTGCGCCAATGTCCAGCCAACACTCGAACCGCACGACCCCGCTCGTCGACTACGCTGTTAATAGCAAAGGAGGGGTTGATCATCTCAGCGATCCTCTCACACTCCTCATGCACTGAATTGCCCTCCAACAGGCCTGTGCCCACCCCGGCTCGGCGGCCGCCACTCTTAAAATCGAGCGCAAGCATATGAGTGGCCTCAATTGTTTGGGCTGAGGCGAGGCCCGGGCAGATTGATTTGCGTCCTCCGGTGAATCCAGCAAAGTAGTGAAATCCTATGACGCCAGTAAGAATGACATGAGAGAAATCCCGCAGCGCAGAATTAAGCTCTACACGCGTCCCGTGTCTGGTTTTTCCAACCACGACCAGAGTGCTCGGATCATGGGCGTCATGATCAAGAGTTTTGATGCGCTGGAAAATGAATGGGGTTAACAGCTCACGCTTTTCATCCGGGCTGACAGCACGATGGATGCCAGTAGAGAAGATGATGGCAACGTCATGGGGCGCGATTCCGATCTGAATAATGCGCCGTACCAGAAGATTGACAATCTGAGCGCTGCCTGTGGCGCGGGTAGCATCAGACACAACGATCAATACCGACTCGCCCGCGGACAGAATTTCTTCGAGCGGAGGGGATTCAAACGGCGAATCCAATGCTTCGCCGATACCGACATCTGTTAGCGGTTGTTCTCGCGGGCCGTCGGAGGCAAGTACTTGATAGCGGTCTTCATCAAACCCAAAAGCAACCGAGCCGAGTCCGTAAGCCAATTCGAGCTGCCGCATGAGATTCTCGTTAAGCTATAACCTGCGCTCAATAACTCCGCTGGACTAAGCTCACACACCGAATTGGACCAGGGCCCGCTCGATTACGTGCAGAGTGGCAAAGTCCGTCCCGCCCGCGGTGCGCGCCTGAGCAAGCCAGTTATGAAGCTTGCGTGCCTCATCAAGGGACGAGATCCGGCAAGCACCGGTTAGAGCCAGAGTGACGAGACAGTCAGGCGCACCGTGAGTGACGAGCGCTGCTTGCAAAGCAGCCTGTTCGCGCAAATCAAGAGTTAGTAGGAGACTTATTTCCATACGCGGAGTAGTCAGCGCTAAGTGGCAGTTAGTTTATGATCATCTTATCTTGGAATAGAATATTAACGAAAAAGGGGGCTGAAACTGAGGGCCCTCAGGGAGGCCTCATTTAAATGCCGCCTTAAAGTTCAGATCCGCGTTTGTCCGCGAAAATCGGCGGCCTCGATTTTCGGGCAGGAGCATCTGTCCGACTAGGCGTAATTGAAGACTGGTGAGTTTTGCGGACGCACTACCCGCGGACAAGTGACCCTCTGACCCAGACAACGAACCGCCGACTACCGGCTGACAATCAGTCGCGTTGCGATCGAAAGCACGCAGTTCCGGCGTGGCAAAAATGAAATGTCTCATCTTCAAAGTCCGGGGTCTCCATCTGAATTGTCAGATGATCGACTCCGAAACGATCGTGCAGTTTTGTGCGCAACTCTTTGAGTAGTTCTGGTTGAGAGATACTGTACCCGTGTATAACGTGTGCGCTTAAGGCTTCGCGTCCCGAGGTTATGGTCCAGACATGCAAATCGTGGACGTCATCAACCCCCTCGGTTCCCATAATGGCCTCTTCAACCGCCGCGAGATTAATATGCGCAGGTGTTCCCTCGAGAAGTACGTTCGTAGCCTCGCGGATTAATCGCCACGAACTCCATACTATGAGAACAGCGATCAGTGCGCTGAACAGTGGATCGGCCGTGTACCAGCCGTAAAGCGACATGATGGCTCCGGCAACTATCGCTCCCACTGAGCCCAGCGCGTCGCTAATTACATGCAGCCACGCGCCACGAATATTGAGATCTACCTGGTTGGAAGCGTGTAGTATCCAGGCGCATATTAAGTTTATTATCAGGCCACCCGCAGCCACGAACATTACAATTTTACCCTGGACAGCGGGCGGCGAAGACCATCGCTGATAGGCCTCGTAAAAAATCAGTAGCGCAATGACTACCAGCGCCACACCGTTAACGAGGGCAGCAAGTATTTCCAGACGGTGATAGCCAAACGTCTTCTTCGACGTGGCGGGACGAGTGCCAAACCAGGCGGCAATCAAGGCCAGCGCCAGTGCCGCCACGTCGGTCAACATGTGACCAGCATCGGCTAACAGCGCCAGGGATCCTGTCCACCAACCACCAACCACCTCGGCAACCATGTAAATCGCCGTCAGCGCCAACACTACGCTTAGTCGACGGCGACTGTCTGAAGCGCGCCCGTGCTTATGCGCGTGGGGTGCATTAGTATAATCCGCGGTTGCTGTAAATTCCGCGTGGGCCATTAGCGTCCTATATCTTGTGCAATGCCTGCGTGACGTCGGCGATTATGTCGTTCGCCGACTCTATCCCGACGGCAAAACGCACAGTCGATGAGGAAATTCCAGCAGCGCGAAGTCGCTCTTCCGAAAAACCCGAATGTGATGAATAAAGTGGATAACTGACCAAGGTTTCGACACCCCCCAGCGACGGGGCCGTGCGAATGAGCCGAAAAGAATTAAATAGCTTTTCCGCCTCGCTTTCTCCTCCTACCAAGTCGACTGCCACAATGCCTCCAAAGCCGCCGCGCATCTGTTGCTTTGCCAAACCATGCCCCGGGTCGTCTTCGAGACCGGGGTAGTAGACTCGAGCCACTTTCGCGTGTCTTCTCAGGGTTTGGGCCAGCTTCATTGCGTTTTCACACGATGCCCGCACACGAAGATCAAGAGTTCTGATTCCACGGGAAAGCAAATAGGCCGCGGCAGGATCCAGTGTCGCACCGACTAAAACGGCCATCTGTCTAACTTGGTCGATGAAGGCCCTGTTGCCGGCAACCGCGCCTGCCGTCAAATCCGAGTGTCCGCCGAGATACTTTGTGGCACTGTGCATCACTGCATCAATGCCGTGGGTAATAGGCTTCTGCAGGATTGGAGTCGCGAATGTATTATCGACGATTGAAAGGAAGCCCGCTCTCCTGGCCGCTTCGGCCGCTTGATCCAGATCAACAATTCGATTGATTGGATTTGCCGGTGTTTCGAACCAGAAGACTCGCGTTCGTTCTCCCGCAATTCCAGCTAGGTGGCTTACTTCCGCCTCGCTAATAAAGCGCCCCCGGACCCCAAATTTGCTCAGCAGCCTGGTTAGGATCTTTACCGTACCGCCGTAAATCGAATCGTACGCAACCACTTCATCGCCCGCCTCGCACACAGCGGCCAAAACGCAGAAAGTAGCTGCCGATCCGGATGCCGTAACAACACAAGCCTCGGCGCCTTCAAGCTCGGCGATCTTCCTTTCGGCTTCGGCGACGGTTGGATTTGCGTAACGTGAATAGAAATAGGCCTCCGGCAATTCACCGCGGGCGTATTGCCGCATTTCGCCGAAGCTTTGAAAACTGAATGTGGCTGAATGAAAAACGGGCGAGACCACGGCGCCGAATGGCTGTTCTTCCGGTCGTTCTCCACCATGAACCGCAATCGTTGCCTGGGACGATTGAACTGCTTCGGTAGGGATTTCTGCCGCCATTCGATTGGCTCCTGTCGAGAGATGACAGAGCTCTGCGTTTCCGAGTGCGTAAGCTTAGCAAATTACAGAATCCGCTGACAGCCCAACTCCGGCGTTGGATGGAAGCCGTACGTCCCACCTACCGGACAGGAGCGGGGGGAAAGGGCCCTTAAACGGGCCCTGTAACTGCGGTTTGTCTTTGCTGCGAACTGGTTCTGGCTACAGGGCGGCAACCTTCAACGCCCGATTGAACTCTTTGTAGAGATCATTGTAATCCCTTAGCGCGTGCTCAAGAATTCCGAATAGATCATCAATCTCTTTGAAGTTTACGATCGCATTCACATTGTGCAGAAACGCAGCTTGAGCATCCATAGTGCGCTGCAACGGTGAAAGGAGGATGAAGAACAGACGCCGGCGCTGCGCTGGCCGAAGGACATTGACTTCGCGAATTACGAAGGCTGCTCCCTGTTCGGCAAAATCGAAGTCGGGATCTAGTAAACAACCTCTATTTGGTTCTCGCGCATGCGATCTACGGCCTGCGCGGTGTCCCGGGCGACAAATACTTGGTAGCCATTTTTTGTGAGCTGTCGTGCGATAGCTTCGCGATGAAATTGGGCTGTGCAAACCAGCGCTTTGCGCAAATTCGATGCCGGCCTCGAATTAGGGGCTACCGTGCTGTTACTCCCGTGCTGCTTGAGCAGGTTGGCAAGCAGTTGTCCCATTTCCTCCATCGGCACCGCCGGGCTGAGAGCGTCTATTGGTGAAGCCTTCTCCACAAAGAGAGGGGCTGGCACGCGAGGTTTAAACCGGCGCTGCTCTGTTGAGGGAGATCGACCAACGGTCAGGGCACTATTCTCTGAAGCCGGACTGACAGGAACGGCGTTCAGAGTAGTGTTGCACTTGGAACAGCGAATACTGGAAGGCCGTTCCGAGTCGGTTCCTCCGACCTGAATTTGCGACGAGCACTTTGGGCAGATAACAATCATGGTAGTGTCATTTTTGGAGATTAGGTTGATCTATTCAATTAGGCCCAGCATTGAACTGGAGTCTGATAAAGCACCTACCGGAACAGGACTGCCATCCGGGCGCACGAAATCTTGAGCAGCAGTTAGGCCCTTAAGCGAGAGGAGCATGTTGTTCTGGTTAGTAGCGAAACTCAGTCCATCTTCCAGCGAAATCACACGCGCCTCAATCAACTCAAGGATCACGGAATCAAAATCCTGCATTCCATCCAGCTTGCCGTCGCGCATGGCGTCGAGGAGAGATTTTCCTTCCGCTTCTCCGGATTCGATGTACTCCCGAGTGCGGGGGCTTGATCTTAGAATCTCGGCGAGGGCAATGCGTCCCCGGCCGTCTGCTCGAGGCACTAGCCTCTGGGAAATGATGTAGCGGAATGTTTGCGCCAGCCGGGTGCGAATAACAGGCTCCTCATTTTTCGGGTAGAGTCCAATGATCCGGTCTACGGTTTTCGAGGCGTCGATGGTGTGCAAGGTAGAAAGCACGAGGTGACCGGTCTCTGCGGCTTCGAGCGCGATTTCCGTTGTCTCAAAGTCGCGCATCTCGCCAATTAAGATAACTTTGGGTGCCTGACGTAAGGTCGCTCGCAGCGCTGATGGGAAATCTCTTGTGTCATAGCCGACTTCGCGCTGGTTGATCGTCGAGTTTTTATGCGCATGCAAATACTCGATGGGGTCCTCAATGGTCACAATGTGATAGTGCTTTTTCTCATTGATCATGTCGATGATTGCCGCTTGAGTCGAACTCTTTCCGGACCCTGTAGGACCGGTAACAAGAACTAATCCATTTCTAAGATCGGCAATCTCCTCGAGGTGATCAGGCAGACCAAGAAACTTCAACGTCGGGATATCTGTGGGGATAACCCGCATCACAATTGAGTACACACCTCGCTGCTGAAAGATATTTACCCGAAAGCGTGCTCGGGAAGGCAGCGAGTAGCTGAGGTCGGCGGTACCCGTCTGTGCGAGACGCTCGGCAGCTTCAGGATTCCCCTTCAGCAGCGTCATCGCGATTATCTCGTTTTGGTAGGGTGTGAGCTTTTGCATCCCCAGCGGCTGTACAGGAGTCAGTTTTCCATTTATCTCAACCTGCGGGAGTTGGCCGACTGAGAAATTGAGGTCACTGATCCTGTCGGACAACAGCATCATTCGCTCGAGAATGGGAGGCAGGTCGAAGAAGCTCATACGGGCATTGACTCCATTTTAAATCGTGGTAAGGGGGAAGGGCTTTATTTAAGGTAGGTTAGGGAGGGCGGAATGATTGCCGCCAAGCTCAACGGATTCTCGCGCATAAACCTACTAAACGCAAGTAAAATATGTTTACCAAGCTTTGAGTTCGTCTGAAATGCGCGAGAGAAGTTTGGTACGCTCAACAACCTCATTGGGGTTTGCGAGGAGGGCGCCAATCACAGCGATGGCATCAGCGCCGGATTCCCATACCTCCAGAGCGTTAACGTGGGTGATACCTCCGATGGCAACTAGTGGGAAATCGCCAATGGCATCGCGCACATTCCGCAAACCTTCTAAACCGAGCAGCGGTACGGATTGGCTATTTGAAGAAGTGGCGAAAATTGGACCGATTGCCAGGTAATTCACCGGCAACCGGGCCGCCCGTCGGGCCTGTTCAACGTTATGAGTGGAGACGCCTATGATCGCACGGTCACCGAGGAGCCGACGGGCGGCTTCTGGGGGGAGATCCTCCTGGCCGAGATGAACACCATCGGCTTCAAGAGCCAGCGCTATATCTACCCGATCGTTTAATACGATCCGTACCCCGCGCTGACGAGCGACATGCAAGGCCTCCTCCGCCTGTTTGAAAAACTCGCGCGGCGGCAGATTCTTTTCGCGGAGTTGAATTAAGTTCGCACCGCCGTTGCTGAGCCTGACTACCTGCTCAGCGTGCGCCAACCCGGAGAGCCGCACGTCAGTGAGGGGATAGATCCTGGTTTCACTCAAGAGCATGGACGATTACGGACACTCTAGAAGGGCATTCTGGTTAAGATTCTTTTCGCTTTGGCCTTTCGTTCGGACGAAGAACGCGCTTTCGCAGGCGTATCGTCTTGGGAGTGACTTCCACTAACTCGTCGGCGGCTATGAATTCGAGCGCCTGTTCGAGTGAGAGTTCTTTTATTGGGACGAGACGCATAGCCTCGTCTGCACTGGCAGCCCGCATGTTGGTCAGCTTTTTCTCTTTGATTGCGTTCACGTCAAGGTCAACGGACCGGGCGTTCTCGCCCAGAACCATCCCTTCATAAACTCTTGTACCGGGACGAACAAACAGCGAGCCCCGCTCCTGCAGATTGTAAAGGGCATAGGTGGTTGTTTCGCCTGTTCGATCAGCCACGAGCGAACCAGTAGAACGGCCTCGTAGGGCACCCTGCCACTCATCCCAACGGAGAAAGAGCGTGTTGATCAGGCCTGTTCCCTTCGTTTCAGTTAGGAATTCACTGCGAAAGCCGATCAGGCCCCTTGAGGGCGTGTCGAATTCGAGACGCACGCGGCCCGTTCCGTGATTCACCATTTTGGTCATTTGACCCTTGCGGCGACCAAGTGCCTCAGTTACGACCCCAATAAACTCTTCCGGACAGTCGATCACCACCATCTCAATCGGCTCAAAAATCCGGCCATTCGTTTCTTTGGTAATTACCTCCGGCTTCGATACCTGCAGTTCATATCCTTCGCGGCGCATCATCTCAATCAGAATGGCAAGTTGCAGTTCGCCTCGACCGGAAACCTTAAACTGCTCAGGCGATTCTGTTGGCTCGACGCGTATCGCAACGTTACCTAGTGTTTCTTTATCGAGCCGCTCCAGAAGTTGGCGCGAAGTCACGAAGCGCCCTTCCTTGCCGGCAAACGGGGAATTGTTCACGCTGAAGATCATCGAGATCGTTGGTTCGTCAACTGCGATTACTGGGAGCGGCTGCGGATTATCAGCCGACGTGATCGTGTCGCCGATCTCGATATCTTCGAAACCAGCCAGCGCCACGATCTCTCCCAGACGGGCGCGGTCGACGGGCTCGCGCTTAAGACCCTCGAAAACGTAGAGTTGTGAAATCCGCAGCTTCTTGATTGAGCCGTCGCGTTTGACTACTACCACCTGATCGCCAATCGCCAGTTCACCGGAGAAGATGCGGCCAATGGCCAAGCGCCCTACATAGTCGTTGTAATCAAGATTGGCCACCAACAGTTGGAGTGAGTCAGTTCGTATCGCCTGAGGCGCTGGAATGGTCTCCACAATTTGGTCAAACAGGGGCTGCAGATCCTCTGAGAGATCAGCCAAATTTTTCTTTGCCATTCCGTCTCGGGAAATTGAATAAAGGATGGGGAACTCAATCTGCTCGTTAGTCGCGTCGAGATCAAGGAATAGCTCATAAATTTCGTTAACCACCTCCTCCGGTCGCGCGTCATGTCTATCGATCTTGTTCACGACCGCGATTGCGGGAAGGTGAGCCTCCAGAGCCTTGCGGAGCACAAATCGCGTTTGCGGCAAGCATCCTTCCGCCGCGTCTACCAGCAACATCACGCCATCAACCATCTTCAAGACCCGCTCCACCTCGCCGCCAAAATCCGCGTGGCCGGGAGTGTCTACGATATTAATCTTCACGTCGCGATA